>Ga0207689_10000713_pt1 | contig 31792 bp, 25 predicted proteins | sample KBSMisM52_FD_184312 | JGI IMG/M metagenome (GOLD analysis project Ga0207689, IMG submission 184312) | Miscanthus rhizosphere microbial communities from Kellogg Biological Station, Michigan, USA - KBS Miscanthus M5-2 (SPAdes) (version 2) | ecosystem: Host-associated > Plants > Roots >...
ACGGCGGCATAGAGGTTCGGATGTTTTGCGTCGGTGCTCATGCGTGCTTCTCTGCATCCCAGGCGGTTTGAGCGGTCCAGATGGAGGCGGGAGGCTTGCGGTCGATCGACGTGATGGGAGCGGTGATGGGCGAGAATCGTTCGCGCTGGCGGTGGACGTTATAGGAGAAGTTGCGAATGACTGTGCCGGAGACGGAATCGACGGCGGCTGGACGGCACTCGAGGACGACAGCGGCGCTGGATTGTGCGCAGGAGGCTTTGCCGATGACGAGGAGACTGCAGCGGGTACGATCGGCAGCCTGTCGGTATCGGAACCAGGTGGCGAGGGGAATGCGACGGGCATACTCGATGGATTCGTCGGCGAGGTCGAGGACGATGGCGGCGAAGCCTCCGGACTGGAGAAGGAGGGCGGTGGCGCGAAGGGCCTGGTTAAGACGCGTCCAGGGTTGTTGTTCTTTTGCAGGACTTGTTTTGTGGCGAGCGAGTTTTGTTGCGGGTGGTTCAGAGCAGCGAACCCAGAGAAGGTGATTGAGGGAGACTCCGCTGGCTGCGGCGGATTCAGGATCGAGGGAATCTTTGGCATCGATCCATGCGCAGACCGAACCCTCGCGTGTACGCGATGCGAGTGCGGAGATGGCGATGCTGGTGCGGCCAGAGGAGGCGGGGCCGGTGATCTCGGTGATGGCGCCGACGGGGATTCCGCCGTTGAGGATCGCGTCGATTGGGGGGATTCCGGTGGAGACGACTTCGCGGATTGTCTTCGGGGATGGAGTGAGAACGGAGGGATAGCGGTGCTGGAATGCGGTCTCGATCTGTTGTCGAAGTGCGGCAGAGGAAGGCATGGCGTGTAGCGAATATTCGCCTTTTGTTCGCCTATAGATTCGAATAGATCAGGGAGGGTTGTCAATGAAGATCGTTGTGGAAACCTGCAGAATGCCTGCGCTTTGGATCGCAGTTTTTATTTATTGATATATGAGCAATTTACAGCGAATCTCTCAAACTTTATCCAAGGGTTGAAGGTGGGCGGTGAAGTGTCGAAGAAAGGGAGCTTCGTAGGTGAGGCCCATTCCTCTGATCGAGTCGCGCTTGCGATAAACCTCAAGAATTACTTCAACTAAATAATCGACGTGGCTCTGGGTGTAGACGCGGCGGGGCATGGCCAGACGGACGAGATCCATCTGTGCGGCAGCGGCGAACATGAGGGTTCCAATTTCGACGGAACGGATTCCGCCTTCAAGGTAGAGTTCGGCAGCAAGCGCGACGCCGGGGAACTGATCGCACGGGATGTGAGGCAGGAAGGCGCGGGCGTCTATATAGATGGCATGGCCACCGGGGGGCTGGACGATGGGGACTCCCCCGGCGGAGATGTGATTGCCGAGATAGGCGGTGGAAGCGATGCGGTAGTGGAGGTATTCCTCCTGGAGGGCTTCCTGAATTCCGACGGCAATGGCTTCGAGGTCGCGTCCAGCGAGGCCGCCATAGGTCGGGTAGCCCTCAGTGAGGATGAGGAGATCTTTTTCCTGCTGGGCGAGGATGTCGTTGTTGGTGCAGAGAAAGCCGCCGATGTTGGCCATGCCGTCTTTTTTGGCGGACATGGTGCAGCCGTCGCCGTAGCGGAACATCTCCTGTGCTATTTCTTTCGGAGTTTTGTCGGCGTAGCCGGGCTCGCGGAGTTTGATGAACCAGGCGTTCTCGGCGAAGCGGCAGGCGTCGAAGTAGAGCGCGATGTTGTGGCGCTTGCAGACGGCGCTGACCGCGCGGACGTTTTGCATGGAAACGGGCTGGCCGCCTCCGGAGTTGTTCGTGACGGTGAGCATGACGAGCGGGACGTGTTCGCGGCCTACGCGAGCGATGAGGGCTTCGAGCGCGGCGACATCCATGTTGCCTTTGAAGGGATAGCTGAGCGAGGGCTGGCGGCCTTCAGGAATGAGGAGGTCGACGGCTTCTGCGCCGACGAACTCGACGTTGGCGCGCGTGGTGTCGAAATGGGTGTTGTTGGGGACGACGTCGCCCTTCTTACAGGTAACACCGAAGAGGATGCGCTCGGCGGCGCGGCCCTGGTGGGTGGGGATGACGTGGGTGTAGCCGACGATGTCCTGGACGGAGTTGCGGAATCGGTCGAAGCTGCGGCTGCCGGCGTAGCTCTCGTCGCCTTCCATGATGGCTGCCCACTGATGCGTGGACATGGCGCCGGTGCCGGAGTCGGTGAGGAGGTCGATGAGGACGTCGTCGGCGTGGAGAAGGAAGAGGTTGTAATGTGCGGCTTTGAGGAGCTGTTCGCGCTGGGCGCGGGTGGTCCAGCGGATGGGCTCGACGCTCTTGATGCGGAAGGGCTCGATGATGGTTTTGACGGGCATGACACGCCTTCCTGAACTGTCCAGCGTACATGGTTTGGGGGAGTCGTGGTGAGGTGGGTGTATTCGGTTCGTCCAGCGTTGATTTTGCAGGCGGGGTGAATTCCCCCGGTCCCCAAGTGCCAGGGACCGGGGAGACCCGGAAGGATGTGGAGGAAGTGGTGATTCTATTTCGATGAATCCTTGTCGTTTACTGCGACTTGGAGATCGTTGTCGACGGAAAAGACTCCCGGCGCCGAGTTGGCTTGTATGGCGGCGATATCGGCATCTGTCTTGTTGTCGACTACGCCTGTGAGGATTACGTTTCCGTTGTTCACGATGATGTGGATGGCGTGGTAACCGATGGGCGGATCCTGCGTGATGCCGCCCGCTGCCCTGGCTATGGAAGGACCTTCGCCAAATCCCGGAGGTGCGCTCGTGTACTTGCGCAAGGAGGGCTGCGAGTAGATGCGTCGATAGAGGGAGGCGCGAATACGGTCATCGTTCGGCGAGGTGGGCAGCACCTGGATCTCGTTGTCCACGCCTTCAATGCCCTCGATTCCTTTCACGGCTCTTTCTGCCTCTGATTTGAGCATGGGGCGGGAAGCGTATCCCTTCAGTACGATGGTCTTGCCCTTAAAGGCGAACCGCAGCGAGTCGAAGATGCCGTAGTCAGTCAGCCCGTTGAGTTTGTTGCGAATCTGCTTGACGATATTGGCTGCCAGCTGAGGCGACCAGGTATTGGTGTTGTCTTGCTCCGTCGCGGAGTTGCTTTGCTGATCTGCCCCGCCGTTCTGTGGGTATGCCGGGGCCGACGCCAGAATGAGAACTGCACAGAGGCCCGCGAAGATTCGATATCTTTTCACATCTGCCCTCCAGGCTAAATTTAGGTTCCAGCTACATCGGATGCCGAAGTGTTGGGAAACGTGTGCTGCGAGTCGGAAATGGGGCAGGTGGCAGGGAAAGACGCACTGCGCGGGGCGGATGGACTCCCGCCCTAGCAGAGCCAGGACGGGGCACCCAGATCGTTGCAGGGTGGGACACGCTTCGGGCTTGGATTCGGTATAGTTGTGTCGATCGCTGACATTCTTTTTCCCTGGAGATCAAATACATGCTGCAGGTGGGGCCGGCTAAGAAGATTTATGACGTCTGCATTGTTGGGTCGGGTGCGGGCGGTGGAACCGCTGCGAAGGTGCTGACTGAGGGCGGGCTGAATGTGGTGATGCTGGAGGCGGGACCGAGGCTCGATCCTGACAAGGACTTCAAGGAGCATATGTGGCCCTACCAGCTGCCTCATCGGGGCGTGGGTTTGGGCGGGAGGCAGCGCGGGATTGGCGACGAATTCATGGCGCCGAACGGGTTCTGGGAGATTAAAGGAGAGCCGTACACGGTCGCGGACGGCTCCGCGTTTCGCTGGTTCCGATCGCGCATTGAAGGCGGAAGGACGAACCACTGGGGGCGGATTGCGCTGCGGTTCGGGCCGGCGGACTTCAGGGCGCACTCAACCGACGGGATGGGCGACGACTGGCCGATCAGCTATGAAGAGCTGGCGCCTTACTACGACAAGGTGGAGTCGTATATCGGCGTGTTCGGAACGAAGGAAAATGTGCCGAACTCGCCGGATGGGATCTTTCAACCACCGCCAAGGCCACGGTGCACAGAGACGCTGGTGAAGAAGGCATGCGATCAGCTGCACATTACGTGCATTCCGTCGCGGATGGCAATTATTACAAAGCCACTGAACGGGCGCGATGCGTGCCACTATTGCGCGCAGTGCGGGCGGGGATGCAGGTCGGCTTCGAATTTCAGCTCGAGCCAGGTGATGATTCCACCGGCTGCGGCGACGGGCCGGCTGACGATGATTGCGAACGCGATGGCGCGGGAGATTGTTGTCGGTGCGAATGGGAAAGCAGAGGCTGTGTCTTACGTCGACAAGACGACGATGACAGAACAGCGCGTATATGCGAAGGCCGTGGTGGTGGCGGCGAGCGCGTGCGAGTCGGCGCGGCTGATGCTGAATTCGAAGTCGGCGAGATTTCCGAATGGGATTGCGAACGGGTCGGGAGTTGTGGGGCGGTACTTGACCGATTCGGTGGGAAGCGACCTGGTGGGGCACTTTCCGCAGCTTGAGAAGATGCCGCCGCATAACCATGATGGCGTGGGCGGAATGCATCTCTACATGCCGTGGTGGAGGTTTGGAAAGAAGAACGAATTTCTGCGCGGGTATCACATCGAGTTTGGCGGCGGACGGAACATGCCGGGCGTGGGCGAATTCGATTATGTATGCGAATCCGAGGAGGGGTACGGAGCGAGCCTGAAGCAGAAATGCCGCAGCGTATACGGTACGTTTATTGGGTTCAGCGGACGCGGCGAGATGATTCCGAATGAGAATTGCTTCTGCGAGCTGGATCCGGAGGTGAAGGACAAGTGGGGGATTCCGGTGCTGCGCTTCCACTGGAAATGGGGCGAGAACGATTTGAAGATGGCCGCGGATATGCAGGAGACATTCAAGTCGATTATCGAAGCGGCGGGCGGCACGGTTGCGGCGGGAGCGCGGCGGCACTCGAAACCGAGCGGGGATGTGCAGCAGCAATCGAGCACGATCTCTGTGGGCGGGGCAATCATTCACGAGCTGGGCACGGTACGGATGGGGAACGATGCGAAGACGTCGGCATTGAATGGGCATTGCCAGGCGCATGAAGTGAAGAATCTGTTTGTGGCAGATGCTGCGCCGTTCGTGACGAATGCGGATAAAAATCCGACGCTGACGATTATGGCGCTGGCGTGGAGAACGTCAGAGTATCTGCTTGAGCAAGCGAAGAAGATGGAGGTTTAGATGAGTGCAGATGCTGTGACGCGCCGGGCAGTGTTGAAGTCGCTGACGATGGGAGCGGTGGCGGGATCCGTGATGCGAGTAATTCCGCTGGAGGCGGCGGAGGCTGCACATGACATGATCCAGGCGGAGAAGGCGAGTGCGGGCGGGTATGCGCCGAAGTTTTTCGATGCCGGTTCGTACAAGACGCTGCAGTTGCTATGCGAGACGATCATTCCGGCGGATGCGGATTCGGGCGGGGCAATTGAAGGCGGCGCTCCGGAGTTTATTGACTTGTTGACGAGCGAGAATGAGGAGTACCAGGCGACGCTGGGGGGCGGAGTGAAGTGGCTGGATGCGACGTGCAAGACACGCTACGGGAAGGTGTATCTGGAATGCGCACAGGGGCAGCAGAAGGAGATTCTGGATCTGATTGCGTATCGCAAGAATGCGGATACGGACGAGGGATTGAAGGCGGGAGTGGAGTTCTTCATGGTGCTGCGGAATATGACGGCGGATGGTTTTTTTACGAGCAAGGTTGGGATCAAGTACCTAGGGTATAAGGGGAATACATTTTTGACGCACTTCGCGGGGTGTCCTCCGGTGGAGGGTGTTTAGGTGAAGTTTTTTTGACTGGCCCTCAGCATTTCACGAACGGCTTGTGCGAACAGAGATAGAGAACGCGTTGGCAGGGTTGTCGTTGAACAGAGTGCGAATGTCGACTTCGGTGAATCCGGCTGTACGAATGGCAGGGATGAACCCATTGAACACGGTCTCAAACGTGCGGAAGGCGCCGCCGTGTGGCTGGCCGACGTGGAACCAACCAGCATCTTGCGAAACGAGAACGCGGTGTAGAAGACCTTCGCTCTTCATTCTCTTCACTAGATTTACGTGAGTTGTCAACGCTTCAGCACTCACTCCGTCAAAGGAGACCCATGCACCCATGCGGGCGGCCTTGATGTGTTGCGAGGAATCCAACTCGTTTTGCGCATGGATCCAGATCCAGGCCGAGGGATGAATTCCGGCCTGCTCCAGTATGGAGAGCTGTGCGAAGGCCGAAATTGCGGGGCCTGTGTGAGCGCCAATGGTCAAGCCGGTTTTACGATGCGTGATCGCGGCGGCACGAATCAATTTCTGTTCCGCGTCGGTGAGTGGTCCTCCATTGAAGCCTAGTTTGATGAGACCTGGCCGAATGCCCGTTCCCTCAATGCCGCTTCTCGACTCCGTAATCCAGCGATTGGCGAGAGCCTCAACGGAATCAGTGAAGACATAGGATGGGAGGAATTGCGCGTTCACTGCTGCGTAGTTGCCGGTCACGGTAAGAATATGCAGACCGGATTCCTCAGAAAGCCGCTTCAAGAGGCGAGGATCTCTACCCAATGCGACAGCGGTGCAATCAACAAAAGTACGGCAACCAAGCTTCTTTATCTGCTGCAGGTATGGAAGTACGACCTTGACCACTTCGTCCAGGTCGTAGGTCCAAGGGTGTTTCTCCCGATCTCCGAGGGGCTGGAAATTGGCGAGTATGTGTTCGTGGGAGAGAGTGAAACCCATCGCGCTTGGACGCATAGGCCCGCGCACGGTCATGATGGTGTGATCAGTCGAAGAATTCAGCCGGCTACTGCAGGCGAACGCTACAGCCGCGCTGGATGTCATCTTGAGAAACGACCGTCTCTGGAACATGGCACCTCGTTTTAGATGGGCTCTCAATCATCCGTGCGCAGATCGGGGCCCTAAGCGCTGCGTTGAACCTCTGGTTTGATGCGTGTACTGATTTTGCTTTGCTGTGACGAACGAATCCGTTTCCGAGGTACATTTAACTACGAACGCAGCGAGGAAGCTATGCCTAGAACTGCACCATCCTTGCCTATTTCTGCAATCCGCCGGAGCTTTAGTGCGGTGGAGGGAAAAGCGAAGCGAGCGAAATCGGGGCATTTTGGTTTAGAGGAGAACCGCAAGAGGATGGTAGAACTCTTGACCGAACTCGTGCCAACGGAAGGATTTCATGCGACGGTTCTGGATGGCGTAAAGCTGAGGCGTTCTGATCGGAACGAGCCTCGAACACCGGTTTTGTACGAGCCAAGCCTCTATTTTGTCGCGAGTGGGCGCAAGAAGGGTTATGTCGGCGATCGATGCATCGTGTATGACGCGAACAACTACCTTGTGCTGTCAGTTCCGCTTCCCTTCGAATGCGAAGCTGAGACGGGTGAAGAAGGTGAGCCGTTGCTCGGTATATCGGTTCGACTGGATATCGGTGTAATCAGCGAACTCGCTGCGACTCTTGATCGCTTCGCCGCAACTCAATCCGTGCAAGAAGCGGCCTGTGTGTATGCGACCCCTCTGGATGTCACGTTGGGTGAAGCAGTCGTCAGGCTGCTCGAGTCTCTTCGATCTTCTGAGGAAGCCTTGATTCTGGGACCCTCCATTAAACGCGAGATCACGTACCGCGTGCTATCCGGTCCTCGTCAGGAGACTCTGCTTGCGATGTTGGGAAGGAACGGTGACCACACGCGGATTCATTCCGTTCTTCGCGCAATTCATACAAGATTTGCGGAGCCGCTGTCAGTAGCAGGATTGGCCGCGGAGTTCGGGATGAGCGTATCCGCATTTCACCATCGCTTCAAAGGAGTCACATCAACATCGCCACTGCAGTATCTGAAAGCGGTTCGCCTGCACAAAGCACGGATGTTGATTCTGCACGACGGGCTCGGTGCTGCGCTTGCCGCAGATCGAGTTGGCTATGAGAGTGCGTCACAGTTCAGCAGAGAATTCAAACGGCTCTTCGGTCACAGTCCGACTGACGGTGTCCACGCACCCGGTGCGAGAGGGCCCGGTCGAGTTCGGGATCGGAACCAGGCTGGCTGAAGGAGGGTGGTCGTGCATCTCGCCGTTAGAGTGACGAGCAGATCGCAATGTGGCGGACAAAATGGACGAGCTCAATAAACCAGAGCCCGCTGGTTTATCACATGCTATTGATGGAAGAGCCTAGAAGGGGCTGGCGGAGAGGGTGGGATTCGAACCCACGTTAGAGTTTCCCCTAAACACGCTTTCCAAGCGTGCGCCTTCAGCCACTCGGCCACCTCTCCAATGCTGCTGCGGCAGGGCTGCTTCTCAGACTGCTGCAGTGTTGTTCTTATTGAATCTATCACATTGGGGTGGTATGGATTGCGGGCCGGAGAGGGCTGCGGCGATGGTGCGAATAAGCGCGTGGATTGCGGATGAAACCGTTTACTTTGTGCGGCTGCACGATATATATTTTCGCTTTGCTCGCGGCAACTAAATCGAAGCGGGCCAAAGAAGAGGACCACATGTCCGGTAATTCCGTGTCTGGCATTTCTCGTCGTGATTTGCTTGTGTCCGGTTTGGGATTTTCTGCGGCTTCACTGACGGCTCGTTCGGCGTGGGGACGGACAGCGGCGATGATGTTGTCCTCAGCGGAGGCGCGGGCCTCGGCGGAGGCGCTGGCGGCGGTGGCTCCGCGGGAGCATCTGCTGTTTGATTCCGGATGGAAGTTTAGTTTCGGGAATGGACAGGACCCGGCGAAGGACCTCGACTTTGGAATGAGCCAGGGGGACTTTGCGAAGACCGGAGATTTCAAGTTCGCGAAGGAGAAGTTTGACGACTCGAAGTGGCGCACGGTGAATCTGCCGCATGACTGGGCGGTGGAGTTGCCGTTTGTGCGAGACAGGGAGCTGGAGTCGCACGGGTTCAAGCCGCTGGGCAGGCGGTATCCGGAGACGAGCGTGGGATGGTACCGGCGCGAATTCGATATTCCGGAGAGCGATAAGGGGCGGCGGATCTGCGTGGAGTTCGATGGGGCCTTTCGCGACGTGATTGTGTTTGTGAATGGGTGCTTTATCGGGCGGAACAACAACGGGTATGCGCCGTTCCGGTTTGATCTGACGGACTTTCTTGCGTATGGGAAGAAGAACTACATTGTTGCACGCGTGGATGCGAGCTTTGGCGATGGGTGGTTCTATGAGGGCGCGGGGATTTATCGACACGTGTGGCTGTCGAAGACGGATGCGCTGCACCTAGGCAAGTGGGAGAGCTATGTGCGCTCAGAGGTGAGCGGGAGTGCGGCGACGCTGACGCTGGCAACAGTGGTGCAGAACGAGGGAGATAAGGCCGAGTCCGCACGAGTGAAGTGGCAGATTGTGGATGCGGCAGGGAAGACGGTGGCGACGGCGGAGGCTCCGGCGCAGCAGGTGAGCGCGGATGGGAGCACGACGTTCACTGCGACGGCGAAGTTGGCGAATGCGGCGCTGTGGTCAGTGGAGACGCCGAATCTGTACCAGGCGATTGTGACGGTGGAGGCTGGGGGGAAGACGCGGGATGCGGAGCGTGTGAGCTTTGGGGTGCGCACGACGAAGTTCACTGCGGACAAGGGATTCCTGCTGAATGGGAAACCGGTGAAGATTATGGGCACGTGCAATCACCAGGATCATGCGGGGGTTGGCGCGGCCGTGCCAGATGCTCTGCAGTGGTTCAGGCTGGCGGTGCTGAGAGAGATGGGCGGGAATGCGGTGCGTACTTCGCACAATATGCCGACGCCGGAGTGGGTGGAGGCATGCGACCGGATGGGCATGATGATGATGTGCGAGACGCGGCAGATGAGTTCGAATCCTGAGGGAATGGCGCAGCTTGAGGTGATGATCAAGCGTTACCGGAATTCACCGTCAATCATTTTGTGGTCGGTGGGGAATGAGGAGTTTCTGCTGCAGGGTCCGATGGCGGAGCAGGGCAAGCGGATTGCGACGGAAATGGTGAGGCGTTGTCATGAGCTCGATCCGACGCGAGTGGTATCGGCGGCGGTGAATGGGGACAATCGTCAAGGAGTTTCGGATGCGTTCGACGTTCTTGGGTTCAACTACAACCTGAAAAATCCGGAGACGTTCCACAAGGATTTTCCAAACCGGCCGATTTATGGGTCGGAGACCTCGAGCGCGATTGGGACGCGTGGCGTGTACACCTCGGACAAGCTGCGGAACACGGTGAACTCGTATGACGGTGTGGTGCCGTGGGGCGAGACGGCGGAGGACTGGTGGAAATACTACGGCGAGCGGGAGTGGGCGACTGGCGGATTTGCGTGGACGGGGTTTGATTATCGTGGAGAGCCGACGCCGTATGGGTGGCCGTCGATCAACTCGCAGTTTGGGATTGTGGACATGTGCGGGTTCCCGAAGGACAACTACTTCTACTACAAGGCGTGGTGGGGGAAGGAGCCGGTGGTGCATGTATTTCCGCACTGGAACTGGACGGGACGCGAGGGTGATGAGATTGCGGTGTGGGCGTACTCGAACCTGGATGAGGTGGAGCTGTTTGTAAATGGGAAGAGCCAGGGGAGCCAGAAGGTTCCGCACCTTGGGCATGTGCAGTGGAAGGTGAAGTACGAGCCGGGGTCGATTGAGGCGCGAGGAAGCAGGGACGGAAAGGTTGTGCTGACGGATAAGCGCGAGACGACCGGGCCGACTGCGACGATCAAGTTGACGGCGGATCGGATGGAGATCAACGCGGATGGGGAAGATGTTGCTGTGATCAAGGTGGCGGGGCTGGACAAAGAAGGACGACTCGTTCCGCTGGCGGAGGATCACATTGGGTTCAAGGTGACGGGCGCAGGTGCGCTGATTGGGGTTGGGAATGGCGATCCGAATTGCCAGGAGAGCGACAAGGCTCCGGAGCGTTCTTTGTTTAACGGGCTGGCGCAGGTGATTGTGCAGGCGACGAAAGAGGCGGGCGAGATCAAGATTGAGGCTTCGAAGGATGGGTGGGGCGGGGCGGATCTTACGCCGGCTACGATCACGATCAAGACGAAGCGGGTAGAGCTTAGGCCGACAGTTCTTTAAGGGCAGGGGACTGAGGCAACAAGAGAACCTGGGAACGAGGAAACAGGAGCGGCCGTCGCTGCCCGGCTTCGTATTCCATTGAATTCGCTTAGCTTCGGATGACGAAGTCAGGCCGTTGGCGCAGAGGTGAGACCGACATGCCGATCCGTGCGACTCTCGATTTGAACCTGGTCTTGTGCGCCTTCACCGCCGAATTACCTCAGTAATTCGATGTGCTGCTCGCAGGCTTCTCTTGTCGAAACGCAGCCGGTATGCTTGTTGGCAACTAATCACTGTTAGCGTCGTCCGATGAGTGGGTATGAGTCTGGCCCACGCATCAGCGTAAGAACAGCCTCACGTCTCGCGTTCGCGAGGCTCTCGGCAAATTCCAGCCGATTCTGCTTTCTTTTCACACCCTGATCTAGCTCGTAAGTTGGAGCTCGGATGCTGTCTGGTGTCAGAAAGTATGGAAGTGACCGGATACGGATTTCGGCGGCTTCAAGTCAGGGAGCCTGCACCTGGCCAGGCGCAAGGAAGCAAAACAGCATGCTGCTTCCTCCCAAGGCATGCACCTTATTCGGTTTCACAGGTCTCTTGATCTTATTGGCAGTCACGGGATGTTCGACTCCATCGACGTCCATCAAAGCGAAATTGACATCTGGCATCGTCGTTGCGGCACCTCTAGATGGCGCAGACGTGACGTCGCCGTTTGCTGTGACGGCAAGCGCGACAACCTGCGCAGCCCATACCGCGGTCTCCATGAGCTATTCGATCGACGATGGACAGGCAATCGCCGAGCCCACGTCTTTCAATGTCAAGGTGACGGCAAACCCCGGCCCACACGTATTACACGTGAAGTGTTCTGGGCAGGATGTGAGCAGCGAGGTGGTGATGAGCATCAATGTCGCTTCGAGTCCGACTACGACTGCGGCAACAACAACAGCTGCCACTCCATCGTTCTCAGAGCCTCCAGGCACATACTCAAGCGCTCAAATCGTCTCACTTTCGTCCGCGACGGCCGGATCAACGATCTACTTCACGACCGATGGCTCTGCGCCCTCAACATCCTCTCATCTCTATTCAGGTCCGATCACAATTGCAAGTTCGACGGTGGTTCAGGCGATCGCAGTGGCCCCGGGCTATGCGAACAGCGGATTAGCTCAGGCGAGCTATGTGATCTCAATACCAAAGGGTCCTTCTATGCCCTCATATGCGATCAGCCAGAAGGAGATCCAGCTGCTTCCGAACTGGCGAATCAAGCATGATCCGGGAACGTCCGGAACTTCCACGGGATCTATGACTCTGGTCAGCGATCCCTCACTTAGCGGCCAAGCGGCCAAGATCTACACCACATTCACCAATGCGGGCGGCGAGCTCTATTCGGTTTCGTACGGAAACGACACGGACTCCAAGAACTTTCTGTACGACGCGCATGTCTGGATATCCGCGGGCAGCACCTTGAGCAATCTAGAGATGGACAACAACCAGGTGATGCGAAACGGTGACACGGTGATTTATGCGTTCCAGTGCTCCGGATACACGAACACCTGGGAGTTCAGTTCGAATGCGGGAACCCCGACGCAACCGCAGGTGAAATGGGTCAAGTCAACGTCTCCGTGTAACCCTTCGAAATGGGCGCGAGATACCTGGCATCATATTCAGATCAGCACGTCACGCGATGATTCAGGAAATGTGACGTATCACTCCGTGTGGTTCGATGGAGTGGAAACGCCCATCAACCAGACGGTGAACTCCGACTTCTCTCTGGGGTGGGCACTGGGAGCATTGGTGGCCAATTTTCAGGTTGATGGTATCGGAACAAGCGGATCTTCAACTCTGTATCTTGATCACTTCACCATGTATCGCTGGTAGAGTTTAAGATCTCGACCCGCTCCCCAGTTTCGGTGAGCTCGAGACGCATCAATCCGCTTGTACGCGAACCGGGGCATTCGAGGTTGGGACAAAAAGGGGCTCCACCGAGTCGTGAGAACGCAAGGGGTGCGGAATGCCAGGCTCATCAAACTGCTAGCTCTGCATATGGGAGTCCGCACTTTTGCAGTATCTGAGTGAAGCGCGGATCTGCTCGTAATGCATCCCACTTGGCGTCTTCCGGCAGGCTCGCAAGATGCACGTCGTGCTGTTCCAGGGCACGGTCCAGCCATGCAAATGCGGTGTCGAACTCGCCGAGTCCAGTGTGAACCATTGCCATGGCACATGGCGGCATGTAGCGCTCGCGAGCAAGAGTCTCCAAAGTTTTAAGCACCTCGCGGGCCTCATCTTTGCGGCCCATTTTGGCAAGGACGTAACCACGCAGCGAGATCACTTTGCTGTTCTCTGCGTCTCCTCGCCCGTGGCTGAGCGCCTCCAGCGCAAGCGCATACTCGCCAAGCTGCTCATAGGCTTGTGCCATCTGCAAGTTGGCTATCCAGAAATCCTTCAGCACCACTGCTGCCTGGCGCGCGAACTCGAGCGCGCCCTGGAAATCTCTCCCGAGGAACGCCACCTGCGCCGACAACGCGTGATGCATCGCCTGCAAGGGATCAATGGCTCGCGCCCGTTCCATGGCCTGCTGTGCTTCTTCGCCGCGATGCCCCGCATGGGCGAGCACGATTCCGAGCAGCCTGTAGACCAGAGAGTAGTTCGGATCGATTGCGATTGCCCTCCGATATGCGGCCTCTGCCTCGGCCCAATCCCAATCGAGCCAGAACTTCACGAATCCCGACGAAGTCTGGGTCTCTGCGAGTGCTGGTTCGGCAGCAATCGCTTGTTCCGCTGCGTGACGAGCTTTCTCCCATACGTCGCGCGGCCGTGCATCGGCGTGAATCGGACTGGAAGCAAACGCGTCCGCCAATCCCGACCATGCGAGCGCATATTTTTGATCGAGCTGCGTTGCGCGTAAATAGCAATCGATAGCCTTGCGCGTGGTTGCAGGTCTGAAAAGGTTCCAGTAGTAGCGCCCTTGCAGATACGCGTCATAGGCTTCGGGATTGTGCGCCTGCCTTCGTTCCAGAGCTTCCAACCGTTCAGGGGAAAGGCGCAGCTTGATTTGCTGTGCGATGGTTGTGCTGAGTTCCCGCTGAAATGCGAGCATGCTTCTGGGCTCGCTGTCGTATGTCGCCGACCATATCTGCACCTGGTCGATAGCTCTGATCAGATTTGAGGTCACACGAATTCGCCCGCCTTCGCTGCGCAGGGAACTCTCGACCAGGAATGCAGCCTTGAGCTCGTCGCCGATCTCGCGAAGAGACTTGCTGGTGCGTTTATAGCGCATGATGGTGGTTCGTCCGATGACGCCGAGCCGCACCGGATCGATCTGCCCCAGCGCGGCAATGACCTCTTCGGTGAGCCCATCAGCCAGATACTCGCGCTCCGGGTCCGGGCTCAGGCTCTCAAACGGCAGCACTGCCAGGACTGGGGCAGTCGGCATCGTCTCAGGCATATCGAGACCCACGAACTTTACCGGGGCTACAAAGCGGTAGCCGCGCTTGGCGACGGTCTCGATGTACTCTGTGGCTCCGCTCTCGCGGCGCAGAGTGCGTCGCAGCTCGGAGATGGAATGCGCCAGCGTGGCTTCTTCGACAAAAGTGTCGGGCCAGAGCTTCTTCAGGAAGGAGTCTTTGTCGACCAGGCTGCCGTGGTTCTCGACCAGCATCAGCAGGGTGTCGAAGACCTTGGGTTCCAGCTTTACGGCGCGTTCCTCGTGCAACAACCGTCTTTCGTGCGGCAGAAGGCGGAAGTTCGCAAACTGATAGATAAGCTGGGATTCGCCCATATGTCCCCGGCAGGGTTAGCCGATTCTAGCAGCCATCGCGGTCTGACCCTCAAGAAATCAGGAACGAATCCTCAACTCCTCCTCAAGACTGCGCACCCTGATCCCCGCTACTGTGGCGATGCAGTCTCAAAACTGCCATCGAAAAGGAGATCGCCACAATGCTTATGAACGCAACACGTCGCGCCAGAATCGGATGCGCCGCCCTCGCCGTAATCGCGACAACGCTGTCGCTCACCCCAAGTTCTCAGGCCCAGTCGCAACAAGCGGCCTTGGGTTTGATCGGGGCGTGGTCTGTAACCGTCACCCTGCATCCGGCCGGCAACTGCGATGGCCCCGTAATCGCGCCGCCGTTCTCATCGGTGGTCATGTTTTCCCGAGGCGGGACCGTAACTGAATCTACATCCAACCCAGCGTTTGAACACGGTCAGCGAGGTACGGGTCTTGGCGTCTGGTGGCTCAACGACGACGGAACCTACTCCGCCACAGATGTCGCCTACATTTTGTTTACCTCGTCTAATTACGCGCCGGGGCCACCGCCGGTTGGCTTCGCCGCCGGGACGCAGGCAATCACTCACACAATTGTTCTCAATAGTGATGCGTCGGGATGGACGGATCGAGCCACAGTTCAGTTCTACGGGGTCAATCACAATCCACTAAATCGCGCCTGTGCCACGGCGAGCGCAGTTCGGCTGTAGAACGGCGATCTCAACCACACTCAGCCGAAAGGGGGCGGATCTCTCGAGATCCGCCTCCGCTTTTTCAATGAGAGAGGAGGGAGCCTGGTGAACAAGATCTGGGGCTCGACAGATTCATTGGGGTTAGAGTTGGAGCGGACGAAAAGATTTTGGAAAATTCTTGCAACTGGAGTCTGTGCCGGACATCTTAGCAGCGTGAGGTGACAGGCATGGCATCGACGCAGGAACTTGTGGAGCGGCAGAAGGCTCCGCTGGCAACTCCGACTGACCTTGAAGCAAAGAACGTCAGAGACATCACTGGCGCGCTGAATGCGCTGCTGGCGGATGTATTCAGCCTTTATGTAAAGACGAAGAATTTCCACTGGCATATGAGCGGGCGGCATTTCCGGGACTATCACCTGTTACTGGATGAGCATGGCGACCAGCTGTTCGCGATGACGGATGACATCGCGGAGCGGGTGAGGAAGATTGGTGGAACGACGATCCGGTCCATCGGGAACATTTCGCGGCTGCAACGGATCGCCGATAACGACGCGGAGTATGTGACGCCGGAGGACATGCTGGCGGAGTTGAAAGACAACGAGAAGCAGCTAATCCAGAGTATGCGTGAGACGCACGATCTGTGCGACGAAGGTCGGGATGTTGCGACGGCGAGTCTGCTGGAGAACTGGATCGACCAGGCGGAGAAGCGGCACTGGTTCCTATTTGAGATCACGCGGAGGGATGTGGATCGGGGTTAACAGAGGCGGGCTTTATCGTATCCCACCCTAAACGCAAACTGCGCGTTTAGGATGGGGCACCCGGCTCTCGCTTGTTATTCAGATTTCGCTACGAGCTTGCCGAGGCTGCAGCTTGCTTTTACCGGAACAAAATTGTGCACGTCTCGATCGGCTGTGGGCACGAGCTTGCGTCCTTCAACTGCAACGGTGCCGGAGCCTATGAGAGCGCCATTCGGCTGCAACACTAAGGTGAACGGAGCGGCGCCGTTTTGCATTCTCACTTCGAACTGGCCACCCGCCCGAATGACGGAGTAGCCCTCCGCATTGTGGGCGGCTCCGCATTCAACGGTCGCCGAATCGTCGCGGAATTCGATGCTTAAGCCGCCTGGGGCGGAGTATGTACCGGCGAGGCGCAGTCCTGGTGTGGTGTTCGCAGCTTTAGACGCTTGAGTGCCAAGCAATTGCGTCAAAGCATCCGAGATCTTGACGTTTAAGTTGGTGGCGGGTAGCACTCCGGCATTGCACTTCTCGGTCTTTGGCTTCATGGGAACGGTGTATGTCGTATGCGAGACCGGCGCGTAGCTGGTTGAGCTCACGGGCTCGTTTACGGAGTACTCCATTCCGTTCTGGTGAACAGCATCGGTGCCCTCGTAATTCCGGGTCTCCGCAGCGGAGATCTGCCTGGTCTGCATGGTCGTCTGTGTCTGTGCCTCGTAACTGGTCGAGGTATTTGCCACAGCGCCTCCGGCGGGGACCAGTCCGGCAATGTCGACCATACCTGGTCCGTTCAGCTTGCCGTCTGTGGTGTACGTGAATTGCAAGGGTCTCGGCGAGACTGGAACTTTGACCAGCACCTGCTGGCCGGAGCGCTCGACCGTGTATGGATATTGGGCGGGTTCGAGGCTGCCGCACTTCGCCACGGCCACGCTTTCATCGAAGCTCAGGCTGAGATTGCCCGCATGATATGTGCCGCTCAGCCGCAGTCCTGTGCCGGCTTCAGGAGCGATTCCTTTCAGCGGATTGCCGCCCATGAGATCGTTCAGTCCGGTTTTCATGCCCTGTCCGAGGCACTCCATGTCACTACGGCCTGACTCCAGGCATTTTCTCATCGCGACCGAGCCGGCATCTTTGGGCATGGCTTGCTCGGCTGCCTGCGCTTGTGCCTGGGCGATCATGGCTTTTTGCTGCGCGTTGGCATCGTCCATCGCACGCTGACGCTCCTGCTGGACCTTTGCCATGTAGGCCGGGTTATTAGCGCCGACCACCTGCGCGAATTGTGCCTGCAACGCGGGCGAAAGGAACGACACCCAGACGGGGATACCCTCGAAGCCGAATCTGGGGTCAGAGCGGCTGAAGTGATAGGGATTAGCAGCAAGAGTCAATTGCTCGCCATTCAGGTTTTTGGCAGCCGCTTGCTGAAGGCTGGTTATCTGCACGCTGTATTGATCGATCAATTTCTTTTCGTCGGCGGTCAAAGCTCCGCCGTGCGCCTGGGCCAGCGTCTGGATGATCTCGCTGAGCTGGTATAACGCACCGATTGCGCGGATCACGGTTTCCCGCGGGGTCTGAACCTTCATACCCTGGAGCACGACTTCCTTGCTGGGGAATTGAGTGAGATAAGGAGGATCGATGGCGATGCCTGCCTTGCACTGTCTCTCTCTTAGTTCCTGTTCGATGTCGGATTTCGGCTTGGGCAGCTGCATGATGAATTGGCCGTTCTGTTCCAGCTTGACCATGCAGTAGTCGCGACCGTTCAGCGGTTGGCATTGCGTCAGGGTGAGGGTCGCATTTCCGCCACATTGGTAAGGCGTGTTGAGCTGCAGGCCCGACGATTGCTGTGCTGCGGAGGCGCCTCGTGCCGTGCCGGAGCTCTGCAGTTTGCACTTATTGGTGATCTGCCAGACGACGGCCGCGCGGGTGTTGTATCGTTCCGACTCGTCGCCGATTTGGAAAGTGCACATTTCTCCCTTTGCGCCCGGGGTGCACTTGTGCACGACGTATGTATATCCGTCGGAGCACAGATACGGCACGTTGAACTGCAGACCGTCTGGCGGCTGCTGTGCGGTGGCAAATGCCGTGGTGCAAAACAGAAGAAATCCGGCGATCCGTAACATTTTCATTTCGGCTCCCTCGCCCCAAGCTCGTTCATCACGAAGTCGGCAGAAACTGCATGCCGAATATCGAACGCCTCACTTCTGTTTGCGCAGCGGCAGCATTAAAGTGCCCGGAGGTCCGGTGAGGGACTGATCGTCATGGATGGTGAAGATGGTCGGGCTGTCTTCTCCCTTGCAACTCAGCGTCACCTGCTTTCCGCTGGTTTCGTAGGAACAGTCTTGAACATTTCCCATGAAAGTGAAGTTGGCTTTTCCGCCGGACCTCAGTTCCAGAATGACACTTCCCATTGTGTCTGAGTACGTACCTGTGATGCTTGATTTGCATCCCGGCAGCAGCAAGCAGATCCCCGCAACCGCAATCATTGTTCTCCGAAAGCACATGGCGTTTTTCCTTTCTTCGTACTAAAGGCCCACACCAACAGCCGCGGATGGCGCCAGGTTTCTGGCTCCGCACCAGACCTGTCTTGGCGACCATCTGTTCATTGATCAGATTCAGTGCACTGAATCGCTGATCGTCTTTGTGCGGCCTACATCAGCCAATTCGGGGGAACGTTTGAGACCTCAAGGCTTGGGCATCACTGAACCCACCAACAGAAGGACAGCCGGGGAAGATGGCCCATGTCACTACCAGATGCCTAGGGGAAAGCTTCAGGTATAGATTTGCTGGTTGACTGACACTAGCACTACACAGGGAGGTTGTCAGCAGCAAAATATTCGAGGGCTCGAGCAGTGTGATTGGCGCTTGCGAGCCGGCCAATCGCTAGCTTTTCTCAGGAGCCGAGGGGAACCGATGTGGTGAGTTCGCGGGCGGCGGCGAGGACTTCGGTGACGATGGCGTGGACGTCTGGCTCGGTGGTGCGGTGGTTGACGATGCAGGCGCGGAGGGCTAAGTGGCCGTGGATGGTGGCGTTGGAGATGTAAACGCGGCCACGGCGGATGACGCGGTCGAGGATGCGACGGTTAAGGTCATCGAGGTCTCCGGTCGCGGCGGTGAAGCGGAAGCAAACGGCGCTGAGGGCGACAGGAGCGAGGCGTTCGAGTCTGGGTTCGGCGTCGATAAATTGGGCGAGCACCTGGGCGAGATGGAGGTCGTCGCTGATGGACTGCTGAAATGCGCGCAGGCCGAAGTAGCGAAGGGAGAGCCAGAGCGAGAGGGCTCGGAAGGGGCGGGAGAGCTCGATCGACTCTTCGAAAAAGGCGAAGCCCTCAATGGGGTCGGTGGTGAGGGAGCGGGCGTAGTCGCCGGAATGGGAGAAGGCGCGGCGGGCATCGGCGGGATCGCGGTACAGAAGGCAGCCGCATCCGGTGGGCTGATAGAGCCACTTGTGAGGATCGAGGGAGATGGAATCGGCGAGGTTGATGCCGTCGAAGACTTTTGGGATTGCGAGTGAGGCGAGTGCTCCATAGGCTCCGTCGATGTGCAGCCAGAGATTGTGCTGACGACAGATTTCGGCGATGTCGCGAATGGGATCGATGCTGCCGGTGGCGGTGGTACCGGCGCTGGCGACGACGGCGATGGGTTTGAGATTGGCGTCGAGGTCGCGCTGAATGGTTTCGCGCAGATCGTTGGTGCGCATGCGGAAGGCGTCGTCGACGGGGATGAGCCGGACGGCATTGTGGCCCAGGCCGAGAAGCGCGGCGGCCTTGGGGTTGGACATGTGGGCTTCAGCGGAACAGTAGATGATGCCGCCGTGAACGCCGGTCAGGTTGGCGGGGGCTTTGGCTTCGCGGGCCATGCAGAGCGCCATGAGGTTGGCTGATGATCCGCCAACGGTGAGGCTGCCGGAGAAGCCTTCGCAACCGATTGCGGAGGCGAGCCAGCGAACGATGGTGCGTTCAATGGCGCTGGCCGAGGGACCGGAGCGCCAGGCAGTGGCGTTTTGATGGAGCACAGCGGAGGCAAACTGGCCGAGTGCAGCGATAGGCTCGCCGGTGCCGAAGACGTATCCGAAGAAGCGGGGAGAGGCCGGGCGGGAATTCTGGAAGATTTCGGGCAGGAGTTCGAAGGCCGCTCCGCCGATGCCGTTGAGAGGGATGTCACCGGAGAAGAGTTGCTCGATGGTGGCGCCGGAGATGTTTTCGGGATAGGAGCGGAGAGTGGGAAGGCGCTCGAGGTAGTCGGCGGTGAAGTCGGAGAGGGAGTGGGCGAGGGCGCGGAAGTCGTCGGAGGAGAGAGCGAGAGGTCGTTGCATAAGAGATCCATTTGAATCTTATCGCTGATGTTCATTCCCGGCCCCAAAGCAGCTTCGCATCCCCACCCTAAATTGCCCTGACGGACAATTTAGAATGGGGCACCCGGCGGAGTTCCCTGTCTCAAAAGTGAGACCTGTGGCACGCACCGTGTGAATGCATATACTTGCTGGGTTCTGGGAAAGAGGTTCGCGGATGCGCTTTGCGAAATGGATGCTGGCGGCGATGTGTGTTGGGATGAGTGCGATGGCGATTGGCCAGGCGGGGCCGGCGCATTTGCAGGTGGATAACCTGGACACGCCGCTGGGGATTGATGATGCGACACCGCGGTTTTCGTGGCATCTGAATGATGCGGCGCGAGGGGCGAAGCAGACTGCATATCGCTTGATGGTGGCGACGCAGCCGGAGTTGCTGACGGATGGCAAGGCGGATGTGTGGGACAGCGGGAAGGTGGAGTCGGGGCAGTCGCTGAATGTGAAGTATGCGGGGCCGGCCGTGAAGCCGAGCACGCGGTATTTCTGGCGTGTAAGTGCGTGGGATGCGAGCGGAAAACAGTATCCGGCAGGCGGCACGAGTTCGTGGGAAACGGGGCTGCTGACTCAGAGTGCCTGGAAGGGCGCGTGGATTGGGTGGGAGACGCCGGAGGAGGCAGAGGTGCGGAAGGCGCCGGCACAGTGGATTGCGAGTGCGGGGGCGACACTGGGCAAACCCGATAGCGAGCAGAAGTTTGCATACCGCGCGGTGGTGAATGTGGACAAGCCGGTGAAGCAGGCGCTGCTGTTTGCGACGGCAGAGGATACGGTTTCGGCGTGGGTGAATGGGGATAAGGTGCTGACAGCTTCGGCGTTTCCGCCGTATCACCACTTGCCGTGGAAGAAGTATGTGCGGGCGGATGTGACGGGGCAGGTGGCCCAAGGAAAAAACACGATTGCGATTGAGAGCGTGCACTACATCGACAAGTACGGCGAAAAAGATCGGAAGGATGCTCCGCCGATGAGTGCAACGGTGGTGTTGCTCTACGCAGATGGAACTTCGTCCGCAGTGGTGAGTGATGGGAAGTGGAAGAGCGCTGCTGAGCCTAATTCAGGGTGGGAGTCGAAGGCGTTTGATGATGCGAGTTGGAAGAACGCGGTGATCTGGGAGCAGGCGAAGGGTTCCGATGAGGCGGGAGTTGTTCACCCGTGGATTCCGGACAGCGTGAAGGAGTTGCGGAAGGATTTCGATGCGGGAAAGTCGATCAAGTCTGCGCGTTTGTATGCGACGGCGCTGGGGACGTATGAGTTGTATTTGAATGGGCCTCCGGTAAATGCAGAACATATGGCGTGGATGGCTCCGGGATGGACGGATTATCGCGAGCGGGTTCTTTATCAGACCTACGACGTTACGAAACAGATCAGAAGCGGAGAGAACAGGCTGGAGGTATTGCTTGCGCCGGGGTGGTATTCGACTTCGCTGGAGTGGCTGCAGCAAGCGAACAACTATGGTGACACTCCGCCGGCGCTGCGGGCGCAGTTGCGGATTGAGCGTGAGGACGGCAGCGTGGAGTGGGTGAGTACGGATGCTAGTTGGAAGGCCAGCACTTCGTACATCATGAGTTCGGAGTTGTATGACGGGGAGGTGCAGGATCTGAGGAGATCGACGCCCACTCATCGCGATACAACCGCGATGAATGGGACACAGGCTGCGATGAAAGGGACACAGGCTGGCTTGGAGGAATGGAGGCAGGTTGAGATTATTCATCCGAAGGAGATCAGGATTGAGGCGCAGGATTTCGAGCCGATCCGCGTGGAGCGATCGATCGGCGATGCGAAGATGACGGAGCCGAAGCCGGGTGTCTATATCTACGACTTTGGGCAGAACCTAGCGGGCGTGGAGGAATTGAGTGTTTCCGGACCTGCCGGCACCGATGTGCAGGTGCGCGTGGGGGAGGTTCTGAATCCGGATGGAACACTGTATACGGAGAACCTGCGCACGGCGAAGGCTACGGATCACTTCCTGCTGAGTGGAAACGGGATCGAGAAACTGGTTCCACAATTCACGTTTCATGGTTTTCGTTACCTCGAGGTCACAGGTCTTAAGACTGCGCCGAAGATGGAGGATGTGAAGGCGCTGGTGCTGCATACGGACTTTCCGTTTACGACGGAATTGAAAACCGGCAACGCGATGATCAACAAGCTGTGGAGCAACATTCTGTGGGGGCAGCGTTCGAATTTTGTGGGGGTGCCGACGGATTGTCCGCAGCGGGATGAGCGGCTGGGCTGGTCGGCGGATGCGCAAGTGTTCTGGCGTGCGGCTTCGTACAACGGAGCGCTGGCGCCGTTCACGCGGAAGTTTGCGGCAGATCTGCGGGGAACGCAGGTTGGCACGCCGTATTACGGAATCTATGCACCGGGAACATCGAAGCCGCATATGGGGACTGGGGCGGCGTGGAGCGATGCGGGCGTGATTATTCCGTGGACATCGTGGATCCAGACGGGCGACACGATGGTGATCGACCAGAACTGGCAGGCGATGCGGAAGTATGTGGATGCAATCGATGCGACCAATCCGGATGGGATCTGGCATAACAATTCGGGCACGCCGTTCGGGGACTGGCTTTCGCTCGAGGGCAGGACGAAAGAAGACATTGTTGCGACCGCATATTGGGCATACGACGTGGAGATGATGCGGCAGATGGCTCATGCAACGGCGCGAGCGGAGGAGGAAGAGCATTACGCAAAGCTGGAAGCGAAGATTCGCGATGCATTTCAAAAGAAGTTTGTGCAAGCGGGCGGGTATGTTCCGGGCGCGGATAATGGACCGTCGCCGTTTGGAGACATCAACAATCCAGATGCCAAGGCGAAGGCGGGGGATACGCAGACCGGATATGTGCTTGCGCTACACATGAACCTGGTGGGAGAAACGATGCGCGGCGCAGTGGCTGGACGGCTGGTGAAGAAGATCGCGGAGAATCACGGGCTGCTGAACACGGGGTTTGTGGGAACGCCGTATCTACTGGAGGAGTTGACTCGGACCGGGCATCAGAAGGTGGCGTACAACGTGCTGTTGAATACCGGAATGCCATCGTGGGGATACGTGATCGACCATGGTGCAACGACGACGTGGGAGCGTTGGAATGGCGACCAGATGATCGGCGATCCGCAGATGAACTCGTACAACCACTATGCGTATGGGGCGGTAGGGGACTGGATCTACCGGTATGCGGCGGGTGTGGATGCTTCTCCGCTGGACGCCGGGTTTCATACGGTGGTGCTGCATCCGGTCTTCGATGCGCGGCTGTCGCCACTGGAGTTTACGTATACGTCGTCGTATGGGGAGATCAAATCAAGCTGGACGGTGAAGGGAAGTTTGGCGGAGTGGAATGTGACGCTGCCGGCGAATACGACAGGTCGGCTGGAACTGAAGGCAGCGGACGCGGCGCGGTGGAAGCTGGAAGGGATTGCAGTGAGCAGTAGTCCGCTGGTGAAGAAGGTGGAGGGCGGGTTTGAGTTGCCGGCGGGGACGTATCGGTTTGAAGCGCAGGAAGCAGGGAGCCGGCGGTAGGGAGGACTCATGCGACGTACTCTTTGTGCGGTTTTGATGCTGGTTTCGATGCATTGCGGGGCGCAGGGACGGAATGCTTGCGAGCAGGTGCTCGATCTTGTCGCTGATGTGCCGATGCCGGGAGCGGCGGTGCGATTCGACTACCAGAGCATGGACGCGGAGCATGGGCGCCTGTACATCGCGCACATGAACGACAATCACCTGGTTGTTTTCGATACCGAGAGTCGCAAAATCGTGGCCAATCTTGAAGGGTTCAAGGGCGTGCATGGGGTCACGGCTGTTCCGCAGGCTGGAAGAGTGTTTGCGTCGGCTACGGGCGATCACCAGATGGTTGCAGTCGATATGCAGACGCTGAAGATCGTTGGAAGGGCGGGGCCGATCGAGTACCCGGATGGATTGGCTTATGCGCCCGATGCACAGAGAGTGTTCGTGTCGGACGAGCATGGAGCTGTGGATGCGGTGGTGGATGCGAATACGAACAAGCTGATCGAAAAGATATCGCTTGGAGGATACGCGGGGAACACGGTGTACGATCCGGGATCGGGACACATCCTGGTCGCAGTTCACGGGCTAAACCAACTTGTCGAAATTGATCCTGCGACGATGAAGATTCTTGAACGCCACAAACTGCCGGGCGTCGAGAATCCACATGGGATTGCGCTGGACCTCAAAAACAGATTGGCGTTTGTCGCGGGGGAAGAGAACGCTTCGCTCGCAGTGTTTGATCTGAGGGAAGGAAAGGAACTTGCAGTGCATCACGTTGGAGATGATCCGGACGTGCTGGCGTACGATCCGGGGCTGAACCAGCTGTATGTTTCCGCGGAATCGGGAACGGTGAGTATGTTTCGCGAGGTTGGGCAGACGCTCGAGCCGGTGGGGCACTGCAAGATGCCGCGCGCTCACTCCGTAAGCGTCGATTTGAAGACGCACCTGGTTTATTTTCCGCTGGAGAACGTGGATGGCAAGCCCCTGCTGCGGATCATGCGGCCGAAGAAACAGTGATGCCGGCGAGCTACGGCGATTGGGACGGCTCGATGCATGGCTAGTCGGCGAAGGTGCCTTGGATGTGCCAGGAGCGGTCGCTGGATTCGGCTTGTTCTACCTGGGCTTTGATGAGTTCGAGGAATGCGGTCATGGCGGGAGAGACCCACTTGTCCTTATGCCAGAGGACGTGGGTGCCGATGTCGAGCGTGGGGCCGCTCCAGTGGAGAGCCTTGAACTGATTCTGGCGGAGCTCGCGGGCGACTACGATCGCGGGCAGCAGAGCCAGGCCCATGCCGGCGCAGACGCATTGCTTGATGGCTTCGACACTTGAAAATTCAGTGATGTGGCCGGCGCGGATGTTCTGCATGGCGAGGACCTTGTCGAGTTTGGCGCGATAGCCGCATCCGGATTCCGTGAGGAGAAGCTGCTGGCCGGCGAGGTCGGATGGTTTCACGGTGCGACGTTTCGCGAGCGGATGGTGAGGCTCTGCCAGGAGGAAAATTCGCTCGGTGTGGAAGGGCAGAGACTTGTGCGCGAGATTTGCCGGACGATCACACATGTTGATGACGAGATCGAGCTTGCCGGTTTCGAGTTCGATGGCGAGGGTGTTTTCGACGTGCGAGCGGAAGCTGATTTCGACAAGGGGGAATTTGCGGCGGAAGTTGCGAAGGATAACGGGCAGGCGATAGGTAAGGATGCTTTCGGGAGCGGAGATGCGCAGGGGGCCGCTCGGCTCGTTACAGATTGCTTTCTCGCCCTGTTCCATGGCGGTAAGGGCCTGCTCGGCGAAGGGTTGGAAACGGCGGCCGGCATCGGTGAGCGTGACGCGGCGGCCGAGGCGGTCGAAGAGTGGAACGCCGAGTTCTTCCTCGAGTGCCTTGATCTGCGCGGTGACGTTGGACTGCACGGTGTGAACGCGCTCGGCGGTGCGGGTGAAGTTGAGTTCTTCGGCGAGAGCCCGAAATATCTGAAGCTGGCGTACTTCCATGGCTATCTCCAAAACAGATGGAAATCATCATATCAATCTATTGGACAGATTGTGTAACTGAATTCAAACTCTAAGCATGAGAACGGACTTGCCAATCACAAAAAAGATGCGACTTTGGCGAGGCTGTTGAATCTCATCTCCTTCCTCTAGCTAAACAAGAACAATTCAACGCAAGAAACGGATAGCGGCTGCGCGCGAACGCGGCGACTATCGACGCAGGTGGACACTATGACTGCTTCCCCTCAGTTGTTGGCCTCTCGTTTTGTTTTTGTATTCACACTTGTGTTTGTGGCGCTGAATGCGACATCGTCCTCTAGAGCCAGTGCGTTGGCTGAGAGTCCGATGCCGCATACCAGCCATACAACGATGGTGGTCTTCACAGATCATCCGATGGAAGATGACCAGTGGTCGGCCTTTGTGAAGGAACTGCATCGCAGCGAGGTCCGACTGGAGACTGCGGCGCGGGAGTTAGGCGGCGGACTGGAAGTGCTTCGCGGACGCGACCTGGTGGCAGGCGTCAGTGTGGATCAGGTGATCAGCGTTTCTGTGATTGGCGACTGCACTTTGCTGCCGGGTCCGAAGAGAATGGTGAGCGGAGCGCTGGGATGGGTGAAGAAGGTTGATGGCGAGATTCAACCGTTCATCAAGGTGAACTGCGAACGCATTGTGGAGATGCTGCAAGGGATGGCTTTGGGCATGAACCGGGAACGGAAAAACACGGTGATGGCAGAAGCGATTGCGCGGGTAGTAGCGCATGAGTGGATCCACATTGCCATGCAGACGGCCAGGCACGAAAAGAGCGGAGTGATGGAATCGCAATTTCAGGTATCGGATCTGCTGACGGATGATCCCATTTATCCGCGCAGACATGTTGGGCGGGAGAAGAAGAGATCTTCCGGTTTCTGAGACCTGGACGTAACAAATCGCGGCGGAGCCTCATCAAACTCGCGGTTAGAGTAGAAGCATGGGAGATAGCCGCGCCAGATGGAACAGCGAACTGCGAGCGATGATTGCGCTCGCGCTTCCTGTTGTGCTGAGCGAGCTGGGCTGGGTGGCGCAGGGTGTTGTAGACAACATCATGGTGGGGCGGCTGGGGCCGGTGGCGATTGGCGCTGTCGCTCTGGGGAATGCGGTGTATTACATTCCATCGCTGTTTGGCATCGGGCTGCTGCTGGGATTGGACACGCTTGTGTCGCAGGCGTATGGACGGCGTGATTATGACGCGTGCCACAGGTGGATGGCGCAGGGCGTGTATCTGGCGATGATTGTGACTCCGCCGCTGATGATTCTGATCTGGGTGACGAGTTATGGGTTCACGCGCTTCGGCGTGATACCGGAGGTGGCGGCGCTTTCGGGCGGATACCTTCGCATCATGAACTGGGGAACGCTGCCGTTGTTGCTTTATGGCGGCACGCGGCGCTATCTGCAGGGCGTGGGGCAGGTGCGGGTGATTACGCTGACCTATGTGCTGGCGAACCTGCTGAACTGGGGCGGGAACTGGGCGCTGATTTACGGGAGGCTTGGGTTTCCGGCGCTGGGCGTGAATGGGTCGGCGATTTCGACGTGCGTCTCGCGGGTAGGGATGGCGGTTGCGATGCTCGCGTGTGCGTGGAGGTATGAGCGCAAGCGGGGGCATCCGCTGTTTGCGCACTGGGCGGGGCCGCATCTTGCGGAACTGAAGAAACTGGTGCGGATTGGAGCTCCGGCGGCGGGACAGATTGTGCTGGAGGTTGGCGCGTGGAGTCTGTCGACGGTCGCGGCCGGATATCTGACGCCGGTGGCGCTGGCGACGCATACGATCGCGCTGAATTACGCGAGTATCACTTACATGGTGCCGCTGGGGATTGGCGCTGCTGCCGCAGTGAGCGTGGGACACGCGATTGGAGCGGGCGATCCGGCGAAGGCTCGAAGAGCGGGATGGATGGCGCTGGCGCTGGGAACCGGATTCATGACGTTCGCGGGGATTGTGTTTCTGGTTGCGCCGGGACCGCTGATCAAGCTGTACACGCACGATCCGGGAGTGCTGGCACTGGGACCGAGCCTGATGTGGATCGGAGCGGCGTTCCAGATTTTCGATGGAGTGCAGACGGTGTGCACGGGAGCGTTGCGCGGACTGGGTGAGACGCGGGTGCCGATGATTGCGAACCTGGTGGGGTATTGGGTGCTGGGGCTGCCGCTGGGCTTGATTCTGTGTTTTGTACTGAAGTGGGGTGTCTACGGGATGTGGATCGGGCTGACGGTGTCGCTGGTGATTATCGCGTCGATGTTGCTGGTGCGGTGGCATCGGGATTCGGTCGAGAGAGCGCTGGCACATTCAAATACATAGAGTTAGGGAGCACCTGACTCCCACTATCCGGCGTGGATCACCGGCCGATGTGGGCAGGTTTTGCCGGAGTGAACATACGTTGCAGGGAAAGGTACTTATGGTGCAAATAGGGGTGTCCTAAGACGGTACGAGTAACCTGCAGAGTGACTATAATCGTGATTGAGCGAAGTTTGTCGCTTTCCATCGCGTTTTTCCAGGAACCCCCGAACTCCGATCCGGTGGTGGCAGCGACCGCGAGGTTGCAACGGTGCCGGACGGTCTTAATTGAGTTTCGGGTTTGAAACTTGGGCGCGCGCGGAACTTCATTTGAAGGGAATCCCGCCAAATGGCGACAGGAGACCTGGCTCTGGGTCAAGAACAGGGCGCGACCAGCACGCAAAAACGCGTGATTAACGATTTCAGCATTAACGTAGCAACGGTGAACGGGTCCGGCTCGCAATCCGCCAATAGCGTTCTGCTGAAGAGCATCTTTGGAATGGGTGTTCCGGTAAGCGGAAAAAACCTTTTTCCCTCGAACATCGCCGGACTTCCCACCTGGTACATCATTCGCGCGAGCAAGGACGGGTATGTTGCCCGCACGCGGGCGACGGAATTCCTGGTGGCGCTGAATCCCGAGACCGCGAAGAACGATGTGATGGGGCTGCCTGCGGGCGGCGTGGCGATCTACGAGGAGAATGCAAACCTCAAGCAGTACCGCGACGACGTTGTTTGCTATCCGGTTCCGTTCGACAAGATCACGGCGGCGGTTTGTGCTGAAGCCAAGCTGCGCAAGCTCGTGAGGAACATGGTGTACGTGGGCGTGGTGGCGCAACTGCTGTCGATCGATCTGAGCGTAGTGGAAGCGAGCCTGAAGAGGCAGTTTGCGAAGAAGCAGAAGGTGTTCGATCTGAACTTCGGCGCGGTGAAGGCGGGATTTGATTACGCGCAGGAGAAGCTGGTCAAACAGGATCCGTTTGTAATCGAGCGGATGGATCAGACGGCGGGCAAGATCATCATCGACGGCAACGCGGCCTGCGGCATGGGGGCGGTGTTTGCGGGCGTGACGGTGGTGGCGTGGTATCCGATTACGCCATCGACTTCACTGATTGAGGCGACTGCGGATTTGCTGAAGAAATATCGCGTGACGCCGGAAGGCAAAGCGACATTTGCGGTTGTGCAGGCTGAGGATGAATTGGCGGCGATCGGAATGGTTCTGGGTGCTGGCTGGGCCGGCGCGCGATCGATGACGTCGACGTCTGGACCGGGCATCTCGCTGATGGGTGAGTTCGCGGGACTGGGGTATTACGCAGAAATTCCGGGCGTGATCTTCGATGTGCAGCGGACCGGACCTTCGACGGGCATGCCAACGCGCACGCAACAGTCTGACCTGCTGTCGACTGCGTTTCTGTCGCACGGCGATACGAAGCATGTTCTGCTGCTGCCGGGTTCCGTGAAGGAGTGCTTCGAGTTTAGCTACGAGGCGTTCAACCTTGCAGAGCGGTTGCAGACACCGATTTTTGTGCTGACAGATCTTGACCTGGGCATGAACAACTGGATGTCAGAGCCATTTGCGTATCCCGAGAAGCCACTGGATCGTGGCAAGGTGCTGACGAAGGAAGAACTGGACAAGCTGGGTGGCTTTGCGCGTTATAAGGACGTGGACGGCGACTCGATCGGATATCGCACGCTACCGGGCACGAAGCATACGAAGGCCGCCTACTTCACACGCGGCTCGGGACACAACGAGTCTGCCGGATATACCGAGAAGCCGGATGAGTATCAGGCAGTGATGGACAGGCTGTCGCGGAAGTTTGAAAGCGCGCGAAAGCTTGTTCCGGCACCGGTGGCGGTGAAGAATGGCACGTCGCGGGTTGGAGTGCTGGCATTCGGGACGACGGACTTCGCGTTGACCGAGAGCCTGGACCAGATCAAGAAGGAATACAACAAGGACGTGGATTACATGCGGATCCGGGCTTATCCGTTTGCGCACGAGATTCACGACTTTGTGGCTTCGCACGATCGGGTGTACGTGGTGGAGCAGAATCGCGATGCGCAACTGGAGAGCCTGTTGAAGCTGGATCTTCCGGCTGACCAGGTTGTGAAACTGCGGAGCATTTTGAATTACAACGGGCTGCCGATCGATGCGCGGACCATTACAGAGGAATTTGCAACGAAGGAGGGCCTGTAAAAACGAGCTTTTAGCTACTAGCTATCAGCTTCTAGCTGGAGAACTTGCAGGTGCTTCAGCGAAGGATCAGGCCAACGGACAAACCTTCGAAAGGGAATTGAGAAATGGCAACGGCAACACCAAATCCGAAGATCAATCACATTGGGCTTCCGATTCTCGAGTATCGCGGCGGTAAATCAACGTTGTGCGCGGGCTGCGGACACAACGCGATCAGCGAACGCATTATCGATGCGATGTACGAGATGGGCGTGGAGCCCGAACGGGTGATGAAGATGAGCGGCATTGGCTGCTCGTCGAAGAGCCCGGCCTACTTCATGAGCCGCTCGCATAGCTTCAACAGCGTGCACGGGCGTATGCCGTCAGTTTCGACGGGCGCGATCCTGGGGAACCACACGAACATGCTGCTGGGTGTTTCGGGCGACGGCGATACGGCGTCGATCGGCATAGGGCAGTTTGTGCACCTTATGCGGCGCAATCTTCCGATGATTTACATCATCGAAGACAACGGCGTGTATGGCTTGACCAAGGGCCAATTCTCAGCGACGGCGGATCTGGGATCGAAGCTGAAGACTGGCGTCATCAACGATCTTCCGGCGATTGATACCTGCGCGCTGGCGATCCAGCTGGGCGCAACGTTTGTTGGCCGCTCGTTCTCGGGCGACAAGAAGCAGCTGCTGGCGATGCTGAAGGCGGCGATTGCGCACAAGGGAACGGTGATGCTGGACGTGATCAGCCCATGCGTGACGTTCAACGATCATGAGGGATCGACGAAGAGCTACAAGTTCATGCAGGATCACGATGAGCCGGTGAACGAGATTGGATTCGTGGCGAGTTTCGAAGATATCGAAGTCGATTACGATTCGGGCCAAGTGTACGAAGTGCAGATGCACGACGGTTCGAGCCTGCGGCTGCGGAAACTGCAGGAGGATTACGATCCGACCAACCGAGCCCATGCCGTGAAGACGCTGATGGAAGCGGAAGAGAACCACGAGGTGTTGACCGGCGTGTTCTACATCAACACGGAGAAGCCGACGTTTACGGACTTGCTGAACCTGGTGGATGAGCCGCTGGCCACGCTTCCGGAGTCGCTGACACGGCCGCCGAAGGAGACGCTGGATCAGTTGATGAAGGCGTTGCAGTAAGGCAGGGAACGAATCACCCCAGCGACGAGGACCCGGCGCCGGGGGCCCCGACGGGAACAAGGTGACGAGAAAAAGCCCCGCTTTGATGCGGGGCTTTTTGTTGCTTGTAAGGCTGGAGAACGTTCCTCAGGGGCTAAAGCCCGCGATCATTTATAGAAGGCAACGGCACGACTGAAGTCGTGC
>Ga0207689_10000714_pt1 | contig 31774 bp, 30 predicted proteins | sample KBSMisM52_FD_184312 | JGI IMG/M metagenome (GOLD analysis project Ga0207689, IMG submission 184312) | Miscanthus rhizosphere microbial communities from Kellogg Biological Station, Michigan, USA - KBS Miscanthus M5-2 (SPAdes) (version 2) | ecosystem: Host-associated > Plants > Roots >...
TTACACAAAGACACCGCCGCCTGGTCAACACCAGCCAACACCGCCCGACAGCATGCCAATCGCTCTAGAAATAATCTTTTCGAATTGCATCCTGACAACATCCACAGCATCCATATATTCCAAAGAGGAAATTTCATGGCTAATATGACTGTGGAGAGAGAAGTTTCAATCGACGCATCGACCGAAGCCGTCTGGGAGATCCTGAGCGATGTTGAGCGTTGGTACGAGTGGACGCCTTCCATCAAAAGCATTCTTCTGCTCGATCCCAAACCACTTCATTTAGGCAGTACTGCCCTCGTCGAGCAACCACGGCTCCCCCGTGCCAAGTGGCAAGTGACGGAAATTGATCCGGGTCGCGGGTTCAGCTGGGAAGCAAACAGCGTCGGCGCCCACAGTGTGGGCGAACACTGGATTACCCCCAATTCTCAGGGCGGAGTCAAAGTCACCTTGCGGATCCGGCAGAGCGGTTTGCTGGCCTGGGTCTTCCAGCGCTGGATTGGAAGGATCACACGCGAGTACGTGGCCATGGAGGCACGAGGCTTAAAGCTCCGTTGCGAGCAGGCAAGCTCATTAAGAATGCTGGCGCACGGCGCATAAAACGATGGGCGGCGTCCGGCCTTTGGCCGATTTTGTGAAAGCTGGGATTCCACAACTCCGTCTATTTCCCTGCCTCACTCTGCCTGTGATCCAGAATGCGTTCCATCTCATCCATCACTCGGTTCATCTTCCGCATAGTGAGTTCCAACGGCTCATCGCCCGTCATATCCACGCCAGCATCTTTTAACAGTTCGATGGGATACTTGGATTTGCCGGAAGAGATAAATTTCAGGTACCGCTCGGTTGCGGCCGGATCTCCGGAAAGCACTTTCTCTGACAAGGCCGAAGATGCGGTGAATGATGTCGCGTATTGAAAGACGTAGTAATCGTTGTAAAAGTGCGGAATGAACGACCACTCATTCGCCACGTAATCGTCCACGATGCAAACTCCCTGAGCATGGCCGTAATACTTCTTCACAATTTCGTCATATAGTTTTGCCAGGGAGTCTCCTGTAACTGGCTGCCCTTTTTCAGCTGTCTCGTGCACGCGCAACTCGAACTCGGCAAATTGGGTCTGGCGGAAGACTGTTCCCTTGATGCCTTCCAGAAAATTCCCCAATAGGGAGAGCCGGGTCGGCTCATCGGGAATTTTTTTCAGCATGTATTGAATCAGCAGCGCTTCGTTAAACGTTGAGGCCACTTCCGCGAGGAAAATTGGATAAGAAGCTAAAGGATACGGCTGGGTTTTGTTCGAGAAATAGCTGTGCATGGTGTGGCCCAGCTCGTGCGCGAGCGTGCTCATGGCGTTGTACTTGCCGTTGTAGTTCATCAATATGTAAGGATGAACGTCATAAACGCTGCCATCGGAATACGCGCCTGATGATTTGCCCTCATTGGGAAACATATCAATCCAGCGTTCGGTAAATGCGCGCCTAGAACCTTCGGCGTATTCCGGCCCTAGAGGAGCGAGTGCGGCAAGGATGTTTTGCTCCGCCTCCTCCACTGAATATTTCAGGTCCACCGAGTCCACCAGCGGCGCATAGAGATCGTAGTAGTGCAACTCCTGCACTCCCATCATCCGTTTCCGCAGTTTCAAATAGCGATGAAATGTCAGCAGATTGCGGTTCACGCCTTCGATCAGCCGCATATAGACCGAGATCGGAATATTGGGATTGTCCAGCGCGTTTTCGAGCACCGAGTTGTACTTGTGAGAACGTGCATAGAAAACAGATGCCTGCAAACTGCCATTCATCAGCGCGCCATAAGTGGCCCGATATTTTCCCAGTGATTCGAAAAACACGCGCATGACTTTCTCGCGGTCCGCACGATTCGGTGATGCGCGATGCAACTCATATGCGGGTTTGTCCAGCTTTACTGATTTACCGTCGCGAAGCTCAACGGTCGGATAAGGGAACTCGGCGTCAGAAAATATATCGAAAACACTATAAGGAGTGCTTGCCATCACCGAAGCGCCCGCCAGCAGCCTCTCTTCGGTGTCGCTGCCGGTATGCTCCCGCCGCCGCAAAATGTCGTCGAGAATGTGCTGATAAACTTTCAGCCGCGGCTCTTCGCGGATGAATCGGTCTATCGTCGCCCGGTCCATCTTGAGGATTTCCGGCTCCATATAAGCTCGCGCGGCGCTGAAGTTCGCCATGATTTGGATCATTTCCTGTTTCATCGCCTGGTGTGCGCTATCACGAGTGTCCTGGTCGGCAAGCAGCCCTGCATAGCGGCTCACGCGTACTAATTCTTTTTCGAGATTGGTTTCGTTCTGCAATGCGTCCGCAAACACCTGTGCGGACGATGCCAGCTTCCCTTGAAACTCCTGCACAGATGCCATTTGGGTAACAAGTGTTTCCTTGGCCGCGCGCCATGCTTCTGTTGAGGAATAGATTGGCTTTAAATCCCAGGTGTGCTGATCAGGAATCTTGCCCCGGTCTCTTTCCTGCGAGAAATCCGGAGTGGTCTGCAAAATAGCCAGCGCCGCAAAAGAAAATATGCTCAATATGAGATCAACCTGCATTCGATCGCTCCTCGACGACGTTTAGTCTCTCACATATGAAATGCAGAGGTGGGAACCCGGATTTGGAGTAAAATCTCCCGCGAGATAACGTTTACTCTATGAACCGACGCACATTTCTAAAAACTACTACCGCAGCCACACTAGGCACCATCGCCGCCAGCAATTTTTCCTTCGCCGCCGACGCAGAAATCGAACTCACGCTCGGCGAACCCGGCGCCGTTATCAGTCCGCACATCTACGGACACTTCATCGAACACCTAGGTGGCGTGATCTATGACGGTGTGTGGGTGGGACGCAACTCCAAAATTTCGAACATCGACGGCATCCGCAAACAGTTTGTCGACGACATGAAGCGGATCGGTGCACCCAATCTACGCTGGCCCGGAGGCTGCTTCGCCGACGGATACCACTGGCGCGACGGCATCGGCAAATCGCGTCCACGCACCTACAACTTCTGGCAGAGCCGTATGCCGAAAGGCACAGACGCCACCGAACCGAATCAGTTTGGCATTCACGAGTTCATGAATCTCTGCCGCCTGATCGGCGCCGAGCCTTACGTCGCCGCAAACGTAGGCTCGAGCACTCCGCAGGAATTTCACGATTGGGTTTCCTACTGCAACGCGCCCGCCGGAACGTTGAGCCTTGCCGACGAACGCGCCACCAACGGCGACAAGCAGCCATTCAACATCCGCTACTGGGGCGTAGGCAACGAGTCCTGGGGATGCGGCGGCACCATGCGTCCACAAGAGTACGCTACGCTCTACCGCAAATGGACCACGCAATTTCCCGCGTACGTGCAGCCGTTCCTGGTCGCCACCGGCCCACGCGGACACTCCGCCGACGGCGACATTGGCTGGACCACCGGCTTCTTCGAAAACATGCGCGGCTACCAACCGCCCGACGGATTCTCCGTCCACTACTACACCGACCTGCGTCCCACACAAATAAAAGCCGCAGACTTCAACGCCGCCGAGTGGTACGAAGTCCTGCTCCGCGGAATTCGCTTGGAAAAAGTTCTGCAAGACCACTGGAACGAAATCGGAAAATTCGACCCCGCTCACCGCACCAAATTCGTAGTCGACGAGTGGGGAGTCTGGTACAAACCCGGCGAGGAGCTCCAGCCGAGTTACATCCTCAGCGAGCCGATCACCCTGCGCGACGCCATCCATACCGGCCTGACCTTCGACATCTTCAACCGCCACGCCGAAAAAATCGCCATGGCCAACGTAGCCCAGACGGTGAACTGCATTCACTCTCTGTTCCTGGCGCAAGGAGACAAGTTCGTCCGCACGCCCGCCTACTATGTTTTCGAAATGTACCGCGCGCACATGGGAGCAAAGCAGGTCCCGGTCGAAAATCCCGCAAAGGATTTGAAGGTGACCGCACTCGGCGGCCCGGCAGCCTTACCTGGCCTGTCGGCGTCAGCCTCAATCCGCGAATCAAAATTGACCGTGACCATCACCAACCCATCGCTGGATGCGAGCGTCCCAGTGCGCGTCCGCCTAGCCAACGGAGCGAACGCCCGCGAAGCAAAAGGCGTAGTCCTGACACATCAAGATATGCGCGCGACCAATACGTTCACCAAGCCGGACCAAGTAAAGCCGACACCGTATCCGGTGAAAATAGAAGGAAACGCCTTAGCGCTGACAATGCCGAAACAGTCAGTAGGATTGATCCAATGCGAGATAGGATAAAAACCGACGCTGCCCCTATCCTTAAGATTTCGCGCATTTTGCGAAGTTTAGGGTGGGGATTTCTCGACCTCATAACATAGATATAGATAAGGAGAGGCCAATGCTCCGCTCAAAACTCCTCGGCTGCGCAATCATCTTAGCCGCCGCAGTGCTCCCGCTACACGCCGGCACCCCGGAAGAGCAAGCCGTCCTGGCCCCACTCCAAGCCCTGTTCGACGGCATGGCCAGGCACGACAAAGCCGCCGTCCGCGACCAACTCCTCCCCGGAGGCATGGTCACGTTAAAGCGCAAAGAGCAAATCATCCAGATGCATTTCGACACCTTCGTCGACCACCTCGGCGGCACCGACAAGATTGAAGAGCGCATCCACGACCCGCTCATCCACATAGACAACGACATAGCGGTCATCTGGGTCCCTTACGAATTTCTCGAGGACGGCAAACTAACCCACTGCGGCACCGACATCGCACACCTGGTCCGGCGCAACGGCCGCTGGCTGATCGCCGGAATCGCCGACAACAGCCACGAAACCTGCACCAAGTAAGTCCCTGACCTTTTGTAAAGTTAATTTCCCCCCGCCTTCCTGCGTGATATAGTGCACGGCACTGAACGCGGACTTGCTCCTAATTTCTGAAGTAAGGAAGGATCCTATGTCCGGTAAACTCTTCTCACTCGGTTTTCTCCTCATGGTGTTCCCGGTCTTGAGTCTGGCAGTGTCCAGAGAAATCATTCCAGCCGGAACTATTTTGCAATGCACAGTAAGTGAACCCAATTTTTCTCCTAAGACCGCGCAAGTAGGCGATCCTGTTCTCTGTCATCTGGGCGCGCTCGGTGCGTTCGGACATTCCATCTTTCCCCGCGGTGCCGAGCTAGGTGGTCACCTTGATGACTCCAAAGCCCCCGGACACTTTGTCGGCAAAGGATGGATGCAACTCCAATTCGATCGCATGATTCTTCCCGGCGCTGAGGTTCTTCCTCTGTCCGCCAAAATCATTGCCACACCGCATAAAGGAGTGGATGCCGAAGGTCGCATCCACGGCAACGGACATCCCGTCCGCGATACCGTAGGCTGGATGATCCCCATCCTGTGGCCAATCAAAGTTTTCACCCTGCCCGCGCGCGGCCCCTATCCCACGCTGAAAGGTGAAACTCGCCTCTCGCTTCGCCTGATGGAAGACGTCGAAGTCGGCATGCCGGTGGCGAAAAATGTCCCCATGCCGCCATGGGCCAGCCCCAGTTCCTATCGTCCGGCGGCGTATCACGTCATAGGTCCATCCACAGCGACGATCGAAGATGGACCGATCGCAGAAACGCGCACGCCAGACCCGCCAATCGTCACTGCACTGCCGGCACTGACAATGCAAGCACCAGTCCAACGAGTAACTCCACCGGATTCCGACGGTGCACTAACAGTCCTCGCACTGATAGGGGGAGAAGCCTACTTAGCCCGCGACTACTGGGTGCAAGGTGGAGAAGTCCACTGCTTGTCCGCAGGAGGAGAACAAAAAATCTTCGCGCTGGAAACAGTAGACCTCTACCAAACCGCCAGCCTAAACCATCAGCGCAACGTAAAGTTCGTGCTGCAGTCGAGAACAACGACTGTGCAAACGAATTAGTAAGTGGAAATCAGGCCAAAGGGTACCCCACCCTAAGTCGCGGGTGCTTGCGATCTAGGGTGGGGATTTTGCTTTTGAGGTCTCATCCTGAGTGAGTGCCGGGTGTCATTCGGTTATTCCAAATTGCCGATTGACTATGCCTTCCCCAGCAACTGCCTCAACACAAACTGCAAAATCCCACCGTTAGCGTAGTACAGCGCCTCCTGAGGCGTATCAATCCGCACCAGAGCTTTGAAGGTTTTGTCGCCGGCCTTCACCACAACCTGCTGGCCCGAGGAGAATTTTTCTACGAACTCGCGGATTCCCTTGATTTCGAAAACTTCGTCTCCGGTCAGGCCGAGAGACTGCGCGTTCTCGCCCGCCAGAAATTGCAGCGGGAGAATTCCCATGCCCACCAAATTCGAGCGGTGGATGCGTTCATAGCTCTCCGCGATGACGGCGGACACGCCCAGCAGGCGCGGGCCTTTCGCCGCCCAGTCGCGCGAGCTTCCGGAGCCGTATTCCTTGCCGGCGAGAATCACCAGCGGCACGCCCTCGGCAATGTATTTTTCCGACGCTTCAAAAATGCTCATCTCCGCGCCGTCAGGAAGGTGCTTGGTGAATCCGCCTTCGGCGTTCACCATTTTGTTGCGCAGACGCACGTTGGCAAACGTACCGCGCACCATCACCTCATGATTGCCGCGGCGTGAGCCGTAGGAGTTGAAGTCGGCTGGCCTGACGCCGCGCTCCTGCAAATATTTTCCCGCCGGGCTGTCTTTTTTAATCGAGCCAGCGGGAGAAATGTGGTCGGTGGTGACGCTGTCGCCGAGCACCGCCAGCACGCGCGCACCCTTGATGTCGGTGACCGGCGCGGGTTTCACCGCCATGTCGTCAAAGTACGGCGCACAGCGGATGTAGGTGGACGATTCGTCCCAATCGTAAGTCTCGCCCTTGGGGACGGGCAGCCCGCGCCAGCGCTCGTCTCCGTGATAGACCTCGCCGTAGCTGCGCTGGAACATGTCGGAGGTGATGGATTTCTGTATCGCCTCCTCAACTTCACGCTGCATAGGCCAAAGGTCGGCAAGATACACCGGTCTGCCTTCGCGGTCCTTGCCCAGCGGATCCTTGCGGAGATCGAGATCAATGCGTCCAGCCAGCGCGAATGCGACAACCAGCGGCGGGGACATCAGATAATTCGCGCGCACTTCAGAGTTAATGCGACCCTCAAAGTTGCGATTGCCGGAAAGCACCGAAGCAACGACCAACTCTTTTTCGTCAATGGTGCGGGAAACTTCCTCCGGCAACGGCCCCGAGTTGCCGATGCAGGTAGTGCATCCGTATCCAACCAGATGAAACTTGAGTTTTTCCAGATACGGCATCAGTTGTGCTTTCTCGAGATAGTCGCGCACAACTTTCGAGCCAGGAGCGAGAGAAGTCTTTACCCAAGGAGGAACCGAAAGACCTTTCTCGACAGCCTTCTTAGCAAGCAAACCAGCAGCAATCAAAACCGAAGGATTCGAGGTATTAGTACAGGAAGTAATTGCAGCGATGACCACGGACCCGTGTTTCAAAGCAGACTTTACGTCCTTAGGAACATGTTCGTGAACGTTGGGATCCTCGACGCCAACGGCAGTAGGATTCCCACCCTCACTCTCCCAGCGCTTTGTGTTGCCGTTCAAGGGCGTGGTAGCAGCCGAAGTCTTAGCCTTGGGTTTGATGAGAGAGGGCAAAGAAGTCCGGAATGATTCGCCCGCCTGCGAAAGCACAACGCGATCCTGCGGCCGCTTGGGCCCAGCAAGACTCGGCTCAACCGATTCAAGATCAAGCACCAGCAGCTCTGAATATTCAGCCTCAGGAGTCCTTTCATCATGAAACAATCCTTGTTCTTTACAGTAGGCCTCAACCAGAGCAATCTGCTCATCCGAGCGGCCCGTAAGTTTCATATATTTCAGCGACTCTTTATCAACCGGGAAAATGCCACAAGTAGCCCCATACTCCGGAGCCATGTTGGCGATGGTCGCCCGATCAGCCAGGCTCAGGTCCTGCAATCCAGGCCCGTAATATTCAACGAATTTTCCAACGACACCATGCTTCCGCAACAACTCAGTAATAGTCAAAACCAAATCAGTAGCAGTTGCACCTTCTCTTAGTCTTCCGGTCAGTTTCACTCCCACAACAAGCGGAATCAACATTGAAACCGGCTGCCCCAGCATAGCCGCCTCAGCCTCAATCCCACCTACACCCCAGCCTAGAACCCCCAATCCATTCACCATGGTCGAGTGACTGTCTGTTCCCACCAAGGTGTCGGGGTAGGCCGTGCGTTTTCCGTTGGATTCTTGGACGAAAACTACGCGCGCTAAGTATTCGAGGTTTACCTGGTGGACGATTCCTGTGTCGGGTGGAACGATTGCTAGATTTTTAAAAGCAGTTTGGCCCCAGCGGAGGAAGGCGTAGCGCTCTTTGTTGCGTAAGAATTCTAGTTCGGCGTTGAGTTGAAAGGCTTGCGGAGTGCCGAATTCATCTACCTGGACTGAGTGGTCGATTACCAACTCCACCGGTTGCAGCGGATTGATTCTTGCAGCGTCGCCGCCCAGGCGCTTCATGGCGTCGCGCATGGCTCCCAAGTCAACTACGCAAGGGACGCCGGTGAAATCTTGCAAGAGCACTCGGCTGGGTGTGAAGGCAATCTCTTTGTCGGGTTTGGACTGACTGTTCCAATCGGCCAGGGCGCGGATTTCCTGCGCGGTTACGTTGCGTCCATCTTCGGTGCGCAGCAGGTTCTCCAGCAAAATGCGTAGTGAGAATGGCAGATGTTTGGTGGAGATTCCTTGTTTGTCGAGTGCGTCAATTCTGTAAATTTCATATTCTTTCGACCCGACTTGGAGAGTTGACCCGCTTTTGAAGCTGTCCATGAACGCTTACCTTCCTGGCTCTATCTGAAGTCACTATGCGCACTTTATCGTGCGCCTCAACACTCTAGTTTAACTCCTTCTCGTGTAAAGCGTGGTTGACCAGCACACTTGGTTGCTCATGGCCGAAAGTGCGCTGCAACATCCGGAATATTCACCGAAACCAGCTTTGGCCCGCGTGCATCGAACAAGGAAGATCAAAAAATTTTGTGGAGGTTCTATATGTACGTCATTGTTGGCGCAACCGGTAATACAGGAAGCGTCGTCGCAAACAAACTTTTAGATCAGGGTAAAAAGGTACGCGTTGTAGGGAGAAATGCCGAGCACCTCGCACGATTCAAAAAAGCTGAGCCTTTTGTCGGTGACATTACCGATAAAAAGGCGATGGAGAAAGCGTTCGCAGGCGCCCAAGCAGCTTATGTGATGATTCCCCCGAATATGACCGTTCCGGATTACAAAACTTACCAACAACAAGCCGTCGAGAGCTTGGCTGCAGCTGGGGAGAAAAGTGGACTCAAGTTTGCCGTCGTGCTCAGCAGTTTTGGCGCTGACAAACCGGACAAGAGTGGTCCGATACTAGGACTTCGTAATTTAGAGGAACGTCTCAAACGAATCTCGGGTCTGAATGTGCTATACCTGAGGCCTGCTTATTTTATGGAAAACACTCTGGGGCAGGCGGATGCGATTAAACAAATGGGATATGCGGCTGGGCCGCTAAGGCCGGAGCTCAAATTTCCGATTATCGCTACGCGCGACATCGGCGAATTTGCCGGTGATGCGCTTTCGCGGCTTGATTTCGCCGGACACCAGGTGCAGGAACTGCACGGTCAGCGAGATCTCAGCTATGGAGAAATAACGACCATTATCGGAAAAGCGATTAGCAAGCCCAACTTGAACTACGCGACTTTAACTGCTGAGCAATTTCGTGACGCGTTGATCAAACACATGGGTATGACGGAGAGTTCAGCCAACCTGATGACAGAGATGGCCGAGTCGATGGATGCTGGTTACCTGCATCCTCTGGAAAGCAGGTCGGCCCGCAACACCACGCCAACTTCCTATGAAACTTTTGTGAGCGAGGAGTTTCTGCCGCTATATCAGGGTAAACGTGCTGCGGCTTAGCTAAATCAAGCTGCCATCTCACTTCAACCATTCGCTGAACGTCTGCACTAACAACCAGGCGTTCAGCACCGCGATAAAAATGGCAACGATCCAGGACAATACCTTGATCCATTGCGGATTCACGAACTCACCCATCTTGAGTTTGTCGCTGGTGAACATGACTAGAGGAAAGACCGCAAAACTCAACTGCAAACTCAATATGACCTGGCTCAAGATCAAGAGCTTGGCGGTGCCGCTCGCACCGTAAAGGACCGTGACAATCACTGCTGGAATAATGGCGATCGCGCGCGTGATCAAGCGCCGCAGCCAGGGGCGAAGGCGGATATTGAGAAATCCTTCCATCACGATCTGCCCGGCGAGCGTCCCGGTGAGGGTCGAGTTCTGGCCGGAGGCCAGCAGCGCCAGAGCGAACATGGTGCTTGCGCCGGTGACTCCCAGCAGTGGGGTGAGCAGCTTGTAGGCATCTTGAATCTCGGCCACGCCGGTGTATCCGTTGCGATAAAAGGTGGCCGCGGCAACGATCAGAATGGCTGCGTTCACAAACAAGGCCAAGCTGAGTGCAACCGTGGAATCGATGGTGGAGTAGCGGATAGCTTCGCGCTTGCCCGCTGTGGTCCGCTCAAAATTTCTGGTCTGAACAACAGCAGAGTGAAGATAGAGGTTATGCGGCATCACGGTCGCACCCAGGATGCCAATGGCGATGTAGAGCATTCCCGGGTCGGTGATGATCTGAGTTGACGGAACCAGGAAGCCGTGAGCAATACCCAGAAAGCTGGGTTTGGAAAACAAAATCTCCAGCCCGAAACATACGCCGATCGTCCCAATCAGAGTGATGACCAGCGCTTCAATCAGGCGAAAGCCTTTTTGTTGCAGGAACAGGATGATCAATACATCAAGAGCGGTCAGACAAACGCCCCAAGTCATCGGGATGCCGAACAGAAGATTCAAAGCGATGGCCGAGCCGATCACTTCCGCCAAATCACAGGCAGCAATCGCAATCTCACACAATACCCACAACCCAAACGAAGCCGGCTTACTGAAGTGGTCGCGACAGGCTTGTGCAAGATCGCGCCCCGTGACCACGCCGAGCTTAATGGCCAGGCTCTGCAGCAGGATCGCCATCAGGTTCGACAGCATGATTACCGACAGCAGGGTGTAGTTGTACTTTGAACCGCCGGCGAGATCGGTGGCCCAGTTTCCTGGATCCATATAGCCCACGGCGACCAGAAAACCCGGCCCGGCGAAGGCGATTAATTTGCGCCAGAAACTGGCGGAGCGATGAGGCACAGTTAAGGTACTGTGTACCTCGGCGAGACTGGGGCGGCCTCCGCTGTAACGCCAGCCCTGCTCTGGTGTTTCTGCAATATTGGTTGCCATGGTTTAAAGGCTTACGTCTAAATTAGCGCAAGTATACCCTAAATAGTAAACCATAGTTAACAACATGGGATGATTACTTTAGTGAATGTAAGGAATGAATAGATCCGATCGGGAATGAACAAACTACGAAGCGGAACGGCCTTTTTTACTAGCAGTTACCCAAACTCGATCCGCCGCCGATCCGCCCAATGCCACTTTGCCGGCGGTGGTAGCCAGGGTTAAGGTTTTATCGTAGTTACGTTCGAGAAGGTCAAGATCAGCGTCCGGGCGGATGCCGCGCGCTTCTAAAAATTCCAGCAGTTTCCGGTCGCGTTCATAAATTCCGCTGACGCGGTATCGCTGTCCTGCTTGGGCGTGAGAAAGCAACATTAGACCCCGACGCCTTCTGCTTTCAGGGCTCTCCAGTTCACTAAGATTTCCGTGCGGGCAAGCGCCTCCACGGCCCAGTTTGGCCAGCAATTTTCCTTCGAAATCGGGCGATACCGCGTGTTCTAAGCGTTCGGCTTCGTCGTGGACCTTGTACCACTCCATGCCGAACATCTCCGTCAACATGCGCTCGATCAGATGGTGGCGAAGCGTGAGCCTGCGGGCAATCTTTCTGCCGGCTGCGGTGAGCGCCACCTGGCCGTCGGTGCGTACGCGAACCAGGCCATCTTTTTTCAGACGACGTAATGCCATGGTGACTGCTGGTGGCGATACGGAGAGCCAGTGAGCCAGCGTGGCGGAGATAACGGTTTCGCCCTCGGTCTCAGCTTCCAGGATGGCTTTGAGATAGTCCTCTTTTGAAACCGTAATCATGCCGTCCCCATTATAAAGTAGGGTTAAGTACGGTTAACGTGACCCGTGATACAAATCTTTTGCCGGCTTGCTTGACGCCGGTCCCTCCCGAGAGTAGCGTGGCCTCGTCCGGAAAGTCTCAGTAAAACTTCCCATAAAGACAGGAGGCTTCAATGAAGCGGAAATCCGTCTTGACGTTAGTTGGACTGATGTTGCTGACAGCGCTGGCTGTCGGCCAAATGCAAGAGCAATACCTGGAAGTGTATTACGCCCAGGTGAAACCGGAAAAACGCGCCGAATTTGACGCCATCAACAAAAAAATTGTGGCGGCCAATCGTAAAAACGGCGATGAGTGGATAGCTTTAGAAACAATTTACGGAACAGGAAACCGTATCAGCTTTATCAGTATGCGAGGAAGTTACGCAGACATAGATAAAGGCTCTGGAGCATTCTATGGTTCGTTGGAAAAAGCTTATGGCAAAGCGGCAACCGACAAGCTGTTTCAGGATTTCAATCAAACGGTGATAAGCACCCGCGCGGAAATCCGCAGGCGCCGTTGGGATCTCAGCAGCAATGTGCCGGCTGATTCCGCAGCAATGATGAAGATGCTGGGAGAGGCACGCTGGCTGCGTACAGCGGTGGTGCATGTCAAACCAGGGCGTATTGATACCTTCGAGGAGTTGCTGAAAGATATTAAGGCCGCACGCGACAAGGCCGGGCAAACTTCGCTGGTGTCGCAGGCCGTAGCTGGACAGGAAGGCACGGTTTTCTATGTCACAGGGCTCGAAAACTCCATGGCTGGATTTGACTCGGTTCCATCCGCTCAGAAGTTATTAGGGGAAGATGGCTACGCCAAATACCTCAAAGCCAGTTCCGAAACGGTGGAAAGCTCGGAAACGATCATTAGCCGGTTTTTGCCGGAGCTGAGCAACGCGCCGGCAGATGTGGTTGCCGCTGCACCAGACTTCTGGGCCCCGAAGCCAGTGGTTGCTGCCAAAACCGATACCGCCAAGAAGTCCATGGTCAACGCAGCCGAGACTACGAAAGAAAAAAGCAAGCAGTAAAAATGTAGGAGAAGTGGTTCCGTGATGTCGCGCCGGCCGATTCGAGTACTGATCGGCCGGCGTACTTTCGACCGTTTTGTACTCTGTACGGACCAGGAGCGGATGACTGCCAAGCAACAACTCGACAAATTTCTCGCCAAGTATGAGCGGGATATCGTTTCAACCGCCCGCGGGGCGCTGGCTATTGTGCGCAAGCGTCTGCCGGGGGCGGTGGAAATTGTCTATGACAACTACAATGCGCTAGCGGTCGGATTTGGCCCCAGTGAGCGTAGTTCGGAAGCGATTTGTTCCATTGTTCTTTACCCGCGTTATGTGAGCCTGTTTTTTCTGCAAGGCGCCAAGCTGTCCGATCCGCATAAACGACTGAAGGGAAGCGGCAATTTGGTACGGCATGTCCGCCTAGAAGATTTGGCGGTACTGAAGGAACCGGAGATTCAGGAATTGATGAAGCAAGCGGTCCGCCGGGCCAAGGTGCCGATTGACCCGAAACAACGGCGGCAATTGGTGATTCGATCGGTTTCGGCCAAGCAGAGGCCTCGGCGTCCGCAACGAACTAAGTAGCGGGCTAGTGGTGGCCGAATACTTCTTTCAGCAAGTCGGTCGTCTGTTTGGCCGGATCTTTGCGAATCTTGCGTTCTTCCTCACCTAATTCAAAGAACAGTCCATCCAGCGCTTTGCCCACCACGTAGTTGGTTATGTCCAAATCCTGTTTCCTCGCAAAAGGCAAGGCTTTGTACTGGCCGACCAGGGAGTTGTATTGCTTCGTGACGCCGTTGTCGGCCATGGTTTTGTCTACCACTGGGCGGAAAGCTGCGCTGAGCTGCGGAGTGGTTTTCTGCTTGAAGTATTCGGTGGCTGCGGTGTCGCCTCCGGTAAGAATGTGGCGCGCGTCATCGAAGGACATGGAGGTGATGGCGTCCACAAAAATCTTGCGAGCGGCTGGAGCTGCGGCTTCGGCGGAGCGGTTCATGCTGAGAACAAAGTCATCGACTTTGGGGCCGTAGCCAACCATTCTCAAACCTTTTTCCAATGGCTGCAGGTTCTTGGGCATCAGAATTTTGATAGCGGCGTTGGCGAAATACCCGTCTTTACGTCCAACTAGTTGGACGGAGTTTTCTGCCCCAATCTGGAGGGCTTGCTTCAGGCCAGCATTAATTTTGCTATCGCTCAGGCTGTTGGTGCCCAGGCCCAGGCGCTTGGCGATGTCTCCGATTTGGCTGGCAGAGACCTGGGCTAAAGATAAGTTGGTGAGCAACGATAGTGCAAGAACAATACGCGGGATTTGAAGCATGTTGATTCCTCGGCTGCTTCATTCTACGAGTGGGCTTCGACCGGGAAAAATTACTATGGTGAGACTCTTTGTTTTTTTTGTGTTGTGGATTCTGGTGTTGGTACCTGCGGGAATCGGGCAAAATCCGCCAGCTTCTGGGGATGAAATTACCAATCTGCTGCATGCCAAAGATCAGGCATTGATGGATGCTGTGACCGCGGGCGATCCTAAAGTTTGGGACGCAGTGCTCGCGGCGGATGTGATCTATCTCGACGAGGCGGGTGAGATCAATTCACGTGCCGATCTTTTGAAGCAAATTCAGCCATTGCCGGCCGGTGTTTCCGGGAAAATCACAGTCAATAATTACAAACTGACGTTGCATGGCGATACCGCGACAGCATTTTTCGTTGACGATGAAGAGGAAAATTTTCACGGCCAGCAGTTGCAGGCTCGTTATCTGACGACCGAGACTTGGCAGAGGACTGGCGGTGAATGGAAGCTGTTGCTAGTCCACGTTTATGCCGCGTTGCATGAGCCGCCATCCGAGAAGTTGAGTCCACAGGAACTGGATGCTTATGTGGGACGATACGCCGCAGGTGATCTGGTTTATGTGATTTCGCGCGATGGGGATCATTTGCTCGGCGGCCGCGAGGGGAAGCCTGCATCCAGCTTGAATGCCGAACTCAAGGATGTGTTCTTTATTTCAGGGCAATTGCGAACCCGGAAGATGTTTCGGCGCGATGAAGGCGGGAAAGTGACCGGCTTTGTCGATCGGCGCGAGGGCATGGATGTGACCTGGAGACGCATCAATTAAGCCGAACCATCCCTGCTACTTTCATCCACAACCTTTCAACCTTTACTTTAGCCATTCGCTTTTCGTCGGGACGAAAAACTTTGGCCGAAACTTTCACTGGACACGACATCCATTTTCTTCCCCTGCAGAAGGCTGTGTTCTGCGTACAGTGCGAAGTCCTGAGCGAAAACAGCACTCCTTATTGTTATGCCTGCGGCAGCCGCGCGGTTTTGAGCCTGTCGCGGGTGCTGGGTGGATCCTTGCTGCGTGAACCTACGGCGCGGGTAATTGAGGATGCCGAGCTTGACCGGCTGGTACGGCAGTTGCTCGAGACCGTGCCGACCAGCATTCATGAGTTTTCGTCGTTGCAGAAGCAGCGGGCGGTGCCTTTGAGTGCTGGACAGGGATGTCTATTCCCTGCGCAAGACTCCTATTTGGTGGAAGAAGAAATGGGACCGGCAATTCACGTGATTGCCGAGCGCGCACAGACGTTGACCCGCGCCACTGGGGCGGCGATTGCATTGAAGAAGGGAAATGAAATCGTCTGCCGGGCGCGAACTGGACGAACGGCTCCCGACCTGGGAGTACGTTTGCAGACCGATTCCGGTGTGTCGGCGCAGTGTGTGCGTACCGGAGAAGTTGTCGTCTGCCATGATGCACAGGACGATCCCTTTGCGGACAAAGCCATTTGTCATCACATGGGAGTTCGGTCGGTGCTGGCCGCGCCGTTACGGCATCTGCGGACTACTCTCGGCGTATTCACGGTCTTATCTGGCGATCCTTACGCGTTTGATCAACGCGATGTAGCTGTGATGCAGTTGCTCTCGAGCATGATGGTGGCGGCTATGTCTCGGCTTTCGCACATCCGTGAGCGGCGGGCGATGCGAGCCAAGTTCCATCCTTGAAATCACTCCAAGGCCGAAGCCTTCATAATATGTTTCCCTGGGCTGAGACCCTTACTCTAGCCTGCCAGCAACGGCGCTTTGAGTCCCTCAATACTTAAGTAAAGACTTGACAATCAAATCTTGCGATAGTCTAATACTTAAGTAATTACTTAAGTAAATTTGGAGAGAGGTCAAATGCGCAAACTAATCGTTTTCAACCACATTTCTCTTGATGGATATTTCGTCGATGCCAACGGCAGCATGGCTTGGGCCAAGATGGACACTCATGACCCCGAATACAATGCGTTCGTTGCGGGAAATGCCAGCGGCGACGGGACCTTGCTGTTTGGCCGGGTCACCTATGAACTCATGATCAAGTATTGGCCGACGCCTATTGCGAAGCAGCATGATCCGGTCGTGGCCGAGGGCATGAATAACATGCCCAAGTTTGTATTTTCGCGGACGATGGACCAGGCGTCGTGGAACAATACGACGGTAGTGAAGGGCGATCTGGTATCAGAAGTGAACAAGATGAAGCAGCAGGCCGGAACTGGGATGGCAATCCTCGGCAGCGGAACCATTGTTTCCCAGTTGGCTACGGCAGGACTGATTGATGAGTATCAGGTGGTGGTCAATCCTATAATTCTCGGCAAAGGGCGGAGCATGTTTGATGGTGTCAAGGAGATGTTTAGCCTTAAGCTTACCAAGACCCGTAGCTTTAAGAGTGGAAAGGTGTTTTGCTGCTATGAACCGGTGGTGTGAATATGAATAGCAAAAAGTCGCGACCTAAAACTGTTGCGGAATATATCCAGGCAGCCCCGCAGGAAGCGCGGTCAAAATTGCGCCAGATGCGTGCGAGTATTCGCAGATGTGCCCCTGAAGCGAGTGAAGGCCTGAAATATGGGTTGCCTGCTTTTTCTTACAAGCGAATTTTAGTCGTTTACGCCGCGCACTCGCAGCATATCGGTTTTTATCCCACACCATCGGCGGTTAGCGCTTTTAAGAAAGAGCTTGCTAAATTCAAGACCGCCAAAGGGTCGATCCAGTTTCCCTTAGACAAGCCCCTGCCTTTGCCACTGATTCGCAAGATTACTGCGTTCCGCGTCCAGGAAAGTTTGGAGAAGGATGGGAAATGGAAAACAAATATGAGAGGAAAGAAATGATTCAGTCTCGCTCAGCATTGAATACGAAATTGTTGGCCGTCGTGCTGTTTCTTTCATGGGCGCTCAGTCTTTCCGCGCAATCGAAGAGCGACTTTTTCAAGACTTCTGACGGCGTCAAGATTCACTACCTTGAAGCTGGTAGCGGGAAATCCATTGTTCTGATTCCTGGCTGGACGATGCCTGCATGGATTTGGGAGAAGCAGATTGATGGGCTGTCGAAGAAGTATCACGTAGTCGCGGTTGATCCGCGCTCGCAGGGAGAGAGTGACAAGCCGTCTTATGGGCATCTGCCGGAGACCCGTGCCCGGGATTACAAGGAGCTTGTTGATCATCTAAGTTTGAAGCAGCCGGTGTTGGTTGGCTGGTCCATGGGGTGTGGCGAGCTAGTGAAGTATGCCGAACAGTTCGGCTCCGACAATGTTGGCGGGTTCATTTTGGTGGATGGTTATCTGTTCGACAAAGTCAGCCCGGAGTTGTTTACGTTCCTGTCCGGCTGGATGAATCAGTTGCAACAAGATCGTCGAAAACATGCGGATGGTTTTGTCCGCACCATGTATAAGAAGCCGCAACCGGAAGAGTACTTCAAACGAGTGGCGGACGCATCCGCCGATGTGCCTGCCGATACCGCTGTCACCCTCGTCTACAACATGATGGCCATGAAAGATTTGGCAGCTGGATTCGCCAAGATGAAGCCGCCGGTCCTTTTTATCTATCAGCCCAATTCGCAGGGCAGCGCGGACTTTTTCAAGGCAACACTTGGGAACAAGGCCAGGCTTGAGAGATTTGAGGATGCCGGACACGCGCTGTTTGTGGACGATGCGGAACGATTCAACCGCGTAGTGGATGAATTTGCGCAGAGTGTGGGGAACTAGGAGGAGACTTTGGCGGAGACATCGGTGACTCATGGCACGTTTGTGATCGAACGCAACTACCCTGTGGCTCCTGAGCGGGTGTTTGCGGCTTTCTCCGATCCGGCGAAGAAGCACCGCTGGTTTGTGGATGACGAGGCTTCGGGCGTGGAAGATTTTGGGATGGATTTTCGCGTCGGCGGGGTCGAGCGCAAGCGCTTCTCCAATAAATATGGGGTGTTTACTAACGACACGGTGTATCTCGACATCGTGCCTAACCGGCGGATTGTTTTTGCTTACACGATGAGTATGGGGGACAGACGCTTCTCGTCGTCGCAAGCGACGGTGGAGTTACTGGCGACAGAGAAAGGGACGAACCTCATTTTCACTGACCAGGGAGCGTATTTCGAAGGCTCCGATGGGCCGAAGATGCGCCAGGACGGCTGGCAGGTGTTGTTGGAGAGTTTGGCGAAAGAGTTGGCGGGCTGATCGGACATGCTTACGCAAAGAGTTCAGGTTGACCGCGTCTTCCACGCCCTCGGCGATCCTACGCGCCGGGCGATGGTGGAAAAGTTAAGCGAAGGTCCGGTATCGGTTTCGAAGCTGGCAAAACCTCTGGACATCACGCTGGCGGCAGTGGTGCAGCACTTGCAGATCCTCGAAGAAAGCGGTCTGGTGCGGACGGAAAAAGTTGGGCGCGTGCGCACTTGCCGGATCGAGGCGAAGGGACTCGGGGTGGTGGAGCGGTGGATCAGCGAACGGCGGTCGGACTGGGAGAAGCGGTTTGATCGTTTGGGGAAGTTGTTGGTGAACACAGAGTAATCGAGGATTGGGGTGCAATCGACACTAGGCCGCAGTTGGCCTCCTATCATTTAAGTTCGGCGGTGCGCTAAAGCGCGTTGCTAAGTATTTGATTTTTCAGGCATTTCTCTAATTGATTATCCGCAACATCATTTGCTAGGATTTTTTCCAAGTAACGAATCGTCCTCCCGTGAGGAGGTTAATCAGGACGGTTTTTATGACGACACCTACCTGTTCTATTTGCCACAGACCTGTTCCGCTTAACTCCGCCAAAGCAGATGAAAACGGCAAGCCAGTGCATGAAGATTGCTATGCACGACGATTGATTTCAAGCCTACGAAATTCTTCTTCTGCTCCTCCCAGAGAGCACGCTTCGTAATGAAGTTCGACTGCGCCGTGACAACGCAGCCACGGTCCGGGTGATAATCCAAGGGTATAAAACTGTTCAATTTTTGGACCATCTTTGTTCGATAACGAACAATCTCAGATCATGACCTCCTATTACAATTCCGTTCCATGCAGGGAGCCAAAAAGGAACGCTGGATGGAGTTGGCAGAGCAAGTTGCCAATGAACAAGACCCCCAAAAGTTCAACGAACTGGTCAAAGAACTTAACCGACTTTTAGCCGAGAAAGACAACCGCCTCCATCCCCAACCCAAAGAAGAGTCTTCAACGCAGCTTTAAGACACGGGTTGGAACGATGGGCAAACCTACGGCACTAGCTAGTTCTATTGGTTAGTTCCTCAACGTCTTCCCCGTCTTCAATGTGTACTGAATCCGCTCCTGCGTTTTGTGTTCGCCGCAGAGGGATTTGAACGCCTCGCGCTCCAGATCCAAAATATACTGCTCGCCTACGGGAGTGCCGGAGGTCACATTTCCGCCGCACAGGACTTCGGCGATTTTGGTTCCTAGTTTTACTTCGTAGTCGGAGATATATTCTCCCTGGCGCATGAGGTGGACGCCCAACTTGAGCGTTGCCAGGATATTTTCTCCTGGGGCGGGGATGTCGGCGCGCGGCATGGGAGGCTCGTAGCCGGCGCTCACCAACTCGAGCGCGCGCAACTTGGCGTCGGCAAGGACGCGTTCGCGATTCATGGTGATGTTGTCGGCATCGGAGAGGAAACCCAGGGCGCGCGCTTCGGGGGCTGACGTGGCCACCTTCGCCGTCGCGATGGTTTCGAAGGCGCGCTTCATGGCTTCCATCAGCTCCACGGATTCTGCGCGGCCGCCCGGTCGGATGCTCGCTGCTGAGTCCAACGCGCGCAGTAGCATTTCTTTGCAGCCTCCTCCGCCGGGGAGCAGGCCTACTCCTACTTCGACCAGCCCGATGTAGAGTTCGGCGTGCGGTTGGCGCGCGGGGGCGTGGAGGGTCATCTCGGCGCCTCCCCCTAGCGTCATACCGAAGGGCGCGATTACCACCGGCTTCGGCGAGAACTTGATGGCTTGCGTCATGGCCTGGAACTGGCGGATGGCTAGGTCGACGTCGTCCCATTCTTCTTCCTGCGCGGACATCAGGAGCAGCATCAGGTTCGCACCTACGGAAAAATTTGGCGCGTCGTTGGTGATGACAAAGGCTTCGAAGTTGTCGCCCGGGCCTCCGGGCTTTAGGGTTTGGTGGATCAGGCTGACAATGTCGGTGCCTAGCGAGTTCATTTTGGAGTGGAACTCGATCACGGCTACGCCGTCTCCTAGATCGACAAGCGATGCTCCGGAATTCTTTTTGACCACTAGGTTGGATTTTTTGGCTACTGAGACTGACCAGACGCCGGATGAGACTTCTACCGGCGCGTAGTGGTTCGTGGCTAGTGAATAGTAGGCCCGGCCCGAGGTGGATTTTGGGTCGTCGCTATACCAGCATGGTTGGCCTGAGGCCAGCAGCTTTTCTACGTTTGCTGCTATTGGCTTTCCTTCTTTTTTCATGCGGGCTACGGTGGCTTCCACTCCAGCGGCGTCCCAGAGTTCGAAGGGGCCTTGCTCCCAGTTGAAGCCCAGTTTCATGGCGCGGTCGATTTCTACGATGGTGTCGGAAATTTCCGGGATGCGATTGGCGCAGTAGGTCCAGAGATCGGAGAGGGCCGACCAAAGGAAGGTTCCGGCTTTGTCACCTTTTTGTGGTTGGCTGTCGATGCCCAGAAGCATGCGAATGCGGGCGCCGGGGTCTTCTACATTTCTCGCCATGTCCAGCGCGGGGAATTTTGGTTTTTGGCGTGGGCGGTATTCGAGAGTTTTCCAGTCTAGGCCCAGGCGTTGGTCTTCTTTTCCTTCTACTTTGAGTTTCTTGTAGAAGCCGCCCTTGGTTTTGTCGCCTAGCCATTTGCGGTCTAGCATTTGCTTGTAAAAGTCAGGGAGTTTTAGATCGCTTCGCTCATCAAGACTGGCGGGCGAGTCGCCCACCCCCAGGCGAGCCATGTTGGCCACTACGTGGCCTAGGATGTCTAATCCAACCAGGTCAATGGTTCGGAACGTGGCAGACTTCGGCCAGCCGATCGCTTGCCCCGTGAGTGCGTCAACGTCTTCGATTGTGAGATCCATCTCCTGCATCAGGCGCATTACGTTGAGAACGGAAAATGTGCCGACGCGGTTGGCGATGAAGTTGGGGGTGTCTTTGGCTACCACCACTCCTTTGCCGAGTTGAACATCGCTGAACCAGGTTACGGCTTCGATCAATGTGCGATCGGTTTCTGGGGTGGGAATGATCTCCAGCAGACGCATGTAGCGGGGCGGGTTGAAGAAGTGCGTCCCGAACCAGGAGCGGCGGAAGTCCTCGGAGAAACCCTCGGCGATTTTGGCTACCGGGAGTCCGCTGGTATTTGTCGTAATGATGGTGCCGGGTTTGCGGACAGCTTCTACTTTTTTTAGCAGTTCACGTTTGATTGCTAAATTTTCTACGACGGCTTCGACGATCCAATCGACCTCGGCAAGTTTTTTCAAATCGTCTTCGAAGTTGCCGACTGTGACCAAATTGGCTAGCGAACTTTCAAAAAATGCAGCGGGCTTGGATTTTTTTGCGGCTTCCAATCCGGCAGCCGCGATCTTGTTACGGTTTGGTCCGGCATCGGGTGGAACGATGTCCAGCAAATAACTTGGCAAGCCGGCGTTGGCGAAATGGGCGGCGATGCGTGCACCCATGGTGCCTGCACCGAGAATGGCAACTTTATGGATGCGTTTCATAGAGTGGCAAACTCGAGATGTCTGACTAGGGAAGTTTATCTACCGCCCAGTCATCTTTTCCAGTGTGGACTGCGATGATCTGAGAATTGCGGACATGGAGTGGCTTGTGGGGGCCTGAGACTTCGTAGAGCGTCACGGGAAATGCGTAGCGTTTGGTGCTCAACTTCTTGCCGCGGCCGATCTGATATCCGCGTGGGGTGGAAATCCCCGGCGACAACATTTTTTCCAGTTGGTCTTCAGAAGTCACGTGCTTGGCGGAGTCGGTAAGCAGAACAAGCCCGGCTTCGTGGTCCTGTGTCTGCCACGCTTGCAGGAATCGGTTGGCTGCTGACAAGGCTGAAACGTAATCGTTGTCGGTTGCTGTCGCGGCGTGTGGCGGATCGGGTAGAGGCGTGTTCTTTTTTTTGGCGAATGTCAGGGGACACAGAAGTAAAAATACAAAAACAAATGGACGGATATTCACATCGCCATTATGCGGGAATCCGCTACTACTCGGAGTGTGATTTCAGGTACTCCTGCGCTCGTACTACAACATCTCGCTCTCCTTTGTATGCCAGCTTGGTGGCGGCATCTTCTAGCGGAATCCACTGCGCGCTTTTGACTTCGACTTTCATGGCATCGGAAATTTCCCCGATTTTGCCGGAGTGATATTTCAGCAAGTAGAAGCTTACGATTTTGAAGACGCGCTTGTTGTCTCCCCAGGAGCGCGTGTAGACGTATTTGATGTCGGTGAGTTTTGCGATCACCGTGGCGGTGATTCCGGTTTCTTCGAAGACCTCGCGCACCGCGGTTTGGTCGGGTTTTTCGCCAGGGTCGACTAATCCCTTAGGCAGCGCTAGTACCATTTTTTGGGATGATTTTTTGTCATCGGCAGGCTCGCGTTGAGGTTCAATGACAGCGATCATCCAGCCTTTCGCCGTGCGTTTGAGCACCACCCCACCCGACGATATCTCCCGTTCCATAGAGTCAACATAGCAAAAACAAAGGAGTTAGTCATGAGCTCACGGGTAGTAACTTCGGTCGGTGACTGGTGTTTATACATGTAGAAACGAGATCGTAGGCGCTGGCATCTTACCTGCTAGATATTAAGTAGCTCGGAAGACCGGCAGGATGTGAGGTTCCTGTGAAGCGTCTGGGCAGAAAAATTATTCGTACGGTACAGGCGATTGGGCGCGGACTCTCCGCTACACCCAATGCGGAGTCGAACTGTACCGGCATCGGACTGGCGCTGGGCGGAGGGTTTGCCCGCGGCATCGCGCACATCGGTGTTATCAAAGTTCTCGAAGAAGAAAATATTCCCATTCAATTTGTGGCTGGAACCAGCGTGGGCGCGTTGATTGGCGCGGCCTACTGTAGCGGCTTGTGCTGCGCGGAGCTGGAAGAGATCGCGTTACAGGTGCGCTTCAAACACTTTGCCAGTTGGACGCTTTCTCGCTACGGTTTCGCCAGTAATCAGCGGATGATTGGATTTCTGAATCGGATTTTGAAAGCGAAGACTTTTGAAGAGCTGCGCACTCCGCTGGCGGTGACGGCTACGGATTTTTCGACTGGCGAAGGAGTAGTGTTTCGCTCCGGGCCGCTGGTGGATCCGGTGCGGGCAAGTTGTGCCTATCCAGGGATGTTTCTGCCGGTGAAAATTGATGGGCGGCTTTTGATTGATGGGATGCTGGCACATGCGGTGCCGAGCGTGCCTCTACGCGAGATGGGCGCAAGCCGCGTGCTGGCGGTGCATTTGAAGGGGAACTGGATCAACGGGGATGGGCCTCGGCATTTGTTTGATGTGATCGGACAGTGCTTTGCCATTGCGCAGGAGAAAACCAGTGACCGTTGGAGGCAGGCGGCTGATCTGGTGATTGAGCCGGATGTTACCGGTTTTAAGTATGACGACTTTGAGCGGACTGCGGATTTGATTCGCGCGGGGGAATTAGTGGCGCAGGCGGCCGTGCCGGAGATTCGGAAGTGGTTGCAGGCGGAACCCGTGACGATTAAGGCCACCAACAGTGGATTGCCTCAGACCGTTGTCGCGCCGGCGGAATAATTTGCTCTTGCGGGTACCTGTCCAAGCGAAACATCTGCATATCTTAAGTAACACAGTATTTCTCACGTTCGATAACTTTTTTCGCGACTTGCTGGCGTAGTTCGATGGTGTTGAATGGCTCATGCTTTCCCAGGCGTCGCAGAATTGCCAGTTGGGTCCGGAGCATGTCGCCATCCGCAACTGCGGCTATGATTTTTCTTGCGGCTGATTCAACCCTCTCCATGGCTGGCGAGAGATAAATCCGCGTCATGGCGATGGGTAGTGCGGCAGCGGACTCGCCCTGTTGTTCGATAATCTTTTGCGTACGCAGAACTGTGGACTCCATGGCATAGGTTTCGATCACCATGTCGGCGATGGCGCCCATGATTTCCTGCTGGTCTTGGATAGCTTGCATGTATTTCTGGCTGGCGGAGCCGGACGCGAACAGCGCCAGCTTCTTGGCTTGCGTGACTAATTTTCTTTCCTCCGCCAATGCGCCTTCCAGTTCTTCGGATGCGCTTGGGCCGGAGAGGACTTCATCCATCAGTTGTTTGATGGCCGGCATCAGCGGCAACTGGCCGGACATCGCCCGCTTCAGAAGAAATCCTGTGATGATCAGGCGGTTGATTTCGTTGGTGCCTTCGAAGATGCGGTTGATGCGGGCGTCGCGATAGGCGCGCTCGGCGGGATACTCCTCGACGAAGCCATAGCCGCCGTAGATCTGCACGGTTTCGTCCACGACGTAGTCGATCATCTCCGAGCCCCAGACTTTGATGATGGAGCACTCGACGGCATACTCCTCGATGGCCTTTAGAGTTTGCTTAGCGACGTCGGCGGCAGATTTGTCCACCTCCGACAAAGCTGCGTCCATCATGCCGACCGTGCGATAAACCAGGGACTCACCTACATAAATAAGAGAGGCGATATTGGCCAGCTTCTCACGCACCAGGCCGAAGTCGGCGATGACTTTGTTGAAGGCTTTGCGCTGCTTGGCGTAGGCGATAGCATTTTCGAGCGAAACTCTGGAGCCGCCCACGCACATGGCTCCGAGCTTGAAGCGTCCTACGTTGAGGATGTTGAAAGCGATGACGTGGCCGCGGCCGATTTCTCCCAGGACGTTTTCTGCCGGAACTCTGCAGTCGTTCAGGATGACTGGACAGGTGGATGAGCCGCGGATGCCCATCTTGTGCTCTTCCGCGCCTATGGAGAAGCCGGGAAACGTTTTTTCTATCAGGAAGGCGGAAAACTTTTCTCCATCGACTTTGGCGAAGACGGTGAAAAGATCGGCAAAGCCAGCGTTGGTAATCCACATTTTTTCGCCGTTGAGGATGTAGTGCTTACCGTCGGGTGAAAGCTGAGCGCGGGCACGGCAGTTGAGTGCGTCAGATCCGGATGAAGCTTCCGACAGCGCGTATGCCCCGACAATCTCTCCTGCGGCTAGGCGGGGGAGATATTTTTTCTTTTGCTCTTCGGTCCCGAAGTAGACGATGGGCAGCGTACCGATGCCGGTGTGGCCTCCCCAGGTGGTGGCGAAGCCGGCGTACTTGGCAATGTGATCGGCGATTACAGCGGCGGTTACTTTGTCCATCTCCAGGCCGCCGTAAGCTTCGGGAATTTCTACGCCACTGAGTCCTAACTCTCCCGCTTTCTTGATAAGTTCGCGCGTGATGGAGAAATCCTTGTGCTCCATCTTTTCGATGTTGGGAACGATTTCGTTGACGGCGAACTCTTCGGCGGTCTGGCCGATCAGCTGGTGCTGCTCGGAGAAATCCTCAGGGGTAAAAACTTCGCTTGGTTGGCGTTGTTCAAGAAGAAAACTGCCGCCGGAGATTTTAGGCTTTGCTGCTGAGACGGTCGCCATGCGTCTTATTGTACGGCTGGAAAAAACAAAAATCTTTTACTAACCGCGGGGCCCGTGGTTACGAAAGCTCCGTTTATTTGCCATCATTAGCGCTTCCGACCGGCTGAATGGCCTCTTTTACCGCAAATTGGGATGACGGCTGGCAAGTAGTGTAGTTTCCTGTCAGAGGTGAATCCGCTTGGGAGCCGGTACGGGCTTGGGGATTGAATGAGACTCCTTCGGGGGTGCCGGGCTTGAGTACGAATTCCTTGTCGAAGTTGCGATCCGCAACGTAGGTACGCATGGTGAAGCAGGTTGCATCCGAGTGAACGATGCCGTCGCGCCGATTGTGGAGGAGATCTGGTGTAACGGCATATACGTAATCTTTCTGCTCGCTGGTAATCGTGTTCGAGGCATTGGGCGTGGTAAAGCTTGGAGGCTTTTGCGGTTGGATTCGCAAATCCTCAGCCAAGGCTATTTTCAGAGAAGAGAAAGTCAATAAGACAACCAGGAGGCGAGGAAGGGACATGGAGATCCTCCAATCAGACGAATTATAACCCCGAGAGTCGAAGAATGCTTTTGGATAACAAGGAAGGCTGTAGTTCCAACTAGGCCCATTCACGAAACGTTTGATACCGTCCCCATTCTGATTTCGTTTTCCAACGTCTTGCAAGCTCAGGTGTCACACGGGCTGGTTATGGATTTCCCGCGATGGGAATGACCTATCACGAATGACACGAAGATCACGAAGGAACCCTAATTCAAATTTTCGAAGATTCCAGCTGCTCCCATGCCTCCACCGACACACATCGTCACCATGCCGTAGTGTGCGTTGCGGCGTTTTAGTTCTTGGATGATGCTTGCGGTCAGCTTCGCTCCGGTGCAACCAAGCGGGTGTCCTAATGCGATTGCGCCGCCGTTGGGATTGACGCGTTCGGGATCGAGCCCACCTTCTTTTATCACAGCTAATGATTGGGCGGCGAAGGCTTCGTTTAGCTCGATTACATCGATGTCGGAAAGTTTTAGTCCCGCCAATTTCAGCGCCTTCGGAATCGCGAATACCGGTCCTAATCCCATTTCTTCTGGTTTGTATCCTGCCGTGGCGAATGACACGTAACGCACCAGCGGCTTGATGCCCAGCGCTTTTGCCCGGTCTGCCGACATGACTACCGCGGCTGCGGCTCCATCCGACATTTGCGAGGAGTTTCCGGCGGTGACTGTGCCTTTGGCGTGGAATGCGGGCTTTAGTGCAGACAGAGCTTCAAGGGAAGTATCGGCGCGCGGGCCTTCGTCTGTCGTGAAAATGATTTCCTGCCGCTTCGGTTTGCTGCCGTTTGGAGTGGTGAAGCTGACGGGTACGGAAACCGTTTCCTCTTTGAACTTGCCTGCTTGAATCGCGGCTAGTGCTCTTTGATGGCTGCGCAGGGAAAACTCATCTGCCTCGTCGCGAGTGATTCCAAAGCGTTGCGCTAGTCGCTCGGCAGTTAACCCCATGGAAAGATACGCATCGGGATAGTGATCCACTAAATAAGGATTCGGAGAAATCTTGTGTCCACCCATGGGAATCATGGTCATGGATTCAGTGCCGCCAGCCACGACTGCTTCCGCGCCGCCGCTGCCGATGCGTTCCGCCGCCATGGCGATAGACTGCAATCCTGATGAGCAGAAGCGGTTGATGGTCATGGCCGAAGTATCCACAGGCAATCCAGCGCGCAGCGCGGCAATGCGGGCGACATTCATGCCTTGCTCAGCCTCGGGCATGGCGCAGCCCATGATCACATCTTCGATTTCCCTTGGATCGAACTGCGCCACACGATCGACCGCGCCTTTGATGGCTATGGCGGCCAACTCGTCGGGACGGGTCGAGCGCAGCGTGCCTTTGAAGGCCCGTCCGACAGGGGTACGAACAGACGAGACAAGGACTACTTCACGCATACGAATCTCCTACTGAGATTGTAGATGATTCGAAAAAAATAGCGGGGCCCTTGGTGCGCCCCGCTATCATTCAGGGTCGAATTTGTCAGGCTGCCAGCTCATTTCTTTCCAGGTACATCAAGGTGCGCATGGCGTCCCCGAGTTCGAGGTACTCGCGGTGAGTACCTCCGGACTTAATCAACTCTGCGAGCCGTTCTTCGATGGCATTGCGAGCGGCTTCGAGTTTTGTCTTGAGGTGTCCGTGATCCAATTCAAATACGGCTTCCTGATAAACCTGCTTCCACTTGGCTAGCTCGGTAGGTTGTGCAAATTGCATAAAATTTCTCTCCTTTTGAATGGCTGGACAGTGAACGAATGCGCAGCGAGGGGGTGGAAAATGCCTCTATCCGCGCGTTTAAAGAGAAATTTGTAATGGCATCAACAGCGGAGGATACAGCTCGTCAGGGACAACAAGGTCGGAGAAGATGTTCCCCCGTCTGCGAAAGCCTGGTTTTGGGTGTGCAAGGGGCACAGGCGTGCCGCAATTTTCCTTGCATCTTGCCGGACTAGAAGTTCCGACGATTGTTTCAACATCTCGCCACGGCTAAAGCTCGCGTCGGATTCCCGGGCATTCTCCAGAGACACGAATGCGCACACGGCAAATGCCAGGAAAACAATCAGAAATATCCGCGTAAACTTCCTATCCATAGGTCAAGAAATTGTGATTGGGAAACTTGCTTTCCCTTGATTCGATGTCGGAGTATATGCCACGCGTTGCCAAAGTTTCAAGAAAGAAGAAACCATGATGAAACTGCACAAGATATGTGTCTTGACATTGACAATCATGTCCCTATGGTGGTCGGGTCCAGAGCGCAGTCTCTGTATCAGTTTCCTGAAGGAGTAGAGACGCGGTGGGCCAGCCCGGAGAATCCCGGGGGCGAAAAGGTCAGGGCTGCCGGCGAAAATGCCGGGAGCAAATGGCGTCCTGCGGTTCCAGTCATGGCTGGCCAGCAACTCGTTCTGGCTGAGGTGCATGGCTCGGCCGCCGCTTGCCTCAGCTGATGCGCGCGCATGAAAGGGATGACATGGGGGGGCCACTTTGGGGAGACGTCCCGCAAAGTGGCGCTGCCCACTAACGCGCAGAGAAGCTGAATACGGTCACGCTGTCGTATTTCTGGCCCGGCTTGAGCTCTGTGGGCGGAAACGCAGAATGGTTCGGTGAATCCGGATAGTGCTGTGTTTCCAGACACAACGCCGAGCGCTTGGGATACGGCTTTCCGCCCTTCCCCGTTGATCCGTTCAGAAAATTTCCGCTGTAGAACTGGATGCCCGGTTCTGTGGTGGAAACTTTCATGACGCGTCCGGAAGTGGGTTCGTAGACTTCTGCGGCCTCTGCCAATTTGCCGCTGCTGCTATCCAACACCCAGTTGTGATCGTATCCACCGCCCAGTTTGATCTGCTCATCGCTGGCTTCAATGCGGTCGCCTATACGTGCGGACTTTAGAAAATCAAACGGAGTTGATGCGACTGATTTGATTTCACCTGTTGGAATAAGCCCGGCATCAACCGGCGTAAATTTGGATGCATGCAAGGTGAGCTGATGTCCGAGGATATCGCCGTTGCTTTGTCCGGCGAGATTGAAGTAGGAATGCTGCGTCATGTTCACGACCGTGGGCTGGTCAGTGGTTGCTGAATATTCAACTCGCAGAGCGCCCTTTTCTAGCGTGTAGCGGACTGTAGCCGTGAGATTGCCTGGGAAGCCTTGTTCTCCGTCTTTACTGAAATATGTCAGTTCAATTCCGTTGGTAATCTGCTTGGCTTTCCAGAGTACGTTGTAAAAACCGTTGGGGCCGCCGTGCAGTGTGTTCTCACCGTTGTTCTTGGGCAGAGAGTACTGTTTGCCCTCAAGAGTGAAAGTGCCATGCGCGATGCGGTTCGCGTAACGTCCGATCACGGCGCCGTAGTAATTGTGACTGTTGGCGACGTACTCTTCCGCCGTATCGAAGCCGAGGACAATGTCCTCCATCTTTCCATTGCGGTCGGGTGTTTTCAGCGACACGATGATCCCGCCGAAATTCATGATGCGGGCTTCGACTTTGCCGTCGCTCAAGGTGAAGATTTCGATAGGAGTTCCGTCAGGCATTTTTCCGAACGGTTGCTTGGTCACGTCTGTCTTCGCCTCCACAAACGTGGCGCAAAACGCACAGCATAGGATGGCTACCACGATAGTTTTCATAGTTTGCAGTGAATTGAGCCTGAGAAAACTTACTAGAATTGCCGCGCTGATTCAAACGGCGGAGGGAGAGGGATTCCGACAACCCCGACAGCTTTAGGTACCAACTAATGATTCGGGCAAATCGGGCAGCCAATACGATATGCCACGTTTAACCGAATACGGACAAAGCCGTAGCACAACAGTGGAATGCCCTGTACCTTTGGTAACTGGAGTCAATGCGTCCCCGAGGCGAAAATAGAACCATTCCACATGACCTCGCAGCACACGGTACAAGTTCGTGAAAAAGCAGTGCGGCTCTGCCAGCGCGTCCTCCAGTACAGCTCCGGCGTACCCTTTAAGGCTCGGATAATACTTGGACTGTTCTTAGTCGCCGCTGTGTTCATGGCGATACACACCGCGATTACGGCCAAGGACGCCAGCCTGCACTTGAAGCTACAACACGAATTCCGTACCGCCCAGGTCTCGGTATGGGTGGATAATGACCTCGCCTACGCGGGCACGATCACCGGCTCCACTAAGAAGAAATTTGGGTTGATTCCCTCTGACTCGGTACAGGGCAACCTCTCGCAGATAATACCCGTGCGCTCTGGCCAGCATGATATTCGTCTGCGGATTGAGCCAGACGACGCCGCGATGCAGGAAGACGCCATCCGAGGAGAATTTTCCGATTACACTGAATGTGATCTCGCCGTCTCCGCTCGGCACAGCGGCCTTTCGCTGTCTTGGCAAGGGACGCGCAGCACTTCGGTCGAGAGTTCATCCACCTTTGGTTGGCTTTCGGGGTACGTCGGATCGTTCATCCTGACGATCACCGGCTCCATCGTGTCCGCACTTGCCGGATATGCGATCAAGGAACTGCCAATGCGACTTCGCTCCGCATCCAACTCTGCGCCGAAGACAGACTTGTGAAGCGAGTTCCGCCTCCCGCGCGGAGCCACGAAAAACCCAAACCTACTCGCCGCGAACTCCAACCCACTTAAATATAGTGACAACAATATTTCTGATTCCTTTTGTAGTTTGGCCGCTCCTCTGTATTACATTTCATGAGCACACCTTCACAACCTCTCATCCGCTATGTGTCCAAACCGCAGGCGCAATTGCTGTGGCTGGAAATCGCCGCGAAGAGATATCACGTCCTAAATAGTACGTGGTCTTTTTTAGGGCGTACCGCTTAGATTTAGTACGGAGCCAGGCCAATGGCTAATCGGAAGCAAAGGCGATACGAACGGAAAGTGAATGTGGACAGGTTCAGGAAGGGCATCAAGGGCAAAGTGCTGGACGCCATCAGCATTTCGAATGAGCTGGACTGTCGTTACCTCTCCTTGGAATTTGAGGATAAAACGGAACTCACCATTACGTTAGAGACCCGCCTCACAGGAAAACTGGAACTGTTCGATTGGAAGACCGGGGATCAGAGACTCATACGAAAGGTCGGACTGATTCCTGACGATGCTCCGCTCTGGTGGCCAAGAGAATGAGCGAATGGAGCAAGATCTTGTGGGGCTAATACCGACTGGGCGAGGGATTCGAACCCGCGGTACAGGTTTTAGCCCGTACAACGGTTTAGCAAAATGAATCGTTCTCGCCGCCCTCACTCGTTTTCAATAGTTTACGTTTGGATCGATAGGCTCTGGATCGGGTTCAAGGTCTCTCATTCGGCATTTGTTGTGCTCCGTTTTGTGCTCCAAGTGTCGAGGATCGACTAAGGCTTGCAGCGCGCCAAGACTTCAGATGCCCGA
>Ga0207689_10000715_pt1 | contig 31759 bp, 30 predicted proteins | sample KBSMisM52_FD_184312 | JGI IMG/M metagenome (GOLD analysis project Ga0207689, IMG submission 184312) | Miscanthus rhizosphere microbial communities from Kellogg Biological Station, Michigan, USA - KBS Miscanthus M5-2 (SPAdes) (version 2) | ecosystem: Host-associated > Plants > Roots >...
GGGGCGGCCGGAGGGCTGGCCGGAGGGGCGGCCGGAGGGGCGGCCGGAGGGGCGGCCGGAGGGGCGGCCGGAGGGGCGGCCGGAGTGGCGGCCGGAGTGGCGGCCGGAGGGGCGGCCGGAGGGGCGGATCGTGCGGCATCCGCTGCAGCGCAAGGGGATGGTCGAGCTGACCGTCTGCGCGGCCCGGCCGGGGATCGAGCGGGTGATCGTGTCCAAGCGGAGCGGCGCGGACTACAAGGCGGCCCGGGACGCGGGGTGGGGCGACGCCTGGCCGCCCCACCCGTGAGCCCGGCTACGGGCACGGGGGTCGCGGAGGCAGCGGGACCACGACCCTGACGACTGGACTAGACCAGACTGGACCACTTGCCGCCAACCGTCCGAGGCGGAGGGCCCGGCCGAGCTCCCGTGTATACTCGTCCACGAGTAATCGTCGGCGAGCAAGGAGCGCGCATGAAGCGGAGGCGGGTCGGCAGCCTGCTGGCGCTGGCCGTGCTCGCGGTCGTCCGGGAGCGGCCGGTGCACCCGTACGAGATGGCCTCGGTGCTGCGGGCCCGTGGCAAGGACCAGGACATGCCGATCAAGTGGGGTTCGCTCTACACGGTGGTCGGCAACCTGGAGAAGCACGGCCTGATCGAGGTCGCCGGCAGCGAGCGCAGCGGCGCCCGGCCGGAGCGGACGGTCTACCGGATCACCGCCGCCGGCCGGGAGGAGCTGGCCGACTGGGTGCGCGAGCTGATCGGCACGCCGGAGCGGGAGCAGCCGCGGTTCGAGGCCGGGCTGTCCGTGCTGGGCGTCCTCCCGCCGGCCGAGGCGACCGCGCTGCTGCGGGCCAGGCGGTCCGAGCTGCAGTCCCAAGTGGACAGGGCGCGCGCCGCGCTGGCCGAGACGGCCCGGGAGGTGCCGCGGCTGTTCCTGGTCGAGGACGAGTACGACCTGGCGATCCGCATCGCCGAGCTGACCTGGCTGGACGGCCTGCTCGCCGAGCTGGCCGACGGCACGCTGCCCGGGATCGACCTGTGGCAGTCCTGGCACGACACCGGCCAGGTACCGACCGAGCTCGCCGAGCTCGCCGACCGGGGGAGGAACCCGTGACCGAAGTGGACACCGCGGCCGTCACGTCGGCCGACGGCACGACGATCGGCTACCGCTCGTTCGGCGCCGGACCGCCGCTGCTGGTGCTGCACGGCGCGATGCAGTCCGGGCTGAGCCAGCGCGACCTGGCCGAGGCGCTGGCCGACCGGTTCACGGTCGTGCTGCCGGACCGGCGCGGTCGCGGCGCCAGCGGGACGTTCGGCCCGCACTGGTCGCTGGACCGGGAGGTGCAGGACGTCGCGGCGCTCGTCGCCGGCACCGGTGCCCGCCTCGGGTTCGGGATCAGCTCGGGCGCGGTCATCCTGCTCGAGGCCGCGCTGTCCGGCGCGTTCGAGCGGCTGGCGGTGTTCGAGCCGGTGCTGGTGGTCGACGGTTCGATGCCGACCGGCTGGGCCGACGAGATCGACGCGCAGCTCGCCCGCGGCGACGTGGCGGCGGCGCTGGTCACCGGCATGCGCGCCGCCCAGATGGGCCCCGCGTTCATCCGGAAGCTGCCCCGGCCACTGCTGGAGCGGATGACCGCGGCGATGATGGACCGCACCGACGGCGGCATCCCGAGCTTTCGCGAGCTCGCGTCGACCCTCCCGTACGACGGGCGGATCGTGGCCGAGCGGGCCGGGTCCGCCGACCGGTACGCGGCGGTCACCGCGCCCACGCTGCTGCTCGGCGGCGGCAGGAGCCCGGCCTACCTGAAGACCGCGCTGGCCGCGCTGGACCGGACCCTCCCGGACGTCCGGAGGGTCGAGATCCCGGGTGTCGGCCACGGCGTCACCGAGAACGCCGACCGCCGCGGCAAGCCTGATCTGGTCGCGGCCGAGCTGCGCCGCTTCTTCTGAGACAGCGGTGACGAGGTCGTGCCGATGTCACAGCGATGAGGCTTGCCCTGGTCCTGCTCGGCCGTGCAACCATGCGGGCGGCGCTACCGAGGCTGATCGACCGGAGGGGCTGTGGGACCGTCGAGCGTGCCCGAGTGACGACCGCGGCGACCGACCCGACCACCCGCCATGCCCGGGCCCGCGAGCGGCTGCTGGCGCAGTACGCGGCGATTCCGGCCGGCGACCCGGTGCGGCTGGCCAAGCACACGTCCAACCTGTTCCGGCCGCGGGCCAAGGTGAGCCGGCCCGGCCTCGACGTCTCGGACCTCGACCGGGTGCTCGGGGTCGACCAGGACGCGCGCACCGCGGACGTGCAGGGCATGACCACGTACGAGCACCTGGTCGACGCGACCCTGCCGCACGGGCTGATGCCCACCGTGGTGCCGCAGCTGAAGACCATCACGCTCGGCGGTGCGGTGACCGGGCTCGGCATCGAGTCGAGCTCGTTCCGGGAGGGGCTGCCGCACGAGGCGGTCCGCGAGGTCGAGGTGCTCACCGGCGCCGGCGAGATCGTCGTCGCCACGCCGACCGAGCACGCCGACCTCTTCCGCGCGTTCCCCAACTCGTACGGGACGCTCGGCTACGCGCTGCGGCTGGTGATCGACCTGCTGCCGGTCCGGCCGTACGTCCACCTGCGACACGTCCGGTTCGTCCGGCCGGCCGAGCTGACCGCCGCGGTCGGCGAGATCGTCGCGAGTGGACAGTGGAGCGGCGAGCCGGTGGAGTTCCTCGACGGCACGGTGTTCTCGGCCAGCGAGTGTTACCTCACGCTCGGGTCCTTTGTGGACAGCGCACCGTACACGTCGGACTACACCGGACAGCAGATCTTCTACCGGTCGATCCAGCACCGGCAGCAGGACTACCTGACCGTGCGGGACTACCTGTGGCGCTGGGACACCGACTGGTTCTGGTGCTCGCGCGCGTTCGGCGCGCAGAACCCGTGGCTGCGCCGGGTCTGGCCCAAGCGCTACCTGCGCAGCGACGTCTACTGGAAGATGATCGCGCTGGAGAACCGCTACCACCTGGTGTCCAGGCTGGAGCAGGCCCGGGGCAAGCTGCCGCGGGAGCGGCTGATCCAGGACGTGGAGATCCCGCTCGAGCGGACGGCCGACTTCCTGGACTGGTTCCTGCGCGAGGTGCCGGTGCAGCCGGTGTGGGTCTGCCCGCTCAAGCTGCGCCCGGCCGGACCGGCCGGAGCGCCGGTGGCCGGTGAGACGCCCTGGCCGCTCTACCCGCTGGTCGCCGGCGAGACGTACGTGAACGTCGGCTTCTGGTCGACCGTGCCGATCCGGCCGGGCCGCGCCGACGGCGACGTCAACCGCGACGTCGAGCGGGTAGTGGCCGAGCACGGCGGGCACAAGTCCCTGTACTCCGACGCGTACTACGACGAGGAGCAGTTCCGCGCGCTCTACGGCGGCGCCGGGTACGCGGCGGTCAAGCAGCGCTACGACCCCGACGGCAGGTTGTTGGACCTCTACGCGAAGGCGGTGATGCGGCGATGACCGTCGAGCCCAGGACGAGGCCCCCGGCCCCGCCGGCGCTGGACGCGCCCGCGGTGACGCTCGGCCAGATCTTCGAGCACCTGTACGGACCGGACGTCCCGATCCGGTTCGAGGCGTACGACGGCAGCCGGGCCGGCGACCCCGAGGCGACGATCACCGTCCGGATGGTCAGCCCGCGGGCGGTGTCCTACCTGATCACCGCACCGGGCTCGCTCGGGCTGGCCCGCGCCTACCTGCAGGGTGACCTGGAGATCGACGGCGTGCACCCGGGCGACCCGTACGAGCTGCTGCGCATCATCGACGGGCTGACGCTGCGCCGGCCGTCGCCGGCGATCGCGCTGCAGTGGCTTCGCGGGCTCGGGCTCGGAACGCTCAAGCCGCCGCCGCTGCCCGACCTGGAGCAGGTGCCGGCCCGCCGGCTCGGCATCGGCCTGCGGCACAGTCGCAAGCGCGACGCGACCGCGATCAGCTACCACTACGACGTCTCCAACGACTTCTACGAGCTGGTCCTCGGTCCCTCGATGACCTACACCTGCGCCTGCTACCCGACCGAGGACTCGACGCTGGAGCAGGCCCAGGAGCACAAGTACGACCTGGTCGCCCGCAAGCTGGGGCTGACCGCGGGGATGCGGTTGCTCGACGTCGGCTGCGGCTGGGGCGGGATGGTCCGGCACGCCGTGCGCAACTACGGCGTCTCCGCGCTCGGGGTCACGCTCTCCCGCGCGCAGGCGTCCTGGGCCAGCCGGCGGATCGAGACCGACGGCCTGACCGGCAAGGCCGAGGTGCGCCACCTCGACTACCGGGCGGTCACCGAGACCGGGTTCGACGCGATCAGCTCGATCGGGCTGATCGAGCACGTCGGCGTGAAGAACTACGACTCGTACTTCCGGTTCCTGAAGGGAAAGCTGCGCCCCGGCGGCCGGCTGCTCAACCACGGCATCACCCGGGCCGACAACCTGCATCCGGGGCTGCAACGGCGCGGCTTCATCGGCCGGTACGTGTTCCCGGACGGCGAGCTGACCGGCTCGGGCGACATCGTGCGCGCCGTCGAGAACGCCGGCCTCGAGGTGCAGCACCAGGAGAACCTGCGCGTGCACTACGCGAAGACGCTCACCCAGTGGTGCGCGAACCTCGCCGCGCACTGGGACGAGGCGGTCGCCGACGCCGGCCTGCCGGTCGCCAAGGTGTGGGGGCTGTACATGGCCGGCTCGCGGCTGGGGTTCGAACGCAACAACATCCAGCTGCACCAGATCCTGGCTACCAAGACCACGCGGGACGGGGACGCGCAGTATCCGCTGCGGCACGAGTTCGGGGTCTGAGCGTCAGGAGCCCGGCGCGTCGAACGAGAGGGTGTCGAGGTCGAGGTGCCGGGCCAGCTCGGTGGCGCTGCGATACTCCCGGGTGGTCCGGTCCGGGTGGATCAGCCGCAGCATCGATGAGGCCTGCTCGACCCGCTCGCCGGTCGGCCCCACCAGCGCGACCTCGCCGGAGACGACCCGGCGAGCGGTGGTGAGCAGCTTCAGCGTCACCTCGGACGGCGCGCTGGCGCCCATCTGCACGCCGGCCAGCCGGCGCTCGGTCTCGATCACCCGGTCCAGCAGGTCAAGCCGGCCCGGCGCCGCGAGCGCGATCTTGGCGACCGCGTGCCGGAACTCCATCCGGCCCTGGGCGACGGCGCCCGCGACCCGGTCGGTCTCGTCGTAGAGCCGGGTGTACGCCCGCGCGTCGGCGGCCGGGTGCTGCCGGGCGTCCGGCCGTCCCGGACGGGCCATCTCCACGGTCGCGTCGTCGACGCCGGCCGCGCCGTTCCGCCGCTGCGCCGCGGCCTCTCCCGGGCGACGCCTGGGCAGCGTCGGGCTCCCGGCCGGCTGGCCACCCGCCGGGTCGCCGACCCTGCGGCCGACCCCGGCCCGCTCGGCCGCTTCGGCGGCGGCCCGACCGGCCGGGTCGGACGCCGCGGCCGTCCCCGCCTGCTCCGCGCCGGGCCGCTGACCGCCGGCGGCTCCCTCGGCGGGGGCAGGCTGACCGGCCGCGGTGCGGTCGGCGGCGGTGCGGTCGGCGGCGGTGCGGTCGGCGGCGGTGCGGTCGGCGGCGGCGCGGTCGGCGGCGGCGCGGTCGTCAGCGGCTCCGGCTGGCTCGTCCCAGGCCAGCACCGGCGGGAGGGCGGCGCCGTGGACCGGGATCGTCGACGTGCCGGCGGCGGGGCGGCGGCGTGGCAGGTCCTGGGGTCTGTCCGCGGAGCCGGCCGGCCCCGGTCCGCGCCCCGCCGGCTCCGCCCCGCGCTGCCCCGGCACCCCGGCCGGCGCACGGCCGCGCCGGCGGCCAAGCAGCAGTGCGGCGGCGACCAGCGCGACGAGCACCAGCGCGCCGAACGCCCACCACCGCGGCGAGCTCCCCGATGCCGCGCCCGCCGGCGCCGCGGTCTCCGGCGTAGCCTCCGGCACCATCGCGGACTGCGAGACGGTCTGCCCGGCGACGCTCATCGACACCCGTACGGTCGCCGGCAGCGTCGACGGCCGCGGGAACGTCAGCACGAACCGGCTCCGCAGCGTCGAGGCGACCTGGTCGAACGGCCGCAGCGAGGCCGCGCCGGTGGCGGCGACCGCGACGCCGCCGGTGACCCCGGCCGCGTCCGACCAGTACTGCTGCCCCGGTCCGGTGGTCACCACCGCGAGCACCACGCCGGCCTGGGCCAGCCGCCGGCCAAGCTGCTCGGCCGGCTCGCCACCCGCGTCCGGCGCGCCGGTGTAGAGCAGCACCAGCCGGGACCGACCGGCCTGCGGGGGCAGCCCGTCCGCGGCGGCGTCCAGCGCCGCGCCGGTGTGCCGGGTGCCGGCGGCCCTGGCCGAGTTGAGCGCCGCGATCGCCTCGGTAGCGCCCTGGGTGAGCGGCGACACCATCCGCGGCCCGTCCCCGCCGTCGGCGACGACGAGGTTGCGTACCCCGTCCGGCAGCTGCAGCAGCAGGTCGGTGGTGCCGTTGATGCCGTTCTGCAGCGAGCCGGCGCCGGCCGCGGAGGTGTCGAGCACGGTCGCCGCCGCGAGCTGCGGCCCGAGCACCGGCCTGGCATCGGTGGGCAGCTTGCCGGCGTCGCCGCTCGCCACCGTGAACGTGCCCGGCTGGGCCAGCGACGGCGGCGGGTCGACCCCGACGACCATCGTGACCTGGTCGTCGCCCGGCGCCACCGAGACGACGGTCAGCGTGGTCGCGGCCCCGGCCGGGCCGGCCCAGACCAGCGCGCCGGCCACCAGGGCCAGCGCGCTCGCGGCGAGCCAGCTACGCCGGCGAGGCGAAGACGATGACATTGTCGAGGTAGTTGTGGGCGTCGTAGTCGAACTGGCCGCCGCAGGTGATCAGCCGCAGCGACGACTGCAGGTCCGGCGCGTAGACGTCCTGGGTCGGGAAGTCGGTCTTGGCCACCTGCCGGACCGCGGTCACCGTGAACTTCTCGGTGCTGCCGTCGGCGCGGTCGACGTACACGGCCTGACCGGGCTTCATCTCCCGCAGCCGGAAGAACACCGCGGGCGCGTGTGCCATGTCGACGTGGCCGATGATCACCGCCGGACCGGGCTGGCCCGGCCGCGGCCCGTCCTTGAACCAGCCGGCCCGCAGCGGGTCGCGCGGCAGCGCGATGCTCTTGTCCTTCGGCATCCGGCCAAGCTGCTCCAGCGGCGGCGTGACCAGGTCGATCGCCGGGATGCGGACCCGGGTCGGCGGCGCGACGGTCGGATAGGTGCGGACCGACTTGAACTGGTCCGCCGCCGGGTCGGACTCCCCCTTCGGGGTCGCGGTCGGGTCCGAGGCGTGCTGCGGCGTAGCGGTCGAGCCGGCGGCGCTGGCACCGCACGCGGTGAGCGTCACGGCCAGCAACGACCCGGCAGCCAGCGACACCAGGCCGCGCACCACCCGCATCAGCGTCCTCCGATGATCGCGGCTTCACCGCCGAGACCGGTCTGGGCAGCTCCGACGGGCAACCGCTTGGCCACGGTCGCCCCAAAAGCCTGCGCGAGCTGGCCGCTCAACCCGAACATCTCCTGGTAGGTGGAGTATGCGACATCGTGCGCCGTCACGTAATCCTTGGCGACGAACGCGTCGACCTGCTGGCGGAGCATCGCGTCGTGTGAGTTCAGCGCCTTGGCCAGCTGCTGCGAGGCCAGCTTCTTGCCGGTCGCCGTGGACAGGAACGCCGACAGCCTGGACTCGAACCCGTTCAGCCCCTGGATGATCTGCGCCTTGGCGGCGTCGTCGCCCTTCGCGAGCGCGGCGGAGTACGCGACCAGCAGGTCGATGTGGTCGGCCCACAGCTGCTCGAAGCTGTGCCCGGCGGCCGGAGAGAACAGCGTGCCGACCGCGCCGGCCAGGGCGGTGGTGTTGGCGTTGACCGCGTCCGCGGCGGCCTTGAAGTCGGGGGCGTCGGTGGCGCCGGACCGCAGCGCGCCGACGACCAGCTCGACGTGCTCGCCGAGCAGCTGGGTCAGCGCGGAGCGCAGCCGCCAGCTCGGGGTCTCGGTCACCTTCGCCTGGGTGGGCGTGAGCAGCGCCGTCCCGAGCGCCTGGCCGCCGCTGAACGCGTGCGCGTACCCCTCGCGGTAGGTGGCGTCGGACTTCTCGTAGTCCTTCGCGGCGTACTGGTCGGCCTGGTCGAGGAGGTGGTTGATGTGGTCGGCGACGCCCTCGAGCGCCTGCTGCTTGCCGAGCTGGCCGTGCGAGTGGTCGGCGAAGAAGTCGGCCAGCTTGTCCTCGATCTGGGTCACCTGCAGCTTGGCCTCTGCCATCGCGGTCTCGTCGCCGGCGCCGAGCCCGCGGGCGTAGTTGAACAGCCCGGTCACGTGCCCGGACCACAGCGGCGTGAACGTCTGGGCGGCGTCGGCGCCGAGCTCGGCCGCGAACAGCTTGCCGAGCGCGTCGGTGTTCTTGCCGATCGCGGCGTTCGCGGCCTGCGCCACGTCCGGGTCGTTGCGGATCCGGCCGCGCATCATGTCCGCGGCGAGCATGGTGTGCTGACCGAGCAGGGCCTGGAACTGCAGCGTGAACTGGCCCGGGGTGACCGGACCGCCCGCCGGCTCGGCCCCGGCCAGGCCGCCGTCGGTGCTGCCGTCGGTGTCGCTGGAGCCCGACGGGAGGGGGGCGGCCTCGATCGCCGCGCGGCTGGTCGGGGCGGCGGCCGGCGTGCCTTTCGACCCCGCGACACAGCCGGCAACCAGGGCGATGGCGACCACGGACGCGCCGAGCAGGAGCAGCCGGGACAGCCCGCTGCGAGTCCGGCCAGATTCGCTCACTGCAAGAACCCCCACACTGCGTCTCCCAACCGGTCCCGGGCAGGCCGCAACTGCCGGCTACCGGATGTCACAGCTTCCCCCGGGTGTCGGACACCATACTGACCGTTGCTGAGCTTTCGCCGCCGAAGTGCTATACGGGGGTTCTTGATCGCTAATTCCGGGGCCGGCGGCAGGCCCAGGGCTTGCCGCCGTACCGTGGCGCAGTGGCCGAGTTGACCGACCCGCGCCGGCTCGTCCCGCGCACCGATGCGGTGCTCGCCGACCCGCGGCTGGACGGTGCACTCGGCCGGCTGGGCCGGGCCCTGGTCAAGGAGGCGGTCGTCGCCGCCCAGCAGGACGTACGGTCCGGGCTGCTGACGCCGGACGAGCTGGTGCCGGCGGTGCTGAACCGGTTGCCGGCGGTTGCGGCGTCGCTGCGGCCGGTGCTCAACGCGACCGGCGTGCTGGTGCACACCAACCTGGGCCGGGCGCCGCTGTCGGTCGCCGCGCGGGCCGCGGTGCTGGCCGCGGCCGGCACCACCGACGTCGAGCTCGACCTCGCCTCCGGTCGCCGCGGGCCGCGCGGGGCCGGTGCGCTGACCGCGCTGGCCGCCGCCGTCCCCGATGCCGGTGGCGTGCACGTGGTCAACAACGGCGCCGCCGCGCTCGTGCTCGCCGCGACCGCGCTGGCCGCCGGCCGGGAGATCGTGCTGTCCCGCGGCGAGATGGTGGAGATCGGCGACGGGTTCCGGATCCCCGACCTGGTCGCGTCCACCGGAGCGCGGCTGCGGGAGGTCGGCACCACCAACCGGGTCACGCTGGCCGACTACGCGGCGGCGGTCGGCCCGGACACCGGGTTCGTGCTCAAGCTGCACCCGTCGAACTTCGTGGTCAGCGGGTTCACGGCGGCCGTCCCGGCCGAGCGGCTGGCGACCCTGGGCGCGCCGCTGGTGGTGGACATCGGATCCGGGCTGCTGGCGCCGTCGGCGGTGCTGCCGGACGAGCCGGACGCGGCCACCGCGCTGCGGGCCGGCGCCGCGCTGGTCACCGCGAGCGGCGACAAGCTGCTCGGCGGACCGCAGGCCGGGCTGCTGCTCGGCCGGGCCGACGTGGTCGAGCGGCTGCGCCGGCACCCGCTGGCCCGGGCGATGCGGGTGGACAAGCTGACGCTGGCCGCGCTGGAGGCGACGCTGCGCGGGCCCGCGGTGCCGGTGGCCCGGTTCCTCGCGGCCGACCCGGTGGCGCTGCGGGCCAGGGCGGAGCGGCTGGCCGCGCTGCTGCGGGCGAACCGGGTCGACGCGACGGCGGTGGACAGCGAGGCCGCGGTCGGTGGCGGCGGCGCGCCGGGGGTGGCGCTGCCGAGTGCGGCGGTGAGCCTGCCCGAGCCGTACGCGGCGGCGCTGCGGGCCGCCGATCCCGCCGCGCTGGGCCGGGTCGCGGGCGGGCGCTGCCTGCTGGACCTGCGGGCGGTGGACGAGACCGACGACCGGGCGCTGCAGCGCGCGATCCTGTCCGTACGGGTCTGAGCCGGTGTACGTGATCGCGACGGCCGGGCACGTCGACCACGGCAAGTCCAGCCTCGTCCGGGCGCTGACCGGGATGGAGCCGGACCGGTGGACCGAGGAGAAGCGGCGCGGGATGACCCTCGACCTCGGCTTCGCCTGGACCCGGCTGCCGGTCGGCGAGGTCGCGTTCGTCGACGTGCCGGGGCACGAGCGGTTCGTGCCGACGATGCTGGCCGGGATCGGGCCGGTGCCGGCGGTGCTGTTCGTGGTCGCCGCCGACGGCGGCTGGATGCCGCAGTCGACCGAGCACCTCGACGCGCTGGACGCGCTCGGCGTCCGGCTCGGGGTGCTCGCGGTGACCCGGTCCGATCTGGCCGACCCCGGTCCGGCGCTGGCGGCGGCGCGCGAGCGGCTGGCCCGGACCTCGCTCGGCGGCGCGGTGCGGGCGGTCGCGGTCAGCGCCGCGACCGGCGCCGGCCTCGACGAGCTGCGGGCGGCGCTGGACGCGATGCTCGCGGCGCTGCCGGTGCCGGCGGCGGACGAGCCGGTGCGGCTGTGGGTGGACCGGGCGTTCACGATCCGCGGCAGCGGGACCGTGGTGACCGGCACGCTGGCCGCCGGGACGCTGCGGGTCGGCGACGAGCTGTCGCTGGACGGGACGCCGGTGTCGGTACGGGGCCTGCAGTCGCTGGAGCGCCCGGTGTCCTCGGTCGTCGGCACCGCCCGGGTCGCGGTGAACCTGCGCGGGATCGCGGTCTCGGCCGTCGGTCGGGGTGCGGCACTGGTCACGCCGGGCGCCTGGACGTCGGCGTCGGTGCTGGACGTGGCGGTCAGCGCGGGCGACCTGGCGACCGAGCTGACCCTGCACGCGGGGTCGGCCGCGGTGCCGGTGCGGGTCCGGCAGCTGGGTGACGCCGCGGCCCGGCTGACCCTGCGCCGGCCGTTGCCGCTGCACGTCGGGGACCGGATGCTGCTGCGCGATCCCGGCCGGCACGCCGTGGTCGCCGGCGTGCGGGTGCTCGACGTCGACCCGCCGGCGCTGCGCCGGCGCGGGGCCGCCGCCGACCGGGCGAAGGCGCTGGCCGGTCTCGACGGGACGCCGGACGGGGCGGGCGAGCTGGCCCGGCGCGGGGCGGTGCAGGCGTCCCGACTGCGGGCCATGGGCGTGCCCGCGCCGCCGACCGCGGTCCAGGCCGGGGACTGGCTGGTCGACCCCGATCAGGCGGTGCGCTGGCGGGCGGCGCTGGGCCGCGCCGTCGCCGAGCACGCGGCCGCGCACCCGTTGGAGCACGGCCTGCCGCTCGAGGCCGCCCGCCAACGCCTCGGCCTCCCCGACCCCCGCATCCTCACCGCCCTGCTGTCCCTCCCCGGCTCCCAGCCCGGGTCGGGCTCCCAGCCCGGGCCCGGCTCCCAGCCCGGGTCGGGCTCCCAGCCCGGGTCGGGCTCCCAGCCCGGGTCCGGCTCCCAGCCCGGGTCCGGCTCCCAGCCCGGGTCCGGCTCCCAGCCCGGGTCCGGCTCCCAGCCCGGGCCCGGCTCCCAGCCCGGGCCCGGCCGGCGGTCGGGTGCGAATCCGGGCGCTCGGCCTGGTCCGGGCGGCCGCGCCGGCTCGGCCCGGTTGGGGTCGGCTGGCGATGTGGGAGTGGGGGACGAGCTTGTGTTGCGGGACGGGCGGATCGTCGGGGCGGCGGGGGTGGGGCTGCCGGCCGAGATCCGGGCCGGCGTCGAGGCGGTGCGGGCCGATCTGGCCGAGGCTCCGTTCGTGGCGCCGGAGGCGTACCGGCTGGCCGAGCTGGGGCTGGGACGGCGGGAGCTGGCGGCTGCCGTCCGGGCCGGCGCGCTGCTCCGGGTCGCGGACGGGATCTACCTCCTCCCGGGCGCCGACAGCGCGGCGGCCGCGGCGCTCGCCGGCCTGCCCCAGCCGTTCACGTTGTCCGAGGCCCGCCGCGCGCTCGGCACCACCCGCCGCGTCGCCGTCCCGCTGCTCGAACTGCTCGACGCCCGCGGCCTCACCCGTCGCGCCCCCGACGACCGCCGCACCCTGGCACCCCGCCCGGCGGCCGGAGACGACTGAGCGCGACACACCTGGTGTGTGTCGCGCTCTCGGGGATGTCCGGCCCGGCTCGCCTTACCGGCGGCCGAGCGGGTACGGCGGGTTGAACACCTCGATGGTCCAGCGGTCGAACCTGTCGAGGAGCTCGCTGAACTTCCTCATCGCACGTCCTCCTCTCGCGTCGTCCACCGGGTACAACGCGAGGTCATCTGAATCGTTCCCGAAACCCAGCGTGTGCCGAGTCACGCCGATTCGGTTACAAGTTGTTACGACCTGATGTCGGCCGCCACCTGGTGCCGCGGCTCGTACAGGCCGATGCGCGCGCCGCTGGGCAGCACGAGCTGGGTGAGCAGGCCGAACCCGGCGTCCTGCACCTCGCCGGCGAAGCTCGCGCCCTTGGCCGACAGCTCGCGCACCGTCGCGTGCACGTCGTCGCACATGAAGTACAGCTCATGCCGCGGCTCGTCGCCCGGGTCCAGCGGGTGGACGCCGACCTCACCGGGTGGCAGCCGGAAGATCAGCCAGCCCGGGTGGTCCTCGACGAACGACCAGCCGAGCGTGTCGCGCAGGAAGGCGCGGTCCGCGTCGGGGTCGGGGCTGTAGATCAGGGCGTGCGTCCCATTGATCATGGTTGCAGCTTATTCGGTGCGAGACTGGAACCGTGAGAGCCGATCGGCCGGGAGCGGCCACCCGCGCCAAAGTCTGGACGCTGGACGGCGAGACCGAGGTCCGTCGCCGCGACAGTGTGGTGACCGAGGAACCGCTGGAGATCCGGCTCTCCGCCGGCGGCCGCACGCAGACCGTCGCGGTGACGATGCGGACGCCGGGCCACGACTTCGAACTGGCGACCGGGTTCCTGCACGCCGAGGGCCTCCTGCCCGGGGTGCCGCACCAGGTCTCGTACTGTGCGGACGTCGAGCGGGCGGACCAGAAGTTCAACGTGGTGACGGTCGAGACCGACGGGCCGGCGCTGGAGGCGCCGGTGCGTTCGGGGATCGTATCCAGTGCCTGTGGCGTGTGCGGATCGGCGTCGCTGGACGCGCTGCACGAGCGCGGGCTGCACCGGGTCGCCGACGACGTGACGGTCCCGGTCGACGTGCTGTACGGGCTGCCGGACGCGTTGCGGTCGGCCCAGGGCCTGTTCGAGGTGACCGGTGGGCTGCACGCGGCGGGGCTGTTCACCGCGGACGGGTCGCTGGTGGCCACCCGGGAGGACGTCGGGCGGCACAACGCGGTCGACAAGCTGGTCGGCTGGGGCGTGCTCGGCGACCGGCTGCCGCTGTCCGGGACGGTGCTCATGGTCAGCGGGCGGTGCGGGTACGAGATCGTGCAGAAGGCCGTCGCCGCCGGGATCCCGGTCGTCGCGTCGGTGTCGGCGCCGTCGTCACTGGCCGTCGCGGTCGCCGAGGACTTCGGCGTCACGCTGGTCGGATTCCTGCGCGGCCGCCGCTGCAACGTGTACGCCGGCCGCGAGCGCCTCCGACTCCCCGTCCCGGCGGCAACCTGACCCGGTCGCGGAGGCGGTAGGGGCAGCCGGAAGGATCGCGGGGAGCGCACGCGAGCGGCAGGGAGCTGAGCTGAGATGAGCACGTTGGACGACTGGACCGCCGCGGTGGTCGCCGAGCTCGGCATCGCCGACCTCGTCGACGACCGCACCCGGGACCTGGTCCTCGACATGACCAAGGACGTCGCGCACGGGGTGGCCCGGCCGGCCGCTCCGCTCACCGCGTATCTGATGGGGCTGGCGGCGGGGCGGGCCGGCAGCGCCGACGAGGCCACGGGGTACGCCGCCCGGATCAGCCGGATGGCGCTGGCCTGGGAGAACCCGGAGCAGCCTGGGACCGGCGCGGCCGAGGACCGGGCCGCGCGGCGCGAGCGTCGCACCTCCGCCGAGGGGTAGGACCGCGCCCGTGCGGGTGCCGTGGACCGAGGCGCGCCGGGCGGCGTACGCCACGGCGCGTCCGATGCCGCCGGCCGACCTCCCGCTGGCGGAGGCCGGTGGGGGAACGCTGGCCGCGCTGCTGCGAGCGTCGGCACCGCTGCCCGGATTCGACTGCGCCGCCATGGACGGGTACGCGGTGGGCGACGTCGAGGGGCCGTGGACCGTGGTCGGGCGGGCGATCGCCGGTCAGGCCGGCCCGCGGGATCCGCTGGCCCCGGGTCTGGCCCTGGAGATCGCCACCGGCGCGGTCCTGCCGCCGGGAACCGTGGCCGTCGTCCCGTACGAGCACACGACGCAGGACGGCGATCGCGTGCGGGGTTCTGCGATAGCCGGCCGCAACGTGCGGCGGACGGGCGAGGACGTGCCGGTCGGCGCCGACTTGGTGCCGGCCGGGTCGCCCGTCACCCCGGCGGTCGTCGGACTCGCCGCCGCCGTCGGCTTGGACACGCTGCCGGTCCGGCCCCGGCCGGCCGTCGCCCTGCTCGTCACCGGTGACGAGCTGGTCGGAACCGGGACCTCGGCGGACGGCCTGGTCCGGGACGCGCTGGGACCGGCGCTGCCCGGCTGGGTGACCGGGCTCGGCGGGCGACCGCTGCCGACCGTCCGGGTGGGCGACACCGACCCGGACGACGTGGCCAAGGCGCTCGAGGCGGCCGGCGGTGACGTCGTGGTCACCTCGGGCGGCCTCGGCGGCGGGACGAAGGACCTCATGGTGCCGGCGCTGGCGGCGCTCGGTGCGGAGCTGGTCGTCGACCGGGTCGACTGCCGGCCCGGGGGACCGCAGCGGCTCGGCCTGCTGCCGGACGGGCGGCCGGTGGTCGGGCTGCCCGGCTACCCGTACGCGGCGCTGGTCGGGGTGCTGACCCTGCTGGGGCCGCTGCTGGCCGGGATGACCGGCCGGCCGCTGCCGGACCTGCCGACGGCGCGCCTGGTCGGCGGCGCACCGTCGGTGGGGAGCCGGCCGCACCCTCCGGGCCGGCCCGCGCCGGCACCGACCCGGATCCTGCCGGTCCGGCGCCGCCCGGACGGTGCGGTCGAGTCCGTCGGCCTCGACCGGCCCGGCTCGCTCTGGGGCGCCGCCCTGGCCGACGCGTTCGCCGTCGTCCCCCCGCACTGGCGGGACGACCCCGTCCCCCTCCTCGACCCGCCCCACTGACCCCGACTCCGTCCAGCTGGACCGTGGCTCCACCCGGCAACGGCGGATCAAACGCGGCTGATCTCCGCGGGTCAGCGGGGCCGGCTACTCAGCGGAGCCGCTGGCTATGACGGCGAAGGGCGCGCCCTGCGGGTCGGCGAGGGTGGCCATCGGGCCCTGCGGGGTCGGCTGCACCCGGGAGAGCACCCGCGCCCCCAGGTCCTGGGCCTGTTTGACGGCGGCGTCGGCGTCGGCGACCTCGAAGTAGATCCCCCAGTGCGGCGGGAGCTCGCCCATCTCCGGCGTCGGCGGCATCGCCCCGCCGACCGTCCGGCCGTCCACCTTGACCAGCTTGTAGACCGGCATGGTCGGGTCGGACCCGGCCATGTCCTCGAAGCTGACACCGATCGTGGCGCGGTAGAACTCGGCCTCCTTGTCGATGCCCGGCGCCACCAACTCGTTCCACACCACGGTGCCGGGCTCGTTGACCAACTCCGAGCCGGTGTGGATGCCCTGCTGCCAGACGGCGAAGAGCGCGCCGGCCGGGTCGGTCGCCAGCGCCATGCGACCCTGGTCGGCGATGTCCATCGGCGGCCCGACCACCGTCCCGCCGGCGGCGGGCACCGCGGCGGCGAACGCGTCCGCGTCGTCGACGGCCAGGTAGGTCACCCAGGCGGGCCGCATGTCCGGGATCATCGTGCCGGACAGCCCGACCACCCGCTTGCCCCGCAGCAGCGCGATCGAGTAGCCGCCGAAGGCTGGATCCGGGCTTACCTCCCACTCCCAGCCGAACAGCCCGGCGTAGAACGCGCGGCCGGCCGCCGGATCATCGGTCCAGATGTCCGCCCAGCACGGCGTGCCCTGCGGATAACCGGTGCGCTCGCTCATGACCGACCTCCTCGCCGGCGGTCCCGGCCCGGTGCCGGGGCTCCCCGTTGCGGCGCAAGACTGCCACCGACCACCGACAGAATTGGCGACGGGAGTAAAACTGGGTCGTGAACTACGACGGCGGGGTCGCCGGGGCCAGGGAGACGGTCGAGAAGGGCGGCGCCGCGCGCTACCACGAGGCCAACGCGGCCAGGGGCAAGCTGTTCGCCCGCGAGCGCGTCCGGCTGCTGGTCGACAAGGACTCGTTCGTCGAGGACGGCATGCTCGCCAACGTCATGGCCGGCGACCTGCCGGCCGACGGCGTGATCACCGGACAGGCGCTGATCGACGGCCGGCCGGTGTGCGTGATGGCCAACGACTCCACGGTCAAGGCGGGCTCGTGGGGGGCGCGCACCGTGGAGAAGATCATCCGCATCATCGAACGGGCGTACGCGACATCCGTGCCGATGGTCTACCTGGTCGACTCGGCCGGGGCGAGGATCACCGACCAGGTCGACCTGTTCCCGGGCCGGCGTGGCGCCGGCCGGATCTTCTGGAACCAGGTGCGCGCCTCCGGTTCCATCCCGCAGGTGTGCGCGCTGTTCGGGCCGAGCGCCGCCGGCGGGGCGTACATCCCGGCGTTCTGCGACGTGGTCGCGATGGTGGACGGCAACGCCAGCATGTATCTCGGGTCCGACCGGATGGTCGAGATGGTGACCGGGGAGAAGACGACGCTCGAGGACATGGGCGGAGCCAGGATGCACACCGGCGAGTCCGGCGTGGGCCACTTCCTCTGCAAGGACGAGCCCGAGGCGCTCGACGTGGTCCGCCGCTACCTGTCCTACCTGCCGTCCAACTGGCAGGGCGAGCCGCCCGCGATCGAGCCGGCCGGGCCGGGCGGCGGCGACCTGCGGGCGCTGGTGCCGGACAGCGAGCGCCAGGCGTTCGACATGCGCCGGTACGTGCGGGCGCTGGTCGACGACGGTTCGTTCTTCGAGATCCAGGCCCGCTGGGCGCGGGAGGTGACGATCGGGTTCGCCCGGCTCGACGGCAGGGCGGTCGGCGTGGTCGGCAACAACCCGCAGTTCAAGGGCGGGGTGCTGTTCGTCGACTCGGCCGACAAGGCGACCCGGTTCGTGCAGCTGTGCGACGCGTTCAACCTGCCGCTGATCTTCCTTTCCGACGTGCCCGGCTTCATGGTCGGCTCGGCGGTGGAGAAGCAGGGCATCATCCGGCACGGTGCCAAGATGATCAGCGCGATCGCCGAGGCGACCGTGCCGAAGTTCTGCGTCGTGGTCCGCAAGGCCTACGGCGCAGGGCTCTACGCGATGGCCGGGCCCGGCTTCGAGCCCGACGCGACGCTGGCGCTGCCGACCGCGAAGATCGCGGTCATGGGCGCCGAGGCCGCCGTCAACGCGGTCTACGCGAACAAGATCGCGGCGATCGAGGACGAGGCCGAGCGCGCCGAGTTCGTCCGCAGCCGCCGGGAGGCGTACGAAGAGGACATCGACGTGCTGCGGCTGGCCAGCGAGCTCGTCGTGGACGCGGTGGTGGAGCCGGAGGACCTGCGCGCCGAGCTGGTCGCCCGGATCGCCGCCGCGCGCGGCAAGGACCGAGGATTTTCCCGTCGTCGGCATGGGGTGACACCGGTATGACAACTGTGCTTCTCGCCGAGGACGACCCGGCGATCTCCGAACCGCTGGCCCGCGCGCTGCAGCGCGAGGGCTACTCGGTGCTGGTCCGCAACGACGGCACCAGCGCGCTGTCCGAGGCGATGGGCGGCGACGTCTCCCTGGTCGTGCTCGACCTCGGCCTGCCGGACATGGACGGGCTCGAGGTGTGCCGCCGGCTGCGGGCCGGGCGCAACTCGGTGCCGGTCCTCGTCCTGACCGCCCGGACCGACGAGATCGACCTGGTGGTCGGGCTGGACGCCGGCGCGGACGACTACGTCGCCAAGCCGTTCCGGCTGGCCGAGCTGCTGGCCCGGGTGCGGGCGCTGCTGCGGCGGCGGACCGGCGACGTGCTCGAGGCCAGCGGCGTGCGGATGGAGCTGGCCTCCCGCCGGGTCTGGCAGGACGACGTCGAGCTGCACCTGAGCAACAAGGAGTACGAGCTGCTCCGGGTGCTGCTCGAGGAGGCCGGCGCCGTCGTCACCCGCAACCGGATCATGCGGGAGGTCTGGGACGACGCCGAGGGCGGTGCCTCCAAGACGCTCGACATGCACGTGTCCTGGCTGCGCCGCAAGCTCGGCGACGATCCGCAGCGGTCCCGGCTGCTCACCACGGTGCGCGGGGTGGGCTTCCGGTTCGAGCGCGGCTGAGGCATTGGGCTCCAGGGTGCCTCCCCCGCCCGACTGGCGGAGCGGGCCTACGCCCGGGCGACCGGCGGCGTTGTCAGGGACCGACCGTCTCCGCCGTGCCCCGCACCCGCCCAGGCGAAGCGCGCCCGGTGACCGGGCCGTCCACGGACGACCGGGGGAGGCACCCCAGTGCGCCGACGGCTGATGGCCGCCACGCTGGCGGTGGTCGCGGTGTCGGTCTTCTCACTCGGGCTGCCGCTGCTGGTGGTCACGGTGCGCCTGGTCGCCGACAGCGCCCGCACGGAGCTGCTCCGGCAGGTGCAGACGGTCGCCGCGGTGGTCGAGGACCCGACCGCCAGCGGTGCCCCCACCCCGGATCGCCTGACCCGGCTGGTGCCGCCGGGGGAGCAGGTCACGATCCGGGACCCGGACGGGCAGGCGACCACCGCCGGCCCCGACCCCGGTCCGAGCCCGTACTCGGCGCAGGCCCCGTTGCCCGGCGGCGGCCAGGTCGAGGTGGCCCGGCCGGCCAGTGACGTGCGGGCCCGGCAGTACCGGTTCGGCTTCGGCGTGGTCGCCGGGATGGCCGGCTCCGCCGTGCTCGCGGCGATCGCGGCCGTGCTGCTGGCGCGCCGCCTGGCCGAGCCACTGCGTGACGTGGCCGGACGGGCGGCCCGGCTCGGCGCGGGCGACTACCGGGCCTCGCCGGCCCGGCCCGGCATCGACGAGCTCGACCGGATCTGCGACGTGCTGGACCGGGCCGCGGCCCAGATCTCCGCGGTCATCCAGCGGGAGCGCACGCTCGCGGACGACGTGTCACACCAGCTGCGCAGCCGGCTCACCGCGCTGCGGATGCGGCTGGAGGAGATCTCCATGTCGCCGGAGCCGGACGTGAAGCGGGAGGCGACCGCGGCGCTGGAGCAGGCCGAGCGGCTGTCCGCGGTGGTGGACGAGATCCTGGCTCAGGCTCGCACGGCCAGGGCCGAGGGCGCCGGCGACGTCGAGGTCGGTCGCGAGGTCGCCGCGGTCGTCGACGAGCGGGAGCCGACGCTGCGCACGCTGGGCCGCCAGGTCGAGGTGGACGCGCCGGACACGCTGATCGCCCGGGCAGAGCCGGGGCGGCTGCAGCAGGCGGTCGGCGTGCTCGTCGACAACGCGCTCGAGCACGGCCGCGGCGTGGTCAGGGTCGGCGTGCGCAGATCCGGCCGGCACGCCGTGGTCGAGGTCACCGACGAGGGACCGGGGGTGCCGCCCGAGCTGATCGGCAAGATCTTCGAGCGCGGGGTGAGCGGCGGCGACGGGACCGGGATCGGGCTGGCCCTGGCCCGGGCGCTGGTCGAGTCCGACGGCGGCCGGCTGGAGCTGAGCCGGCCGGTGCCACCGGTCTTCGCGGTCTACCTCCCATTGGCCGAGGAGCCGGGGCCGTAGCGGCCAGGGCGTGTCCCCGGACACGCCCTACTCCACGGCGGTGGCGCCGGCGCCGACGGTCGCGGGGTGCGGCGGGAACACGAACCGCTTGTACGACCAGAAGCGGAACACCGTGCCGATGCCGATGCCGACGAACTTCGCCACGTTCAGGGCGAACGCGCTCTGCGCGCCGACGACGTAGAACGTGAACGCGATCACCACGCTGGAGATCCCCAGCGCGATCAGGTTGATCGCGAAGAACAGCACGTACTCCCGGCGCAGGCCGGTGCGGGCCCGGTGCGAGAAGGACCAGTGCCGGTTGCCGAAGTAGGAGAGCGTGGTCGCGACGCTGGTCGAGATGATGTTCGAGGTCGTCGGGCCGAGCCCGATGCGGAAGTGCATCAGGTTGAACAGGCCCACGTCGACGAACAGGTTCACGACGCCGAGGACGCCGAATGCCGAGATCTCCTTGAGCAGAACACGCCACGGCGTGCCGAGACGATCGAGCAGAGGCACCGGAAGAGTGTACGTGGCCGACCTGCACCCGGTTTCCGGCCGCGTCCCGGGGTGACACGATCGAGGGCATGCCCGACCTCGACGCTGACCAGGAAGAGTTCCGCCGCACCGTCGCCGACTTCGCCCGGACGGTCGTCGCGCCGGTGGCGCACGACTACGACGAGCGCGCCGAGTTCCCGTACCCGGTGGTCAAGCAGATGGGCGAGCTTGGTCTGTTCGGGTTGCCGTTCCCGGAGCAGTACGGCGGGATGGGCGGCGACTACCTCTCGCTCTGCCTGGCGATCGAGGAGCTGGCCAGGGTCGACTCGTCCGTGGCGATCACGCTGGAGGCCGGCGTGTCGCTCGGCGCGATGCCGGTGTTCCGGTTCGGCACCGAGGAGCAGAAGCAGGAGTGGCTGCCGCGGCTGTGCAGCGGGCAGGCGCTCGGCGCGTTCGGGCTGACCGAGCCGGGCGGCGGCTCGGACGCCGGCGCCACCCGCACCACCGCCCGGCTGGAGGACGGCGAGTGGGTGATCGACGGCACCAAGGCGTTCATCACCAACTCCGGCACCGACATCACCGAACTGGTCACGGTGACCGCGGTCACGGGCACGCTGGCCGGCGGCGGATCCCGTTCCGATGGCTCACCGCGGGTGGGTAAGGAGATCTCCTCGATCCTCGTGCCGGTGCCGCGGCCGGGCTTCACGGTGGCCAAGTCGTACTCGAAGGTCGGCTGGCACGCGTCCGACACGCACGAGCTGTCGTTCTCCGGCTGCCGGGTGCCGGCGGAGAACCTGCTCGGCGAGCGCGGCCGTGGCTACGCCAACTTCCTGTCCATCCTCGACGAGGGCCGGATCGCGATCGCCGCGCTCGGCACCGGGCTCGCGCAGGCGTGCGTCGACGAGTGCGTCCGGTACGCCCGGGAGCGCGAGGCGTTCGGCCGCAACATCGGCGCGTACCAGGCGATCCAGTTCAAGATCGCGGACATGGAGATGCGGGCGCACCTGTCCCGGCTGGCCTGGCGGGACGCCGCGGCGTTGCTGACGGCCGGCCGGCCGTTCAAGCGCGAGGCTGCGATCGCGAAGCTCTACTCGTCCGAGGCCGCGGTGACGAACGCGCGGGAGGCGACGCAGGTCTTCGGCGGGTACGGGTTCATGAACGAGTTCCCGGTCGCCCGGCACTGGCGGGACTCGAAGATCCTCGAGATCGGCGAGGGTACGTCCGAGGTGCAGCGGATGCTCATCGCCCGGGACCTCGGCGTGTCCTAGCGTCTCCTGCGCCTCCTGCGTCTCCTGACACCTGCTAGGGGAGCACCACGAGCGTCCCGGCGGGGATCGGGGCGCCGGCGGCGCCGTCAGCCCGGAGGGTTCCGGACGCCGTACCGCCCGGCACCGCCGCGGCGGTGACGTCGACCCGGACGTGCACGGTGGTCTGGTCGCCGCCGTCCAGGGCGTCGAGCGTGCAGGTGGTGACCGCGCCGGCGGTGCAGGTCCAGTTGTCGCTGCCGGAGCCGCCGCGGGCGGTGATGCCGGTGGGCAGGCGGAGCGTGACGAGCAGGCCGCGCGAGTCGTCGTCGCCCGTGTTGCGGATCGGGACGGCGATGGTGCCGGTCGCGCCGGCTGAGAGCGTGCCCTGGGCGTGGGGAGAGCCGGCGACCAGGGTGCCGGCGCCGACCGCCGCGGCGGACCCGGTGGGAGACGGTGGGCCGCCGGGCGTCGGTGTGCCGCTCGCGGTCGGGACCGCGGTCGGGCTGCTGCTCGGGCTGCTGCTCCGGGTGCTGCTCGGGGTGCTGCCGCTGGGCGTGGCGCCCGGGGTGAGAGGGCCGGCGGCCGGGGCGCCCGAACCGGCCGGGCCGGCTTCGCTCGGGCCGGGCAGGCCGGCGACCGTGGTCGCGGCGATCGCCGGAGTGCCGCCAGGGCCGGGGCCGCCGTCCTGGGTGACGACGACCGCCGCGGTGCCGCCGATCACGACGGCGGCGACGGCCGCGGCGGCGGCCTGGCCGGCGTGCGAGCCGGCCACCCACGCCGTCACCGAACCCAGCGCCGAACCACCGCCACCCGCACCACCCACCCCACCGGCTGCTGCTCCACCGGCCGCTCCGCTGGCTGCTCCACCGACCGCTCCACCTGCCGCCCCGCTGGCTGCCGCGCCGCCGGCTGCCGCGCCGCCGGCTGCCCCGCCGCCAGCCGCGCCGGCTGCCGCGCTGCCGGCTGCCGCGCTGCCTGCAGTGGCGAGGCCGTGGGCGGCGACCGCGGCGGCTTCCGCGGGGGCGGCGTGGGCGGCGAGGTAGGCGCCGGCCGCGGCCGCACCGAGCACGAGCGGCGCGATCACCCCGCGCAGCCCGGCGTTGACGTCCGCAAGCTCGCCGGCGAGCGCCCGGCAGTCCGCGCAGGTCGCGAGGTGCGCCTCCACCTTGGCCCGCTGCCGGGCGGTCAGCCCGCCGCGCGCCCACGCGCCGAGCCGGTCCACCGTCGCCGCGTGCCGGCGGCCGTCGCCGTCGGCGAGGTGTTCCTGCAGGTACGCCTGCCGCAACCCCTCCCGGGCCCGGTACGCCAGCGCCGCCACGCCGTTCGGTGTCAGTCCCAGCAGCGGCGCGACGTCGGCCGGCGACTCCTGCTCCACCTCGGTGTGCCAGAGCACCGTCTGCCATCGCTCGGGCAGCCGGTGGAACGCCCGCGCGGCCAGGCTGGTCTCCAGGTCCGCGACCGCGGAGTCCTCCCACGGCACGCCGGGGTCGTGCCTGCTCATGTCGTCGGACCAGGCCAGCTTCTTGTCCCGGCGGGCCCGGTCGTAGCGCACGTTGCGCAGCGTGGTGAGCAGGTATGCCCGGAACGCCACGTCCGGCCCACCGCCGCCGCGCAGGATGTCCAGCACCTTCGCGAACGCCTCCGCGACCAGGTCGTCGGCCTCCGCCCGGGAGCCGGTCAGCTGCCGGGCCAGGGTCGTCGCGGCGCCGACGTGCCGCCGGTACAGCAGCCCGTACGCCTCGACATCACCGGACCGGACCGCCTCGATGAGCTCGGGATCGCCGGGCTCGATCGGGCCGTCGGGTTCCACGGTCCGCGGCAGCGGTACGGACATGCGGTGCGCGCTCCGTTCACGGTCGGGGACCCGGACCTCACCAGCTATGCCCACCGATCGGCGTCACGGAACGCCTTCGCGCCCGTCCCACTCCGCACCCGACCGTTCGCTGGACGGTCTGCTGGCACCGACTCGGCCCCCGTGGGGCGGGTGGCTCGACCACCCGGCGGGGCCGAGCGGCGCCGGGCCCGTGCTCTAACCTCGCCGGCATGCACGAGACCACCGGCCTGCCCGTGGTGGGCATGGTCGGCGGCGGCCAGCTGGCGAGGATGACCCACCAGGCCGCGATCGCGCTCGGCCAGTCCCTGCGGGTGCTCGCGTCCTCCCCGGACGACTCGGCCGCGCTGGTCGCGCGCGACGTGATGCTCGGTTCGCACACCTCGTACGCGGACCTGGCGGCGTTCGCGGCCGGCTGCGACGTGGTCACCTTCGACCACGAGCACGTGCCGACCCAGCACGTGCGCGCTCTCGCCGCGGCCGGCCACACCGTCCTCCCGGGAGCCGACGCGCTGCTGCACGCGCAGGACAAGCAGGTGATGCGGACGCGGCTGGGCGAGCTCGGCGTGCCGGTGCCGCGGTGGGCACCGGTGGGCTCGGTCGGCGAGCTGGCGGCGTTCGCCGGCGGCACCTGGCCGGTGGTCGTCAAGGCGGTGCGCGGCGGGTACGACGGGCGCGGCGTGTGGGTCGTGCCCTCCGCCGCGGAGGCGGCCGAGCTGTTCGCGACCGGCACGCCGTTGCTGGCCGAGGAGCTGGTGCCGCTGCGCCGGGAGCTGGCCGCCGTGGTGGCGCGCTCGCCGTTCGGGCAGGGAGCGGCCTGGCCGGCGGTGCAGACCGTGCAGTCCGACGGGATCTGCGTGGAGGTGCTGGCCCCCGCGCCGGACCTCGATCCGGCCGTGGCGGCGGACGCCGAGCGGCTCGCGCTGCGGATCGCCGGCGAGCTGGGCGTGGTCGGCGTGCTCGCGGTGGAGCTGTTCGAGCGGACCGACGGCGCGCTGCTGGTCAACGAGCTGGCCATGCGGCCGCACAACAGCGCGCACTGGACCATCGAGGGCGCCCGGACCTCCCAGTTCGAGCAGCACCTTCGCGCGGTGCTCGACTACCCGCTCGGCGCGACCGAGCTGGCCGCGCCGGCGGTGGCGATGGCGAACGTGCTGGCGGGGCCGGATCTGGAGGGCGCGGCCGGGCTGGACGAGCGGGTGCACCACCTGTCCGCCCGCTGGCCGCACCTGAAGATCCACCTGTACGGCAAGCAACCCCGGCCCGGCCGCAAGATCGGCCATGTGACCGCGCTCGGGACCGATCTGGCGGCGCTGCGCCGGGACACGACCGCGGCCGCCGCCTTCCTGGCCACCGGAGTGTCGGACGAGGTGAGGCACCAGTGAACCCCGTCGTCGGCGTGATCATGGGCAGCGACTCGGACTGGCCGGTCATGTCGGCCGCCGCCGAGGCGCTCGCCGAGTTCGCGGTGCCGTACGAGGTGCGGGTGGTCTCGGCCCACCGCACCCCGCGGGACATGCTCGACTACGCGGCCGGGGCGGCCGGGCGCGGGCTGCGGGTGATCGTCGCCGGTGCCGGCGGTGCGGCGCACCTGCCCGGGATGGTGGCGAGCCTCACGCCGCTGCCGGTGGTCGGCGTGCCGGTGCCGCTCAAGCACCTGGACGGGCTGGACTCGCTGCTGTCGATCGTGCAGATGCCGGCCGGGATCCCGGTCGCCACGGTCGCCGTCGGTGGCGCCCGCAACGCCGGGCTGCTGGCGGTGCGCATCCTGGCCACGGCCGACGAGCAGCTGCGCGCCCGGGTCGCCGACTTCCAGACCGCGCTGGCCGAGACGGCCCGCTCCAAGAACGAGTCCCTCCGCGACCGTCTCGGCTAAGCGCATCTCCCAACCGGCCGGGGCCGCCGGTCTCGAGCGGCCTGGCCACGTTCGACGACCGGCTCGCGGCGGCCGCCCGGGAGCGCGGAGTTCCGGTGCAGGGCTGACGGCCCGGAACTGTCGGTGGGGCGGCTTAGCGTCGGCGCCATGGCAGTGTTCGCGGTGACGATGGTGAACGGGCCGGCGTGGAATCCGGCCCTGCAGCGGCGGCAGCAGGCCGGCTGGGACGAGCACGCGGCGTACATGGACCGGCTGGTGGCGGACGGTCGGGTGATCCTCGGCGGGCCGATCGGCGACGGCACCGAGGTGCTGGTCGTGCACGACGCCGCCGACGAGGACGACCTTCGGGCGACGCTCGCGGCCGACCCGTGGGCCGACCGGATCCTGCGGGTCGGCCGGGTCCAACCCTGGACGCTCTGGCTCGACTCGCGGGCTCAGGCCCGTACGGCGGTGCCGAGCGAGAGCGCGACGAACGGTTTCGGACCCGCGTCGTAGAACTCGTCGACCGCGGTCACCGTGAACCCGGCCGCGCCGACGATGTCGAGGATCGGCCGGGTGATGTGGCAGCCGCCGAACAGCCGCTTCTGCAGCGGCTCCAGCCGGTGCTGCCAGCGGCGCACCCGCTCGTCCGGAGCCAGCCCGTGCTCGACGAAGTGCAGCGTCCCGCCCGGCTTCAGGACCCGGTGCACCTCGGCCAGTGCCGCCGCCGGGTCCGGGATCGTGCACAGGCTCCAGCTGGACAGCGCGCTGTCGAAGGCACCGTCCGGAGCGGACAGTCGCTGACCGTCCAGATCGGACCGTCGCACCGGGACGGTGGAGTCCCGCAGCCGGGGCTCGGCCAGCCGCCAGGCCAGGTCGGATGGTTCCACCGCGGCCACCCCGCGCACCGTGGCCGGGTAGTGCGGCACGTTGCCGCCGGAGCCGAACCCGATCTCCAGCACCTGGCCGGTCAGCCCGGCGCAGACCCGATCCCGCAACGACCCGGTGGTCCGCTCGCCGAGCGAGCGGTCGACGATCCTCGGGAGCACGCGGTCCCCGTACCAGCCCATCCCGCCAGGATGCCAGCCCACACTGTCCTGGTGGACCGGCCCCTGCTGCTGCTCGACGTCGACGGCGTCCTCAACCCGTACGGGGCCGAGTGCCCGGCCGGCTTCACCGAGCACATGCTGTTCCCGGACGAGATCGACCCGGTGCGGGTCTGCCTCGACCACGGCGCCTGGATCGCGGAGCTGGCCGGTGCGTACGAGGTCGTCTGGGCGACGGGCTGGGGTGAGGAGGCCAACCGGCTGCTCGGGCCGCTGCTCGGGATACCGCGGCTGCCGGTGCTGCCGTTCCCGCAGGTGCCGTTCTCGGCCGATCTCAAGGTGCCGGCGATCGACGCGCTGGCCGGCGACCGCCCCGCTGCCTGGATCGACGACATGCTGGGACCGGTCGCGTACGACTGGGCCGACCGCCGGCCCGCGCCGACCCTCCTGCTTCCGGCCGACCCGGCGATCGGGCTGACCCGCGAGCTCGTCGACCACGCTCTCGCCTGGGCCGGTGACCCCGGCCGGTAGCCGGCCCTCAGCTCGTCGGCGCCGTGCGCGACAGCCAGGTCACGGTGTTCTCCCAGGCGCGCCGGGCGGCGTCCGGGTGGTGGAACATCGGCATGGGGTTGTCGAACGCGTGTCCTGCGCCGTCGTACGTGTGCACGCTCGCAGCCGACGGCCCGGCGGTGACCGCCCGCTCGATCTGCCGCACGGTCTCGACCGGGAGGTAGTCGTCCTCGAGGCCGAAGTGGTGCAGGCTCGGCGCCGTGACCTGGCCGGCGGCATCGAGCAGGCGCGGCAGCGCCGACCCGTAGTAGCTGACCAGGAAGTCCGGGTCGTCGGCGGTCGCGACCGCGAAGGCCAGCCCGCCGCCGAAGCAGAACCCGAACACGCCGGTGGGGCCGGTGGTCTCGGCCCGCTGCCGCAGCGCGGCGACCGCGGCCACCCCGTCGGCGACGGCGAGGTCCCAGTCGACCTCCGCCAACGCGTCCATGGCCCGCGGCAGCGCGTCGTCGCCGGAGATCACCGGGTCGCCCTGCCGCCAGTAGAGGTGCGGGACGAGCACGACGTAGCCCAGCGCCGCCAGGTCCCGCGCCCGCCCGTCGATGTAGTCGGTGACCCCGAAGATCTCCTGGAACAGGACGATCCCGGGACCGCGGTCGCCGGTGGGCAGGTGGAGGTCGGCGGGCATCTCCCCGCCGTCGACGGACACCCGGACGCTGGTCACGAGGACCGAGTATGCCGTGCCCGCGATGGCGGGGTTCAGCGCGGGCCGTGCGCCGACCACTCGATCGCCGGGCAGCGATCCATGATCACGTCGAGCCCGGCGGCTGCGGCCCGGTCGGCCGCCGCCTCGTCGATCACGGCGAGCTGGAGCCAGACCGCCTTGGCGCCGGTCGCGACCGCCTCGTCGACGTGCTCGCCGGCCTTGTCCGAACGGCGGAACACGTCCACCACGTCGACCGCGAACGGCACGTCGGCGAGCGACGCGTAGCCCGGCTCGCCGTGCACGGTCTCCGCCCTCGGATTGACCGGCACGATCCGCTTGCCGTGCTGCTGCAGGAACCGGGCCACCCCGTACGCGGGCCGGCGCGGGTTCGCCGTCAGCCCGACCACCGCCCAGGTCCGGTAGGCCAGCACCCGTTCGATCGTGTCCGAATCACCACGTGCCATGCCTCCATGGTGCCCCGACCGGCCCGCCGGCCCGCGCCCTAGGATCGCCGGCATGACGCGGACGGCCGTGGTGACGGGGGCGAGCAGCGGGATCGGGGCGGCGACCGCCCGCCGGCTGGTCAAGGACGGGTACGAGGTGATCGCCGCGGCCCGCCGGGAGGACCGGCTGGCCGCCCTGGCCAGGGAGGCCGGCGTCCGTCCGGCCCGGCTGGACGTGACCGACGAGGAGTCGGTGCGGGCGTTCGCGGCGACGCTGACCGAGCTGGACGTGCTGGTGAACAACGCCGGCGGTGCGTTCGGCGCCGACCCGGTGGCGACCGGGGACCCGGCCGACTGGCAGGCGATGTTCGAGGTCAACGTCGTCGGCACGCTGCGGGTCACCCAGGCACTGCTGCCGCTGCTCCAGGCCGGGCCGGGCGGCACGATCGTCAACCTCACCTCCACTGCCGCGTACGTCAACTACGAGGGCGGCGGCGGTTACAGCGCGGCCAAGCACGGCGAGCACGCGCTGACCGAGACGCTGCGGCTGGAGCTGGCCGGGGTGCCGGTGCGGGTGATCGAGATCCAGCCCGGCATGGTGCGGACGGACGAGTTCGCGATCAAGCGGTACCGCGGCGACGAGAGCGCGGTCGAGAAGCTCTACGGCGGCGTCGACCACCCGCTGACCGCGGAGGACGTCGCCGACTGCATCGCGCTGGTCGTCGGGCTGCCGCTGCACGTCAACGTCGACCAGATGGTGCTGCGCCCGCTCGCGCAGGCCGCCCAGCACAAGCTCTACCGCGGCCGCCTCTTCCCGACCTAGCCGGCGGCCTCCCCCCGCCCGGCCGGGGCGCCGAACTCGGGGTGGCCGGGAGCCGAGATCTGGCCGGGCCAGTCAGGGGCGCCGGAACTCGAGGCGCCCGGGAGCCGAGCCCTGGCCCGGGCGGGTCAAGGGACGCCCAACTCGGGCTGGCGGGGAGCCGCGGGGCCCGGCCCGGGGGTCAGGGGCGGCCGAGGGCTCGGTAGGTCCAGCCGGCGGCGCGCCACGTCGCCGGGTCGAGCGCGTTGCGACCGTCCACGATGCGCGGCGCGGCGACCACCGACGCGAGCATCGACGGGTCGGTCTCCCGGAACTCGGACCACTCGGTCAGCAGCAGCAGCACGTCCGCGTTGCGGGCCGCCTCCAGCGCCGAGGACGCCATCGCCAGCTGCGGGTGGGTCCGCTTGGCGTTCTCCATCGCCTCCGGGTCGTACACGATCACGGCCGCACCGAGCTTCTGTGCCGCCGCGGCCACGTCCAGCGCCGGCGAGTCGCGGATGTCGTCCGAGTTGGGCTTGAACGCCGCCCCCCAGACGCAGACCCGCTTGCCCGCGTAGTCGCCGTCGAGCAGCTCCCGGCCGAGGTCGATGGCCCTGGCCCGACGCCGCTTGTTGATCGCGTCGACCTCCTCCAGGAACGCCAGCGCGTCCTGGGCGCCCAGCTCCTCGGCCCTGGCCATGAACGCGCGGATGTCCTTGGGCAGGCAGCCGCCGCCGAAGCCGAGCCCGGCGTGCAGGAACCGCTTGCCGATCCGGGAGTCGTAGCCGAGCGCCTCGGACAGCGCGGTCACGTCCGCGTGCACGACCTCGCACACCTCCGCCATCGCGTTGATGAACGAGATCTTGGTGGCCAGGAACGAGTTCGCGGCGACCTTGACCAGCTCGGCGGTGGCGAAGTCGGTCACCACGACCGGCGTGCCGGACGAGATCACCGGCGCGAACGCCGCCCGCAGCGCCTCCTCGGCCGCGGCCGACTGGACGCCGAAGACCAGCCGGTCCGGGTGCAGCGTGTCCTCGACCGCGAAACCCTCGCGCAGGAACTCCGGGTTCCAGGCGACCTCGACCTCGTCCGACGGCGCCAACGACGCGACCAGCTCCGACATCCGCTGCGCGGTGCCGGCCGGCACCGTCGACTTGCCGACTACCAGCGCACGCCGGTCGAGCAGCGGGGCCAACGTCGAGAACGCGGCCTCCACGTACGTCAGGTCGGCCGCATAACCGTCCGGGCGCTGCGGCGTGCCCACACAGACGAAGTGCACATCGGCGAAGTCGGCCACCTCCTGGTAGGAGGTGGTGAACCGCAACCGGCCGGAGTCCAGGGCCTTGCGCAGCAACTCCGGCAGCCCCGGCTCGAAGAACGGCACGTCACCGGCGGTGAGCCGGGCGACCTTCGCCTCGTCGACGTCCAACCCGATCACGTCGTAGCCGAGCTCGACCATGGCCACAGCGTGGGTCGCGCCGAGGTATCCCGTGCCCAGGACCGACAGCTTCGGCTGGGCGCCGTTGTGAGCGAAGGTCATCGCGAAAGGGTACGACACCAGGCGTGGCCGGCCGTCCGCGCGCCGGTCCGGCAGGGCTGACCGGCCGGTAACATGAGCCCTGTGGACGCCGCGTTCGACCTCTACCGGCTCGGCGAGGAGCACACGATGCTCCGGGAGTCGGTCCGCGAGCTGGCCGAGGACAAGATCGCCCCGAGGGCCGCAGAGACCGACGAGACCGGCGAGTTCCCGTGGGACGTCTACGAGGCGCTGCGCAAGGCCGACCTGCACGCCGTGCACATCCCGGAGGACTACGGCGGCGCCGGGGCCGACTCGATCGCGACCGCGATCGTCATCGAGGAGGTCGCCCGCGCCTGCGCCGCGTCCTCGCTGATCCCGGCGGTCAACAAGCTCGGGACGATGCCGCTGCTGCTGTCCGCGTCGGAGGAGCTGAAGCGGGAGGTGCTGCCCCCGGTCGCCAGCGGCGAGGCGCTGTTCTCGTACGCGCTGAGCGAGCGGGAGGCCGGCTCCGACGCGGCCGCGATGCGCACCCGGGCCGTCCGCGACGGCGACACGTACGTGCTCAACGGGACGAAGGCCTGGATCACCAACGCCGGCGTCTCGACGTACTACACGGTGATGGCCTCGACCGACCCGTCGAAGGGCGCGAACGGGATCTCGGCGTTCGTCGTGCACAAGGACGACCCTGGGTTCTCGGTCGGCGCCAAGGAGCGCAAGCTCGGCATCAAGGGCTCGCCGACCTGCGAGATCTACTTCGAGGACTGCACGATCCCGGCGTTCCGCATCGTCGGGGAGGAAGGCACCGGCTTCAAGACCGCGCTGCGCACGCTGGACCACACGCGGCTCACGATCGGTGCGCAGGCCGTCGGCATCGCGCAGGGTGCGCTCGACGCCACGATCGCCTACGTCAAGGAGCGCAAGCAGTTCGGGAAGTCGGTGTCCGACTTCCAGGGCGTCCAGTTCATGCTCGCGGACATGGCGATGCGCACCGAGGCCGCCCGCCAGCTCGTCTACGTGGCGGCGGCGAAGGCCGAGCGCGGCGAGCACGACCTCACGTTCGTCTCGGCTTCCGCCAAGGTGACCGCGTCCGACGCGGCGATGTCGGTGACCACCGACGCGGTCCAGCTGTTCGGCGGCGCAGGCTACACCCGCGACTTCCCGGTCGAGCGGATGATGCGCGACGCCAAGATCACCCAGATCTACGAGGGCACCAACCAGATCAACCGCATGGTCATCGCCCGCCAGCTGCTGCGCGGCTGACCCGCCCGTGCGCTGGGGCGGGCCCCTGAGGCCTGTCCCGGCTCCGGGGGTGAGCCGGGACAGGCTGACGAAGACATGTCTCCGCGGCACCCCGCAGGTATGCGACCGGTTGGCCGGAT
>Ga0207689_10000716_pt1 | contig 31758 bp, 30 predicted proteins | sample KBSMisM52_FD_184312 | JGI IMG/M metagenome (GOLD analysis project Ga0207689, IMG submission 184312) | Miscanthus rhizosphere microbial communities from Kellogg Biological Station, Michigan, USA - KBS Miscanthus M5-2 (SPAdes) (version 2) | ecosystem: Host-associated > Plants > Roots >...
CGGCGGCGCCATCCACGTCTTCGACAGCACGTTCGCACCGGTCAGCACGCTTGGATTCAGTGACCCGAACATTCCGCAGGGATTCGTGCCCTTCAACGTGCAGGACATCGGCGGCAAGGTCTACGTGACCTATGCGCCGGCCGGGCTCGCGGCGCAGCGCGCGGCCACGCCGGGCCAGGGCTTCGTCAGCGTCTTCGACGAGAACGGAACGTTCCTGCAGCGGCTGATCACCGGCAGCCAGCTCGCCGCGCCGTGGGGCCTCGCGCTCGCGCCGGCGGGGTTCGGGCCGTTCGGCGGCGCCCTGCTCGTCGGCAACTTCAGCTTCGCCAACAGCCTCATCAACGCGTTCGACCCGACGACCGGCGCCTTCCGCGGCTCGATCGCGATCAACGTCGGCGCCGGCAACACGCCCGGTGGCTTGTGGGGAATGATGTTCGGCAGCGGCGCCGGCAGCGGCGGCGATGCCAACACGCTCTACTTCCTCGACGGCATCAACGGCGAGACGGCGGGCCTGTTCGGCGCGATCGCCGCAGTTCCTGAGCCCGAGACCATCGCCCTCTTCGGCGTCGGCCTCGCGCTGCTCGGCTGGCGGCGGCGCAAGACGTAAATCGCTGACGCGCTGAACGCCGCTGGTATTCTGGTCGATGACCAGAAGCCATGGCGTTCGCCTTCACGATCGACCCCGACATCGCGCAGGCGCGAACGCTGCCGAGCGCGTTCTATCTCGATCCCACCGTCCACGCGCTGACGCGCGAGCGGGTGTTCGCGCGGACCTGGCAGTGGCTCGGCGACCTCGACGATGTCGCGATCGCGGGATCGCTCTCGCCGCGCGAGCTGTTGCCCGGGCACCTCGTCGAGCCGCTCCTGCTCGCTCGCGACGCAACGGGAGAGCTGCGATGTCTCTCCAATGTCTGCACGCACCGCGGCAACGTGCTCGTCCATGCGCCCTGCCACGCCGAGCAGATCCGCTGCGGCTACCACTCGCGGCGCTTCGACCTCGCCGGGCGCATGACGTTCATGCCGGGCTTCGACGGTGCCCGCGCGTTCCCTTCGCCTGCCGATGACCTGCCGCGCGTTCCGTTCGGCGCGTTCGCGCGGCAAGGCTTCGCGTCGCTCGCACCGGCGGCGCCGTTCGACGCGTTCTTCGCCGAGGTCCGGGCGCGGCTGGCGTGGCTGCCGCTCGACGAGCTGCGCTGCGATCCGTCGCGCGACCGCGAGTTCGAGATCGCGGCGCACTGGGCGCTCTACGTCGAGAACTACCTAGAAGGTCTGCATATCCCGTTCCTGCATCCGGCCTTGAACCAGGTGCTCGACATGCAGCACTACGCGTACGAGCTCGGCCGCTACTGCAACCTGCAGCTCGCGCTCGCGCGGAGCGATCAGGACGCGGCGTTCGCGCCGCCGCCGGGCTCGCCCGACGACGGCAAGCGCGTCGCTGCGTACTACTGGTGGGTGTTCCCGAACCTGATGCTGAACTTCTACCCGTGGGGCCTGTCGCTCAACGTGGTCGAGCCGCTCGCACCGGACCGCACGCGGGTGCGATTTCGCGGCTACGTCCTCGACGCCGATCGCCTCGGCAGCGGCGCCGGTGCTGCGCTCGATCAGGTCGAGCTGGAAGACGAGGCCGCGGTCGAGTCGGTCCAGCGCGGGCTGCGCTCGCGCCTCTACCGCAACGGTCGCTATTCACCGACGCACGAGCGCGGCGTGCACCAGTTCCATCGGCTGCTGTGCGAGTTCCTGCCGGAGCGGGCACCGAGCGCCTAGCCCAGGCGATTCAGCCGAGCGCAGATCAAGCCGTCGCCGTCGCTCGCGCGGGCTCTTCGGAGGGAAGCCAGAGCACCGTGAATGCAGTGCACAGCGCCACGCCTGCCAGCACGAGAAGCAGCGTGTCGAAGCCCATGCCCTTGACGAGCGGCCCCAGCAGCCACACCGCGAGCGAGCTGATGCCGAGCGAGACCGCGAGGCGCATGCCGGCAACGCGCGATCGCATGCGGTCGTCGACGTAGCGGACGATCATCGCGTCGGTGAACGGAATGGCGCCGAAGATGAAGACCATCGTTCCGAGCAGGCCAGCGTAGAGCCACCAGCCCTGACCGTGAGCGGAGAACAGCAGGACCGGAACCTGCAGCAACGCGATGCTCAGGTACAGGGGCTTCAGCGGCACCCGATCGATCAGCCGGCCGACCACCACCTGTGCCAGCGACGCCACCGCATAGATGCTCGCCAGCAGCAGGCCGAGCGTCGCCGGATCGTTCATCACGCCGCGGAAGCGCTCGGTCAGCAGTTGCGCGTTGCCGTTGGTCGTGAGGTTGAAGAGGATGCCGCCGGTCGCCGACGCCATCGTCATCACCGCCAGCGCCCGCGCGACGTGAGCGCGAGAGAGCCGCACCTGGGCGCCGCCCTTGCGCTGGGCGGGCGATTCGGTCTCGGGCGGCACGACGCGCATGAAGACGATCCCGAGCGCGATGCAGACGACGCCGGGAACCGCGAACGCCGCGCGCCAGCCGAGCCACTGCATCAGCAGGCCCGTCAGCGCCGCCGCGACCGCGATGCCGAGGTTGCCCGCGAGGCCGTTGACGCCGATCGTCGCGCCCGGCCGCAGCGCGCCCTGCAGCAGCATGGGAATGCCGACGGGGTGATAGATCGACGCGAACGTTCCGATCAGCGTCAACGCCGCCGCGAGCTGCCACGGTCCTTGCGCCAGCGAAGCGATCAGCGACGACGCTCCGATGCCGAAGAAGAACGCGATCATCATCGCGCGACGGCCCCAGAGGTCGCCGAGCCGGCCCGACGGCAGCGATCCGAGACCGAACATCACGAACGCGCCGACGCCGAACGGCATCAGGTCTTCCCAGCGCGCGAAGCCGAAGTCGGCGGCGATGCTCGCGACCGCAGTCGCGAAGATCAGCAGGAACATGTGGTCGACCGCGTGGGCCACGTTGAGGAGCAGGATCGCGCTGCGCTTGTGCATCGGTCGGTCTCGTTCGAATCGCGAGGGTATCTTCTCCGGGACGATCAGGGTTGGGCCGCTGCCGCGACCTGCGCGGCCCGGACCTCGACCCGCACCTGCTCGGTCAGCTCGGCCTTGATCTCGCTGAACTGCACGCTCGTCTTCACCGAGTAGTGCCGCGGATGCGCGATCGGCACGGCGCGGTCGAGCTTGATGCGGCCCGGCCGCGCGCTCATGACGACGACGCGCGAGCCCATGAAGACCGCTTCGTCGATGTCGTGGGTGACGAAGAGGACCGTCTTCTTCTCGGCCTCCCAGATGCCGAGCAGCAGCTCCTGCATCAGCTCGCGCGTCTGGTGGTCGAGGGCGCCGAACGGCTCGTCCATGAGGAGGATGCGCGGGCCGTTGGCGAGCGCGCGCGCGATCGCGGTGCGCTGCTGCATGCCTCCGGACAGCTGCTTGGGATAGTGATGCTCGAAGCCGACGAGGCCGACCTTGGCCACGAAGCCGTTCGCGATCGCGAGCTGCTCGACGCGCGCCACGCCGCGCTCGCGCAGGCCGAAGCAGATGTTGTCGATCACGGTCAGCCAGGGGAAGAGCGTGTAGCTCTGGAAGACCATGCCGCGGTCGGCGCCGGCGCCTTCGATGCGCCGGCCGTCGAGCAGCACCTCGCCCGAAGTCGGCGCGTCGAGGCCGGCGACGATGCGCAGCAGCGTGCTCTTGCCACAGCCGGACGGGCCGAGGATGGTGACGAAGTCGTTCTCGGCGACGTCGAGGTCAGTCGCGCGCAGCGCCGGCGTCGCGCTGCCGTCGCGCGACGTGAAGGTGCGCGCGAGGCCGCGGACGGCGAGGATCGGCGTCATGCGTCGAGATCCTTCGCTCTGCTCAGGCTGACAGTGCGCGGCGCCGTCATCGGCCGAGCTGCGCCCACGGATAGAGGCGCCGGTTGAGCGAGGCGAAGAGAACGTCGCTGATCAGCCCGATGACGCCGATGACGATGATCCCGAAGATGATCTGGTCGGTCGCGAGCAGCGCCTGGCTGTCGGTGATCATGTGGCCGATGCCGGTCGACGCGCCGATCAACTCGGCGACGATGACGTAGGTCCACGCCCAGCCGAGCACCATGCGCAGCGCCTCGGCGATCTCGGGCGCGGCGCCGGGCAACAGGACCCGGCGGATGAGGCCGCGGTCGCCGACGCCGAGCGTGTACGCCGCCTCGACGAGGTCGCGCCGCGTGTTGCCGACGATCACCGCGATCATCAGCACGAGCTGGAAGAACGAGCCGATGAAGATGAGCGCGAGCTTCTGCGCCTCGCCGATTCCGGCCCAGAGGATGAGGAGCGGAATGAACGCGCTCGCCGGCAAGTAGCGCGCGAAGCTCACGAACGGCTCGAAGAACGCCTCGACCGGCTTGTACGCACCCATCGCGACGCCGAGCGGCAAGGCGAGCAGCGCCGCGATCGCGAAGCCGCCGAAGACGCGCCACACGGTCCAGCCGATGTCCCAGCCGAAGCCCTGGCTCGCGAGCAACGTCCAGCCGGAGCGGAGCATCGATACCGGGTCGGCGAGGAAAGTCTTCGACACGAAGCCGCCGAAGGTCGCGATCGACCAGCCAACGACGAAGACGACGAAGAACGCGATGCCGAGCGCGAGCCGCGTGCCCGGCGTGACGGCAGTGAGCGGTTTCATCGTCGCGGCGCGGTCGCGTCGCCGGCAGCTTGGGCAGCGCGCCGCGCTCCGAACGCGACGACGCGCTCCCCGGCGCGCACGCGCACCAGTTGGCAGTCGCGCCACAGCTCGGCAATGCTGTGGCGTTCGGCGGCATGCTCGAGCGATGACCAATAGCCCGGCAGCTCGACGGCGCCGCCGCCGAGCGCGATGCGCGACGGATTGAGCAGGTTGACGACCGCCGCGATCGCGGTGCCGAGGGCAGCGCCGCCGTCGCGAACCACGTCGAGCGCGGCGGCGTCGCCGGCGCGCGCCAGCTCGGCGAACTGCTGCGCGTCGACGCCGCGACGCGCGGCCATCGCCGCGCCACCGGCGACGTCGTCGAGGCGCCTCAGCTCGCCGCCGAACGCGCACGGCAGGTAGCCGAGCTCGCCCGCCCACCCGCTCGTCCCGAGCAGCGGTTGCCCGTTGGCGATCAAGGCAGCGCCGACCGCCGTTCCCACCATCACGACGGCGGCGGTCACGCCGGCAGGCGCGTCGTGCATCTCCTCGAGCAGCGCAGCACGAACGTCGTTGACGACCTCGACATGCGCGTAGCCGAGGTCGACGAGCGCGGTCCGGGGCGACCATCCGACGAGCGCCGGCAGCACGTCGCAGGCGACGACGCGCCCGCTGCCGTCGACGAGTCCGGGAACGGCGATGCCGATGCGCGAAGGCGGCTCGCGCGTTTCGGCGACGAACGCCGCGAGCCGCTCGACGAAGTCGTCGGGGGCGAACGCCGCTCCGGTGTCGGCGCGGCTCGCCCGGTCGCCGCGGACGAAGAGCGCCTTCGTGCCGCCGAGGTCGACGCCGATCGTCGCGTCAGCCACCTCAGCGGATGAACTGCGTGTCGGCGAGCTTCGTCATGTCGGGCATCGACTTGATGATGCCCGCCTCCATCAGGAGATCGGCCGCCTCCTTGCTGAACTGCGCGTGCTCGCCGGCGAAGAACTTCTGGTTCGCCGCACGGTCCTGCCAGCGCAGGTACTTCTGGCTGTTCTCGAACGCATCGCCCGTCTGCTTGACGTCGGCGCCCATGATCTCGAAGCTCTTCTTCGGCTCGGCCTTGATCATGTCGACCGCCTCGAAGTAGCTGTCGGCGAGCGCCTTCGCCGCCTTCGGGTTCTCGCCCAGGAACTTGGGCGTGCAGCCGAAGGTGTCCATCACCATCGGGTAGTCGAGCGTCGTCGCGATGATCTTGCCGGCCTCGGGCTTGGCGCGCACCGCCGAGAGGTACGGCTCGTAGGTCATCGCGGCGTCGATGCCTTCGGTGCCGGCGATGATCGCGTTGGCGGCCGGCTGCGGCTCGAGGTTGACGACCTTGACGTCCTTCACCGAAAGGCCGTTTTTCTTCAGCATCCAGGCGAGCGCGAAGTACGGCGACGTCCCCGGCGGGCTCGCGGCGACGGTCTTGCCCTTGAGCTCGCTGATCTTCGCGATGCTTGGCTTGACGACCATGCCGTCGGCGCCGTAGCTCTTGTCGAGCTGGAAGATCTGCGTCGTCGTCACGCCGGCGGCGTTCCAGCCGATCCATGTCTCGACCGTCGTCGCCGCGCACTGGACGTCGCCCGAAGCGATCGCGAGGTGGCGGTCCTTTTGCGGGATCTTCTTGATCGTGACGTCGAGGCCGTTCTTCTTGAAGATGCCCGCTTCCTTGGCGAGCGTCAGCGGCGCGAAGCCGGTCCAGCCCGAGATGCCGATCGCGACCTTGGTCTCCTGTGCGTGGGCGAAGGTCGCAGCGAGCGCGGCGGCGGCAAGCAGGATGACGTGCTTCTTCATGCGGGTTCCTTTCGCGGCAGGGACGAGGACGGTGCGCCGGCGAGCGGGCGGCCGCTCGCCGTTGCAGCGCACTGTAGCCGCAGCCGCGCAGGCGCCGTCGGCGGCCGGCCGCGGCAGGCCTAGCGGAACAGCTCGTCGAGTTCCTCGGGCGAGATCCTCGCCTCGAACACGGTGACCTCGAGGCCTTGCGCGAGATCGAACGCCGAGCCCGACCAGGTCGTTCCGGCGCCGGGCCGGTCGACCGTGGTCCGTTCGTCGCTGCGCACGAAGGCCGGCACGAAGTCGTTGTCGCGTCGCCCCTGGCCTTGCTCGATGGTTCTCTGATTGCCCTGCACGATTCCTCTTCTCCGCTGTTCGACTCTCGTCGCGCCCGCTCGTCCCGCGAGTCGCGCCGCACAGGCGAATTTGTAACGCAGCGGCGAGCGCACAGCGCCCCCCGGTTCGCGTGTTTCCTCCGGTAAGCGGCCCCGCTCAGGCCGCGAGCCAGAGCGCCGGCAGGTCGGGAATCGTGCGAAAAACACGCGCCAGCGCGCCGCCGCGGACGAGCGTGGTTGCGCGCTCGATGTCCGGTGCGAGCGAGCGGTCGCCCGGCATCGCGGCGCAGCGCTGACGCACGAGCGCGTGCGCCGCCTCGAGCGACGCCGAGCTCGCGAGCGGCCGCAGGAACTCGATCCCCTGCGCCGCGGCGAGCAGCTCGATCGCGAGGATCGTCGCAGTGTTGGCGATCATCGGCTGCAGCCGCCGCGCCGCGAACGTCGCCATCGAGACGTGGTCCTCCTGGTTCGCGCTGGTTGGCAGGCTGTCGACGCTCGCCGGATGCGCGAGCGACTTGTTCTCGCTCGCGAGCGACGCCGCGGTGACGTGCGCGATCATGAAGCCGCTGTTCAAGCCCGGCTCGGCGGTGAGGAACGGCGGCAGGCGCGAGACGTTGGCGTCGATCAGCATCGCGATGCGCCGCTCGGCGATCGCGCCGACCTCGGCGATCGCGACCGCCATCGCGTCGGCGGCGAGCGCGACCGGCTCGGCGTGGAAGTTGCCGCCCGAGACGATGCCGCCGTCGTCGCCCGCGAAGACGAGCGGGTTGTCGGTCACGGCGTTCGCTTCGCGGACGAGGACGAGCGCGGCGTGGCGCAGTTGGTCGAGGCAGGCGCCGACGACCTGCGGCTGGCAGCGCAGGCTGTACGGATCCTGGACGCGGTCGTCGCCTTGCAGATGCGAGCGGCGGATCTCGCTGCCGGCAAGCAGCGCGCGGTAGTAGCGCGCGACGTCGATCTGCCCCGGCTGGCCTCGCAGCGCGTGGATGCGCGGATCGAACGGGCCGTCGCTGCCGCGCGCGGCGTCGACCGTCAGCGCGCCGACGACAAGCGCCGCTTCGAGCACCGGCTCGAACGAGAACAGCGCGTGCAGCGCGAGCGCGGTCGAGACCTGCGTGCCGTTGATGAGCGCGAGCCCCTCCTTCGCTTCGAGGACGAGCGGAGTGATGCCGGCGCTGCGCAGCGCGTAGTCGGCGGCGATGCGCTCGCCGCGCTCGTCGATGCATTCGCCCTCGCCGAGAAGCGCGAGCGTCAGGTGCGCGAGCGGCGCGAGGTCGCCCGACGCGCCGACCGACCCTTGCGCAGGAACGAGCGGAACGATGCCGGCGTCGTGGACGGCGATGATCGCGTCGACGACTTCCTCGCGCACGCCCGAATGGCCGCGCGCGAGGCTCGCCGCCTTGAGCGCGAGGACGAGGCGGACGACCGCGGGAGCCAGCGGCTCGCCGACGCCGACGCTGTGCGAGCGGATCAGGTTGAGCTGCAACAGCGCGAGGTCGTCGGCGGCGATCCGCGTGCCCGCGAGCTTGCCGAACCCGGTGTTGACGCCGTAGACCGGCGCGTCGCCGGCGGCGGCGCGCTGCACGACCGCGGCGCTGGCGCGGACGCGCTCTCGCGCCGCGTCGTCGATCGCGAGCGCGACGCCGCCAGCGTGCAGCCGCTGCAAGTCGTCGAGCGACAGCGGGTCGCCGCCGAGCCGCATCGTCGTTGCGTCCATGCCGTCACTCCGGCTTGATGTTCTGCTTGCGGACGACCTCGCTCCAGCGCGCGCTCTCGGCGCGGATCGTCGCCGCGAGCTCCTGCGGTGTGCCGCCGCCGGTGTCCATGCCTTGGGCCGCGAGCTTGGCGCGCGTCTCGGACGACGCGAGGAAGCGCACCGTCGCCGCGCTCAGGCGATCGACGACGTCGCTCGGCGTGGCCGCCGGCACCATCAGCGCGTACCAGGAGACCGCCTCGAACTTCGCGACGCCCTGCTCGGCGATCGTCGGCAGCTCGGGAAGCAGCGGCGAGCGCTTCTGGCTGGCGATGCCGAGCGCGCGCAGCTTCCCGCTTTTGATGTGCGGCAGCGCCGTCTGCAGCGGCGCGAACATCATCGAGACCTGGCCGCCGACGAGATCGTTGACCGCAGGCGCGATGCCGCGGTACGGCACGTGCAGGAGCTGCACGCCGGTGCTCAGCTCGAGCAGCGCGCCGGCGAGATGCGCCTGGCTGCCGGCACCGGGCGACGCGTAGCTGAGCGCGCCGGGCTTCTTCGCTGCGAGCTCGAGCAGCTCGCGAACGGTCTTCGCCGGCACCTGCTCGGCGTTGACGACGAGGACGTTGTCGACCGTCGCGAGCATCGTCACCGGAGCGAGGTCGCTGGCCTTGTACGGCAGCGTCGGGAAGAGCGTCGGATTCACCGCGATATTGCCGGCCGGGATGATGCCGATCGTCGAGCCGTCGGGCGGCGCCTTGGCGACCGCGTCGACGCCGATGTTGCCGGCGGCGCCGACCTTGTTGTCGACGACGACGGTCGCGCCGAGCGCATCGGCGAGCGACTGGCCGAGCAGCCGCCCGAGCACGTCGGTCGGTCCGCCGGGCGGGAACGGCACGACGACGTGGATCGTCTTCGCCGCCTGCGCCGACGCGACGAGCGGCACCAGCGACGCGACGACGATCAGGACGCAGCGCCGGAGCGTGGTCAGCGGCGACATCGGCATTCAGAGCTCCTCGAACGGCAAGGTGGAACGGTCGGCGATCGTGGCGAGCACGTCGTAGTCACCGGCATCGGGGACGGCGAAACCGGCGAGCTGCAGCCGCGCCATCGCGTGCGCGAGCTCGCTCGCCGTGCGCATGCCGACGACGAGCGCGTCGCGCAGGCGCGCGAGCGCATCGGCGGCGAGCGGCGCCGTCGCGACGAGCGGCGGGATCGGGCGCATCGGCGTGCTCGCGACGACCCGCACGCGCGCAGCGCGCGCCGGATCGTAGGCGCGGATCAGGTCGTGGCTGAAGCTGTCGAGCGGACCGACGTCGATCCGGCCGGCGGCGAGCGCGTCGATCACGCCTTGCGCGTTGAGCAACCCGCCGACGGCGCCGCGGTAGAGCCGCGCGCCGCGCGCGGCGCGAAACGGCAGCAGATGGTCGCGCAGCGCGACGGCGCCCGACATCGAATCGGCGACGGTGAAGCCGACGATGCCGCCGAACGTGTCCTCGAGACGCTGGTGCGGCGACGACGCGGCGACGGCGATGTCGGTGCAGTAGACCGGCCGGCCGCCGTAGCGCGGCGCGCTCGGGATCGGCGCGGCGACAACGATCGGTCGCGGCGCGCGGCGCGTGAACGGCAGACCGCACATGAAGGCGGCGCCGAGGTCGTCGCGCGACCACAGCGTCGAGAGCGGCGCCGGCGCGTCGTGGTCGACGACCGCCCAGTCGAGGTCGGCGCGCGCAACCGCCCATGCGAGCACGCGATGCCAGTCGGCCTTGCACTCGGCCGTGACGGCGTACATGCGCGCGTTGACGACCGGCATCGACGTTCCTCAGCGAAAGCGCAGCCGCTGGCCGATGCCGAGTCGCTCGGCCTTGGCGAGCATCGCGGCGCCGAGCGCGATGTCCGAGAGCGAGAGGCCGCGGTGCCAGAAGAGCGTCGTCTCGTCGTCGCGCTCGCGTCCGGGCCTGAGCCCCGCGACGATCTGGCCGAGCTCGGCGTGCAGGTTCTGCTCCGAAAGCCGCCCGCTGTCGACATGCGCGCGCAGCGCACCGTACGGGCCGGCGCGCGCCTGGCCCCAGTCGTCCATGACGATCTTGTCCATGATGTCGGTGAGCGAGAGCTCGACGGCGCTCATCGTGCCGTACGGAATGACGCATGCGCCCTTGGCGATCCACGCGGTCTTCAGGTTCGGCTCGGGGCGCTCGAGGCGCGACGCCTCGACGACGATGTCGGCGCCGCGGACGCACGACTCCCAGTCGTCGGTGGCGACGACGCGCGCGCCGGGCAGGTCGGCGCGCAAGCGCTTCGCGAAGGCGTCGCGGCTCTCCGGTCGCCGCGAGTGGACGCGGATCTCGTCGAACGCGAAGATCGAGTGGAGCAGCCGCACGTTCCAGTACGCGGTGCCGCGCGCGCCGATGTGGCCGAGGATCTTGGAGGACTTGCGCGCCAGCTCGCGTGCGCCGATCGCGGTCACGGCACCGGTGCGCATGTCGGTGATGTCGCTCGCATCGATGACGGCGATCGGCGCGCCGGTGGTCGGTTCGAACAGGTTGAGGAGCGCGAGCTCCGACGGCAGCCCGACCTCGTAGTTGCGGTAGAAGTCGCCGACCACCTTGACGCCCGCCATGCCGAGCGGCCGCACGTAGCCGCGCAGCACGTTGAAGTGCCCGGAGCCGTCGCGCTCGGGCTTCAGGTGAACGCGCGGCTCGATCGTCGTCTCGCCGCGGCCCTGCGCGACGAGCCCCTGCTCGACCGCAGCGAGGATCTCGGCGTCGCCGAGCGCGAGCGCCGCGACGTCGGGATGGTTGAGATAGCGGAGGTGGATCTCGCCGGCGTCCGCCATGTCACGACCCGGGGCGTCGCGCACCGCCGCCCAGCATCGGCAGGTTCAAGCCCTGTTCGCGCGCGCACGCGAGCGCCTCCGCGTAGCCGGCGTCGGCATGGCGCATGACACCGGTCGCCGGGTCGTTCCAGAGGACGCGCTCGATCCGCTTGCTCGCTGCGTCGCTGCCGTCGCAGACGATGACGACGCCGGCGTGCTGCGAATAGCCCATGCCGACGCCGCCGCCGTGGTGCAGCGACACCCACGTCGCGCCGCTCGCGGTGTTGAGGAGCGCGTTCAGCATCGGCCAGTCGGAGACGGCGTCGGTGCCGTCCTTCATCGCCTCGGTCTCGCGGTTCGGGCTCGCGACCGAGCCGGCGTCGAGGTGGTCACGGCCGATCACGATCGGCGCCTTCAGCTCGCCCGACTTCACCATCGCGTTGAACGCCAGGCCGGCGCGGTGGCGCTCGCCGAGTCCGATCCAGCAGATCCGCGCGGGCAGGCCCTGGAACGCGATCCGCTCCTCGGCCATGTCGAGCCAGCGGTGCAGGTGCGCGTCGTCGGGGAAGAGCTCCTTCAGCTTGGCGTCGGTCTTGCGGATGTCTTCGGGGTCGCCCGAGAGCGCGACCCAGCGAAACGGCCCCTTGCCGCGGCAGAAAAGCGGCCGGATGTACGCCGGCACGAAGCCGGGGAACGCGAACGCGTCGGCAACCCCGGCGTCGAACGCGACCTGGCGGATGTTGTTGCCGTAGTCGACGACCGGAACGCCGAGGTCGCGAAATCCGAGCATCGCCTGCACGTGCAGCGCGCAGCTTTGCGCCGCGGCGTCGCGCAAGGTCGCATGGTGCGCCGCCTCGGCCTGCGCCACCTTCCACTGCGCGACGGTCCAGCCTGCAGGCAAGTAGCCGTTGACGAGATCGTGCGCGGAGGTCTGGTCGGTGACGAGGTCTGGGCGCGGCCCGCCCGAGCGCGCCCGGCGCAGCAGCTCGGGCAGCAGCTCGGCGGCGTTGCCGAGGAGCCCCACCGAGACCGCGCGCCTGGCGCGCGTGTGCGCGACGATCCGCGCCAGCGCGTCGTCGACGTCGCTCGCCTGCTCGTCGAGGTAGCGCGAGCGCAGGCGAAAGTCGATCCGCGACTGCTGGCACTCGATGACGAGCGACGACGCGCCTGCGAACGTCGCCGCGAGCGGCTGCGCGCCGCCCATGCCGCCGAGCCCCGCGGTGAGGATCCAGCGGCCGCCGAGGTCGCCGGCGTAGTGCTGCCGCCCTGCCTCGACGAAGGTCTCGTACGTGCCCTGCACGATGCCCTGGCTGCCGATGTAGATCCACGACCCCGCGGTCATCTGGCCGTACATCATCAGGCCCTTGCGGTCGAGCTCGTGGAAGTGCTCCCACGTCGCCCACTTCGGCACCAGGTTCGAGTTGGCGATCAAGACGCGCGGCGAATCGACCGTCGTGCGAAAGACGCCGACAGGCTTTCCGGACTGGACGAGCAGCGTCTCGTCCTCGCCGAGCGCGCGCAGCGCCGCCAGGATCGCATCGAAGCTCGCCCAGTCGCGCGCCGCCTTGCCGATGCCGCCGTAGACGACGAGCGCGTCGGGGTTCTCCGCGACCTCGGGGTCGAGGTTGTTCTGGATCATCCGGTACGGCGCTTCGATCAGCCAGTTGCGGCAGCTGAGCGCGGCGCCGCGCGGCGCGCGCACCGGGCGCGCCCCGACGGTGGCGGGTGAGGTCGAGAGGTCGGGCATGGCAGCTCCGGCGGCGGCGGACGGCTCGACTGTAGGCCTTCGCGGCGCGCGGGGCGTTCAACGGCAGCGCTGCGGCGGTATAAGGCCGTCGTGCAGCCGCTCACCGTGCGAACCGCCGACGTCGCCGCGCAGCCGTGGAAGAACGGCGGCGGCGTCACGCGCGAGCTGCTCGCGCTGCCGCCGGGGGGCGACTGGCGTGTGCGCGTCAGCGTCGCCGACGTCGCGAGCGACGGCGACTTCTCGACCTTCGCCGGCGTCGAACGCTGGTTCGCCGTCGTCGAAGGCGCCGGCGTCGTGCTGACGGTCGACGGCCGCGAGCATCGCTGCACGCGCGACGACGGCGAGGCACTCTCGTTCGCCGGCCAGGCGAAGACGTCGTGCCGCCTGATCGACGGCCCGACACGCGACCTCAACCTGATGCTGCGCGGCGGGCGCGGCGCGCTCGCGCGCGTCGTCGCCGGCCGCGCGTGGCAGCCGCGCGAGCGCGCGTGCGGCTTGTACGCGACCGCCTCGGGAACCGTGCGTGTCGCCGACGAAGGGCAAGCGGCGATGCCCGCGCGCGCACTGCGCTGGTGGGCCGCCGCGCCGGCGACGATCGCGTTCGACGGCACCGGCTGGTGGCTCGACGTCGACGCGGGAGCGATGTCGTGACGACGACGCTCTGGCGCGGCGCGCGCCTCGCGACCTTCGCCGATCCACGCGGCTGGGGGCTCGTCGAGCGCGGCGCGCTGCTGGTCGAAGACGACACCATCGCTTGGGTCGGCGCCGACGACGACCTGCCCGCCGACACTCGTGTCGACGACGACATCGACCTCAAGGGCGCGCTCGTCACGCCCGGCCTCGTCGACTGCCACACCCATCTCGTCTACGCCGGCCAGCGCGCCGGCGAGTTCGAGCGGCGCCTCGAAGGCGCGAGCTACGAGGAGATCGCGCGCGCCGGCGGCGGCATCCGCTCGACCGTCGCGGCGACCCGCGCGGCGAGCGACGACGCGCTCTACGCCGCCGCGCGCGAGCGCGCGCTCGCGCTGATGAGCGAAGGCGTGACGACGCTCGAGATCAAGTCGGGCTACGGCCTCTCGGCCGAGCACGAGGCGAGATGCCTGCGCGTTGCGCGCAAGCTCGGCCGCACGCTGCCGCTTGCGGTGCGCACGACGTGCCTGTCGGCGCACGCGCTGCCGCCCGAGTACGACGGCCGCGCCGACGACTACATCGACGCCGTCTGCGCGTGGCTGCCGGCGTTGCAGCGCGAGGGCCTGATCGACGCCGTCGATGCGTTCTGCGAGCGGATCGCGTTCACGACAACGCAGACGCGGCGCGTCTTCGAAGTGGCGCGCGCGCTCGACCTGCCCGTGAAGCTCCACGCCGAGCAGCTCAGCGACTCGGGCGGTGCCGCGCTCGCCGCCGAGTTCGGCGCGCTCTCGTGCGAGCACCTCGAGCATCTGAGCGAGACCGGCGTGGGCGCGATGGCGAACGCCGGCAGCGTCGCCGTGCTGCTGCCCGGTGCCTACTACTTCCTCCGCGAGACGCAGGCGCCGCCGATCGCGCAGCTGCGCGCCGCGGGCGTTCCGATCGCGATCGCGACCGACCACAACCCGGGCTCGTCGCCGACGCTCTCGCCGGTGCTGATGCTGAGCATGGCGTGCACGCTCTTTCGCCTCACGCCGGAGGAGGCGCTGCGCGGCATGACCGTGCACGCCGCGCGTGCGCTCGGCCTCGCCGACCGCGGCACGCTCGCCGTCGGCCAGCGCGCCGACCTCGCGGTCTGGAACGTCGCGCATCCCAACGAGCTCGCCTACTGGTTCGGCCGCAACCCGTGCGCGCGCGTGATCTTCGGCGGCATCGAGCGGGAGGCGCCATGAGCGAAACCGCGACCTACACGCTGACCCCCGGAACGACGCCGCTCCTCGTCAGCGTCCCGCACGTCGGCACCGCGATCCCCGAGGACATCGGTGCGGCGCTCGTGCCGCGCGCGCTCGCGCGCGAGGACACCGACTGGCACCTCGACGAGGTCTACGCGTTCGCACGCGAGCTCGGCGCGGGCCTGCTCGTGCCGCGCTACTCGCGCTACGTCATCGACCTCAACCGGCCGCCCGAGAACGCGCCGATGTATCCCGGCGCGAACAACACCGAGCTCGTGCCGACGCGCTTCTTCAGCGGCGATCCGCTCTATCGCGAAGGCCGCGTCCCCGACGAGGCCGAGGTCGCGCGCCGCCGCGACGCGTACTGGCGGCCGTACCACGAAGCGCTCGCCGGCGAGCTCGTGCGGCTGCGCGCAGCGCACGGCGTCGCGGTCGTCTGGGACGGCCACAGCATCCAGGCCGAGCTGCCGTGGCTCTTTCCCGGACGCCTACCCGACCTCAACCTCGGCACCGCCGCCGGCGCGAGCTGCGCGCAGGCGCTGCGCGCGACGCTGATGGACGTGCTCGCCGCGCAGTCGCGCTTCAGCCACATCACCGACGGTCGCTTCCAGGGCGGCTACATCACGCGCCGCTACGGCCGGCCCGCCGAGCGCATCCACGCGGTCCAGCTCGAGATGGCGCTCGCGACGTACATGGACGAGACGCACGCGGCGTATCCGGTCGCACCCGCCGATCCGCTTCGGCTCTCGCACCTGCGTCCGGTGCTGCGCGCGCTCCTCAGGACGACGCTCGACTGGTGCGCGGATGCCGGCTGACGCGTCGTCGTCGCCGCTGCATCTCTGGGCACCGCTCGCGTGGCTGCCCGACGGCTGGCGCGAGCACGTCGTCGCGCGCGCTGGCGAGGACGGCCGCTGGGCCGAGGTGACCGCCGGCGTCACGACCGCGCCTCCGGGAGCGCAAGTCCTCGACTCGCCGCTCCTGCCCGGCATCGTCGATGCGCACAGCCACGCGTTCCAGCGCGCGTTCGTCGCCAGCGCCGAGACGCGCGACGGCGCGCACGACGACTTCTGGGCATGGCGCGAGCGGATGTACGCCGTCGCGCTGCGCATCTCGCCGGCGCAGCTGCGCGCCGTCGCCGCGCACCTCTACCTCGAGCTGCTCCGTGGCGGCTACACGCACGTCTGCGAGTTCCACTACCTGCGCCGCAAGGTCGACGGCAGCGACTACGCCGATCCGCTCGCGATGTCGTGGGCGCTCGCCGATGCCGCCGCCGACGTCGGCATCGGCCTCACGATCCTGCCGGTGCTCTATGAGCGCGCGTCGTTCGCTGCGGCACTCCGCGACGACCAGCGGCGCTTTCGCGCCGACGCGCGCGCGACGGTCGACGCCGCCGCGCGCATCCGCGCCGCCGCGCGGCCGCTCGTCGACGCCGGCGTCGCGGTGCATTCGTTGCGCGCGGCGAGCGCCGAATCGATCGCCGCGTTGCGCGCGCTCGTCGACGGCGTCGAAATGCCGATCCACATCCACGTCGCCGAGCAGACCGGCGAGGTCGACGAGTGCGTGCGTGCCACCGGCCGCAGGCCGATCGAATGGCTCGCGCGCGAAGGCGTGCTCGACGAACGCTGGCAGCTCGTCCACGCGACGCACGCGAACGCCGACGAGATCGCCGCCGTCGCGGCGAGCGGCGCCGGCGTCGTCGTCTGCCCGACGACCGAAGCGAACCTCGGCGACGGCATCTTCGACCTGCCGGCGTGGCTCGGCACGCCAGTGCCGATCGCGCTCGGCTCCGACAGCCAGGCGACGCGCGACTGGCGCGAGGAGCTGCGCCTGCTCGAGTACGCGCAGCGGCTGGTGCGCCGCGCGCGCAACGTCGCCGCCGCGCCCGAGCTCGGCGTCGCGTCGAGCGCCGAGCGGCTGTTCGCGCGCGCCGTCACCGGCGGCGCGGCGGCGGCGGGACAACGCTCGTGGGGGCTCGTCGCGGGAGCGCGCGCCGACGCGCTCGTCGTCGACGTCGCCGATCCGGCGCTGCGCGGCGTCGCCGCGAGGAAGATGCTCGACGCGCTCGTCTTCAGCAGCCCGACGCTGCCGTGGAAGGATGTGATCGTCGCCGGGCGCTGGCGCATCCGCGCCGGCAGACACAAGAGCGCCGCGGCGATCGCACGGCGCTACGCGAAGGCGATCGCAGCGCTCAGCGGAAGCGCGACTGCGCGACCGTCTTGAGGTCGCCGGGCAAGGTCGAGATGTACTGCGCGAGCGCCTTGATCTCGGCGTGCTTGAACGGCCGCGCCATGCCCATCATGATCGCGTTGCTGCGGCCGAGCACCGCGTTGTGGTCGACCTGGTAGGCGCGCAGGGCGGCGTAGAGATAGTCGGGATACTGGCCGGCGAGCTTGGGATACGAAGGATCGATCGGCGTCGAGAAATTGGCACCGTGGCACGACGCGCAGTTCGCCTGCGCGAGCAGCTTGGCGACGTCGGCCGGCGGTGCAGCGGGCGCCGCGTCGGCCGGCTTCGCTTGCTCGCCGTCGGACTTGCCGAGCTGCTCGAAATGCACCGCGAGATCGGCCATGTCCTGGTCGGAGAGGCTGCCGGCGATGCCGCGCATCGACGGATGCTTGCGCTCGCCCTTCTTGTAGCCGTTGAGCGCAGCGACGATGTACTTGCTGTTCTGCCCGGCGATCTTCGGCACCTTGTAGACCTCGGGGAAGCTCGCCTGGTAGCCCGGGATGCCGTGGCAGCCGATGCACATGTCCGCTTTCTTCTGCCCGGCGGCGGCGTCTCCCGGCTTGGCGTCCTGAGCGCTCGCGGCGGCGGCGACGCCGAACGACAAGGCGACGACGAGGTTCGCGAGCTTCATCTTCATGGTGCCGAGCATCGGGTGGGGCGAGCGTGCAAAACAGCGAATTATAGGGGCGCCCTTATACTGAATCGCTCTTCCCAGAGCACCCTCGATGAAGTTCCAAGGCTCCCAGACCTACGTCGCCACACCCGATCTGATGCTCGCCGTCAACGCGGCGGCGACGCTCAAGCGACCGCTGCTCGTCAAGGGCGAGCCTGGCACCGGCAAGACGATGCTCGCCGAGGAAGTCGCGCAAGCGCTCGGCATGCCGCTCCTGCAGTGGCACATCAAGTCGACGACGAAGGCCCAGCAGGGGCTCTACGAGTACGACGCGGTGAGCCGGCTGCGCGACAGCCAGCTCGCCGACATCGACGGCGGCGAGCGCGTCCACAACATCCACAACTACATCGTCCGCGGCGTCCTCTGGCAGGCGTTCGCGAGCGACGAGCCGGTCGTCCTCCTGATCGACGAGATCGACAAGGCCGACATCGAGTTTCCGAACGACCTCCTGCGCGAGATCGACCGGATGGAGTTCTACGTCTACGAGACGCGCGAGCTCGTCAAGGCCAAGCACCGGCCGCTCGTCTTCATCACGTCGAACAACGAGAAGGAGCTGCCCGACGCGTTCCTGCGCCGCTGCTTCTTCCACTACATCCGGTTCCCCGACGCCGACACGATGAAGCAGATCGTCGGCGTGCACTTCCCGAACCTGAAGAAGGAGCTCCTCGGCGCGGCACTGAAGAGCTTCTACGACGTCCGCAACCTGCCCGGGCTGAAGAAGAAGCCGAGCACCTCGGAGCTGCTCGACTGGCTGAAGCTGATCGTCGCCGAGGACATCCCGCTCGAGGCGCTGCAGAGCAAGGACGACAAGGTCGCGGTGCCGCCGCTCGTCGGCGCGCTGCTGAAGAACGAGCAGGACGTCTCCTTGTTCGAGAAGCTGGTGTTCATGCAGCGCCACAACCGATGAGCGCGGTGGCGCCTCGTCGCCTCGCCGATCGCGGCGAGGCGCGCATCATCAAGGGATGTGAAGGCGCATAGCGGCGGCCCGGCCAGAATCGTTCCAGCGTGCTCGCAGTCGCCCCTGTCACCCTCGACGATGGCCGCGTCCGCCTCGAGCCGCTCGGCCTGCATCACGAGCAAGGACTGAGGCGCGCCGCCGCCGACGGCGAGCTGTGGCACCTCCGCGTCACCAGCGTCCCCGAGCCCGACGACACGCGCGGCTACATCGAGCGCGCGCTGCAAGGCTTCGCCGAAGGGCATCGGCTCGCGTTCGCGGTGCTCGACGCGACGAGCGGCGAGGTGATCGGCTGCTCCAGCTACCACGACATCGTCCCCGCGGTCGAGCGCCTCGAGATCGGCTACACGTGGTACGCGAAGAGCCGGCAGCGCACGCACGTCAACGCGAGCGCCAAGCTGCTGTTGATGCAGCACGCCTTCGAGACCCTCGGCGCGCGGCTCGTCGGCTGGCGCACCGACAACTTCAACTTCGCGAGCCAGCGCGCGATCGAGCGGCTCGGCGCGAGGAAGGACGGCGTGATCCGCCACCACGCGGTGCGCCGCGACGGCACGATCCGCGACACGGTGATGTACAGCATGACCGCGGGCGAGTGGCCCGAAGCAAAGGCCGAGCTGCTGGCAAGGCTGGCGCGCGCATGAGGCACGCGCTCGTCGCCGCGCTCGTGCTCGCGGCGACCGCGCTGCCGGCGTCTGCCGTCGAGCTGCGCGTCCTTTCGGCGGGCGCTGTCGAGCCCGGCATGCGGCCGGCGCTGGCGGCGTTCGAGCGGACGAGCGGGCACACCGTCGCGATTTCGTTCGCCGCGGCCCCCGCCCTGCGCGCGGCGCTGCGCGCCGCGCCGGTCGCCGACGTCATCGTCGTCCCGCAAGGAGCGCTCGACGAGCTTGCCGCGAGCGGCACCGAGGTCGCCGGCGCGCGCGCGCCGATCGGCAAGGTCGGCGTCGGCGTCGCGATCCGCGGCGGCGTCGAACCGCCCGACATCGCGAACGCCGAGACCTTGAAGGCGGCGCTGCAGGCCGCCGAGCACGTCGTCTTCAACCGCGCCTCGACCGGCGTCATCGTCGAGGAGATGCTGCAGCGGCTCGGCGTCGACGATGCGGTCAATGCCAAGGCCGAGCGCGTCGCCGACGGAGCGTCGGTGATGCGCAGGCTGCTGGCGGGAACGTCACCGCGCGAGTTCGGGTTCGCGGCGATGACCGAGATCACGCTCTTTCGCGACCAGGGCATCCGGCTCGTCGGCCCGTTGCCGCCGTCGCTGCAGAAGAGCACCACCTACATCGCGGTGCCGTGGCCCGGACTTCGACAGTCCGACGCCGCGCGCGCGGCCGCGGTCACCGCATTGATCCGCCAACTGCAAGGCTCGGACGCGCGCTCGCAATTCGCGAGCGCGGGAATCGAGCCTGCGCAATGAACGCCACAAGCGTTATCTCTGGAGATCGTCCTTGAACGCAACGACCTCGACCCCACCAGCACCGCAGATCGCCACGAGCGAGCGAGCCGGGTACCTCCGCCAGCCGACACTGCGCGGCGATCGCATCGTCTTCGTCGCCGACGACGACCTCTGGAGCGTCGCCGCGTCGGGCGGCGTCGCGCGGCGCCTGACTGCCGGCCTCGCCGAAGCGTCGACGCCCGCGCTCTCGCCCGACGGCCGCTGGCTCGCGTTCGTCGGCCGCGACGAGCAGCATCCCGAGGTCTACGCGATGGCCGCCGACGGCGGCCAGGCCAAGCGCCTGACGTGGCTCGGCACCGACGTGCAGGTGCGCGGCTGGACTCCCGCCGGCGACATCGTCTACGTGACCACGCAAGGTCAGCCGTTCTTCCGCAACCACCAGGCGTTCGCGGTCGCGCCCACGGGCGGCGCGTCGCGCGCGCTCGAGCTTGGCCAAGTCAACCACATCGCATGGGGCGCAGGCGGCCGCGTCGCGATCGGCCGCAACACCGAAGACCCGGCGCGCTGGAAGCGCTACCGCGGCGGCCGCGCCGGCGCGATCTGGGTCGACGCCGAAGGCAGCGGCATGTTCCGCCGCCTCGTCGAGCTCGCCGGCAACGTGACGTCGCCGATGTGGATCGGCGAGCGCCTCTACTTCATCGGCGACGGCGAAGGCGTCGGCAATCTCTACTCGTGCCGGCCCGACGGCAGCGACGTGCGCCGCCACACCGACCACGACGACCACTACGCGCGGCAGGCGCAGAGCGACGGCGTGCGCATCGTCTACATGTGCGGCGCGCGGCTGTGGCTGTTCGATCCGGCGAGCGACTCCACGCGCGAGCTCGCGATCGAAACGCCGGCGCACCGGACGCAATCGGCGCGCCGCTTCGTCACCGCGGCCGATCACCTCGAATCGTTCCGCCTCCATCCGCAGGGCCACTCGCTCGCCATCGTCGCGCGCGGCCAGCTGTTCGCGATGCCGCTCTGGGAAGGCGCGGCGACGCGACGCATCGACGATTCGGGGGAAGCGCTGGCGAGCGCCGCTGCAGCGTCCGCCGCCGAGGACGGACCCGCGGTGCGGCTGCGCCGCGGCCAGTGGCTCGCCGACGGAGCGACGCTCGTCGCCGCGAGCGACGCCTCTGGCGAAGAGAAGCTGGTCGTCTTCGCCGGCGACGGCAGCGCGCGCACGCTGCCATGGGACTGCGGCCACGTCACCGCGCTCGCCGCCGCACCGGTCGGCAGCGCGGTCGCGTTGGCCAACCATCGCAACGAGGTCTGGATCGGCGATGTCGCGAGCGGCGAGCTGACTGCCGTCGACAGCAGCGGCTACGGCCGCAGCGACGACCTCGCGTGGTCGCCCGACGGCGCCTGGCTCGCCTACACGTTCGCCGCCGACACCCGCCACGTCGCGCTGAAGCTCTTCTCGCGCGCGACGCGATCGAGCACGTGGCTGACCGAGCCCGAGTTCCGCGACACCATGCCGGCGTTCGATCCCGACGGGCGCTATCTCTATTTCGTCTCGGTGCGCACCTTCGATCCGGTCTACGACAGCGTCCGCTTCGATCTCAGCTTTCCACGCGGCGCGCGGCCGTATCTGATCGCACTGCAGGCGGGCGGGCGGCCGCCGTTCGATCCCGAGCCACGCGGTCTCGCGCCAGAACTGCCGAACGGCGCGGGTGGCGTGCTCGCTGGCGGCGAAGCGTCCGGCGCGAAGAAGCAGGAGCGCCCCGCGGCGCCGGTGCGCATAGACCTCGACGGCATCGCGCAGCGTGTCGCCGCGTTCCCGGTCGCCGAAGGCCGCTACGGCAGGATCGCCGGCATCGCCGGCGGCAAGGTCGTCTGGAACACGCAGAACCTGATCGGCGCGCACGGCCGCGGCGGCCACAAGGAAGCCGCCGGCAAGCTCGAGCGCTTCGACTTTGCGACCGGACGCGCCGAGACGGTCGCCGAGAAGAGCGACGACTTCGCGCTCTCGGCCGATACCAAGACGCTCGTCTATCGCGACGGCAAGCAGCTGCGCGCGGTATTCGCTGCGGGCAAGGCCGAGAAGCCGGACCCCGCCGACGCCGAAGGCCCGGCGTCGCGCAAGAACGGCCGCATCGATCTCGACCGCATCCGCGTCGCGATCGAGCCGCGCCGCGAATGGCGGCAGATGCTGCGCGAAGTGTGGCGGCTGCAACGCGACCAGTTCTGGTCGGATGCCCTCTCGGGAGTCGACTGGAACGCGGTCTGGCAGCTCTACGCGCCGCTCGTCGAGCGCGTCGCGACGCGCGCCGACGTCTCCGACCTCATCTGGGAGATGCAGGGCGAGCTCGGCACCTCGCACGCGTACGAGATCGGCGGCGATCACCGCAAGGCCGCCGTCGGCGCCCTCGGCCACCTCGCCTGCACGTCGCGCTGGGATGCGGCGCGCGGCGGCTGGGAGATCACGCGCATCGCCCGCGGCGACGCCTGGGACGCCGCTGCCGACTCGCCGCTCAACGCGGTCGGCGTCGAGGCGAAGGTCGGCGAGCGGATCGTCGCGATCGACGGCCAGCGGCTGACCGAGTCACTGCCGCCCGAGGCGCTGCTCGTCCACCGCGCTGGTCAGAAGGTGCAGCTTTCCCTCTCAGGCGAAGGCGGCGGCGAGCGCCGCCGCGACGTCGTCGTCACCGCGCTCGCCGACGACGTCCCGATCTACTACCGCGAGTGGGTCGAGAAGAACCGTGCCTGGGTGCACGAGCGCTCGCAGGGGCGCGTCGGCTACTTCCACGTCCCCGACATGCAGGCGGCGGGCTTCGCCGAGTTCCACCGCTACTTCGCAACCGAGTGCGAGCGCGACGCGCTGATCGTCGACGTCCGCTACAACCGCGGCGGCCACGTCTCGCAGCTGCTGATCGAGAAGGTCGCGCGACGGCGGCTCGCGTTCGTCCACTCGCGCTGGATGAACATCACGACGTATCCCGAGGAGGTCGTCGCCGGTCCCGTCGTCACGCTCACCAACGAGCATGCCGGCTCCGACGGCGACATCTTCTCGCACACCGTGAAGCTCATGAAGATCGGCCCGCTCGTCGGCACGCGCACGTGGGGCGGCGTCGTCGGCATCTGGCCGCGCCATCGCCTCGTCGACGGCAGCGAGACGACGCAACCCGAGTTCGCGTTCTGGTTCACCGACGTCGGCTTCGGCGTCGAGAACCACGGCACCGATCCCGACGTCGAGGTCGACAACGCGCCGCAGGACGCCGCCGCCGGCCGCGACCGCCAGCTCGAGACCGCGCTGCAGGTCGCGCTCGACGCCGTCGCGCGCACCGCGCCGGTCCGCGCACCAGAGGTAAAGCGTCCGATCCTGGCCCGCAAGCCGCTGCCGCCGCGACGCTGAGCGCCGGGCGGCGGAGACCCAGGCGCTGGTTCGGCGTCGCGTCAGGACGTCGGCTGCTTGACGATCCGCAGGTAGGGCCGCGGGGCCTTCCAGCCGTCGGGGTACTTCTTCTTCGCGTCCTCGTCCGAGACCGAGCCGGCGATGATGACGTCGTCGCCCTGCTTCCATTGCGCCGGCGTCGCGACCTGATGCTTGGCGGTGAGCTGGATCGAATCGAGAACGCGGATGATCTCGTCGAAGTTGCGGCCGGTCGTCATCGGGTAGGTAAGCATCAGCTTGATCTTCTTGTCGGGGCCGATGACGAAGACGGAGCGCACCGTCGCGTTGTTGGCCGGCGTGCGGCCGTCCGACGCGACCTCGTCGGCGGGCAGCATGTTGTAGAGCTTGGCGACCTTGAGGTCGGAGTCGGCGATCATCGGGTACTTGACCGTCGCGCCCTGCGTCTCCTCGATGTCCTTGCTCCACGCCTGGTGACGATCGACCGGGTCGGCCGACAGGCCGATCAGCTTGGCGTTGCGCTTGGTGAACTCGGGCTCGATCTTGGCCATGTAGCCGAGCTCGGTCGTGCAGACGGGAGTGAAGTCCTTCGGGTGCGAGAACAGGATCGCCCACTGGCTGCCGATCCAGTCGTGAAAGCGAATCTTGCCCTTGGTGGTCTCGGCTTCGAAATCGGGTGCGGTGTCGTTGATGCGCAGGGACATGTCGGTCTCCTTGGACGTGCTGGGCGCGAGGCGGGGGCGCCCGGGGGGCAACGAGTATCGCGCGGCACCCATCGTCTTGCATGCGGAGTTGCCGCCGCTAGGATGGCCCGGGAGTTGCGAGGCGCCCCTCCTCCATTTCGCGAAGGAACGACCATGGACATCCGCCCCCGCCGCCGTGCCCTCCTCCGTGCCGGCATCGCCGGCGCCGCCGCGCTCGCCTGGCCGGCATGGGCGGCGTCGGACAAGCCGATCCGCATCGTCGTCACCTTCGCTGCCGGTGGCGCGAGCGACATCGTCGCGCGCATCGTCGGCGAGCAGCTCGCCAAGAAGCTCGGCCAGCCGGTCATCGTCGACAACCGCCCGGGCGCCGGCGGCAGCGTCGGCGGCACCAACGTCGCCCAGGCGCCCGCCGACGGCTCGACGCTGATGCTCTCGAACTCGACGCCGATCTCGATCGGCCCGTTCGCGCTCGAGAAGCAGCCGTACGACCCGGTCGCCGACTTCACCCACATCGCGCTGATCGGCTCGGCGCCGTGCGTCGTCATGGCCAACCCCAACGCCGGCATCAACACCATCGTCGACCTCGAGAACGCGGCGAAGAAGTCGGGGTCGCTGCAGTTCGGCTCGGGCGGCCCGGCGTCGATCGGCCACATCTACGGCGAGCTGATGAACCGCGCCCTCGGCATCAAGATGACGCACGTGCCGTACCGCGGCGGTGCGCCGATGACGACCGACCTGATCGCCGGCGTGATCCCGATCGGAATCGACGTCATCACCGCGTTCGTGCAGTACTTCAAGACCGGCCAGATCAAGCCGCTCGCGGTGACCTCGGCGCAGCGCTCGCCGCTCGCGCCCGACGTGCCGACGGTCGTCGAATCGGGCCACGCCAAGCTCGTCCTCGACAACTTCTTCGGCATCAGCGGGCCGGCGAAGATGCCCGCCGATCTCGTCGCGCGCATCAACGCGGCGACCAACGAGGTGCTCGCGCAACCCGACATCAAGAAGCGCCTGCTCGAGCTCGGCGTGACGACGACGCCGGGAACCCCGGCCGACTTCGCCGCCTTCGTCCGCAACCAGGTCAACGCGCTGCAGCCGGTCGTCAGGACCGTGCGCGTGACGCTCTGACGAGTGAACCTCGCGCAACTGCTCGTCCGCGCCGCGCGCGTCCACCCCGACCGCCCCGCGGTGCTGCGCGGCGAGCGCGTGCTCTGGCGCTATCGCGAGCTCGCCGATCGCGTCGCGCGCCTGGCAGGCCATCTGCGCGCGCTCGGCCTCGCCGCCGGCGATCGCGTCGCGATCGTGATGCGCAACGACGTCGCGTACCTCGAGTCGCTCTACGCCGTCTGGTGGGCCGGCCTCGCCGCGGTGCCGATCAACGCGAAGCTGCACGCCGGCGAGGTCGCCTTCATCCTCGACGACGCCGGGGCGTCGGCCCTGATCGCGAGCGAGGACCTCGCCGACGCGGTCGCGCCGCTCGCGCCGAGCCTGCGCGCGACGCTCGTTCCCGGATCCGCGCGCGGCGAGGCTGCCTTCGACGCGGCGCCGGTCGACGCCGCGCCGTGCGCGCCGACCGACCTCGCATGGCTCTTCTACACGTCGGGAACGACCGGGCGTCCCAAGGGCGTGATGCTCAGCCACCGCAACCTGCAGGCCGCGCTCGCGTGCTACTTCATCGACGTCGACGACGTCGATCCCGCCGACGCGACGGTCTACGCAGCGCCGATCTCGCACGGCGCGGGCTTGTACAACCTGCCCTTCATGGCGCGCGCCGCGCGCCACGTCGTCCCCGAGTCGGGCGGCTTCGATCCCGCCGAGCTCCTCGCGCTGTCGCGAACGGTCGGGCGCCTCTGCATGTTCGCCGCGCCGACGATGGTGCATCGGCTTGTCGATCACGTCGCCGCGACCGGCGCGCCGAGCGACGGCTTCAAGACGATCGTCTACGGCGGCGGCCCGATGTACGTCGAGGACATCCGCCGCGCGCTGGCGGCGATGGGCCCGCGCTTCGTCCAGATCTACGGCCAGGGCGAGTCGCCGATGACGATCACCGCGCTCTCGCGCGCGCACCTCGCCGCCGAGCGCCATCCGCGCTGGGCCGAGCGCATCGCCTCGGTCGGCGTCGCGCAGACGCTCGTCGAGGTACGCGTCGTCGGTGGCGACGGCAGCGACGTGGCCACGGGCGAAACCGGCGAGGTGGTCGTTCGCGGCGACCCGGTGATGGCCGGCTACTGGAGGAACCCGGAGGCGACCGAGCAGGCGCTGCGCGACGGGTGGCTGTGGACCGGCGACCTCGGCGCACTCGACGACGACGGTTTCCTGACACTGAAGGACCGCTCGAAGGACCTGATCATCAGCGGCGGCTCGAACATCTACCCGCGCGAGGTCGAGGAGGTGCTGCTGCGCCACCCGCGCGTGCGCGAGGTCTCGGTCGTCGGCCGGCGCGACGCGCGCTGGGGCGAGACCGTCGTGGCGTTCGTCGCCTGCGATGGCGACGCCGTCGACACCGGCGAGCTCGACGCGCTCTGCCTCGCGCACATCGCGCGCTTCAAGCGGCCGCGCGAGTACCGCTTCGTCGACGCGCTGCCGAAGAACAACTACGGCAAGGTGCTGAAGACGGCACTGCGCGAGCAGCTGCAACGCGAGGACGAATCGACATGACGACGACCCAGGCGCCCGACGGCCGCAGCGAGCCGACCGCCGAGCAGGTGCTCGCGCTGCTCGACCGCGCGCAGGCGCTGTCGCGGCGGACGATGGACGCCGGCCACCATCCGTTCGCCGCCCTCCTCGTCGCTCCCGACCACGCGACGGTGCTGCTCGAGCAGGGCAACGTCGACAGCGTCAACCACGCCGAGGCCGTGCTCGCGCGCGAAGCGGCGCGGCGCTTCTCGCCGACCGAGCTGTGGCCGTGCACGCTGGTGACGACGGTCGAGCCGTGCGCGATGTGCGCGGGGACGCAGTATTGGGCCAACATCGGCCGCACGATCTTCGGCATCGCGGAGAAGGCGCTCCTCGACATCACCGGGAATCACGCCGAGAACCCGACCCTCGACCTGCCGTGCCGCCATGTCTTCGCGCGCGGCCAGAAGGACGTGCGCGTGATCGGTCCGGTCGCCGCCGCCGAGCCGGCGATCGTCGCGCTGCATCGCCGCTACTGGCGCTCGCGCTGAGACGCGCTTTCGCCGGCGCGACCACAATCGCACCATGAACGACGCCGCGATCGACCTCCGCTCCGACACCGTCACCCGTCCGACCGACGCGATGCGCGCGGCGATGCACGCCGCCGCGGTCGGCGACGACCAGTACGGCGAGGATCCCGTCACCAACGAGCTGCAGGAGCGCGTCGCTGCGCTGCTCGGCAAGGAGGCGGGCCTCTGGGTGCCCTCGGGGACGATGGCCAACCAGATCGCGCTGCGCGTGCTGACGCGGCCCGGCGACGAGGTCATCGTCAGCCGCGAGTGTCACGCCGGCTGGCACGAGACCGGCGGCTCGGCGGCGAACGCCGGCGTGCAGCTGCACGAGATCGGCAGCGGCGGCTGGTTCACGATCGAGCAGATCGAGGCCGCAATCAAGCCGCGCGGTCTGCCGGTCTATCCGCCGACGACGCTGATCGAGATCGAGAACACGCACAACCGCAGCGGCGGCATCGTCTTCCCGCAGGCCGAAGTCGCTCGCATCTGCGCACTGGCGCGCGCCCGCGGCATCGCGACCTTTCTCGACGGCGCGCGGGTGTGGAACGCGGCCGTCGCGAGCGGCCGGCGCGAGGCCGAGCTCGCCGAGCCGTTCGACCTCGTCGCCGTGTCGTTCTCCAAGGGACTCGGCGCGCCTGGCGGATCGCTGCTCGCTGGCCGCCGCGAGCTCGTCGCCGCGGCGACGCGGCAACGGCGCATGCTCGGCGGCGCGATGCGCCAGACGGGCTTTTTCGCCGCGGCCGCGCTCTTCGGCGTCGCCCACCACCGCGAGCGCCTCGCCGACGACCACGACCACGCGCGTCGCCTCGCCGAGGCGCTCGCGCGGCATCACCACGTGCGCATCGACCTGACGACGGTGCAGACGAACATCGTCGTCTTCCGCCTGCACCCCGACGGCGTCGACGCCGCGACGGTGGTGCGGCGCGCGCGCGAGCGCGGCGTGCTGCTCAACGCCTTCGACGAGCGCACGGTGCGCGCGGTCACGCACCTCGACGTCTCGCGCAGGCAGATCGATCGCGCCGCCGACGCCATCACCGCCGCGCTCGCCGGCTGAGCCGGCCAGTGCCCCAAAGGGCAATGGGCGAGCGCCGCGCGCGCTGCTAGGCTCGATTGCCGCCTCGGGGCTCCGCTCGTGAACCTTCTGCGTTCGCACCTTCGCTCGCACCTGTTGCACCGCATCGTCGTCCTGCTCCTCGTCCTGCCTGCGGCAGGCGCGCTGGCGCAGGACGCGGCGCTTCCGGCGTTCAAGGAGGTCGACTCGATGGAGGCGCGCGTCCAGGGCTGCGTCACCTGCCACGGCCAGAGCGGCCAGGGCACGAACAGCGGCTATTACCCGCGCATCGCCGGCAAGCCGGCCGGCTATCTCTACAACCAGCTGGTCGCGTTTCGCAACGGCACGCGCAACTACGCGCCGATGAACTACCTCGTCGCCTATCTCCCCGACGCGTACCTGCGCGAGATGGCCGAGCACTACGCGAAGCTCAGGCCGCCGTTCGCGCGCCGCGATCCGGGCAGCGTCGACCCGGCCGTGCTCGCGCGCGGCGAGGCGCTCGTCAAGACCGGCGATCCGCAGAAGACGATTCCGGCCTGCGCAGCGTGCCATGGCGCGGGCCTGACGGGAATGCAGCCCGGGATCCCGGGCCTGGTCGGCTTGCGGCCGACGTACCTCACCGCGCAGCTGACGGCGTGGAAGGTCGGCGAGCGCAAGGCCGCCGAGCCCGACTGCATGAAGCGGATCGCCAACCGCCTCACCGAGAGCGACATCGCCGCGGTCTCGGCGTGGCTCGCGCGCCAGGAGCCGCCGCAGGATCCATCGCCGGAATCGGCCAACCTCGTCCGCATGCCGTTCGCGTGCGGCAGCCAGAAGTAGCGCGATGCGAATGGGGCTGCGCATCGCGATCGGCGCCGTCGTCCTGGCGGCGCTCGCCGTCGCCGTCGTGCTCTCGATGCAGCCGGGCGTGCTGCCGTCGAAGCCGCCGCAGGAAAAGGCGGCACGGCCTGCAGGCGCGACCAACGCCGAGACGCTGCTGATCCAGAAAGGCGAGTACCTCGCGCGCGCCGGCGACTGCGTCGCCTGCCACACCAACCCCGAAGGCAGGGAATTCGCCGGCGGCCGGGCGATGCCGACGCCGTTCGGCGCGCTCTACTCGCCGAACATCACTCCCGACGAGGAGACCGGCATCGGCCAGTGGAGCTCCGACGAGTTCTACCGGATGATGCACAGCGGCGTCTCGCGCGACGGCTCGCTCCTCTACCCCGCGATGCCGTTCGCGTCGTACACCAAGGTGACCCGCGCCGACTCCGATGCGATCTACGCGTACCTGATGTCGGTGCAGCCGGTGAAGCTAAAGAACCGGCCGCACGAGCTTCGCTTTCCGTTCAACAAGCGCGAGCTCCTGATCGGCTGGCGCACGCTCTACTTCAAGGAAGGCGAATACCAGCCCGACCCGAAGCAGTCGGAGCAGTGGAACCGCGGCGCCTATCTCGTCGAGGGCCTCGGCCACTGCTCGATGTGCCACACCGCGATCAACGCGCTCGGCGGCTCGAAGGAGTCGCAGGAGTTCGAAGGCGGGATGATCCCGAACCAGAACTGGTACGCGCCGTCGCTGACGTCGAACCGCGAGGCCGGGCTCGGCGAATGGGACCTCAAGGACATCGCCGATCTGCTGCAGGTCGGCGTCTCCAAGCGCGCGACCGTCTACGGCCCGATGGCCGAGGTCGTCTACAACAGCCTGCAGTACATGACCGACGCCGACGCCGAGGCGATGGCGGTCTACCTGAAGACGCTGCCCAAGCGCGACGCCGATCCGCTGCCGACGAGCCAGGCGCGGCTCGTCCAGCCTACGGTGATGGAGAACGGCCGCAAGATCTACGACAAGCAGTGCGCGCTCTGCCACGGTGCCGACGGCAAGGGACACCCGCCCGCGTATCCGCCGCTCGCCGGCAACCAGTCGATCACGATGACCTCGCCGGTCAACTCGATCCGCATGGTCCTCAACGGCGGCTACGCACCGGGGACGAAGAAGAACCCGCGGCCGCACGGCATGCCGCCGTTCAGCCACATCCTCGACGACGAAGAGGTCGCCGCCGTCGTCACCTACATCCGCGTCGCGTGGGACAACAGCGGCGCGCCGGTCGCGGCGGCGCAGGTGCCCGAGCTGCGCAAGCTCCTGCCGGAATAGCGAAGGAGACGCCATGGCCGACGACGGCGAGCCCGACCCGAGCGGCGACGATCGCGCCGTCGACGAGATCGTCGCGCGCGGCCCGAGCGGCGCGTTCGCGCTCGCCGGCGTCGCGACGGCGATCGTCGTCGCGATCTACGTCGGCTTCTACTTCCTCGTCTACCTGCCGCGGGGAGCTGTGCAATGAGCAATGGCGCGGCGGCGCACGCCTCCGAGCTCGTCGCCGTCGCCGCCGAGCGGCGCTGGGCCTGGATCGTCGGTGCGATCATCGCGATGATCGTCGTGATGATGGTCGTCACCGGCCTGCACTGGGCGTCGATGCCGCCGTCGCGGGTCGAGACGATCGACGCCAAGACGCTCCATCTGCGCGGCGAGTTCGTCGAGAGCAACCTCGGCACGACGCTCGCGCCCGACGGCAAGGTGACCGCGCGCCTGGTCGCCCAGCAATACTCGTTCGTTCCGCAGTGCATCGTCGTTCCCGAAGGGATGCCGGTGACGTTCCGGGCGACCGCGACCGACGTGATCCACGGCTTCGTCGTCGGCACGACCAACGCCAACACGATGGTCATTCCCGGCTTCGTCGCGACCTTCACGACGACGTTCCCGAAATCCGGCGAGCACCTCATGCCGTGCCACGAGTACTGCGGCACCGGCCACGAGGCGATGTGGGCGCGGGTGCAGGTGCTGCCGCGCGACGAGTTCCTCGCCCGCGCGCGCTCGGGAGAAAGGCTCAGCTGTGTCGCGCGCTAGCAAGCTCGTCCTCGCCCACTTCTGGGTCGCGTTCGTCGGCTTCGCCGGCGCGCTGGTGCTCGGCGCGTGGCAGATGTACATCCGCAGCCCGCTCGCGGCGTGGATCAACAACCCCGAGCACTACTACCGCTCGGTGACCGCGCACGGCACCGTGATGGCGTACGTGCTGCCGACGCTCGTCGCGATGGGCTTCGGCTACGCGATCTGCGAGCTCGCGCTGAAGCGACCGCTGGTCGGCGTGAAGTGGGGCTGGGCCGGCTTCTGGCTCGTCATCGCCGGCACGGTGGTGGCGGCGGCGACGATGGCGGTCGGCAAGGCGTCGGTGCTCTACACCTTCTACCCGCCGATGCTCGCGAGCCCCTTCTACTACCTCGGTGTCGTCCTCGTCGTCGTCGGCTCGTGGATCTGGGTCGCGCTGATGGTGATCAACCTGCG
>Ga0207689_10000717_pt1 | contig 31746 bp, 29 predicted proteins | sample KBSMisM52_FD_184312 | JGI IMG/M metagenome (GOLD analysis project Ga0207689, IMG submission 184312) | Miscanthus rhizosphere microbial communities from Kellogg Biological Station, Michigan, USA - KBS Miscanthus M5-2 (SPAdes) (version 2) | ecosystem: Host-associated > Plants > Roots >...
AGTCCGCTACTGGCACCACATCCCCTGGAGCCCACGCTAGCCGTGCCGTCTGCCTCGCTGGTTGTAATCGTTGGTCCCACGGGGAGTGGTAAGACTGCGCTCTCGCTAGCCATCGCTCAGCGATTTAAGGGAGAGATCGTCAATTGCGACTCCGTTGCCATGTATCGAGAGTTCGAAATTGGTACCGCTAAGCCGACTCTCGAACAACGGCGATCCGTTCCCCACCATCTCTTAGATTTTGTCGAGCCAACTGATTACATCACTGCCGGGGAATACGCGCGGCAGGCACGCGACATTTTGGGCGAAATCAAAACCTGGGGAAAGCTCCCGATCGTGGTGGGGGGCACCGGTCTCTATTTGCGAGCGTTGCTGGAAGGCCTGTTCCCCGGCCCGCAACGTTCAGAGCAATTGCGCGAGCGTCTGCGAGAACGAGTCGAGCAACACGGTTCGCAACATCTTCACAAGATTCTTTCTCGGTTGGATAAAGCCGCAGCAGAGAAAATTCACGCCAATGATGTACCAAAACTAATCCGGGCGATTGAAGTCTGTCTCGCGTCACGCGAAAAAATGACCGAGATGTGGAAAAAAGGCAGTGAACCGCTCAAGGGATTTCAAATCCTGCGTCTCGGACTGAACCCCGACCGCACTCGACTCTACGAACGCCTGAACTCCCGCGCGATCCACATGTTCGATGCCGGCCTAGTCGAGGAAACGCAGATGCTGTTAAACAAATATGGCGATCGCGCGCGAGCACTCACGTCGCTGGGGTACAAGCAGGCCGTCCAATTTTTGGGAGGAGAAATGACGCGCGAGATGGCGATCCAGACTACACAACAGGCTCATCGAAACTACGCGAAACGGCAGATGACTTGGTTCCGGCGAGAACCCGCCGTAATTTGGCTGGACGGCTTCGGGAACGATAAAACAGTTGAACTTAAGGCGGCCTCTTTCGTGGAAGGTATCCTGTCGTCCCAGACAGAGAAGCAAAAGCTTTAAGCACAGAGGACACAGAGGTTCACGGAGTGAGGACTTTCTCTGTGCATACTTGTGTCCTCTGTGGTTCACCTTTTGCTTGCCCCTACATACTCCGTGCTACATTCTGCTAATGTTCCGTCGCGCTCTAATTCCCCTTGCCCTTTTGTGCGTTCTGACATCGGCATTTGCCAAAGATAAATTTCAGCGTCCCGGCCCCATCCATCTGGATCGCGATGGCGAAAAGTGGGCGGAGAAGACTCTCCGCAAGATGTCCACCGAAGAAAAAATTGGACAGCTCTTCATGATCTGGGTGCGCGCGCAGTTTGTGAACGTCAACAATCCGGACTATCTGAAGCTCCGCGATACCATCACGAAATACCACATTGGCTCACTCGCGATGACTGTCCCCTACGAGCCGCCTTTTCTATATCGCAATCAACCGTATGAAGCGGCGTCTTTGTTGAACCGGCTTCAAAAAGACTCCAAGCTCCCGTTATTAATCGCAGCTGATTTCGAACGTGGACTCTCTATGCGCCTCTACGGGACAACCGACTTTCCCCACGCCATGGCTTTCGGCGCGACAGGAAAAACTGGCCTGGCCGAAGCCTTCGGCCGCATCACCGCACAGGAATCCCGCGCGGTCGGCGTTCATTGGAATTTCTTTCCCGACTCGGACGTGAATTCCAATCCGGCGAACCCCATCATCAACACCCGTTCATTCGGGGAAGACCCGCAAGCCGTCAGTGACATGGTGAACGCCTACATTCGCGGCGCGCATGAAGGCGGAATGCTGACCACGATCAAACACTTTCCCGGACACGGCGACACCGCCACCGACTCACACTTGGGCGTAGCCAAAGTCACTGGTGATCTCGCCCGCTTGCAATCAACCGAACTAGTTCCCTTCAAGAAAGCTATCGAAGCTGGAGCGGATTCCGTTATGGTGGCCCACGTCAGCATTCCAGCTCTTGAGCCGGATCCAAATCGCGTAGCCACCACATCCCCGGCAATCGTCACTAACTTGCTCAAACAACAACTGGGTTTTAAGGGAATCGTCGTAACCGACGCGCTCGACATGGGCGCCCTCACCCATCTCTACAGTAGTGACATCGGACGTGCCGCTGTCGACGCTTTCAAAGCCGGTAATGACTTGCTCATCATCCCGGCCGATCTGGATGCTTCCTACAATGCCATGCTGAAGGCGGCGAACAGTGGTGAAATCACGACACTACAGATTGACGCCTCCACCCTCAAAATATTGAAAGCAAAGGCTTCTCTAGGACTTAACAAGGCTCGCCTGAACGACCTCGACCAGCTCAGCACTATCGTTGGCAAGCCGGAAAATATCGCCAAAGGTCAGGAGGTTGCTGATGACGCGATCACGCTTGTCCGCGACAACGGCAAGCTACTCCCCTTAAAAAGAGTGGGAACCCCCGTCGGCGGACTTCCGTATACCAGAGCGGAGGAAGTGCACAATCACTTGGTCGTGGCGATCCTGGCCGAAGATGTGCGCACCGAAACCGGACGTGCTCTCGAACGCCAGATCAAGGCGCGGGTGCCTGACGCGCACGTTTTCTACCTCGATCCGAGGGTTGCCGGAGCCATGTCGAACGACGTTCTCACTGCCGTGGATGCAGGCGAAACTGTAATCGCAGCCGCGTATGTGATTCCGACTGCCGGACGAGCCAACGCCGTGAATGGAGTGCTGCAAAACACCGTGTCTCTCACCGATGCCAACGGTGCACTGCTGCAACAAATACTGAGTCGCGCCAGTCGAAAAACATTGGTTCTGGCCATGGGGAACCCCTACATCGCGACCGACTTCCCAAATGTTGAAAATTACATCTGCTCTTTTTCCAACACTTCAGTTTCCGAAATTGGCGTAGTGAAAGCATTGTTCGGTGAGATTCCCATCCACGGCCATCTCCCGGTCACTATCCCCGGCATCGCCGCACGCGGTGCAGGAATCGATCGGCAAACCAATGTCGCTCCAGGAGCTATCAATGTCATCCCATCGCCGCACTAATCTCAAATTTGTCTGCGTTGCAGTAGTCGCGCTGTTGCTGCTGTCCGCGTGCAGCGTGAGCGTTAAGAAAAGCGAAAACGGCGAAGACAAGAATGTCGACATCCGTACACCGGTGGGCGACATCAAGGTCGACAAAGACGCGGACGCGCGCGACACAGGCCTGCCCGTCTATCCGGGAGCACGCCTGCGACGCGACGACGATAAAGACCACAAGAGCGCCAATGTAAATCTTTCCTTCGGTGAGTATGGACTGAAAGTCGTCGCGCTTGAGTACGAGTCGGATGACGCACCGGAAAAGCTGGTCTCGTTCTATCAAGCACAGCTTAAGAAATATGGCAACGTCATCGAATGCCACGTCCACAGCCGTGGAGATCAGGTAAAAGCTGACACCAAACATGACTCCGACGCGCTTACCTGCGAAGACAATGGCGGGTCTACCATCGAGTTAAAAGTAGGGACCAAGCAAAATCAGCGCATTGTGTCAGTCGAACCACAGGATAAGGGATGCCACTTCGCCCTGGTGCGCGTACAAACCCACGGCAAGGAAACAATTTAGCGTTTGACTTTCCGACAAGGTCCCTGAGCAAAGCCGAAGGGGACGAGGAGGAATCTGCTTCTGCCAAGGCGGCGCGTTCCTTGCCTGTCCGTCCCCGCTGCGGTACTTTGAATTGAGTGGAAACCTGTTACAAGTGCCATGCATTACTCCCGCAAGGTAAGGTCTTTTGTCCGGAGTGCGGTGCCCCATTGATCCGTGTAAGTCTTCCCGAACCAGCAGCATCGCCGATGCCGGCGACCAACTCTGTAGCAACATACGACACAAATTTCTCACCTCCCGTCACTGATTCCCAAGCCCTTCAGTGGCCACCAGCACTGCGTTCGACAATCCCGGCAGCGATCATTGGCGCCACTTTCATGATTTTCCCCCTGGGAATTGGTATCGCGGGGATGGTCGCATCCGGCGCTCTTTCCGCCCTGTTCTATTACCACCGAGTGTCCGCTAGAAATTTAACCACTGGAACCGGAGCAAAACTGGGAGCGCTGACTGGCTTTTTTGGCGGCGTATTCACTGTTATCTACACAAGTGTTGTGGCCATTTTTTGGGGAAGCGAACAGTTTCGCGCCGCCATGATGGATCAGCTGAATCAATTTGCCTCTCAAACCCATGATCCACGCCAGCTCGAAATGATTGAATACTTCAAAACCCCGGCAGGCCTGACGGCGATCCTGATTTTGGGCACCATTGTCATGCTCTTCCTGTTTCTGGCTTTTTCTACCGTTGGCGGGGCATTGGGAGCCGCGTGGATAAGGCGTCGGCATCGTTCTTAACGGTCCCTCTCGCTCTGGAACAAATGGTCGTCATCTTCCTCATTCGGAAGCACTTATAACCAAGTACTTGATTTCCCGTCTTGCTCCGCTTGGCATTGCCCGCGTATGATTCAGCGTTCATGTCTCCTAAGGTGAATAGTCGTCAATCTCCCCTGCGCGAGAAGTCGCAGCAGATCATGTCTTCGTCGGAAATCGAGCGCACCCTGGTCCGTCTGGCCCACGAAATCATCGAGAAAAACAACGGTGCCAAGGATTTAGGGCTGATTGGAATCCGCCAGCGCGGTGTGCCCCTGGCGCAGCGGCTGGCCGGAATTATCCGCCGCATCGAGAAAAAAAGCCCCGTTCCCGTAGGAACATTGGACATCACCGCACATCGCGATGACCTTTCCACGCTCGGGGCGAAGGCAATCGGGCAAAAGTCCGAGATCCCTTTTGACATCAACGGCAAAGACATCATCCTGGTAGATGACGTTCTCTACACTGGCCGCACCACGCGCGCAGCCATGGACACTTTGTTCACACACGGGCGCCCGCGCAGGATTCAGCTTTGCGTTTTCGTAGACCGAGGCCACCGCGAGTTACCGATTGAAGCGACATTCGTGGGGCGAAAAATTCCCACCAGTCACAATGAAAGTGTTCTGGTGCAATTACGCGAAGTTGATGAAGCAGACAAGGTCTTGTTGGTAGAAAAAAACGATTAACCAATGTCTCTGCGTCCTTTACGGTGAAAGATTTTTTGCGTAAGTCATGACCGAACCAAAAGCGGCACGCGGTTCTTTATTAGGGATAGAACACCTAAGCGCCTCGGAGATCATGAGCATTCTCCAGTTGGCGAAGCGAATGAACCCGCGAAAAATCCGGCCTCTGTTGCGAAATAAACGCGTCCTGTTGCTTTTCTACGAAGCGTCTACACGCACGCGCAGCTCTTTTGAAGTAGCCGCCAAATCGATGGGCGCCATGACCACGCTGGTGCTATCCAGTGGCTCAAGCATCGAGAAGGGCGAGTCACTGCTGGATACAGGCTATACCCTGCGAGCGGTAGGGGCTGATCTAATCGTCATCCGCCATCCCAGCGCCGGAGCACCGCAGTTGATGGCGCAGCACCTGGATATTCCCGTCGTCAACGCGGGCGACGGAATGCACGAGCACCCGACACAGGCTTTGCTCGATGCTTACACCATCCTACGTCACAAAAAAACTTTGAAGGGATTGCAAGTCGCAATCGTGGGCGACATCTATCACAGCCGCGTCGCCCGTTCCGGCGTACACTTGCTGTCAAAGTTCGGAGCCAAAATCACGCTGTGCGGCCCCCAAGAATTTTTGCCGGAAACCGCGGCCACGTTAGCTCCCGGCCTGCACATCGTTCGTACGGCTGAAGAAGCAGTCCACGGGGCCGACATTGTCATGGTCCTGCGGGTTCAAAAAGAACGCCTGGCCGGGACAAAAATCAGCTTGCAGGACTATATCGCGCGCTACCAGATGACGATGGCCCGACTGAAGTTAGCCAAGAAAGATGCGCTCCTAATGCACCCTGGCCCGATTATTCGCGGACTAGAATTGACTTGGGAGGTCGCCGACTGTCCGCAATCCGCAATCGTAGAAGAAGTAAGAAACGGTGTACCAGTGCGGATGGCGGTGTTGGCCAAAGCACTGGGTAAAGCGCGCTAAAACTCGTGCCGTCGCCGAATGTTGCGATTTTGGGTGGAGCAAGGACTTTGGCCTCTCGCGCTTTAGCCGCTGAGGTAGCTAGTTCGCAAATGACAAACAACAAATCAAAACCGGGTTCCCTATTAATCCGCAATGGCCATGTCATCGATCCGGCGTCCAAAATCGACGCGGTCATGGACGTCCTGCTCCGCGACGGCCACGTGGCCGAGGTCGCCCTTCCCGGCAAAACCAAAGGCACGGCCCACGAAAAGTTCGACGCCAAAGGATTAGTCGTCGCTCCCGGCTTTATCGACATCCATGTACATTTGCGCGAGCCGGGACAAAACTACAAAGAAAGCATCGCCACCGGCACCGCAGCCGCAGCTGCCGGAGGCTTCAGTTCTGTCTGCTGCATGCCGAACACGCAACCCGTGGTTGATTCCTCCGAATGGGTTTCATGGCTTCAGCACCCGGATCGCGGCGCGGTAGTCAACGTGTTCCCCATCGCTGCCGCAACCAAGGCCAGCAAAGGCGCGGTTCTCACTGATTTTCGCGGCCTGCAACGAGCCGGTGCCGTCGCCGTAACTGACGATGGCAAACCCATCCTCGGCGATGACATCATGCGCGAAACTTTGCGCCTAGGAGCAGAACTCAATTTCCCGATCATCCAGCACGCAGAAGATACTCGGGTAACCGCCAATTGTTCAATGAATGACGGACCAACTGCTTTCCGCCTGGGCCTGCGTGGAATGAAAACTTCCTCGGAAGGATCGGTTGTTGAGCGCGACGTACAGCTGGCCCACCAGTTCAACGGGGCACGCCTGCACGTAGCACATCTCTCGACAGCAGATGCGCTAAAAGCTGTCCGTCGAGGCAAGCGCAATAAAGTTCACGTCACCTGCGAGGTCGCACCGCATCACTTTACCCTGACCGATGCCGACATCCGCGACTACGACGCCAATTTCAAGATGAATCCGCCGCTACGCTCAGCTGCCGATCGCGAAGCCCTGATCGTGGCCTTGGGAGATGGCACAGTCGACGCAATCGCCACCGATCACGCTCCGCACGCTCCGCACGAAAAAATTATTGAGTTTGAGCGTGCGGCATTTGGAATTACCGGCTTTGACACTGCGGTAGCCCTGGCGATTACGCGGCTTAACGTGGGGGCAAAAATCCCCCTTGCTCGCATAGTCGAATTGTTCACCGCAGGCCCAGCGCGCGTGTTATCACTCACAGGGCATGGCACTCTAGCCCGCGGCGCGCACGCCGATGTCACCATCTTCGATGCCAAAAAACGCTGGACCTATGACGCCGCAAAGTCCCGTTCGAAATCACACAACACGCCATTCGATGGATGGCAGCTGACCGGCAAAGTAGTTTCAACGATAGTCAGCGGAAGAGTTGTCTACAGCGGAGATTAACCCAAATCTTCCGATTGGTTTGCAGTGGTTTTATGAAGTCGCTTCAGCGAACGTTATTCATTCGCCCCGCGCCTAAGCGCGGGGAACGATCTCTCCAGCGATGAGCGAGTCCCTTCAGGGCAGCACCGATCACAAAATCCCCATCCGTTTGGCAACCTTCGACAAGACTTCTAACGACCGCCCCAACTGATCCTGAGTATGTGTGGCCGTCATAATCGTCCGAATACGCGCCTTGCCCTCAGGCACTGTCGGGAAAGTAATCCCAGTCCCCATTACACCTTCTTTGAACAACTCCCGGGAAAACTCCATGGTCAACTTTCCATCGCCCACGATGATCGGCGTAATCGGGGTTTCGCTAGCAGGTGTATTCACGCCGCCAATATTGAATCCCAACCGCCTCAATTGTTCCTTCCAAAACCGCGTATTCTCCCAAAGCTTCTCAATGCGCTCCGGCTCTTGTTCCAACACATCAAACGCGGCGATGCAGGTAGCCGCTACCGAAGGTGGATGCGAGGTCGAAAACAAAAACGGCCGCGCGCGATGATAGAGAAATTCAATCAAATCGCGCGTTCCGCATACATACCCACCCAACGCACCGATTGCCTTCGACAAAGTCCCAACCTGAACATCCACTCGCCCATGCACCTTGAAATGATCAATCGTGCCGCGCCCATTACGACCCAGTACTCCGGACGAATGCGCATCATCCACCATCATGATGGCGCCATAGTTCTCCGCCAGGTCACACAACGCGGGCAATGGCCCAATATCGCCATCCATCGAAAAAACGCCATCTGTAATCAGTAACTTCTTCCCCGGCTGATCTTTGACGCTGGCAAGTTGCTCCTCCGCATGAGCAACATTCTTGTGTTCAAAGACTAAAATCTTCGCTCGCGACAACCGCGCCCCATCGATGATTGACGCGTGGTTCAGCTGATCCGAAATAATGAAATCTTCTTTCCCCAAAATGGCGGAAACAGTACCCGCATTCGCCGCAAACCCCGACTGAAAAACTACGCAAGCTTCCACATTCTTAAAACGGGCGATTTTCTCCTCCAGCTCCATGTGGATCTTCATCGTCCCGGCAATGGTCCGCACCGCGCCGGAACCGACTCCATACTTGCGCGTCGCCTCCAACGCGGCCTCGCGCAGCTTGGGATGCGTTGTCAACCCCAAATAATTGTTTGACGCCAGGTTGATGACTTTCTTTCCATCAAACGTGCAAACCGGCTCCTGCTCATCGTCGAGCACACGCAGGCTGAAATAAGTTCCCTTGGCTTTAAGATCGTCGAGTTGATCAGTGAGATACGAAAGCGGATTAACACGAGTCAGCATCAAGTTTCCTCATCCATCCATCAGTTTAATATCGCTGAAATATTAGTTCTCGGAGAACGCAATTTTTGCCAGCGTTTCAAGGTTCGGCACTTCCAGGTCGGGACGTCCGGAAGCCGGTTTCACTGCCCCAACTCCCGCGCGCGGTGAAGGACGGTTCACCCACACAGTAGACATCCCCAGCGACTGTGCGGGGATCACGTCGTGGTAAATGCTTTGTCCACAATGCAAAATGTGCTCGGGAGAAACGGCCATCTTTTTCAATGCGAGATTGAAGATGCCCATGCCGGGTTTATAGCAACGCGCCTGTTGCGCCGTAGTAACGTGATCAAATTTCACTTTCAACCTCTCGGCGGAAGCCGCAAACAAATCATCATCCACATTGGAAATGATCGCGAGCTTGAATCTGGACTTCAGCCGCTCCAGCGCCCGCACGCTGTCAGCAAACGGCAACCAGCTTTTGAGAGACTCCGGAAGTGAGCGTTTTTCCTGCTCTGTCGGCTGAAATCCCAATTGCTTCCCGAACCCATCAACGACAAGTTGCAGAACATCGCGATAGCAGCGAAATTCTTTCTGTTCGGCCTGCGCTTCCAGTTCTCCATACATCTCTAGTAGCTGGGCATCCGGAATCGCTTTGCCATGCACAGCTAAAATGGGTCGCAACGCAGAAAATATTCCTGATTCCCAATCAATCAGGGTGCCGTAGCAGTCAAAAGTCAAAATCTGGAAGTGGCTGAAATCGAGCTGAGTCATAAACAATATTGTGGTTTAAAAATAATAAACCCTCGGGAACCACATTCCCGAGGGCCAATACCATGGAAATATTTTTATTTCTTGATCTCGAGCGGCTGTTCCAATTTGAAGCTGATCGCAGACTCTGCCGGCAAGACAATGTCTTTGTTACCGGTGTACGCTGTGCCCGCAGTTCCCGCGCCTGCTCCGGCAATGGCGCCGATCGCTGCGCCCTTACCGCCGCCCGCCAAGCCGCCGATCAGCGCGCCCAATCCGGCACCTCCACCGACCATCGTCGCAGTGCGCTTTCCTTTACCTTTTTCCGTCCGCACTACCGAGGAAGTCTCTACCGGAAGATCAGAGACAGAATTCAACTTCAATTGAAGCACTGCGCCACCCTTAAATCTTCCCAAGGGCTTAGCATCGACCACCGTTCCGGATGCTTTCGCGCCCTTAGCTATCACGGTTTCACCACCCACCGTCACCGGCTGCGCTAAAGTCGCAGAAAAGGTCTGTCCAGGCTGGCTGATTTTGGAGCCAACTGCTTCGCCGAGGTTGACTGTCAGTACCGTACCTACTGGAACCACCGTCGGTTTGGCTTCATCTGCGGGCTTCGCCGATCCGGATGCACTGCCGCCTGAAGCATCCCCACTACTGCTGCTCGGGTTCGCAACATCGCCACCAGTACTACTGCCATCTCCAGAATTTGACTTTCGGCTACATCCGAAAAGTCCAAGACACAGACACAAGGTCACTGCAAATAAGCGTGATCTCATAGTTTTATCTCCATAGCCAGAATTAAGACGCGAAGCGGCATACCGCCCAAGCCTTTTAGGGCTTGCCCAGATTACCAGCAGGAACAGGATTCGGCTCAGTTTTCTCTTTCGGTTCCTGCGGCTCAGAAGTACATGGCACATCTTGTTCCTGCGGCTCAGCCTCGGGCTTGCCTGCCAAAAACTTGGCTGTATTCAACAACGGCCGGCCTAGAGACGGGTTGTAACCGGCCCAGGCTGCCTCCGAGCCGATCTCGCGCTCAAAGTGCGCGCGCATGCTTTCCATCTTCGAATCCAGATCATCGAGATAGTGCAGCATGAGTGCCTCAGGAAACATGGGAAGCTTGGGTGAACCAAATTCGTATTGCCCATGATGGCTGATGATGAGATGTTCGACCAAAGTTTTGAGCGGGTCGGGAAATCCAGGAATCTGCGCGACTTTCGCCTGCAACATTTCCAGCTCAATAATCATGTGCCCAAGCAATTGCCCGCGCGTGGTGTAAGTAAAAGCCCGATTGTAAGCCAGCTCGTGAATCTTTCCGATGTCGTGAAAAAATGCGCCGGTGAGCAGCAAGTCACGGTTGATGGTTGGATAGTTCCGGCACACCAGATCACCAGAGCGGCACAAAGAAACCACGTGATCCAAAAGCCCGCCAATGTATGCGTGATGCAGGCTCTTCGCCGCCGGAGCAGTACGATAGGCCTCAGCAATTTCCGGATCGGCCATGAAGGCTTCCACTAAGGCTTTCAGGTGCGGATCTTTAAAGCTGGCAACAAATCCCGCCAGTGTTTGCCAAAGCTCACCAATATCTTTGGTGGTCTTGGGAAGATAATCCCCAAAATCGATCTCAGATTCCCCCAGCTTGCGGATTTTGTGGATCGTAATCTGAAAACGGTTGTTGTACCGGTTGATCAGCCCTTTGATCTTGATGAAGTCTTCCTGCTCGAAGGCCCCGATTGCATCTTCGACGTTGTCCCACATCTTGGCCTCGATGTGGCCGGCGCGATCACCGAGGGTGAGCGCAAGATAGGGATCGCCAGATTTTTTGGGTTTGACCTGTTTGGAAACGACGACAAACGTGGAAGTGATGACCTGGTTTTCGTGCTGAGCGCAGTCGGAGAGAAAAAATTCTTTCATATTCTTAGCGCACGCAGGTCGTACTAGAACAGCAACATCTTTTTCTTCTTTTTCAATTTTTTCGCGCCAGCTTCCTCGTTGGCAGTCTCAACCGGCTTGGATTGGTTGGGGCTTGCCCCAGTATCCACATATCCCGGCTTAATGTCGATAAATGCATCTTCACGTAAATGGGTCAGGTAAGCTCGCAGGGCCGGTTCAATCCGCTCCGAGTAAAGCGCATCCTGAATCTTCGGTTCAATATCATTGAACGCAGGAATACCGGCGTCGTGATGTTCGGTAACCTTCAACAGCACGAACCCCTGCTTGGTACGAATGGGTTCCGACACATCTCCAACTTTCATGCCGAAGGTTGTGTCTTCCAGTTGCTTGGCCAACTTTCCACGGCTGAAATATCCCAGGTCCCCACCCCGCTTTGCCGTCGGCCCCTCTGAACTTTTCTTCGCTGCATCTTCAAAGCTGGTGCCCTTGCGGATATCCGCCAGCAGGCTTTGTACAGTGGTTTGTGCCGCTTCGATCTGCTTCGGATCATCACTCTTGGTCGCCACCAGAATCTCACTGAGCCGAATCTCTTCCGGACGCGCCAGTTCATTTTTGTGGGCTTCGTAGTACTTCATCTCATCATCTTTTGTGAGATTCATGCGCGAGCCGACTTCGCGGCCGATCACCTGCTGCGTGATGATCTGGTTCTTCATGCTCTGCTTGTATTCTTCGAACGAAATCCCCTGCTTCGATGCCTCTTCTGCCAGCTCGTCCAATGTGGCGAGGCCCATCTGTTTGCGCATTTCGTCCAGGCGCTTAACCACTTCTGTGTCGCCGGTGATCTCCATATCTTTGCCGCGCTCCAGCAACAATTGCTGATCAATCAACCCGCGCAGCACGTCTTTCTCACGGTCGGCATAAATCTTGTCGGCGTTGGATGGGTCCTGCTGTTGTGCCTCCTGCCGGGTCTGTTCCTTGCTGCGCACAAGTTCGCTGCGCGTAATGATCTGGTTATTGACCCGCGCGATAATTTCCTCGACCACAGTATCGGCAGCAGTCAGAGGAACGGCCGCAGCCGCAAGCAGGACAACAAGTAAAAAAAAGGGGATTTTTCGCATAATCATCACAAATTAGCGCAGGCGAACCGGGACGCTCCGCTGCATCTATCTATCAGAGTATAAGAGATTGTAACTCCCGGGACCAGCCGTGCCAGTAATCGGTCCCTGTTATTATGGTCGGCTCCACTCCACCCTCCAGGAGAAGGATGAATGAGGATTTCCGCCTGTCTTGTCAGTCTGATGATGTTGGGATTCCTGAATATGCCCGCCAAAGCCCAAAAAACTAAAACCAAGCCGCTGCCGACTCAAGCACAACTGGAAACAATGGCTGCCCGTTTCGCGCCAACCCCTTTGCGGGTCGACACTTCCAAGCTCTCCGCGGGCGATCAGAAGGCCTTGGTAAAGCTGATCGAAGCTGCGCGTCTCCTGGATGATGTTTTTCTCCAGCAATTCTGGAGTGGGAATACAAATCTCTACGCCAAGCTGCAAAAGGATAGGACCGCGTTAGGCAAGGCCCGGCTCAATTATTTCTGGATCAATAAAGGCCCCTGGTCCGCGTTGGATGAATATCAAGCTTTTCTACCCGGGGTTCCGCCAAGAAAACCCTTGGGCGCAAACTTCTATCCGGAAGACATGACCAAAGAGGAATTTGAGCGCTGGGTAAGTTCGTTACCCGACAAAGACCAGGAACAGGCGAAAGGATTTTTCACAGTAATTCGGCGAAACGGCAAAGACCTGCAAATCGTTCCTTACAGCGAGGCATACAACGACGATCTGACCAAAGCCTCAACTTTGCTGCGCGAAGCCGCCGAACTGACTGACAACGAGTCACTGAAGAAATTCCTAACGACTCGCGCCGACGCGTTCCTCTCCAACAATTATTACGACAGCGACATGGCGTGGATGGACCTGGATGCGCCACTCGACATCACCGTCGGCCCCTACGAAACCTACAACGACGAACTTTTTGGATATAAGGCGGGGTTCGAGGCCTACATCAATGTGCGTGACGAGGAGGAGAGCACGAAACTCTCCGCCTTCACCGACCACTTGCAGGAGATCGAGAACAACCTTCCCATCGATCCGCAATATCGCAATCCCAAGCTAGGAGCAGCTGCACCGATTCGCGTGGTTGACCAGATCCTCAGCTCGGGCGACGGCGCGCACGGCGTGCAAACCGCCGCGTACAACCTGCCAAACGACGACAAAGTGGTTCAGCAAAAAGGTGCTAAGCGGGTCATGCTTAAGAATGTTCAGGAAGCAAAGTTCCGCAGCGTGCTGTTACCCATCGCCCGCCGCACTCTTACAAAGCAAGCCATGGTGGATGTGAGTTTTGAGCTTTTCTTTACTCACATCCTCGCGCATGAACTGATGCACGGACTGGGCCCACACCAGATCAAAGTGCAAGATCGCGACAGCAGTGTGCGTTTAGAGCTAAAAGAGGTTTACAGCCCCATTGAGGAAGCCAAGGCAGACATCACCGGGTTGTTCGCTTTGCAATACATGATGGGCCACGCCAAACAGATGGGTCTGACGAAAATTCTGCCTTCCGACGAAGCTGCCCAACGCCAGCTCTATACAACCTACCTGGCATCCATGTTTCGCAGCCTGCGCTTCGGATTGAATGAAGCACACGGCAAAGGCATGGCGGTCCAATTCAACTACCTTATGGATAAGGGAGCAGTCGTCGAGAAAGACGGCGCTTTCAGCGTCGACATGGAAAAGATCACTCAGGCGATCACGGACCTGGACCGTGATCTGCTGACCGTCGAAGCTGTTGGCGATTATGCAGGAGCAAAAAGGATGCTAGACGAACTCGGCGTTGTACGCCCGGTTCTTCGTCGCGCTTTGGGCAAACTGCAAGGAATTCCGACCGATATCGCGCCTGAGTTTGTTACCGCCGATGAACTGGCGCCCGTGGCCAAAACTGAGCCTGCACCAGTAGCCAAAGGTAAGGGCAGAAAACGTTAAGAAGAATTTCGAACCAGCGACAGAGCGGTCACGTCATTGTGAGTTGGTGGCGTGCCCATAAACTGCCGCACATCTTCAATCAAGGCCCGGCATAGACCTTTTGCGGAAGCAGTGGAGTGTTGAAGCGTTTTCTTCGCGCCCGATAATCCAAATTCTTCTCCATGGCGACGCCCTTCAACTACCCCCCGTGACACCAATAACATAGCGCCCCCCAAAGGAATCGCAGCCATCGGGGCGTCGCAGGTTGCGTGGGAAAACAAACCCAAGGGCAATCCAGTCGCCGGCAACTCGACAATGCTGGTCCCATCACGCACCAGAGCAGGAGTGTGTCCTGCATTGCTGTAACACAGGATTCCAAGATTTTCGTTGTAGCAACCCACAAATGCCGGGCATGACCGCACACCGTCAGTTTCAAGATCCAGGATCGTGTGATTGAGATGCAGACAAATTTCCGTCATGGCATCGGCTTCATTGACCGTGTCAGAACTTAGCAGCTCAAGCGATTTTTCTCGAAAAGTTTTCTGCGCTGCCGCAACAATGGTCCGATTTTGTTCCGAGCGACCAGCGACATCGAGCAAGCCAAACACAACCCGGTTCGAGCTGACACGCAGAAAATCGTAAAAATCTCCACCCTTTCGTTCGCCGTAGTAAATGGCTGCCAGTTCCGCATCATGCAGAACAGGCACCTCAGAACTTACGGGCTCTACCGGCAGAATGCTGGCGTGATGATGAAAGAAGGAATGCATGGTCAGATGGCAGAAGTTACCATGAAATCGGCGTCATACCAAGCCTGGTTTTCTCTGCAATCTCTACCCACGCTCGGCCTCCTCTGCATCTTATGGGTTTTGTCTTGGACTCAGCAGAAAATCTTAAACGCGGAGGTCGCAGAGCGAGACAACTAATTACCGTACTTATCGACGAGGTATTTGCCCAGTTCGGTTTCAAGCTGGCCGTAGTCGGAATGGATGGTGGAACGAAGGGCAGCCTCTGTAGAACTCCCCTCAGCCAGCCGTTCGAGAATTCTTTTCAAATCCGCCCGGCTGTGCACGTCATCAATGTATTGCACCGCGGCCAGGGATTCGTCGTAGGCCAACACAGCTTCCATGGAGGTAAACTTCATAAAACTGCTTTCCAACATGTTGAAGGGAATTTCCTTCTGTGCCACATAAAGCTGGGCGAGTCTGCGACCATTGGATGAGAGCGACTTCGGCTCCAGCGCCTGAGCAATTCCCTCGTGCAACCACTGCGGACAACGTCCGGCCGAAAGCTGGGTAATAAAGGAGTGCGCCAGTTCATGCTTCAAAACTCGCGCCAGTTCCGGCGTTACCGCCTCCAGTCCTGAAACTGGGATCCTTAATTTCCCATCATTGATCGCCCCACTCCAGGATGGAGCCTGGGTCACATCAAAAAATGCCTGCCCGGTATAAAGGATGACTGGAATATTTCCTCTGGGAGCGCCACCCAACTCACGCTCCAAATCTTCATACTCGGATTCAAGTGTCCCGAGCAGCTGTCGGCGGAAAGTTTCCGAAGTCTGATTTCCTTCGTAGCGCAACGTGAAGTGATTGCTCTCTCGCTCAGAAAACTCAGCCTCCGCTTGGGCCTCCTTCTCCGCTTTTCCCAATAATCCGGCGATTACCGAATCAGGGCGAATCTGCAAGGAGCGTTTCCAGCTCTGAATAGCATCTTTGGTACGATCACCGGCAAATTGCGCATATCCCAGCACCGCCCAGGTATCAGCCGATTCCGGAGCTACTTGCACTGCCCGTTGTGCGTAAGGAAGAGCTTGGTTGGCGTTGCCGGTCTTGACCAACAAAGCCGCATAGAAATTCAGGATCGTGGGATTTTGCCCATCGAAGCGAATTGCCGAGTCGAAGTAAGTGCGGGCCTTGGTGAAATTCCCCCGGTCGAATTCTGACTTGGCCGCCACAAAGTATGCCGTTGCCGTCTCTTTGGGACTCCCCTGTTGTTCGATAGAAGACAAAACATCAGCATCAATCTTTCCATCTCTAATTACTTTGCCGGCAATCTCAGCCTCATTTCTTACATTGTTAGGCGGTATATAGGCTGGAATGTCGTTGTTCGTTGCAGCGCCCGCCGCAGCATATTGGGGAGGTACCCCTCCCGCCTCAATGCGCGCTACAGCCGACTTGGGGATGGCGTAAGTGTCGTCGCCGCGATCATACTTGACCCGCGGCCCATCCTCCCGGACGTGATCAGCCCAAATGGTACGGCCATTTTTGAGGTGAATGACCTCCGCCGAGGCAAAAACCCCGGCCAATAGCCATATATAGAAGATGAAAAACGTGACAAGCGTGCGCACTATGGCGCATTCTAGCAATGGAGTGGTAAGTCACCGTAGGTGACAAAGGTAATCAATCGCGTGCGTGTTTTGTCTTGCGTTGGCCTTCTACTAGCATTCAACCTATTACTTGCGACAAGCATTTTGGCGCAGGAAAAGGTCCCTGCGCCAAAGCCAGCGGAAACCCTTTACCTTCAACTGCGCAGCGTTGGCCTGGATAAAGCTCGCGTCTACCACATTCGCGAAGCCTCGATTGACCGATCCTCTATCCACATCACGCTGGAGGATGGAACGATTGCCTTCACCGAAGGGGTCGCCGGACATATCACCGGTGCCTTCTTTCAAGGTGATGCCGAAGTACTATTGAAACCGCCGGACCGTGCCGAGCGCGCCTCCATGGCCCTGTTTACCGGGGGGGCAATTCTCGAGGAAAGATTTTCCACCGCCTATTTTCGTTTCGACGACGATACCTTTGCCGAGTTGCAGCCAAGACTCAGACCCACCGATGGCGCCGAAGAGTTCGTAAAACAATGGGATGAAACCGTCCGCAACCTGGCGCCCATGGATGCTCTGGAACTGTTCATCGATCTCAGCAAGTTCCTACCCTCGGAACAACAATCTCCTGCTGCCAAAACATCCAACAACGTGCTCTGGCATGCGCGAGTGCTGGGCGGCAACCTGGGCACATTCGACCTCTACTACTCCTCAAGTGACGAGGAACAAATTTCAGTCGGCCAGAATAGAACGATAGAAGGCACACCTTATTTTGATACTTGGACATCATTCGCCGCACCCAACCAACCGAAACCTGAACTCGACGACTTTGCGGTAGATCACTACAAGATACGCGCCACAATCAATCTGCCAACACAGCTGAACGCGGAATCATGGTTGCAGTTAACCGCCAAAACGGACTGTCAGCGAACTCTTGTGTTCGAACTGTCTCGCTTTCTGCAAGTAAAGCAGGTGGAGGCGGATGGACACCCGATTGAATTCATTCACAATCAGGCCTTGGAGGGCACAGAGCTTTCCCGCTTGGGAAATGACCAAATCGCGGTCGTTCTGCCGTCCGCCTTAAAAGCCGGAAAACAGTTAACGCTGCACTTCGTGTACGGTGGCGAAGTACTCCTCGATGCAGGCGGGGGGTTGATCTATGTCGGCGCCCGTGGCACCTGGTACCCCAACCAACGCCCAGCCATGTCCAACTTCGATTTGGAATTTCACTACCCGTCAGGCTGGACACTGATTGCCACGGGGAAAAAAGTGGAAGAGAAATCTAAGAACAACGACGAAGAGCAAGTAAATCGATGGGTTTCCGAACGCCCGCTGCCTATTGCTGGATTCAATCTCGGCAAATACGAACGCGCAGTAGCGCGAGCAGGCAACGTGCAAGTAGAAACGTACGCTTCAAAAGAAGTTGAGAAGTCCTTTCCAATCGCCAAGAGCGAGCCCCTTACCGTCCCTCTGATTCCCGGCATCCGCCCTCAGCCCCGCGCCATCGAGATCATGCCGCCTCCACAGCCCTCGCCTGCTCGCAACGCGCAGGCAGTTGCCGAGAACGCAGCCCAGGCCATTGATTTTTTCTCCAAAGCGTTCGGGCCGTATCCATACAGTTCACTCTCCATGACCCAGAAGCCCGGCGTAGTCAGCCAGGGTTGGCCGGGGCTGGTGTTTCTGTCGAGTTTCTCGTTCCTTAATGAAGGCGAAAAAACCCGCCTCGACATGGGCAAAGTAACACGCACCATGACCAACGCCGTCATCGCACATGAAACAGCGCATCAATGGTGGGGCGATTTGGTCAACTGGGACGGGTATCGTGACCAGTGGCTGATCGAAGCTCTGGCGGACTACAGCTCGCTAATGTTGCTGGAAACGCAAGACTCAGTTCGCTTCCACGCTGTGCTGGAGAGTTACCGCACCAATCTGCTGCAAAAAAATAACGCCGGCGAAGCGCTTATGTCTGCTGGTCCGGTGACCTTAGGAACCCGTTTATCCTCTTCCCACTTTCCCAAAGGGTATGAGGTCATTAGCTACCAGCGTGGAGTCTGGCTGCTCCACATGTTGCGCAATATGCTGATCGACGCTGAGCGCAAAGCAGGCCAGGCATCGTCTACTTCATTAACAGTCGATCCCTTCATCCGCACGCTACGCAAAGTGCGGTCTCAATATGCGGACCGTACGTTGAGCACTCGCGACTTCATCCACATTTTTGAAGAGGAACTGCCGCGACCGCTCTGGCACGAAGGAAAAAAATCTCTCGACTGGTTTACCGACAGTTGGCTCAACGGAACCGCCATTCCCCGCATAGAACTAAATGAGGTAAAGTTTGAGGCCAAACCCGGGGCGGGAGTCATCGTAACCGGCAAGATCAGGCAAAAAGAAGCTCCTGACAATATGGTGACCCTCGTCCCAGTCTATGCAGTAATCGCTGGAAAGAATAAATTGATCGGTCAAGTCTTCGCGGACGAAGAAGAGACCTACTTTCGACTGAACGCACCGGTGGGCACACGAAAGGTCGTAGTTGACCCAAACCACACTTTGCTAACCCGGGAAAAATGACGAATTTTGGCTTCTAACGCCTTATACACCTGAGCATTGGCCGTGAATATGCAACATGTCACCACGTTGAGGGGTAGCTACTGTCTACGGCATGCCACGTTCCACGTCAACTCGCCGCATCCTGCCCAACATTAAATCCGCCTTCGCGCTGAATGGTTTCCATGCCCTTCGCGTGTCGGCCCCCACCATGGGAATGAATTAAAAATTGGCACTACTGGCACCTAGCGAACAGCATTCTACGTAGATATCACTACCTATTAACAACGAGGATTAGCGCGGGAACCCCGCCGGTCACTCAACACCAGCCTCGCCAGCGGAGATAATGACTCATTCCAGCGCAGGAGAACAGGGGCTTCCACGTCGTGGAGATCTGGGACCGTACAACGCTGAAGTCGCTGTTGATCCCCGGAGCAGTAATCTTTGCTGCCACCACGTTGCTTCTGCATACCCATCTGATCCCTATCGCTCCAGCGGCGATTAACTTCTATTACTACGCCGTATTCGGCGGAGGCATGCTCCTCGCCAGCCGTTTTCATTCCAGCCGCGTGTTCTTTGCACTATTGACGTTATTCCTTGGACAACGCGCCATCGAATTCTTCGCCGCGCCCGCAACAACCGCCGGCCCCGGAAGAATCGCTGTAGAAGCCATCGCATTCCTCTGGCCGCTGAATTTCGTCCTTTTCTCTTTCATCCGCGAACGAGGACTGGCAGTCCACTCCATCACTTCGCGTCTGGGATTGCTGTTTGTCGAATCCGTATTCGTCGCTGTGATCTGTCGGCCAGATGGCACGGCCCCATTTTTCCTCCACCCACACATCTTGAGCGACCATTTGTTCAACTGGACAAGAGTCCCGCAATTCTCTTGGATTCTGTTTTTCCTGGTAATTGCCACCTTGTTGGTACGATTCTTTCTCCACCGCAATCAGGTGGAGAGCGGCTTGTTCTGGTCCCTGACAATGGCGTTTTTGGGCCTTCAAGCCGGAGCCATCGGCGCCATTCCCCGTGCCTACATGGCCAGCGCCGCGCTGATCCTGCTCACTTCCATCATCGAGAATTCCTACGTGCTCGCGTATCACGACGAGCTCACCACGCTGCCCGCACGCCGATCATTTAATGACGCAATATTGGGACTGGAGAATCCCTACACGATCGCCGTAGTAGACATCGATCATTTCAAAAGCTTCAACGATACTTACGGCCACGATATCGGCGATCAAGTCTTATGCATGGTGGCATCGCGCCTGGCCCATGTGACAGGAAACGGCCAGTCCTACCGCGTAGGTGGAGAAGAGTTCACGATTCTATTTCCGGGAAAATCAGTCAGCGATACGTTGAAACATCTCGAGCTTCTAAGAGAGACCATCGAAAACTCATCCTTCCACGTCCGTAGTCCCCGCGATCGGCGCAGCGTTCGCCATGGCCCTGATCGCCGCCGCGCTGCACGCAAAAAAATATCGTTGAGACGTGCCAAACTACTGCAATCCGCGGGAATTGAACTGAGCGTGACAGTCAGCATCGGCGTGGCCGAATCTTCCGCGCGTCTCAACGACGTAAACGAAGTCATCAAGGCCGCCGACCAAGCCCTTTATAGTGCCAAACAATCCGGACGTAATCGCGTGGAAGTGGCCACCTCACGGGCCCAAGCAGCGAAGCGTAGCGCTTAAGCGGGGTTTAGTCCCTGTTTCTACACGTTTGACCCCGATCCTTCGCGCTTTACCGTATGCTACTTCCACAACGCTGGACAAGCATCAGCCGTTCCCCCTGTCAAAGGGTGCAAAACAGGCGGTTGGTAGCATCGCCTTGGATCTCCAATTAGGTAATAGGTCATCTGAATTCGGTTAAATTGAAATGGGGCGCCGGTCGCCTAGTAGCTTCCCCGAAACCAGCCTGCAAGCGTGTTAAACTGTGAAAAACCGATCGCCGGAGAGGTGGCAGAGTGGCCGAATGCGGCGGTTTGCTAAACCGTTGTACGGGCTAAAACCTGTACCGAGGGTTCGAATCCCTCCCTCTCCGCCAGACTTCTAGAAAGTCTTTCCATTCCATAACCTTGCGGTGTACAGGGTGTGACCATTACATCACCGCTTTCTGTGTCGGTAGCGGCTGTTTAGGTGTCACATTGGTGTCATTTAACGCAGCTTCGAGTTTCTGCATTGCTTCTTTGGCAGCAATGGGAACGGTCTTGATGTAGCAGGCTTGCGTAACTGCAACATTGCTGTGCCGCAGTATGCGCTGAATTGTTAAATCGTCTCCTCCCCCCGCCGGAATGCGTGCCAACCATGCCACTTCGGAAGGACTGAATTGCACTAGAACGGCGTTTCCTCCGCCTTCCAGGGAAGCCCATCAGAAGGATAAAGAAGTGAATTGGACTTTACTAGTATTTTAGGTATTAACGCTGGCTAACGTCATCCTTCAATTACATAGTGACCTAATCCCCGAATATCCGTGTGATGGGCGATTGTTTCTAGTGAGCGAATCAGAGACGGAGCACACCGTAGAGTGTCTTAGGTGTGGCCAGCAGTCACCTACATCCCGGATTGTGATTGGGTCAGGGTGAAGTTTCCAAACGCAGATCCGGCCTGACGATGCGGACGTTCCTATGTGCGCTTCCGTACCGACAATCTTTCCCGGTCGGTGTATGTAAGAGTTGAAGCCCTCCCCTTCGAGGTTGAAGCTGCTCGAGTTTACGTATGCAACGGGCAATCGTGCATTCGGATAAAGACAGGCTCGTAAACGAGCTTCTGGACTTTCTCGCAAAACAATCAGACCTAGCGATGCACTGTGACGTTTGCTCTTCTCCAATGACTAAACTCAAGGCTGTCTTCGCGACTCCAGAAGGGAAGAAGAGAACAATCAACTTGGCAGTCTGTATAACATGCCATCCGATTCCGCCATCGAAAATCGGATAATACTCGTCCGACGCCACCGTCGTGCTTCAATTACATAGTGACCTAATCCCCGAATATCCGTGTGATGGGCGATTGCTTCTAGTGCGCGAATCAGAGGCGGAGCGCACCGTAGAGAGAGTGTCTTTGGTGCGGCCAACAGTTTACCTACATCCCGGATTGTGATTGGGTCAGGGTGCAGTTTCCAAAGGCAAGATCGGCCTAGCTACCACCGCAACGAATTACTCTTTATTCACACAATCAGTAAGGAGCAGCCCATGATTCCACATCTATACATGCAGGAAATTAAGGAGTGGGCCCAGGTTCTAGGACTTCTAGCTGTAATAGCCGGGTTGTTTAAGGCGGGATATGAAATAAAGGAAAGCCGAAAACAACGGAATACAGAACTACTTTGGAAAAAGATCAATACTGCCAAAGAACTTCTTAACGATATCCACACTCACGAGTTGGCTAGACACGCCGTACACATGCTCGACTGGTGTGAAGGGCACGCAAACTATGAAACCACACCAGGAAATCGGGTGAAAATTTCTTACGAAGATGTCATCAGGGCTCTCCAACACAATCACCAGCCGCCTGACAGTGACAAAGATGTATTCATCCGCGATTGCTTCGACTGGTTTTTCTATCGAGTAGATCGAATTGAACATTACGCCCGAAGAAAGCTCATCGATCTTGAAGATGTAGAAAGCGTCTTTCGACCGTATGCAAAGCAAATTGCCAAGGACTCACAAACATACGACGCCTTCCTAGCCTTTCACGAATACGATCTGGCGAGACAATTCTTGAGCCACTATAGAGAGTAAGTAGGGGATCGCCCTGCAGAAAACTAGTATTTAGTTTGACGATACTTTTCTAGAACGAAAGGGAGCGTTACTCCTGTCGCGGCGCTCGCTCGAATGCCTTTGCCATACCACGTATTCCACATCGTCAACGGCCTTAGCGGACAGGTCGCCAGCTAGCTACCCCTTAGCAACCCCTGTGGTTGTCCCCATGGTCGGGGTTTTGGGGTGTCCAACGCGTAGTTGCTGTAATCGGGATGTCAATTGGCGAAACATCGTCATTCCAGTCGGGGAAGGAAATTCGTCGATAGCTGACGAAAAATCATTACACTTAGAACCTAAACTCCCAGTGCGTCGTTTACCCATCGCGCTCCTGATCTCCATCGCTCTGAACCAAGCTAGGACACCAGCCGGTCGGACTGTTCGGGAAAAGATTGCCTGCTGTCAACTCATTTCCGTCTGCCAGTTTGCCTTCTGCCGATGAATGATGTCGTAGCAGTCGCAAGCGGCTTCCGTGAGTTTCGGTTTATCTAGGATGGTCACGTTTCCTCTCGTGTACGTAATCATCCCCGCTTTCTGCAATATACTGGCTGCCACGCTGACGCTCGACCTGCGGGTTCCGAGCATCTGGCCCAAAAATTCCTGAGTCAAGGGCATTGTCTCGCCGCCAATCCGATCATGGCTCATCATGAGCCACCTCGCTAATCTTTCCTCAACGTCATGCAGGCGGTTGCAAGCAGCAAGTTGGGTTGACTGCATCGCCAAAATCATCGCGAAACGCTGAAGCTGTTTTTCTAGTTCTGGACATTCTGGCAGGAATTTCCTTAGAGTTGTCACATCCACGCGGTAACCAGTTGCGTCGGCTTGAATGACCACCCTAAGGGGACTCGTTTTGAATCCGAAAACCACGGGTAGACCAACGAAGCCCTCTTTCCCGATAAGCCCAACCTCAACACTTTTTCCATCCGGCAGAACCGTAAGCACGGAAGCCATCCCGTTGTTCAGGAAATACGCCGACTTGATAATCTCACCCGCTTCGTGCATCACGTGATGAAGGTTCAAGCGGACGAATTCGAGCGAGGGAAAGATTTGCGTGCATTCATTTCGAGGAAGAGCCAGCAGGATGAGATTTCCTACTTCCTTCCCATCGCCGTCTTTTCTTGCTGGTGGCGGAATTGCTTTGGTAGAGACACTACGATCTTTCGCCATAGGAGGCTCCTTTGCTAGCGAAACGCTGTCTGATTTTTGCAAGGAACCGACGCCCGAATGGGCACGGCGGAAGATGCTAAGAAGAGACACCTCAACTGTACACCTTCTCAGGCAAGAACGTATGTGCGGAACCGCACTTATTTCAATCCGAGATCGGGCAGACGGGTCACGTTGAACGTCCTAGCATTGGCGGAGAAGCTGTAATCCATCCATTTCTTCGTGGTGTGGGGAGACATGACTACTACTCCTTGGATTGAGGACGACCCCGAAATGTCATCATTCCGAGTTCTCGTCGTAGAGGACTATGAACCATTTCGCCGATTCATTTGTTCAACGCTGGGAAAAAGAACGGATTTGCTAATCGTCGGCGAGGTCTCAGACGGCTTAGAAGCGGTTCAGAAAGCCGAAGAACTGCACCCGAACTTGATTCTGTTGGATGTCGGACTGCCAAACCTGAATGGAATCGAAGCGGCTCGACAAATTTGCAAGCTCTCCCCCAAGTCCCAAATACTTTTCGTGAGTCAAGAATCCGATGCCGATGTCGTCCAAGAAGCTTTCCGAATAGGTGCGCGGGGCTACCTGGTTAAAGTAAATGCTGGACGCGATCTGTTATCTGCTTTGGAGAGGGTTTGTCAGGGCAAGCGGTTTGTTGGTGCTGGATTGCCGGGTTACGTTTCCGCCGAGCTTGCCAATGGGCAAGTTCCCAAGCGTCTCTACCCCGATGAAGTTCTCGGATCGCCAACGGAAGCGGGGGACGACTAATCTGGCTTCGAGCGTTCTTACCCGGCTGCAAGCATGGTTTCGCCTCCCAAACTAAGAGGCACACGAGCGTGGATCGTGGTGCCACGCTTGGGCTGCGATTCGATTGAAAGCGTCCCTTTTAGGAGCTTCACCCGCTCCTCCATGCTGATGAGACCAAGACCTCTGCTCTCCTTCGCTGCCTCGCGGTCAAAGCCTGCACCGGAGTCCTTAACCGTGAGATTGATCTCATCCGACGTCCCCCACAAGCGCACTTCGATGTGCCGTACCCCACTGTGTTTTGCTGCGTTATGCAGGGCTTCCTGTAGAACTCGGAAGAAGGAAAGAGAAATATCCGCCGACAGCGGCTTAGGCAGATCGTGGGATTGGAAGTCAATCTCCACTTTCTGCTGCTCGCCGAATTCTCGGCAGAAGCCTCTTATCGCCCCAACAATACCTAAGTATTGCAGCTTTGCCGAATGCAACTCGTGCGACAACGATTGAATGTCGGCGGCTATCTCCGAGGCTTTATTCTGGAGTTCGCCCACACTGCTGCGCACTTCGGGCAAAATGAGAGAGTTTTCGTTGAGTTGTTGTAATTGGACAGCGAGCAGGGAGAGACGTTGACCGATGTCGTCGTGAAGCTCTCTGCCTATCCGGGTGCGTTCTTGCTCCTGTGCCTCAATCAACTTCCGGCTCACGTTTGCAAGGGCTGCTTCTGCCAGTTTGCGCTCGGTGATGTCGAGAAACGCGACCACCGCCCCAACAATCTCGTTGCCTTTCCGCTGCGGATACGACCAATACTCAACAGGGAAACTTGTTCCATTCGCCCTCCAAAACACCTCTTCCTCTGCGTGGATTCCTTCCCCAGTTTGCATTACCCGGCAAACTCGACACTCCCCTACCGGGAACGGTGTCCCGTCCGGATGACTATGATGTAAGAGATCATGCGTATTTTTGCCGAGGACTTGGTCAACCTGTTCATATCCCAAACTGCGGAGGCAGGCAGGGTTGCAGAACGTGCATCGGTGTTTGAGATCAATCCCATAGATGGCTTCTGCGGTCGAGTCGAGAAGAAGTCGAAGTCTATCCTCACTTTCGCGGAGCGACTCTTCCATCTGCTTGCGGCGGGTAATGTCCTCAGCAAGAATGAGAATTCCTCCCACACTGCCGTCAACGGTCTTCCAAGGACGAACCTCCCATCGCGCCCAATGAATGCCGTCTTTCGCCTCCCAACGGTCTTCGTCTGCTCGCAGGGTTTCTCCGTGAAGTGCGCGGCGGTGAACCTCTTTCCAACGCTCCGGCATGTCTGGAAAAATGTCGTAGTGGGAACGCCCTAGTATCTGCTCTCTGCCCGCTAAGTAATCAGAACACCATCGGTCGCTGACTTGGAGATAACGCATATCACGGTCGAGCATGGCGACCGCCGCTGGTACGTTCTTGACGAAGATTCTCAGCAGTTCTTCGCTGGCGCGTACTGCCTCTTCTGCCGTTCTCTTATCAGTAATCTCCTCAACCATCGCAATCACCAGAGGAGATGGACGCCTGTTCAATAAAGAGATACTCAAGCGTCCCCAGACCGACGAGCCGTCCCGTCGAAAATAACGCTTCTCCAACTGGTAGTGATCTATCGACCCTGCTTTTAATTGCTGAAAAAGCGCCCAGTCCTTCTGAGCATCTTCAGGAGGAGAAAAATCGACACAGTGCTTGTTGCAGAATTCCTCCTCGCTGAAACCTAGCATCGAGCAAAAGGCTGGATTGACGAAAAGAGGCTGACCCTCTAGGTCTTCCACGGCAATCCCAACGGGACTCGCGTTAAAGACATCACGAAAAAGCTGAATGTCAGGAGTCGGTGTCGCTGGTGTGCTCTCTCGCATAGATTAAATCCAGCCAGCGAGCTTGCTTCTGGCGAAACACTTTTGGCGGATCTGTATACCACGGTCAACGTCCTGACTACAAGGGACGGGAGATGCCCCCTGACTCAAACTGGACGGGGTTTTACGGGAGCTGTTGGGGGCTGTGATTGGGTGAGACGCTCTAGCCCCGTCATACGGCAACTAGGGAGGTTTTTAGAGTAGCTCCAATGTAACTCATTGATAAACAAATAATTTAGGCAGGATCTGGGAACCACCGACGTGGCGGCAGCGGTCCTTGCGAGAGGAGGAGATATAGGTTTGCGTTTGGCAGAGGGCCTGAAGCTGCCGGAAGTAAAATCCGGAACAGCTTACAAACGAGCCTTTGTCTTGGCAAGGGAAATGGGAACCCGGCTGAAACGGGTTTACATTGTCCCCGCTGGCAGAGGGCGCATGACCAGTGCCTTTGGGCTTAGCCGTAGCATTGCATTGACTGACAACTACGGCAAATTCCTTCACGGACCGCATCTCGACTTCGTCATCGGGCATGAACTTTCGAGTTGATGACCTTGAGCCGGCGAACAGTCGTCCGCAGCAGGGAAGATCACTTGTTCGGAATCACCAGATTGCGAAAGATCTTCCAGGACCCGCCCGGTTGTTTCTGCCAAACAGTAAGATATCGGTCCATGATGCTTTTCCCATTGGGGAAGTGGGCTTTGGCTTCACCCCACTCATAAACATAGCGCCCCTGCTGAACAGATCCCACACTGAGTACAGAAGCCGAGTCGGCCTTGCCGAGTTTCGCCATCTCTTCCGTCATGTGCTTTCCAAGAGCAGAACGGCCCCGAATACAGTTGCCCTCAGGGCTGCAGTCAACGACGTCTTCTGTGTTCCCCGGCCCAAGCAGCGCGACGTTGCCTTGCTTCATTGCATCGACCCATTGCTGGTTTCCTGCGTCGATTTGCCGGCGTGCATCGGAATCGATTGGTTTGCTCTGTGCCAGGCATGTTGAGCAGAAAAGCGCTACACCGACAATCAACATTCCAACCGCATCATTTCTCATGCGACTATCCTCCTTTTGTTTCATTACGAACCACTAGGCCTGAATTGGCTACTCACGGCTCACTCTTGATTGCGACGGGCCTCGCCGCCTTTGGGGCTCCGGTCCGGCCGCCGATCTCGACCATCACGATCCTTTATGTTTCTCGTAATATCGGCGCGCCTTTGCCCTGCTGCCGCAGTCGTTCATATCGCACCAGCGTCTTCGCTTCCCGCGGCTCTCATCGAGAAAGAGCCAGCCGCAGTTGCCGCCATCGCATACCCCAATCCGCGAAGCCTTAGGCGAACAAAACAACGAGAGCGCTTCGGCCCCGAGGACCCCGCATAGCTGCTCGGACGCGAGGGACGGGGCTGGACACCATCGACCCGCATTGTCATGAAATTCAATTTCCGGGCGAAGAGCATTAGCTCGCTCGCGAATGAAGTCAACATTGCTCTTGGAAATGCGAAGCTCTCCAGAGATCCCCAATGCGACGCGATAGATAGCCTCCCGAAGCCGGATGATTTCATCGAGTGGCTCCGGATGACTGAGCAGTTCGAAGTAGGATTCAGGCCCGACCAAGCCGACCTGAGCTGCCCATCGCAGAAACGACTCCCAGTCGGGCAGAAGCTCGTCGAACTGGGGGGCTAGATGTTCTCCCGCGGTATTGCAGAAATCCAGTGCCAGATGCCCACCGACCTGATGGGCAATCAGCTCACGAGGGATGAGAGTTTCGGCAGTGCCCCGAGACTGAGCTCGTTTAACGGCCGTCACAGCGGCTTTGGGACCGGTTCTTGCCATCAGACGTTATATTACTATCTAACCGGTTAGATGGCAATAGTAAGAAGCGAGGAATTTCGCCAGTAGGTCGCAAGCGCGTCGTGGATGCTCGTATTACTGATACCAGCCTTAGTGCGGTTCGTTCCTGCCAGGCAACTACAGTTGCTTGCTTCATCCACACTCACTCTTCTGGAGTGGGCCGTTCTTTCATAATGCATTGATCGTTGTGATTGAACCCGAGCTTTCGCCTCGCACTACCGCGCAGAATGTGGTCGCACTAAGCTCCAGAAAACTGGCTTTCTTGGAGAACAATGTGGAGCACGATAATTGCCGAATGAGAAGCTCCGAAGACGACTTCGATCCTCGGCCTCCGACTCTAAGTAGTTGAAAACGCCAACCGAGTGATTCCTCATCTCGGGCAGGCTCGTAGGATTCCCACGTGAGTCCACGAAGTTCTCCCAAACGTATCCCAGTAAAGGCAGCTGTAGTCACAGCCGTTGCCGATGGCTCCGACAAAACCTTCAGCATGGTTGCGACTTCTTCAAGTGATTCCTCGGCCCCATTGAGCCCGTTACCGCAGTTCTCATCGGGAATCTCAAGCGATATACTTTATTAGCCCGATTGTCCTCTGCCGCTCTTGATCCGATATTTGAACTAATCCCGAACGGGTTTCACGGGCCAGATACGGAAAGGGATTCCGTGCTGGCCTTTTCTCTGCTGATTACTCTCACTGCGGCAAATGTTTAGGCTTGTCGTTCTCAATCAGGAACTCTCTGCCACATTCGTTGCAGGTCACCCGTGAGGCGAAGATGTGCTCCATCGGCGTTATCACGATTGTTTCCTTGCCACAAAGCGGACACGTAAACCGTCGCTCGTTGAACTCGGGCGGTTATCAGTCATCCGGGTATTCATACGACTAGGCCGATTTGCGGTCTTCGAACTCATCCTTAGCACGCCAAGAAGCGCAGCCCTTTCGCTCCTTCTCCACCAAGCCGCGCAGGGTGTGCCAGTTACGGTTATTTAGAAGTGACATCCGACGGAGGAGGAAGATCGCGGTGTTTCAGCCATTCCAAACTAATGTTCTGGGTTCCTTTGTTTTGCGGAAGACTGTCCAGATCGGGCATGAAGATTTGCAAGCCGGCCTCGGGAGTCATACGGGTATAGCCGTTCACCAGTTGCTTTTGATAGTTGTTGAGATCCAGATCGAACCACGCGTCATCCGAGAGATCCACCATGGTGAGATCCACGTCATGCATAGTCAGTTTTCCGAAGTCAATGGTTCCGTCACTTAGGCGTAGGTAATTTCTCCATTGCTCGACGCGGGTCACATCTTCTTCTGGGTTTCCATAAACTTCTTCGATATCAGGAGTGACGACGCGCACTTTCGTCAGTTGCCCATGGATATGAGGGGGTGGAAGCAGTTTGAGCGTGTCGAAAAAAATATCGTTGCCGGAAACTTCCAGGCCTGGGAGGCTCTTGGAACCAAAGAGGTCCGCAACACTGACACGCAAGCCACTTAGAAGTCTGGTTACCGGAATTTTCAGGACGGAGAGTTTTATGACGTGTACTCGAATCCGGTTGTCGGGGGTTGCAGACACGCTGCCAAGCAATTCCACCGGCAGTGAAATGAGCTTGTGCAGGGAACCCTTAAGCTTGACGTTGTCGTTATCGGCAAGAAGCGTGATGTTTCGCAATGGCGAGTTCGCCACTCCTCCAGCATTTAGGAAGTTGCCGATATCTCCAATATTGGCGCGGATCACGCCGCTTTTGATTTGAAGAAAAAAAGACTCGGGGTCATCAAAAGTTGGATTTACGTCATGGCGAGTGCGAACCATATTTCCGCGCAGCCAGCGAACGTAGATGCGGAAGTCCGGCCCTTTGCGCAGCATCAGGTTATGCGCATGGATCGTTGTGGGAGCGGGCTCAGGGATGGGCATGGCCGAAGGGAGCGATGGGCCCGCAGAAAGCACCGGCCCGCTTGCGAATCTACTTGATCGCCGATGCCAGACGCCGAGCACTAGCAAAGGAATGCAAACAGATGCAAGAACTGCGAGGCGAGCACGCATACGGAACCATTCCATGGGAATCGCATCTCTGAGATTAAGAATCCGAAGAGTGTGCTTAATGAAGATGAGAACAAGAAGGTATGGGTTGCAACGAGCGAAGCTCGTCTTGAGCCGTACTCTCACGTTTCTAAAACTACGTTTCAGGCCATTCGCCGCGCACTTTCCTGGCGTTGCTGCAGTAGGATTTTTTCAATATGCACTTGTAATTCAGTACCCATGTTCTTTTGGCATCCTCGAAACTTTCGCTACTTTTGACGAGCCCTTACCTAGATAACTGTATTTCACGATCGTCAAGTCAGGTACTCGACATCTAGCGGCCCTGAGCCTGCATCTCTCTTATCGAGATTAAAGGGAGATTTATGAAATTTATCTGGTTAATGCTTGCCTCGGCTCTTGTCTTTTCCACCGCCTGCGGAGGCGGGAACTCGCAGACAAACAATACTGTGACCGGAAATTGGACGGCTGCGCTGTCCGACCCCAGCGGCTCTCCTGCGCTGGCATTCACGACATCGCTCAAACAGAACAGCGGGAGCAGCACGGTAGCTGTGAACAATCTCAGCTTCACCACTTCGACAGCGTGTTTTCCTGGAAGCTCCACTGCAACTGGAGCCTTCGTATTGAACGGCGACTTCAACGGACAAACGAAAGGCTCTTTTCAGATGACCGTGCAGTCCGGCACAACCATGAGCGGCAACCTACTCACTCTGCAAGGCACTGTAAACAACAACGTCGTTTCCGGCAGCTGGACTCTGACTGGAGCGACATCAGGATGTGCCGGTTCAGGCAATTTCACTATGAACAAGATGTAGCGGAATCCGCACCCCCATTGGGGATTTCTGCGACCAAGTGAATTGGTGGGGCTGCTGTGTGTGGTCCCAAAACGGCTATTTCCGTTCCAGAACACGTCGCGTTAACCGCGTCCGCGCCCCCAGTACCAACCGCCTCCACCGAGCAACAACACAACCACGACGATAATCACAATCGTTTCAATACTCATTTTGAAGTTCTCCAAAGGGCCGAAGTACAATGAATCGGCGGCATTCTGGCGAAACACTTCGACTGGCCGCCGAGCGTGCGACACTTCTTCCGTGGCGGCGGGCCTGCGTGATCTCAGATCCTTCAAAAAGTGTGACAGGT
>Ga0207689_10000718_pt1 | contig 31734 bp, 30 predicted proteins | sample KBSMisM52_FD_184312 | JGI IMG/M metagenome (GOLD analysis project Ga0207689, IMG submission 184312) | Miscanthus rhizosphere microbial communities from Kellogg Biological Station, Michigan, USA - KBS Miscanthus M5-2 (SPAdes) (version 2) | ecosystem: Host-associated > Plants > Roots >...
GAGCGGGCGCGCTGCGGTGCGCTCATGGGCGATCCAGTCCTCGATTGGGGTACCGGTCGCGGTCAGGGTAAATCCAGGCCCGCGGAAACGCGCTGTGATCTCCACCGCCCCGGGCGCGCCCTACCCTGCCTGGGTGGCGGTGCTGTGGCGGGAGGCGTGGACGGCCGCCGCGTACGGGCCGGGCGGCTTCTACACCCGCGGCGAGGCGCCGGCCGACCACTTCCGCACCTCGGTGCACGCCTCGCCGCTGTTCGCCGAGGCCGTCGGCACGCTGCTGGACCGGGTGGACGCGGCGCTCGGCCGGCCCGACCCGCTCGACCTGGTCGACGTGGGCGCCGGCCGCGGTGAGCTGCTGGCCGCGGTGGCCGCCGCGGACCGGCCGTACCGGCGCCGGCTGCGGCTGCTCGCGGTCGAGGTCGGCCCGCTCGCCCGGCCCGGGGTCGGCACCGTCCGCGACGTCGCCGACCTGCCGCCGGTGACCGGGCTGCTGGTCGCCAACGAGTGGCTGGACGACGTCCCGCTCGACGTGGTGGAGCAGACCCGGGACGGCCCCCGGCTGGTGCTGGTCGACGTCGACGGCCGCGAGTCGCTCGGCCCGCCGCCGGACCCGGCCGACCGGGCCTGGCTGCACCGCTGGTGGCCGCTGGCCGAACCCGGCGACCGGGCCGAGATCGGCCGGTCCCGGGACGACGCCTGGGCCGCCGCGATCGGCCGGATCGAGCGCGGCGTCGCGGTCGCGATCGACTACGGGCACGAGGCGGCCGCCCGGCCGGTCGCCGGGACGCTGGCCGGCTACCGGGCCGGCGCCCGGGTCACACCGGTCCCGGACGGCCGCGGCAACCTCACCGCGCACGTCGCGCTGGACTCGGTCGCCGCCGCCGGCCGCGCCGCCGGGGCCGGCGACACCCGCCTGGACGATCAGCGCACCGCGCTGCTCAGCCTCGGCGTCGATCCGCGCCGGCCGCCGGTGCACCGGGCCCCGACCGACCCGGAGGGATACGTACGGGCACTGGCCCGGGCCGGCGAGGCGGCCGAGCTGACCGACCGGTCCGGGCTCGGTGCGTTCCGCTGGCTGGTGCAGGGCGTCGGGATCAGGGTGCCGTTCCCGCCGGCGGCGACCCGGGCCCGGGTCCGCCGGGCGCCCGCTCCCCCGCCGCCGGGCCACCCGCCTCCGTCAGGAAGCTGACCACGTCCGGGTGCTGCGCGTGCCCGGCCCAGTCGACCGGCCGGCCGCCGAACCGGCCGTCCCGGGCGTCCAGGTCGGCGCCGAGCGAGACCAGCCGCCGAACCAGGTCGAGGTCGCCGTTCCAGGCCGCGGTGTGCAGCGCGGTCTGCCCGTCGTGCCGGGCGGACACGTCGAACCCGAGCCGGACCGCGAGGCCGGGGTCGGCGCCCGCCTCGACCGCCTCGGCGACGAGGCCGGGCCGGTCGGCCAGGACGGCGGGCAGCACCGCCCGGTCGACGGCCGCCTCGTCCCCGGCCAGCACCGCGGCCACCGTGCCGGCCACCGGCGACAGCTCCACCGGCTCGGCCCCGGCGGCGAGCAGCAACTCGACGATCTCGCGATGGCCGGCCGCGGCGGCCAGCGGCAGCGCCCGGCCCTCCGGCGAGCGCACGTCGGGGTCGACGCCGTGCCGCAGCAGCAGCCGCACCCGGTCGGTGAAGCCGTGGGCAGCGGCCCAGGTGAGGGGCCGGGCCAGCATCTCCGCGGGCGTCTCCAGCGCGCCGCCGAGCCGGTCCCGCCACACGCCGGAGCGCTCCCGGCCGAGCCCGTACGCGAACAGCAGCTCGAGGTGGTCGTCGTCGGGGGAGAACATCCGGTTGTAGAGGGTCTGGCCGTCGTTGGGGTCGGCGCCGGCCGCCAGCAGCTGCCGGGCCAGCTCGATCGAGCGCGGGTGCCGCGGCTGGCGCCGCGGGCCCTGCTCGCCCTCGCCGAAGCAGCCGGTCAGCGCGGTGAACGGCGGGGTCAGCCCGTGCCAGGCGTACCCGGCGTCCGGGTCGGCGCCGGCGTCCAGCAGCAGCCCGGCCGCCTGCAGCGGGTCGACCTGCGGCACCCGGGAGTAGGTCAGGTAGAGCAGCGGCTGCCAGCCGTACGGGCCGGTCGGCGCCGACGCCACGGCTGGGTCGGCGAGGTGGGTGGCCAGGGCCGCCGGGTCGCCGGCCGCCGCGGCCGCCGGCACCGAGCGGGCCGGCAGGTCGGGCTGCTCGGACAGCAGCGCCGCCGCGGCCGCCCACCGGTCCGGGCCGTCCTCCGCGGAGTAGACCAGGCAGGCGAGCCGGCAGAAGTCGTCGGCCGGGTCGGCGACGGCCGGCACCGCGTCCGGGTCGCGGCGGTAGCCGGCGAGCAGCTCGAGCTGCCGGCGCAGCGCCGGCCAGGAGGAGAAGCCGCACTCCCGGGCGACCACGAGCTGCGCGGCGGAGAGCGGGAAGTCGGGTCCGGCAGCGAAGTCGTACCGGCCGACCAGCGCGGCGGCCTCCGGATCGCCGGCGCGGACCGCGCGCTGCAGCTGGCGGGCCTGCCGGCGGAGGTGCTCGACGGTCGGGTCGTCGGGCAGGCTGAGGGTGGGCACGCGGACTCCTCTCGTACGCCCGCCGTCCGCGAGGCCGGGCCGAAAGGAGCGGTACGGGCCGTGCTCCAGGCCGTGCTCAGGTGGGTCGAGCCCTTCCCGCGGACCGGTGGCGCCCTGCGCGCACTCGGAGGTTAACGCGCCATCCGCCGGACTGCGCTAGTTTCTCCTGCCGTGCATGAGCTGCAGCAGTACGTGGCGGAGACGGCAGACAGGCTCGGGTTGCACGCGACGCCGGCGACCCTGCTGCTCGACCTGCAGGCGAGGGTCGGTGCGCTGGCCGACGAAGTGATCCGGGCGACCGAGCGCGGGCGGCGGCCGTTCCGGCCCACCCGGGACTGGGAGGCGCAGCTCGGCGACGTCGCGTTCGCGCTGATCACCCTGGCCGACCAGACCGGCGTCGACACCGGGCAGGCGGTGCAGGTCGCGGCCGACCGGATGTACCGCTCGGCGATGGCCGCGCAACGGCAGCAGCCGGCCGCGGAGTCCTGGCCGTTCTCCGGGTGAGCTGCGCTGCGTGAGCTGATCGTCGGGACCGGCGCCGGCGCCGCCCAGCTCGGCACCGACGTCGTGCTCCCGCTCGGCCCGCAGCACCCGTCCGCCCACGGGGTCCTGCAGGTGCGGCTGACCGTCGACGGGGATACCGTGGTGGCGGCCGAGCCGCGGATCGGCTTCCTGCACCGCGGCGCCGAGAAGCTGTTCGAGGTGCGCGACTACCGGCAGATCACCGTGCTGGCCAACCGGCACGACTGGCTGTCGGCGTTCGGCAGCGAGCTCGGTGTCGTGCTCGCGGTCGAGCGGATGCTCGGCATGGAGGTGCCCGAACGCGCGGTCTGGCTGCGCACCCTGCTGGCCGAGCTCAACCGGGTGGTCAACCATCTCGCCTTCCTGCCCGGGACGTTCGCCGCCCGGGAGCCGCTGCAAGCGGTGCTGGAGGAGGCCAGCGGCGGCCGGATCCACTACATGGCCAACCGGGTCGGCGGGCTCAAGGAGGACGTCCCGGCCGGCTGGACCGACCGGGTCCGCCGGGCGGTCGACGGCCTGCGCCCGGACCTGCCGGCGGGGCTCGACGTCGCGCCCGGCACCGGCGTGCTGAGCCTGGCCGACGCGAAGGCGTACGGGGTGAGCGGGCCGGTGGGCCGCGCGTCCGGGCTGGACGTCGACCTGCGCCGGGACGAGCCCTACCTCGCGTACGGGCAGCTGCCGGTCCGGGTGGTCACCCGGACCGCCGGCGACGCGCTGGCCCGGTACGAGTGCGTGCTCGACCAGGTGCACACGTCGCTGGACCTCGCCGAGGCCGTGCTGGACCGGCTGCCCGGGCTGTCCGGGCCGGTGAACGTACGGCTGCCGAAGACGGTGAAGGCGCCCGAGGGCGCGGTCTACGAGTGGACCGAGAACCCGCTCGGCATCAACGGCTACTACCTGGTCTCCCGGGGCGAGCGGACCCCGTGGCGGCTCAAGCTGCGCTCGGCCTCCTTCAACAACGTCCAGGCGCTGGCGGCGCTGCTGCCCGGCACCAGGGTCGAGGACCTGACCACGGTCCTCAGCTCGCTGTTCTTCGTGGTCGGCGACATCGACCGCTGAGGCCAGGGTGCCGGCCTGAGTGATGTCCGGCGGCCGCGCGTCAGCGGCGCGCGGTCAGCTCCTCCTGGGTCCGGCGCATCGCGTGCTCGACGAGCGTGATCAACGTCTGCTTGGTCGACTCCCGGCTGCGCGCGTCGGTCTGGATGACCGGCGTGGTCCCGCCGACCGCCAGCGCCTCCCGGACGTCCTCGATCGAGTGGGTGAGGATGCCGTCGAACCGGTTCACCGCGACGATGAACGGCAGCCGGCGGGCCTCGAAGAAGTCGATCGCGGCGAAGCAGTCGGTCAGCCGCCGGGTGTCGACCAGCACGACCGCGCCGATCGCGCCGCGGACCAGGTCGTCCCACATGAACCAGAACCGGTGCTGCCCGGGCGTGCCGAACAGGTAGAGGATCAGGTCGCTGTCCAGCGACACCCGGCCGAAGTCCATCGCCACCGTGGTGGTGATCTTGTTGGGCGTGTGCGACAGGTCGTCGACCCCGGCGCTCGCCTCGGTCATGACGGCCTCGGTGGTGAGTGGCTCGATCTCGGAGACCGCGCCGACCAGCGTCGTCTTGCCGACGCCGAACCCACCGGCGATGACGATCTTCGCCGACGTCGTCGCCGCGCTGGAGTCCACGTAGGCGGTCTGCCTAGAGGTTTCGAAGTCCATTCAGCACCCTCTGCATCAAGGCAAGATCAGGTCGGTCGGTCGGGGTGTGCGCCTGGTGGACGCGCACCAGGCCCTCCTGGGCCATGTCACCCACCAGGACGCGCGCCACCCCGAGCGGCATCCGCAGGTATGCGGCGATCTCCGCGACCGACCGGGCCCGCCGGCACAGGTCGCAGATCTGCTGCCGCTCGGGCGCGGTCGACTCCGCGCTCCGGTCGCCGAGTCTGGTGGTGGACACCAGCGCCTCGATGGCAAGCTCGTAGTCCGGCCGGGTCCGTCCCCCGGTCACCGCGTACGGCCGGACCAGCGGACCCTGTTCCGGCTGGAAGGTGCTCACCCCGCGGCTGCTTTCTCGGAGGCGTGGACGTCATCGAGGAAGGACGGCCTGCAGCTCGTTGCGTACCGCCGGCGTGAGCACGTCACCGGTCCGCTCGACGAGCAAGGCCATCTCGTAGCCGACCAGGCCGACGTCGCAGCTGGTGGCCGCGAGGACAGCGAGGCACGACCCGTCACTGATCGACATGAGGAACAGGAAGCCCCGCTCCATCTCGATCACGGTCTGCACGACGTTGCCCGCCTCGAAGCAGCGGGCCGCGCCCTGGGTGAGGCTGGTCAGGCCGGATGCCACCGCGGCGAGCTGGTCCGCCCGGTCGCGGGGCAGCCCCTCGGACGCGACCAGCAGCAGCCCGTCCGCGGACACCACGACCGCGTGCGCCACCCCCGGCACCCGGTCGACGAAATTGGTGACGAGCCAGTTCAGGTTCTGGGCGGCGGGGCTCAACGTAGTCACGACTTCTCCTGGGATTGCTGGACGAGTTCGGACGGGTTGCCGCGGTTGTCGCCGTCTTCCGCCCGGTCGGCGTGCCGGCCGCGGCGGACTCCCTGGTGGTAGCTCGCCAGCCGGCTGCGCACCGCCTCGGGGGACCGGTATGCGGGGCGGACCGGCTCGGGCGGCGCGGCCGAGGGTACGTCAGCGCCGCCGGGCATGAGGTGAGCCTGCGGCACCCGCATGGGAAGCCCGGCCCGGGTGGTGCCGCCGCTGGTCGGCTGGAGCAGCTGCTCGGCCCGCCGCCAACCCTCGTCGGCCGGGGACGCCCAGGCTTCCTCGGTCGCCGCCGGAGCGCCGGCCGGGGCTGCCTGCGCGGCCGGGGCCGCCGGAGTGCCCGGGGTGCCGGGTCGGGCCGCCGGTCGCTGGCCGGCCGGCCGCTGCCGGAACCACTCCGACTGCAGCTGCTCGAAGATCGGCGTGCGCTCTTCGGCGCCGTCCGGCCGCGGGTACGGCTGGTCGAGCGGGCCGCCCGGGGGCACCGGCCGGCCGGCCGCGGTGCCGAGCGGCGGGATCGGCCGCGGGCCGGAGCCGGCCTCGGGGCCGCCCCGCATCGGCAGCGGGGGACGCGCCGGCTGGTCGCCGGGCGGGACCGGGCCGCCGGGGCGGCCGGGACCGTTGCCGCCTGCAGGCAGCACCGGCCGGCCGGCCGGGGCGCCGTTGGCCGGCATCGCGCCGTTCACTGGCAGCGAGTGGTCCGGCCGCATCGTCTCGGCGCCACCGGCGGCCGCGCCGTCGCCACCGGCGGCCTGGGCCGGGGTGCGCCGCGGCAGCGGCGCCGCGCCCGGCGTGACGGGCTGGTCCGGCGGACCGCCCGGGCGGCCAGTGAGGGGTCGGCGCGGCAGGTCGCCGGCCGGGCCGGGGCCGAGCGGCCGCGGACCGGGGCCCTGCTGCGGGCCGGGCGCGGGCGGCATCGCGAGCGCGGCGGGCCGGCCGGGCCGGCCGTCGGGGGACGCGGCTGCCGGCGGCGGACCGCCGGCGGCGTCGTCGGGACGCTGCTCGAACCGGTTGGCCAGCACGTCGATCGGGATCCGTACGAAAGCGCTGACGCCGCCGGTCTCGGACTGGCGCAGCCGGACGGTGATGCCGTGCCGGGTGGCCAGCCGACCGACCACGTACAGGCCCATCATCCGGGACACCGAGACGTCGAACTCCGGCGGATGCGCCAGCCGCTCGTTGGCGTCGGAGATCTCGTGCGGGCTCATGCCGATGCCGCGGTCCTCGATCTCGACCATGGCACCGCCGTCGGACAGCCGCTGGCTGTGCACGAGCACCTTCGACTCGGGCGAGGAGAACACCGTCGCGTTCTCCAGCAGCTCGGCCACCAGGTGGACGAGGTGGTTGACCGCGTGGCCCATCACCTCGACGTCCGGCACGCCGGTCAGCTGGATGCGGTGGTATTGCTCCACCTCGGAGGTGGCCGCCCGCAGCACGTCGACCAGCGGGATCGGCCGGCCCCACCGGCGACCCGCGTCCTCACCCGCGAGAACCAGCAGGTTCTCCGAGTTGCGGCGCATACGGGTGGCCAGGTGGTCCAGCTTGAACAGGTTGGCCAGCTGGTCAGGGTCCTGCTCGCCGGTCTCCAGCTCGTCGATCAGCTTGAGCTGGCGCTCGACCAGGCCCTGCGACCGGCGGGACAGGTTGACGAACATGTCGTTGACGTTGCGGCGCAGACCGGCCTGCTCGGACGCCAGCTCGACGGCCCGCTGGTGCAGCTCGTCGAAGGTCTTGGCGACGTCGCCGATCTCGTCCCGGGAGTCGATCCCGATCGGTTCGACTTCGTCGGGTGCCGCCGGCGCGTCCGGCCGCTGCAACCGCGCGATCGCCTCCGGCAGCCTGACCTCGGCGACGTCACGGGCGCCGGCCTGCAGCCGCCGCAGCGGGCCGATCATCGACCGGGCGATGAGCAGCGAGGTCAGGAACGCGACGACGAGGATCGTCGCGATGATCACACCGGTCGTGATCGCCTGCCGCTGCGCGTCGGAGCGCAGGTCCCTGGTGGTGCTGACGACCTGGTCCTGCAGGCCGCTCTCAACCCCACGGATCGCCTGCATGTAGGTGGTGGCCGCCGAGTACCACTGCTCGGCGTCCGCGGTCAGGCTGGGCGAGTTCTGGTCGGCGGTGATGCTGTCCTCGAGCCGCTTGACCGCCAGCACGGCCTGGCCGTTGACCTGCGCGTCGTACGCGCCGACCTGGCTCGGGGTGGCCGCGGAGCGGAACCGCTGCAATGCGGCCAGCCGCTCGGCGAGTGCCGAGGAGAACGCCACCTGCTGCCCGAACTGGAACCGGCCGCCGAGGCGTTCGGAGCCATCGGGCGTCAACCCGCCGTTGGAGGTGACGGTGTACAGCAGCGCGCGCTCCTGGGACAGCGTCTCCTTCAGGTCGCCGAGCGCGGTGAGACCGGCGACCTCGTTGTTCAGCTCGGTGCTGTCGGTGCCGACGCCGATCTGCCGGTTGATGTCCAGCAGGTCGGTGATCATCGCGGTGTACTTGCCACTGATCGCGTCCTGCGTGAGCAGCTGCCGGTTGAGTGCCTGGCGCAGCTGCGGCAGGCCGGCCAACTCCGTCCGGGCGCCGTCGACCGCGGCCTGCGCCTCGGGAGCGACGTCGCCGAGCGAGGCGTCCGCGGACTGGTACGCCGACAGCGCGCCGTCCACGTTGGCCTGCTGGGCTTTGAGCGCGACCTGGTTGCTGGCAAGCGGCACCGGCTTCAACGGCTTGTCCGAGCCGGACTTGGCGTTCTCCGCCTGGATCTTGTCGTTGGCCTCGGTGATCAGCTTGATCTGGGCCGAGTTGTCCGGCCGGCGCCCCTCGCCGATCCAGCCGGCGGCGATGTCCCGCTCGGCCTGCAGCTCGTGCGCCAGCGTGCTCGCCTGCCGCCCGAACGCGGCCACGTCGGCACTGCGGCCATAGTCGCGAGCGTTGCCGATCTGGGTGCCCATGTTGATGCCGGCGATCACGAGGAACGCGATGGCGGGCACCAGCAGCACGGCGGCCAGCTTGGTGCGCACCTTCCAGTTCCGCGGCGACAGGCTGCCGCGGGACCAGGCGTTCCTCGGGGGTTGCGGCGCGAGCGTGGCGCCGACCGGTACGTCGTCAGGCGACGGCTCCGGAGGTCGCTGCAGCGTCATCGTGCCGACGCCGCCGGGGTGACCCTCCGACTCGCCATTGGCCCGCAGTGGCGGGCCCGAGGCGGCCGGGTGCTCCGCGGGTAGTCTTTCCACCAGCTCTCGCGACCTTCCCACGTGCCGACGCAGTTTCGAGTACTTCCCGGGCACTATAGGGCCACCGGCGACCGCGCCGTGAACGCCGTTGGTGGCATCAGCGCTGCGCTGCCGGTCGGTCACCGTACGTTGCCGATGGATCGGTGTCACTCGTGACGAGGTAGCCTTCCCGGGTCTCGCGGCGCCCGAACGGGGTGGGGTGCCCGAGCAGTCCCCGCCCCCGGCCGCCTGAGGACCTGCTCGATGATCACCCGGCGATCCCGCCTCGCTCTGCTCATCGTCCCCGCGCTCGCGCTGGCCACCGCCTGCACCGGTGGTGGCGACAACTCCTCCGGGGCCGCGGCCAGCGGCGACCAGACCCTGAAGATCGGGCTGCTGACGCAGCTGAGGGGACCCAGTCAGGCGGCCGGCAACGAGGCGCAGAACGGCGCCAAGCTCGCGGTCGACGTGATCAACGGGCTCAACCCGTCGATCCCGCTGCCGCTGGCCTCGGATGCCGGTCTGCCCAACCTCGGTGGCGCCAAGGTCAGCCTGGTGGTGAAGGACGTGACGCCGGGCGCCGTGGACCCCAAGGAGAACGAGGCCGAAGCGAAGAAGGGTGTGGACGAGGTCCAGAAGGCCGCCGGCGAGGCGGTGACGGACCTGGTCTCCAACCAGGGCGTGAACGCGCTCATCGGGGCCTACGACCCCGAGGTCACCGAGGCGGCCAGCCAGCGGGCCGAGCGGTTCGAGGTGCCGTTCATCAACGCCGACAGCCCGGCCACGTTCCTCACCGACGCCGGCCGCGACTGGTTCTTCCGGATCGGTCCCACCTGGCGGCAGGCCGGCCAGGCGTTCTTCTCGCTGCCGGGCGTGGATCCGAAGATCAAGATCGACAAGATCGCCGTGCTGTACGCGCAGGACAAGGCCGGCCAGGACGTCGTGACCTCGACCACCGAGCTGGCCAAGGAGGGCGGCCTCGACCAGCCGAACAAGGTAGCGACGTTCGGCTTCAAGCCCGACGGCTCCGACGCCGCGGCGGCCTATGCCCGTGTCCGCGCATACAACCCGGACACGCTGCTGCTCTACTCCTCGCCGGCGAGCGTGCAGCCGCTGCTGCAGGCGGTGGCGACCAGCGGCTGGAAGCCGAAGGCGGCGATGTCGTTCTCGCTCGGCTACGTCACCGCGCAGACCTTCGACCCGGCCGCCGCCGCGGTGGACGGGCTGATGCGCTCGACCTCGTGGTCGATCGAGGCGGCCCAGCGCAACCCGGCCGCCCAGGCGGTGACCGGGCTCTACCAGCGCCGCTTCAACAGCCAGATGACCGAGGCCGCGGCGTCCGCGTTCACCGCGGTGATGACCGCGGCCCAGGCGGTCAACAACGCCGGCACGGTCGACGAGCAGCGGGTCCGCAGCGCTCTGCTCAGCCTGAACATCCCGGGCGAGCAGACGATCATGCCCTGGGCCGGCATCCAGTTCGACGAGACCCACCAGAACACGCTCGCGCAGCCGCTCATCGAGCAATACCACAACCGGGCGTTCTCGATCATCTATCCGAGCGACGCCGCCGCCAACGGCGCCAAGCCCATCTACCCGGCGCCGAACGCCGCGGGCTGACCCGACCAGGCAACTCGGATCAGTCCGGCGCCGCCGCCTCCCGGGCGAGCTCGGAGTCGAGCCCGGCGTCGACGGCCAGCTTCACCGCCAGCTCGCGGGCCCTGGGCAGCAGTTCGGCCAGGTCGACCCCGAGCACCCGGCCCTCGCTGACCACCGGCGTGCCGGCCACCCAGACGGTGTGCACGTCCCGCGGTGAGGCGCAGTAGACCAGCTCCTGGTACGGGTCGTGCACATTCGACAGCGACGGGCTGGCCTCGGCGAACAGCACGAGGTCGGCCTGCTTGCCCGGCTCGAGCGAGCCGACCTCGGCGTCGAGCCCGAGTGCCCTGGCGCCGCCGATCGTGGCCAGCTCCAGCACCTGCGGCGCGGTCATCGCCGTGGCCTGCAGGTGATGCACCTTCTGCAGCAGCGCGGCGACCTTCATCGTCTGCAGCATGTCCTGGCTGTCGTTGCTGGCCGGGCCGTCGAGGCCGAGGCCGACCGGGACCCCCTCGCGCAGCAGCCGCGGCACCGGCGCCACCCCGGAGGCGAGGATCATGTTCGAGACCGGGTTGTGCGCCACCGCGACCCGGTGTTCGCGCAGCAGCTCCACGTCGGTGTCGTCGAGCCAGACGCAGTGCGCGGCGACCACCTGCGCGTCCAGCAGCCCGGCCCTGGCCGCGTACTCGACCGAGCCGACGCCGCGGGTGCTGCGCGAGTGGGTGACCTCCTCGCGCACCTCGTGCAGGTGGACGTGCAGCCGCGGAGTCTCCCGCAGCAGCTCGACGGTGGCCCCGATCAGCTCGTCCGAGGCGGCCGGCACGGTGGCAAGTCCGACCCGGAACCGGCACCGCTCGCTCGCCGCGGCCGCCGCCCGCAGCGCCTCGTGCTCGGCCAGCACGCGCTCGAGCGGCCGCGGGTTGCTGTCGTCCTGCGCCCCGTAGGAGACGTCGCCGCGCAGGCCGAGCTCGGTCAGCGCCTGCACGACGCCGGGCGTCGACGGCTCCGGTCCGGGTGCGTGGCAGAACATGTCGGCGGTCGTGGTCACCCCGGACAGTGCCATCTCCGCGCCCTTGAGCAGCGTGCCGACGTACGCGAGCTCGCGGGTCAGGTGCGCCTCGATCGGCCCGGTGACGTGGACGAACCACTCCCACAGCGTGTGGGTCTCGCCGATCCCGGTGACCAGGCCCTCGGAGAAGTGGCCGTGCGTGGAGATCAGGCCCGGGGTGAGGATGCCGGTGCCGTCGCCGACCACGCCGGCCTCGGGGAACTCGGCCCGCAGCCGCTCGTACGGCCCGACCGCGGCGATGAGCCTGCCGGCGAGGGCGACCGCGCCGTCGCGCAGGTGCCCCGCCGGCCCGGACGTGAGCACGTGCCGGGCCCGGACGAGAAGGGGGCGCGCGGTGGCCCGCGCACCCCCTTGCTCCACCGTCACTACTTCGAGGTCGTCGGCAGTCCGATGGCCGGGTTGATGTACTCGTTGGTGACCAGGTCGGACGGCTTCAGGTCGGCCTTGATCTCCTTGTGCTGGGTGGCGTAGATCGGCTTGAGGATGTCGATCATCCGCTGGACCCGGCTGTCCTGGAAGTTACCGAGCGTCTTGTCCGGTCCGTTGCTCACCAGGCCGAGGTTCTTCAAGGTGTTCACCGCGTACTCCGCCATGCCCGGCGAGTACGTCCAGAAGTCCTTCATCTTCTTCACGGTCGAGATGACCAGCTGGTTGGTCGGGCCCGGGTTCGCCATGAAGTCGACCGAGGCCTGCTGCACGATCGGGATCAGCTTCTTCAGGCAGGGCGCCAGCTTGTCCTTGTCCTCGGCCCGGATGGACAGCGCCTGGCTGTACAGCGGGTAGCCGGTGTCGTTGATCAGCTGCAGCCGGGTGTCGAACGAGCCCTTGCCCTGCAGCTCGTTCTTGAAGATGTACGGCTCCGAGGTGGCGAACCCGGCGTTGGCGATCGTGCCCCTCGAGGCGACGAACCGGGCGGGCGTGCCGTCGTAGGAACCGTCCATCTGGCTGGCCCGCACCAGGCCGGCGCCGATCAGGTACTGCGCGTACGCGTCGGCCTGGTAGTAGAGGATCTTGGTGTCGGTCTGGCCGATGTCGGCGATCGTGTTGAACTCGGGGTGCGCCTTCGTGCCCCAGAGGATCATCAGCGGGCTGATCTCGAGCGGGGCGACCACCGCGATGGTCGGCTGGGACTTGGAGTTCGCGACCGCCTCGTCGGTGTTCACCTGGCCAAGAGTGATCGACTTGTCCGCGTACATCTGCGCGGTGACCGTCTGGTAGCCGATCGCCGGGCCGCCGTTGCGGATCTCGACCTGGACGCCGGTGTCCTGGCCCGAGGCCACCAGCGGACCGCGCAGCAGCTTCTTCTTGGTGTCGATGGTGGGGTTCGGGCCGAGCAGCTGGTAGATGCCGCCGTACTCGCTCTCGGTGAACCAGTCGGTCTGGATGACGATGGTGTCGGGGCACGTGCCCTTCAGCGTGAGGGCCGCCCCCGATGCCTTCGGCGCCGGCGCGCTGTTTTCGGTGGAGCCGCTGTCGCTGCTACTGCAGGCGGCAGCGGCCAGCAGGAGGGTGAGTCCGGCTGCCACCGGAACGAGCTTGCGTGGACGCATTGTTCTCCTCGTTTGTGCGGGGTGGTGCGGTCCGGCTGCGGGCCGGCGCGGGAGGGAAGAGTGGGGTCAGGCGGGCCTGTCGTACGCGGTGGAGCCGTACCAAGGACCGGTCACGACCCGGTTGATGAACCCGAACAGCCAGAACGCGAACACGCCGAGCAGAGACGCGGCGAGCGCCGCGCCGAACAGCTGCTCCGACAGCAACCGGGCCCGGTAGACGTCGATGAGCACGCCGATGCCCGCGTCCCCCTGCTTGAAGAAGAAGTCGCCGACGACCGACCCGACGACCGCGAGCGTCGCCGCCACCTGGAAGCCGGTCAGGATCGCGGGCATGGCCGCGGGCAGCTGCAGCTTCCTGAGCCGGACGAGGCGGTTGGCGTGGTGCAGCGTGAACAGCTCGTGCTGGCCCCGCTCGGCCGACTGAAGCCCGAACAGCGTGCTGGAGATGACCGGGAAGATCGAGATCAGCACCGTCACGATCAGCCGGCTGGCAAGGCCGAAGTCGAACCAGAACCCGATCACCGGCACCAGCGCGAGGATCGGGATGCACTGCAGGATCACCGCGTACGGGTAGATCGACCGCTCCACCCAGCGGGCCTGCGACATCGCGATGCCGAGGGCCATCCCCACGACGATGGAGATGAACAGACCGAGCGCCGCGATCCAGGTCGACAGCCACAACGCGGCCAGGATGTCGGTGCGGTTCCCCGAGTCGAGGAACGACACCTGGATCACCCGGTGTGGTGGCGGCAGCAGGAACCGGCGATCGGCGTCCAGCGCGACGTAGGAGATGTAGTACCAGACCCCGAGGAACACCAGGAGCGTCACCAGCGGCGGCACCCAGGTGCGGAGCAGGCTGCGGCGACGACGCCGGGGAGGTGGCTTGCCGACGGCGGAGCCGACAACCCCTACCGCACCCGTTTCCGGCAAACGGGTGTCCACGCTCATCCGAACGCCTCCCGGACCTCGACCCTGGCGCCGGCAATCACTGTCGGTGCTGTGCGTACCAGACCTTCCGCGTTGCCGATCTTCCCCTCGGTGGACCCCCGCGTCGAGACACCGTATAGCACCTCCCTTTGACGCTGCATCGGGGTTGCGGAGCAATGACACACAGTGATCGTCGCGGAAACCTAGCCTGACTCGCCGGACGGGCGCTCGGCTGTTCAGGCCGCGCGCGTGCGAGCCACCCAGACGCACCTCCGCGGCCGGCGGTGGGCCCACGCATCGTCAACGAGTGGCCACGCACTGATTCCACCCACTGCGGCCTGCGGTTCTTCGAGCCGGCCGGGGGCGAAGCCGGCACCGCCACCCACGTCGCGGACGGCTGGAACCGGGTCGTGCCGGCGGCGGGCGGGTCCGTTTCGTGCATTCCCAAGCACGGCCGGACATGCCGCTGCCGAGGCGCACCGACGCATCCAGAAACTGCGAAGCGTCAGGATAGATTTCGCGCCGTCAGCGCCTCCGTCACCCGGCTGGGCGACGTGGCACGTCCCGGAGCAGGTCCGAGACCTCGCCGGCGACCTTGGCGAACTCCTCCGAATAGCGCATGTCCGGCTGACGCGGATAGCCGAACGGGACCGACACGTCGCCGAGGATGTGGCCGGGACGCGGCGACATCACCACGACCCGGGTGGACAGGTAGACCGCCTCGGCCACCGAGTGGGTGATGAACAGCGCCGCGAAGCCGCGGTCCGCGAACAGCGCCAGCAACTCGTCGTTGAGCCGTTCCCGGCTCATCTCGTCCAGCGCGCCGAACGGCTCGTCGAACAGGAACACGTCCGGCTGCAGCACCAGCGAGCGCGCCAGCGACGTGCGCATCCGCATGCCGCCGGACAGCGACCGGGGCCGGTGCTTCTCGAAGCCGGTCAGCCCGACCAGGCCGATCGCCTCGGTCACCCTGGCCTGCCGCTCGGCCTTCGGCAGGTGCTCGAGCTCGGCCAGCAGCTCGACGTTCCTGCGGACCGTGCGCCACGGCAGCAGCGTCGGGTCCTGGAAGACGTAGCCGAGCCGCTTCGAGGCGACGTCGACCCGCCCGCTCGTCGGCTCGTCCAGGCCGGACGCCAGTCGCAGCAAGGTGCTCTTGCCGCAGCCGGACGGACCGACGACCGAGACGAACTCGCCCGCGTCCACGGTGAGGTCCACGTCGTGCAGCGCGTGCGTGCCGTCGGGGAAGGTCCGGCCGACGCCGGTGAACGCCAGCATCGGGGAAGTCACCCCTCGGATGGTAGTCGGCCCGGCTGGGACCGGTCAGCGGCCCAGCAGCCGGGACATCACCTCGTTGTCCTCACCGTCCTCGCGGGCGCGACGCCGGCGGGGTGGGACCGATTCGCCCGCGGTGGGCGCTCTCGGCGCCGGCGGCGGACCGGATCGGGGTGACGACACAGGCGGCGCCGGCTCGGGCGCCGGGTACGGCGGCGCCGGACCGGTGCGGTACGCCGGCCCGGACGGCGGCGCCGGGTCCCCGAACCCGCCCGGCTGCGGGTAGTTCGACCGGCCGCTCGGCCCTCCGGCGTCGACCCAGCCGCCGGCCGGGCCGTCGGCGGGCCCGAAGCCGGCCGGGCCGTCGGCCGTTCCATTCGCCGGGCCGTACCCGGCCGGGCCGAAGCCGGCCGGGCCACTGGCCGGTCCGAAGCCGGCCGGACCATTGGCCGGTCCGAAGCCGGCCGGGCCACTGGCCGGGCCGAAGCCGGCCGGGCTATTGGCCGGTGCGAAGCCGGCCGGGCCATTGGCCGGCCCGAAGGCGGCCGGGCCGTCGGCCGGTCCGAAACCGGCAGGGCCGTCGCGGGCCGGCTCGGGCGGGTAGTCGGCGGCGAGCTCGGGCGGGACCGGCAGGCCGATCCCCAGCCGCCTGGCCTCGTCCTGCAGCGCCCGCAGGCTCCCGCCGATCAGCCGGGTGGTCTCGATCCGCTCCATCCGCAGCTCACCGTCGAGCCGGTCGATCATCTCGCCGCGCATCCGGCCGACTTCCTCCCGCAGCGCCGCCACGTCCTCGGCCAGCCCGCGCTCCAGCTCCCGGCGCAGGTAGACCTCCAGCTGCAGCTCGTACTCGCGGCGGGCGGCGACCTCCTTCTCCAGCTCGATCTCGTACGTGCGGCGCAGCTCCAGCGCGGTGCCGGGATCACCGGCCGGGGCGTCCGGCTCCTGCCGGCGCGGGGCCGCGAACGCGGCGAGCACGAACGCCCAGAGCGCACCGACGACCGCCAGCCGCAGCGTCTGCGGGTCGTCGCTGAGCACCACCGCCGCGGTGGAGGCGAGCGCGATCGCCACCGCGGCGACCAGCGCGAGCGTGCGCAGGCCGCCCCGGCCGCCCGAGCTGGAGCGCGCCACGGGCCAACCTTAGGGGACCCGCCCCGGCCGGCGACCCCGTGCGCGGCCGGACCGGCTCAGATCAACCGGGCGTCCTGCAGGAACCGCTTGGCCAGCCCGTCCGGGTCCTGCCCGTCCAGGTCCTGGCGCTTGTTCAGCTCCTGCAGCTTCTCGGTCGTCAGCGCGCGGTTCACGCTGTCGACGACCGCCCGGGCCGAGGCCGGCAGCTTGCTGCGGTAGAGCGCGATGATGTTGCCGGCCGGCTCGAGCAGCTTGTCGTCGCGCAGCACGACCAGGCTCTCGGCGGCGATCTCCCCGTCCGAGGACTGCACCGAGCCGACGTCCGCGGTGCCCTTGCGGAGCGCGTCGAAGATCGGCTTGCCGGAGACCTCGCCGAGCTCGTCCACCCGCTTGAACCGCAGCCCGTACCGGTCCTCCAGACCGACCAGGCAGTACGCGTCGGTGCTGCAGCCGGACGGGCCGCCGAGCACCAGCGTGCCGTTGAGCCGGCGCAGGTCGGAGACGTCGGTGAGGTTCTCGTCGTCGGCGAGCGTCTTGGACACCGCCAGCGCGGTCTGGTCGGTGGCCCGCGAGGGCCGGGTCACGCCCAGCGGCTGGTGGGCCAGTAGCTGGTCGAGCACGTACGCGGTGTGTTCGACGTCACCGCTCGCGGCCGGTGGCCGGTGCGTCACCGGCACCCCGATCCGGAGGTAGTTCATGACCGGCGCGAGGTAGTCGGGCACCAGGTCGAGGTCGCCGCGCTCCAGCGCCGGGACGTACGCGGAGCGGGCGCCGGCGTTGAGCTTCATGGTCACCTCGAAGCCGGCCTTGCGCAGCGCCTGCCCGTACATCCGGGCGATGATCTGCTGCTCGTCGGACAGGCCGGCGCCGACGGTGACCTCGGGCTTCGGCTTGGCCGCCGCCGGCTTCTCGTCGCCGGTGCAGCCGGCAACCAGCAGCACGGCCAGCGCCACCAGCAACGCGGACCTCACTGGTGCTCGACCACCCTCTCCGCGGCCGCGCCCGGATCCCGTCCCGTCCAGGGGCCCGGCCGGCGACCACTGTCGCCGGGATGACCAGACAATCACGCGCGCCGCACGACGCGCCGCCAGGGTAGGACATCAGGCCGTGAGGACTTGCCCCTATTTCACCGCCCGCAGCGACGGCGTGGACCGGTGCGGCAGGTAGCTCTCGGCGTTCCGGGTCGCCTGCTTGACCTTGTACATGTTCGCGTCCGCGGCGCCGAGCAGCCGGGCGGCCGGGAAGTCGGGGTCGTCGGTCGAGGCCTGGCCGATGCTCGCCCGCACGTTGACGATCCCGCCCTCGAACGCGACCGGCGCGGCGACCGCCTGGGCCAGCCGGTGCGCGATCTCCTCGGCCGGCACCTCGTGCGGCAGGCTCTTGAGGATCACGACGAACTCGTCGCCGCCGAGCCGGCCGATCGTGTCGGTGGGCCGCAGCGCGCCGCGCATCCGCTCCGCCGCCGCGCGCAGCACCCGGTCTCCCACGGCGTGCCCGTGCACGTCGTTGACCTGCTTGAACCCGTCGAGGTCGGCGAACAGCACGTGCACCTGGCCCGGCTCCGCCCGCAGCGAGCGCAGCGCGGCGCCGAGCTTGTGCAGCACCAGCCCGCGGTTCGGCAGCCCGGTCAGCGGGTCGTGGGTGGCCTTGCGGTGCAGGTCGTACTCGGTGTTCTTCTGCTGGGTCACGTCGACCAGGTGCACGATGTAGGACTTCTGGCCGACCAGCGCGGACACCGACGCGTGCACCCAGCCGTCGCTGCCGGCGCCGGTGCGGTAGCGGAAGGTGCCGGAGACGTCGTCCTCGGTGCCCTCGACCACGCGGGCGAAGTCGCCCCGGACCCGCTCGGAGTCCTCCGGGTGCAAGTGGTGCCAGATCAGGTCGCCGTGCAGGGTCTCGACCCGGCGGCCGAACAACCGGGCCAGCGCGGCGTTCACGTCGAGGAACATGCCGGCCTTGTCGACGATCGCCATCCCGGTCGGCGCGTTCTGGAACGCGGCCCGGAACTTCTCCTCCGCCGCCTTGACCTTCGCCTCCGAGGTACGCCGGCCGCTGATGTCGCGGGCGACGACCAGCGCGCCGTTGCGGCCGCCGAAGGAGATCTGTCGGCCGGCCGCCTCGATGTGGACGACCTGCCCGTCCAGCCGGACCAGAGTCTCCTCGACGTACTCGAGGTTGTTGCCGGCCACCATGCCGGCCAGCCGCTGCTCGGCCTCCGCGCGGATCGACTCGTGCATGTAGTCCAGCGCCGGGCGGGTCTGCAGGTCGGAGATCTTGCTGGCGCCGAGCATCTGCAGGCCGCGCCAGTTGGCGAAGGCGTGGTAGCCGTCGACGATCACGAACACCGCATCCGGGGACAGCTCGATGAGCGCACGGAAGTGCTCGTCGGAGGGCCCGACGACAAGGCCACCGGCAGCCGGCTCGCCGCCGGATGCCAGCTCACCCTCCCGACTGTGCCTGCCCATCCCACCCCTAACAGGACCGGTTCGGACCCTCCGGTGATCCCTGTGAAGCTAACAGTCCGATCGCATTGCGTCCCGCGTTCCAGTGGACGCTTCGGAGCTACGACAACTAGTTACGACTCCACTGATCCGTCCGGCCTAGCATGCCGATCCCCGTCCGGCGGAGCAGGGGTCCGGCAGCAGTACTCGAGCCACAATGCCGCCGCGGTCAGCGCGACCGCGGCCACGACGCCGATCGCGCCCACGACGGTGTCGTTGCCGGCCGCGTTCAGCTGGCCGAGCCTGGGCACGACGTAGACCAGCAGGCCGGCCCAGATCCCGACCATCACGGCGCCGACGACCGCGCTCGCCTTGGCCAGCGCCAGCATCCGGGCCGCGACCAGCGGCTGCACCGGCAGCGCGCCGGGGCGGCGGCGGATCCGGTCGCGCAGCTGGTTCGCCGCGAGGACCTCGGCGATCGCCAGCAGGATCAGCGACAGCGGGACGAACCAGCGCAGCCGCGGGAGATCGCCGTACCACTGGCGCATCGCCAGCCAGGTGATCAGCGTGACCGCAGCCGCGTAGGCGATCAGGTCACGGATCCGGGTTGGGCCGATCACCGCAGCTCCAGGTCCGTCCGGCGCACGCCGGACCGGTCGGAGGGGGCCAGCCCGGCGACCAGCTCGGCGACCCGGCCCTGGCCGGGCAGCACCGCGTCCGGGTCGGCGTCCGCCCACGGCACGAGCACGAACGCGCGCCGGTGCGCCCGCGGGTGCGGCAGCGTCAGCTCCGGATCGGCGTTGTCGCTGCCGTCCACGTCGATCACGTCGACGTCGAGCGTGCGCGGACCCCAGCGGACCTCCCGGGTCCGGCCGGCGGCCCGCTCCAGCTCGTGCGCCCTGGCCAGCCAGCCGTACGCGTCGGTGCCGGGGTCGTCGACGAGGACGATCGCGTTGAGGTAGTCGTCCTGCTCGACGCCGCCCCACGGTGCGGTCTCGTACACCGGGCTGATCGCGACCGGGTGCAGGGCGGCCACGACCGAACGCAGGTGCGCCAGCCGGTCGCCGAGGTTGGAGCCGATCGACAGCACGGCCCGGCTCACCGCTCGCTCCCTCCTGGGCTCATCGGCGGGACCGCCGGGCGGTGACCGCGACGTCGGCGAACTCGCGCGCGATCGGCGCCTGCGGCTTGTGCACGGTGACCTCGGCGGCGATCACCCGCTCGTCGGCCATGCACAGCTCGCAGAGCCGGGCGGCCAGGGTCTCGATGAGGTTCACCGGCTCGCCCTCGACGACGGTGGCGAGCCGGTTCGCCAGCCCGCCGTAGTCGACGGTGTCGGCCAGGTCGTCGCTGGCCGCGGCCGGGCGGCTGTCGAGCCAGAGGGTCGCGTCGACGACGAAGTCCTGCCCGTCCCGGCGCTCGTGCTCGTACACGCCGTGGAACCCGCGGACCTTCAGCCCGGTCAGCGTGATCCGGTCAGCCACGGCCGGCCGCCTTCCACGCGCGGACGACCTTCACCGCGTCGAGGGTCGGGGCCACCTCGTGCACCCGCACCCCCCAGGCGCCCATCACCGCGGCCAGCACGCTGGTCGCGACCGTCGCGTGCTCGCGGGCGTCGACCGGGGCCGGCGTGCCGTCCGGACCGGCGAGCAGCCGGCCGAGGAACGCCTTGCGGGACGCGCCGACCAGCACCGGGAAGCCGAGCGCGGTCAGCTCGTCCAGCCGGGCCAGCAGCGCCCAGTTGTGCGCGGCGGTCTTGGCGAACCCGAGTCCCGGGTCGAGCACGATGTTGCCGGCGGCGACGCCGGCGGCGAGCGCGGTGTCGACCTGCCGGCCCAGCTCGGCGGTCACGTCCCGGACCACGTCGTCGTATCGGGCCAGCGCCTGCATGTCCCGGCTGTGCCCGCGCCAGTGCATGAGCACCCAGGGCACGCCGGCGGCGGCGATCGTCTTGGCCATCGCCGGGTCGGCCAGCCCGCCGCTGACGTCGTTGACGATCCGGGCCCCGGCGTCCAGCGCGGCCTCGGCGACCGCGGCCCTGGACGTGTCCACGCTGACCGCGACGCCGCTGCCGACCAGCGCCCGGATCGCCGGCACCACCCGGCGGGTCTCCTCCTCGGCGTCGACCCGCTCGGCGCCCGGCCGGGTCGACTCGCCGCCCACATCGACGATGTCGGCCCCGGCCGCCCACATCGCCAGCCCGTGCCCGACCGCAGCGTCGAAGTCGGCGTACCGGCCGCCGTCGCTGAACGAGTCGGGGGTCACGTTGAGCACGCCCATCACCACGCACCGGTCCGGGTGCGGCAGCCCGGCCGCCTCCGGCCGGCGGGTCGGTTCGGTCATCGACCCAGGATGAGGCTCATCGCCTCGGCGCGGGTGGACGGCTCGAACTGGAACAGGCCGCGGACCGCGGAGGTCACCGTGCGGGCGCCCGGCTTGCGGATGCCGCGCATCGACATGCACAGGTGCTCGGCCTCGATCACGACGATCGCGCCGCGCGGCTCCAGCCGGCGCACCAGCGCGTCGGCGATCTGCGAGGTGAGCCGCTCCTGCACCTGCGGCCGCTTCGCGTACAGGTCGACCAGCCGGGCGAGCTTGCTCAGCCCGGTGATCCGCCCGTCCACGTTCGGGATGTAGCCCACGTGCGCAACCCCGTGGAACGGGACCAGGTGATGCTCACAGGTCGAATACATCTCGATGTCCTTGACCAGGACCATTTCCTCGTGGCCCTCGTCGAAGGTGGTCTGCAGGACGTCGGACGGGTCGATGTGGAGGCCGGCGAACTGCTCGGCGTACGCGCGGGCGACCCGCTCCGGGGTACGCCGCAGGCCGTCCCGGTCGGGGTCCTCGCCGATGGCGACCAGCAGGTCGCGGACCGCGCGCTCCACCTCGGCCGCGTCGAACGACCCGGTCAACGCGATCCCGGCTGGCCGTCCCCGGGTGTCCAGCCCTGGCCGTAGCCGCCGGCCTGCCCGTTGTCACCGGACCCGCGGCTCGACTCCTCCGGCCCGTATCCGGGCTGCCCGCCGGCGTAGGGCGGCTGGGCCTGACCCGGATGCGGCTGGGCCTGGTGCGGCGGCTGACCGCCGGGCTGCGCCTGGTACGGCGGCGGAGCGGCGGGACCGCCGGCGAACTGGCCGGTCCCGTACGGCGGCTGTCCATAGCCCGGCTGCGCCGGATGCCCGTCCGGCGTCGTCGCGTGCCGGCCGGCGCCGTTCGCGCCGTACTGGGCCGGCGCCGGTGCCGGTCGCGGGCTGGGCGAGGGCATGCCGGGGGCGGCGGCCGCCCCGTTGACCGGGCCGCGGCCGGTACTGACCGCGCGCAACTCGGCCGGCGTCATCACCGGCGGCTTGTCCGACGGCGCCCGCCGGCCGAACCCCGCGTAGGTGTTGTGCGGCGGCCGCTTGGCCACGTGGGCGAAGATCCGGGCCAGGTCCTCCTTGCCCAGCGTCTCCTTCTCCATCAGCTCGAGCACCAGGTCGTCGAGGACGTCCCGGTATTCGACCAGGATCTCCCAGGCCTCGTCGTGCGCCATCTCGATCAGCTGCCTGACCTCGCTGTCGATGTCGGTGGCGACCGTCTCGGAGTAGTCCCGCTGGTGGCCGTAGTCGCGGCCGAGGAACGGCTCGGAGTCCTTCTGGCCGTATTTCACCGCCCCGAGCTTGGCGCTCATCCCGTACTCGGTGATCATCGCGCGGGCCAGCGCGGTGGCCTTCTCGATGTCGTTGCTGGCGCCGGTGGTCGGCTCGTGGAAGACAAGCTCCTCGGCAGCCCGGCCGCCGAGCGCGTAGACCAGCTGGTCGGTGATCTCGGACCGGATTTGGGTGTACCGGTCCTCGGTCGGCAGCACGAGCGTGTGCCCGAGCGACCGGCCGCGGGGCAGGATCGTCACCTTGTGCACGGGGTCGAGGTTGGGCAGCGCCCAGGCGACCAACGCGTGCCCACCTTCGTGGTAGGCGGTGACCTTCTTCTCCTTCTCGCTCATCGCCCTGGTCCGGCGCTCCGGCCCGGCGATGACCCGGTCGATCGCCTCCTCCAGCGCCTTCATGTGGATGAGGTTGCCGCTCTGCCGCGCGGTCAGCAGGGCCGCCTCGTTGATCACGTTGGCGAGGTCGGCGCCGGTGAAGCCGGGGGTGCGACGGGCGATCACGGACAGCTCGATGTCCGGGGCCAGCGGCTTGCCCTTGGCGTGCACGGCCAGCACCGCGCGCCGGCCCTCGAGGTCGGGCCGGTCGACTGCGATCTGCCGGTCGAACCGGCCGGGCCGCAGCAGCGCCGGGTCGAGGATGTCCGGCCGGTTGGTCGCCGCGATGAGGATGACCCCGCCCTTGACGTCGAAGCCGTCCATCTCGACCAGCAGCTGGTTGAGGGTCTGCTCACGCTCGTCGTGGCCGCCGCCGAGGCCGGCGCCGCGGTGCCGGCCGACCGCGTCGATCTCGTCCACGAAGATGATCGCCGGCGCGTTGGACTTGGCCTGCTCGAACAGGTCGCGCACCCGGGAGGCGCCGACGCCGACGAACATCTCGACGAAGTCGGAGCCGGAGATCGAGTAGAACGGCACGCCCGCCTCGCCGGCCACCGCGCGGGCCAGCAGCGTCTTGCCGGTGCCGGGCGGCCCGTACAGCAGGACGCCCTTGGGGATCTTGGCCCCGATCGCCTGGAACTTGGCCGGGTTCTCCAGGAACTCCTTGATCTCCTGGAGCTCCTCGATCGCCTCGTCGGCGCCGGCCACGTCGGCGAACGTCGTCTTGGGCGTGTCCTTGCTGACCAGCTTCGCCTTGGACTTCCCGAAGTTCATGACCCGGGAACCGCCGCCCTGCACCGAGTTCATGATGAAGAACAGCAGGAACACGACCAGCAGGATCGGCACCAGGCTGATCAGCAGGCTGACGAAGATGTTCTGCGAGCTGATCTTGGTCTCGAACGGCTGCTTCTTCTGGTCGAGCACCTCGCCGACCCGGTCGACCAGCCCGGTCGGGTACGCCGAGGTGATCTTCTCGTGCCCGTCGACCTCGTTCTTCAAGGTGATGTCGATGGTCTGCTCGCGGTCGTTGACCGTGGCGGTGGTGTAGTTGCCACTCTCCAGCTGGGCGAGCGCGACCGACGTCGGGACCTCCGAGTAGCCGCCGTTGCCCCGGAACAGGGTCGGCACGGCGAGCACGACCAGCAGGCCGAGGACGATCCAGAACCACGGCGACTTGAGGATGCGACGACGATCCATATCTCAGCGGAGACGCCGTGGCCGGCAGCTCCGGTCCTCCCGCTCCTGCTGGTGGGCGCACCCGGCGCGCACGGCGATCAGTCCCTGGTAGGAAAGGTACACCGGGCACTACGCAGACGCAGGCCACCAGGGTCGATGGCCTCGTCCGGGGCAACGGTCGAGCGGCCTGTAGCGTTCCTTTACCTGGTGTAGACCTCGGGCTTGAGCCTGGCGATGTACGGAAGGTCCCGGTAACGCTCCGCATAGTCGAGCCCGAAGCCGACCACGAACTCGTTCGGGATGTCGAAGCCGAGATAGCGGACCGGCACGTCGATCTTGACCGCGTCCGGCTTCCGCAGCAGCGCCATCACCTCGAGCGATGCGGGCTGCCGGGCCTCGAGGTTGCGCAGCAGCCAGGACAGCGTCAGCCCGGAGTCGACGATGTCCTCGACCACGAGCACGTGCCGGCCGGAGATGTCCCGGTCGAGGTCCTTGAGGATGCGGACGATCCCGGACGAGCTCGTCGACGACCCGTACGAGGAGATCGCCATGTATTCCATCGTCACCGGCCGGCTCAGCGCCCGGGCGAAATCGGCCATCACGATCGCGGCGCCCTTGAGCACGCCCACCAGCATCGGTTCGCGGTCGGAGTAGTCCGCCGACACCTCGTCGGCCACTTCCTGGATTCGGGTCGCGATCTGCTGCTCGGTCAGCAGGACCTCGTCGATGTCGCCGTCGTAGTTGTGCACCGCTCCCCGTTCTGGGTCTGCCCTCAGCTCAGCGATCAGGTCCGGCGAGATGCAGCATGCCAGACGCGCGCCGGACCGTACGGCCCGAGGGCAGGGCGACCGGACCCTGGCCGTGCCAGTCCGCGACCAGGGCGTCGAGCGCGCGAAGTTGGGTCGCGTTGAGCGGGATCCCGACCCAGTTCCTCAGCACCCGGGTGCGGATCGCGCGGGGCTGGGCGGCCAGGCCGTCGACCGGCAGGGTCGGGCTCGCGGGGGTGAGGGTGGCGGCAAGGCCGTCGAGCGCGTCGAGGTCGTCGCGCACCAGTTCGGCGGTGCGGGCCAGCGCCTCGGCGACGCCGCCGTGCAGGGCCTCCTCCAGCCGGGGCAGCACGTCGGTGCGCAGCCGTACCCGGGTGAAGCGCGGGTCGGCGTTGTGCGGGTCGTCCCGGTAGGGCAGGTGCCCGGCCGCGCAGGCGGCGCGGGTGGTCTCCCGGCGGATCCCGAGCAGCGGGCGCAGCCAGCGGCCGTCGACCGGGCGCATGCCGGCGATCGACCGCGGCCCGGAGCCGCGGCCGAGCCCGAGCAGCACGGTCTCGGCCTGGTCGTCGAGGGTGTGCGCGAGCAGGACGGCGCGGTCGCCGGCGGCCTCGGCGAGGGCGGCGTAGCGGGCGCTGCGGGCGGCCGCCTCCGGACCACCCGCGTCGCCCACTTCGACCCGGCGGACCAGCACCGGGTCGAGCCCGAGCCGCCGACCGAGCTCGGTGGTCTCGGCCGCCCAGGCCGCGGATCCCTCCTGCAGGCCGTGGTCGACGGTCACCAGCCCGGCCGGCACGTCGAGCCGCGGCGCCTCGAACGCGGTCGCCGCGGCGAGCGCGACCGAGTCGGCGCCGCCGCTGCACGCGACCAGCACGCCGGCCGGCCGCACCTCGGCCAGCAGCCGACGCACGGCCACCCGCACGTCCGCCACCGCCGGCGGTGGCCCATCGCCCACACCCCGCACGCTAGCCGGACCGGCCGGCGGGGACGCGGGGGCGCCTCCCGCCGCGCGCCGGCCTACGTGCCGCGGCCGGCTATGTCTCTGCGCCGCCAGCCGCAGCACCGACTCACATACCCGGGACGGACCGCGCCGGCCACCAGCAGGCGCCGCGGCCGACTTATGTCTCTGCACCACCAGCCGCAGCACCGACGTACGCACTTGACGAGGAACGGCAGACGATCTCCGGCCGGCTACGTCTCTGTGCCGCCAGCCGGAGCAGAGGCGTAGTCCGACGCCGGACTACCCGGTCAGGCAGACGATCCCCGGCCGGCTACGTCTCTGCACCACCAGCCGCAGCACCCACGCACGCACCCGGGGCGGAACACGCCGGCCACCAGCAGGCGCCGCGGCGGACTCAGCGGTGCCGGCGAGCCGGGGTCTGCGCGACTACGCGGACGCCGCGGGGCGGAATCCGTGCACGCGCTCGACCCAGGCGTGCGGGTCGGCCAGCTCAGGCTTGCGCGGCAGCGTCTCCGGTGACGTCCAGACCTGGTTGAAGCCGTCGATCCCGACCGCCTCGACGACCGCGCCGACGAACTTGCTGCCGTCCGCGTACTGCCGGATCTTCACGTCCAGCCCCAGCAGCCGGCGCAGCAGCCGGTCGACCGGCCCGGTGCCCTTGCGCCGCTGGCCGAACCGCTCGCGGATCTGCGCGATCGAGGGGACCACGTCCGGCCCGACCGCGTTCATCACGTACTCGGCGTGCCCCTCGACCAGCGACATGAACGCGGTCAGCCGCTCGATGATCTCCTTCTGCGCCGGGCTCTGGATCAGCCCGAGGATTCCCTGCGACTCCTCGCCGCCGCGCAGCGCCGAGCCGAGCTGGCTGACGAACGCCGACAGCCGCTCGCGCACCGCGTCCGGGTCGAGGTCGGTCGCGTCGACCAGCGCGTCGATCTCGGAGCCGAGGTGCCCGCGCAGCCACGGCACCGCGGTGAACTGCACCCGGTGGGTCACCTCGTGCAGCGCCACCCAGAGCCGGAAGTCGCCCGGCGGGACCGCGAGCGACCGCTCCGCCTCGACCACGTTGGGGGCGACCAGCAGCAGCTGCCCGGCCGGGTCGGCGAAGAACTCGAACTGCCCGAGCACCTTGCCGGAGAGGAACGCCAGCACGCCGCCGGCCTGCAGCCCGGTCGCCTTCGGCCCGACGGTCTGCTCGAACCGCCCGGCCGGGCGCGGCCGGCGCTCCTCCAGCGTCTGCACCAGCGGGGTGAGCAGCTGGGACATGCCCTCGGCGTTGACCCGCACCCAGCCGGGCCGGTCCACCACCCTGGTCACGGGGATCGGGCCCACCGGGTGCAGGTCGGTGATCCGCTCCACGTGTGCGGCGGCGACCTCGACCTGGTCGCGCAACGAGCGCACCGCGGCGTCGGCCTCGCTCCGGGACACCTCGGGCCCCGGCGAGATCAACCGGGTCGCGGTGGAGACGGCGAGGTCCCAGTCGACCATTCCGGGCTGGATGCTCATGCGGCCACGGTACGCCGAGCAGCCGATCCGGCCCGGCGCAGTCGTCCACGCCGGCAGGCGGCACGGTCAGACGGTCACGGCGGCGGGCTGGATGGTGAGGCGGGCGAGCACCCGGCCGAAGATGCCGGAGCGCACCCGGTCGACCCGCACGTCCGCCCCCGGGAACGCGACCTCGGCCGCGGCCTGCGCGGTCCGTAGCGCCCCGCGCAGGTCGTAGATCCAGATCCGGCCGCCCGGCGCGAGCACCCGGGCCAGCTCCGCGAGCGCGGCCGGCCGGTCCGGCCAGTGGTGCTGGCTGAGCGTCGAGACGACCAGGTCGACGCTGCCGTCCCGGTACGGCAGCTTGGCCACGTCGCCGACCTCGGCGATCACCTGCTGGCCAGGCTCGATCGCCGCCTTGGCGGCCTCGATCATCCGGGGTGAGACGTCCAGCCCGGTCACCCAGACCTGCGGGCTGTGCCGGGCGATCTCGACCGGCAGCCGGCCGGGGCCGGTGCCGACGTCGAGCACGTGGGCGCCGGCCGGCAGCCGCAACGCGGCGACCTCGGTGGCGATCCCGGTCCGCAGCCGGCGCTCGAACCGGCCCGCGAACCGGTCGTAGTGCTCCGGGTCGCCGAACCAGCCGGTCATACTCCCGTCCCGGTGCATGAACAGGTGCCGGAGCCGGTGGCCGTGGGGCATCTGGTCCTCCTAGAGTTGTGTAGTACAACTACTGTAGGGCAGGAGAGTTGTATGGCACAACCGTTTCCCGACGACGAGCTGCGGCGGCTGCTTCGCTGGCTCGTCCGGGCCGGTGGGCTGCTGGAGCCGCACGACCACGACGGCGTGCGGGCCTCGGCGTCCGAGGTGTTCGCGCTCGCCGAGCTCACCGAGGCCGGTCCGCTGTCCCAGCAGCAGCTCGGCGAGCGGTTGGGGCTGGAGAAGTCGACGACCAGCCGGCTGGCCGCCGGGCTGGAGCGGCGCGGCTGGCTGGAGCGGGTCCGCGACCCGGCCAACCGGCGCTACTACCGGCTGGCGCTCACCCCGGCCGGCGCCGCCGCGGCGGAGCGGATCGGCGGCCACGTCAGCGCCCAGCACCAGTACCTGTTCGCCGAGCTGACCGACGAGGAGCGGAACGGCTTGCTGACCGGGATGTCAGGGCTGGCCAGGGTGATGGAGCAGCACCACGACCAGCACCATGTCCGTCACTGACCGCAGCCGCACGTCGTCAGTGCGGCGGCCACTTCGTCCATCGCCGCCTCGGCCGGCAGCGTGCCACCGGCCGGGACCCGGTCGGCCACCACCGCGAACACCAGCAGCCGCCCGTCGGCACCGCGGACCAGCCCGGCCAGCGAACTGACCCCGTCGAGGGTGCCGGTCTTGGCCCGCACCTCACCGGCCGCGACCGCCGCCGGCCCGGTGCGGTAACGATCGTCGAGCGTGCCGAGGTAGCCGGACACCGGCAGGCCGGGCACCAGCGCGTGCAGCCCGGGCTGGTCAGGGTCGGCGGCGGCCCGCAGCAACGCGGCCAGCAACGCCGGGGTGACCCGGTCCTGGGCGGACAGCCCGCTGCCGTCGAGCAGCCGGTCCCCGGCGGGCATCCCCAGCCGGGCCAGCACCTCCCGGGTCGAGTCGACGGCGCCGGCGAAGCTCGCCGGCCGGCCCTCGGCGATCGCGACCTGCCGGGCGAGCGCCTCGGCCAGCACGTTGTCCGACGCGAGCAGCATCTGCTCGACCAGCCGCGGGATCGGCTGCGAGCCGACAGCGGCCAGCGCGGTCGCGCCGACCGGCGCCCGGCCGCGGACCACCGCGGCCTTCGGCACCCCGAGCGCGACCGCGAGCGCCCGGCCGGCGGCGAGATCCGGCGTCGTCGACCGGGCCCGCAGGCCGTCCTGCCGGCCGGCATCGACCATGGCCGCCGTGATCGGGGCGATGTAGCCGCCGCGGACGTCGGCCGGGTTCCAGGTCGGCGCCATCGTCGGACCGGAGAACAGGCTGGAGTCGACGACGACCCGGCTCACCGGGCCGAGCCCGGCCTGCTTCGCCAGCGCGGCCAGCGTGCTCACCCGCGCGGCCCCCTCGTACGCCGTCGGCTTGCCGGCCGGGGCCGCAGACAGGGTCGGGTCACCGCCGCCGACCAGCACGACGTCGCCCGGCCGGGAACCGGCGACGAGCCTGGTGGTCAGCCGCTGGTCCGGCTCGGTGACCGACAGCAACGCGACCGAGGTGGCCAGCTTGGCCGTCGAGGCGGGCGTGACCGGGTCGGCGGCGCCGCGGTCGAGCAGAACCTGCCCGGTCTCGGCGTCGACGACGGTGGCGGAGACCCTGCTGCCGAGCCGGTGGTCGGCGAGCGGGCCGGCGAGCTTGCGGGCGACGCCGGTGGCGGTCTGCGGCGGGCCGGTCGGCGGCGCGGCCAGCACCGGGGTCGGGGTGGCCAGCGGGCTCGGCGACGGGCTGGCAGTGGCCGTCGGCGCGGCACCCTGGTCCGCGGCCCCGCCGCTGCCGGCCACGACGACCCCGCCGATGACCGCGGCCGCCCCGATCGCGAGCGCGCTGCCACCGGCGATCGCGAGCCGCGCCCCCGTCCACCGCACAACGCGAAGCCTAGGCGTCTCGTCGCACCCCGTACGGACGGATCACCGCACCCTAGACTCCGGGACGACCAGTCTCCTGGGAGGAGCGGCCGATGGAGTTCGACGTCACGATCGAGATCCCCAAGGGCGAGCGGAACAAGTACGAGTACGACCACCGCACCGGGCGGATCCGGCTGGACCGGACCCTGTTCACGGCCACCCAGTACCCGGCGGACTACGGGTTCATCGAGGGCACCCTCGGCGACGACGGGGATCCGCTGGACGCGATGGTGCTGCTGCAGGTGCCGACGTTCCCCGGCTGCCTGATCCGATGCCGGGCGATCGGGATGTACCGGATGCGGGACGAGATGGGCGGCGACGACAAGGTGCTCTGCGTGCCGGCCGCCGACCCGCGGATGGAGCACCTGCGGGACATCTTCCATCTGCCGGAGTTCGAGCGGCTGGAGATCCAGCACTTCTTCAACGTCTACAAGGAGCTGGAGCCCGGCAAGTCGGTCGAGGGGGCGACCTGGGTCGGCCGGCACGACGCCGAGGAGGAGATCCTCGCCTCTCGGCGCCGCCTCGCCGAGTCCGACGGCCAGCTCGCCTCCGGCTCCCCCGACCACTGACCCCGCCCCGAGGAACGCCGGGCCCCTGGACAGTACCGACGGGCCGGTCTCGACCCCCGCGGTGACACCGCCCGGCCGCGTCGGGGGTCAGCGGCCGGGCGGGAGTCTGCGGGATCAGAAGTCGATGTCGGGCCCCGGGTTGGGCATCGGGCCGGGGTCGGGCGTCGGCGGCAACGGATCCGGCGTCGGCGGGTTCGGGTCCGGCACGGGTGACGGCGGCATCGGGTCGGGCGCCGGTCCCGGCGGCGTCGGGTCCGGTGCCGGTGTCGGCGGTTCCGGGTCGATCGGCGGCATGACCATGATCCGTTGATACCCCGAAATCGACTCGCCCACCGGCCTACCGTCGATGCATGCTCCCGCCCGAGGTCGTCGCGTACTACGAGTGCGGCGACGAGCAGGACCGGCTGACCGCCCGGGCCGGCCGGCTGGAGTGGGCCCGGACCTGGGACCTGCTGCAGCGGCACCTGCCCGACCCTCCGGCCACGATCGTCGACGTCGGCGGCGGCCCGGGTGCGTACGCGATCCCGCTCGCGCTGGCCGGCCACGACGTCCACCTGGTCGACGCGATGCCGCTGCACGTCGCGCAGGCTCGGATGGCCGCCCAGGCGGCCGAGACCAGGCTGGCCTCGGCCGAGATCGGCGACGCCCGCGACCTCGCCATCCCGGACGCGAGCGCGGACGCCGTGCTGCTGCTCGGGCCGCTCTACCACCTGCTCGAGGCGGACGAGCGGACCGCCGCGCTCGCCGAGGCCCGCCGGGTGCTGCGCCCGGGTGGCGTGCTGGCCGCGGTCGCGGTCAGCCGGTTCGCGAGCTTCATCGAGGGCCTCCGGCAGGGCTGGGCCTGCGACCATCCGGGGGTCGTCGAGTCGGGCCTGCACACCGGCACCCACCGCAACCCCGACGCGCTGCCGCACCGCTTCACCACCGCGCACTTCGCCCGGCCAGAGGAGCTCGCCGCCGAGGTCGCCGCGGCCGGCTTCGACCCGGTCCGGCTGTACGCGGTCGAAGGCCCGGGCACCCTGGTCGAGGACCCGGACGAGTGGCTGGACGACCCGTCCCGGCGCGACTGGTTGCTGCGCCAGCTGGCCCGGATCGAGACCGAGCCGTCCCTGCTCGGCGCCAGCCCCCACGTGCTGGCCGTCGCCCGCCGCTGACCCGGGCGCGCGGCGCGGGCTGCACCGCGCAGCGGATCCGGCACGCGTGGCAACGACCCGAACGTGGTAGTCAGCACGGCGTGAGCGACGTCCGGACCGGCATCTCCGGCTGGCGGTATCCGCCCTGGCGCGGCGTGTTCTACCCGCCCGGCC
>Ga0207689_10000725_pt1 | contig 31641 bp, 24 predicted proteins | sample KBSMisM52_FD_184312 | JGI IMG/M metagenome (GOLD analysis project Ga0207689, IMG submission 184312) | Miscanthus rhizosphere microbial communities from Kellogg Biological Station, Michigan, USA - KBS Miscanthus M5-2 (SPAdes) (version 2) | ecosystem: Host-associated > Plants > Roots >...
GAGCTGCGGCGGGAAGTACTTCGGGCTCCAGCCCGAGAGGTCGATCCAGATGTTGGGCTTGTGCATGGCGAGCGAGATCGCCTCGTCCTGCCACGGCCACGACGGATGCGCGACGATGATCTGCATGTCGGGGAACGCGATCGCGACATCCTCGAGCAGCATCGGGTTCGAGTTCTGCAGCCGCAAGCCGCCGCCGCAACGCATTCCCGAGCCGATCCCCGAGTGGCCGCTGTGGAACACGGCGGGCAATCGGTGCTCGGCGATGACCTCGTAGATCGGCCACGCCATCCTGTCGGCGGGCTCGAAGCCCTGCACGGTCGGATGGAACTTGAAGCCGCGGACGCCGTATTCCTCGACCAGCTTTCTCGCCTCGCGTGCGCCGAACTTTCCCTTGTGCGGATCGATCGAGCCGAACGCGATCATGATGTCGCTGTTCTTCTGCGCGGCCTCCGCGATCTCCTCGTTCGGGATCCGGCGCCGGCCCATCTGCGTCTCGGCGTCGACGGTGAAGTTGACGAAGCCGATCTTCTTCTCGCGGTAGTACGCGATCGTCTCGTCCATCGTCGGTCGCCGCGACGAGCGGAAGTACTTGTCGGCGGCGCGGTCGTACTCCTCGCCGTAGCTGTCGAACGGGTTGCGGCACGACACCTCGAGGTGGGTGTGCGTATCGATCGCGATCAGTTCGGCGGTGTTCATGGCCAGTCTCAGGCAGGAGTGCGCACAGGCGCCGGATCGACGTTGTAAACCGGATTCGGCGCGCCGTCCGCCGGACTTGGGTTAGGCTTTCGTCGAGGTCACCGACGCGTGTCGCCTCAGCACCTGCACTTCCGCCATCCCGAGGGAACGACGATGACCGATCGGTCGGCGCGGGGAGACTTGTCGACCGAGGATCTGGCCATCCTGCTCGAGGTCACGCGCAGCCTGGCCGCGCCGTTCGACCTGATGTCGATGCTCGCTGCGGTGACGGCCGCCGCGCGCCAGGTGCTGCGCGCCGAGCGTTCGTCGGTCTGGCTGCACGATGCGTCCACCGACGAGCTCGTGCTGGAGGTGTCGAGCGACATCCGGCACGTGCGCATTCCGGTCGGGCTCGGCCTCGTCGGCGCGTGCGCCCGCGATCGCCGGGTGCTCAACGTCGCGGACTGCTACGCCGATCCGCGCTTCGACCGGCAGGTCGATCGGCAGTCGGGCTACCGCACGCGCTGCGCCCTGACGTTGCCGCTGATCGATCACGCCGGCGCGCTGGTCGGCGTGATGCAGGTGCTCAATCGCATCGACGGGATCTTCGAGAGCGCGGACGAGCAGCTCGCGACCGCGCTCGCCGCCCAGTGCGCGGTCGCGCTCCAGCGCGTGCAGATGGTCGAATCGCTGATCGAAGGCGAGAAGATGCGCCGCGAGATGGAGATGGCGCAGGCCGTGCAGATGAGCACGCTGCCGCAGACGATGCCGGTCGTTGCGGGCTACGACGTGCACGGCACGTTCCGGCCTGCCTTGCTGACGGGCGGCGATACCTACGACCTCGCCCTGGTCGGTGACGATTTGCTCGTCGTGCTCGGCGACGCGACCGGCCACGGCATCGCGCCGGCACTGTCGGTGACGCAGATGCACGCGATGCTTCGCATGGCGTTTCGCCTCGGCGCCGGCCTGGAGACTGCGTTCGCGCAGGTCAACGATCTGCTCGCGGAGACGCTCGCCGAGGACCGTTTCGTCACCGCGTTCATCGGCGTGCTCGACCCGGGCACGCACGTGCTGCGCTACGTCAGCGCCGGCCAGGGGCCGATCCTGCACTTCCACGCCGATCGCGGCGCGTGCTCGCGCCACAAGCCGACCAGCTTTCCGCTCGGCGCGATGCCGCTCGTGCGTCCGCCGCGGGTGGTCGAGACGACCCTGGCGCCGGGCGACGCGCTCGTCCTGCTCTCCGACGGGGTCTACGAATACGACAACGGCTCGGGCGAGCAGTTCGGCGAGGACCGCGTCGAGCAGGTCGTCTGCGGCCACCACGCGAACGGCATGGCAGCGCTGTCGACCGCGCTGCTCGACGCAGTGCAGGCGTTCGCGCGCGGTGCGGCGCAGCAGGACGACATCACGATGGTCCTCGTCCGGCGAGGCCTTCGGTGAGTGAAAGCGCATCGTTCGCGCGGCGCATCGACGCTCTGGCCGAGATCGTCGCGTTCACGGCGGCCGCGTTCGAGCGTCAGGGCATTGCGGCCGCGCTGCGCACCGAAGTCGATTTCGTCATCGAGGAGCTGTTCACCAACATCGTCAAGTACGGCCGAGGCGAGGCGCCGGTGACGATCGAGATCGCAGCCATCCCCGAAGGCGTCGAGGTGACGTTGACCGAACCCGACGCCGACCGCTTCGACGTCACCCGGGCGCCGCCGGTCGACATCACGCTGCCGGCCATCCAGCGGCAGCCCGGCGGCCTCGGCCTGCACCTGATCGCCCGCCTGGTGGACTCCGTACAGTACGCGTATTCGGAGGAGGAACGATGTGGCCGCGTCGTCTTCCGCAGGACAAGAGCCGATCCGTCACCCGACGCGACGGCTGCGAGCGAGGACGAGCGATGCTGACGATGGAGGGAGGCGGCGAGACGCCGGTGATGCTCTCGGGGCGCCTGGACGCGACACAGGCCGCCTCGGCGCAGTCGTACCTCGACCGCCTCCAGGGCGTCGTCACCCTCGACTGCAGCGACCTGCAGTACCTCTCCAGCGCCGGTCTCGGCGTGTTCCTGAAAACCCACAAGCGGCTCCTGGCGGGCGGCGGGCGGCTCCGCCTGACGGCGGTCAATCGCCACCTCCAGGACATCTTCAGCTATTCGGGCTTCGACCAGATCCTCGAGATCGAGCCCGCCCGCTGATGCGCTCGCCAACCTTTGCCGCGGTCGCGTGTACTTCGGACGAGGACGATGATCGGGTGCTGGTCGAGCGCTACCTGAGCGGCGACCGCGACGCGTTCACCTCGCTCGTGGTCCGCTACCAGCGGCCGATCTACAACGCCGCGTTCTGGGTCCTGCGCAGACATGAAGACGCCCACGACATCAGCCAAACGGTCTTCCTCAAGGTCGCCGAGCGCGCCGACGAATACGACCCGAAATACAAGTTCTTCAGCTGGATCTACCGGATCGCCGTCAACGAGTCGCTCAACCTCCTGCGCCGCAACCGCCACGAAGAAGAGCTCGATGACGACGTCGAGGCCGCTGTCGACGAGCGCGCCGGTCCCGAGCGGCAGGCGAGCGCCGCTCAGCTGGCGCGCCAGTTGCGCAGCGCGATGATGACGATGGCGACGAGCGACCGCCTGGTGCTGACGTTGCGCCACTTCTCGGAATGCAGCTACGAAGAGATGGCGCAGATCCTCGAGATCGACGAGAAGACCGTGAAGTCGCGCCTGTTCGAGGCGAGGCGGCGCCTGCGCGGCCTGCTCAAGGATTGGAAATGAGATGACCGCGAAACACTCCCCGCTCACCGAGCTGATGCACGCCGTCCTCGACGGCGAGGCCAGCGCCGCCGAGGCGCGCGAGCTCGAGCTGCGCCTGGTCGCCGATCCGGCGGCCCGCGCCGAGTTCGACGATTGGCAGCGCCTGTTTCACGCCCTGGGCGAGGTGGCCCAGGAGCACGCCCCGGAAGGGCTGGTCGCTTCGGTGACGGCGGCGTTGCCGTCGCCGCCGCGCACTGCCGGCGATCGAGGCCAACCTTTTCCCGATCGGCGTGTACTTGGGCACACGCGGTTCGGATTCCCCCGTCGAGTCTTGGGCGAGTCGCGAGCGATGCAGCCATCGCGCGTCGCGCCATCCACACCCACAAGGAGCGTCACGATGACCCAGCAGAGCAGAATCTTCGCCCATCGCAAGGCCTGGCTGGGAGCCGGCATCGCGGCGGCCGCCGCGGTCGTCGTGGCACAGGTCGCGTTCGATTTCCCGGTCGCGAAGGACGTGATCGGGACCGTTGCGCCCGCTGAGCGCTATCGCGCGGCGCCGAACGGCAGCGAAGACGTCAAGCTCGGCGTTCCGGCGGGATCGACGGCGAACAGCACCGCGACGAACGAAGCTTCGCGCTCCGTCGCCGAGAAGTCGGCCGAGCTGACTGCTCAGCAGAAGGCGGACCTCACTGCGCAGCAGAGAGCCGACCTGACTGCTCAACAGAAGGCGGATCTGACCGCGCAGAAGACGGCGGATCTGACCGCGCAGAAGACGGCGGACCTGACCGCGCAGAAGACGGCGGACCTGACCGCGCAGAAGACGGCGGACCTGACCGCGCAGAAGACGGCGGACCTCACCGCGCAGAAGACGGCAGACCTGACCGCGCAGCAGCGAGCTGACCTCACCGCACAGAAGAAGGCCGACCTCACCGCGCAGAAAACCGCAGATCTGACGGCCCAGAAGACCGCAGACCTCAATGCTCAAAAGGCCGCGGACATGGCGATGCAGCGCTCGGAAGCCGCCCGCGCCCAGACGCAGCGTTCGATGGAAATGTCGACCAACCGCACCGCCCCGTAAGCGTTCCAACTGCACGCAAGCCGCCGCCCGCAAGGGCCGGCGGCTTTGTCTTGTCTGCGCGGGCAAGTACCCTTGCGCGCCGCCAACCCGGAGGAGCCGCGTGCGCCTGGCGAAGTCGTTGTGTCCGCTGCTGTGCTTTCCGTTCCTTGCGCTCGCCGGTCCCGGTCCGCTCGGCATCTCGTTCGTCGACACCGATGAGTTGCATCTGCTCTATGCCGACCCGAGCCTGAGCTACCTCGTTCCGCACGCTGCGCGAACGTTCAGCAACGCATTCGACTGGCAGCGCCGGATCTTCGGCTGGGAGCCGTCGGAGCGGACGACCGTCTGGCTGCGCGACTTCGCCGACTACGGCAACGCCGGCGTCTCGCCGGCACCCGACACGCTGCTGCGGGTCGACGTCGCGCCGGCGGCCAACGCGTTCGAGACCAACCCCAGCAACGAGCGCATGTACTCGACGATGAACCACGAGATGGTGCACGTCGCGACGACCGACATCGCCTCGAGCGAGGATCGGCGCTGGCGCGGCTTCTTTCTCGGCAAGGTCGCGCCGCAACCGGCGCACCCTGAGTCGCTGCTCTACAGCTATCTGACGATTCCGCGTTTCACGGTTCCGCGCTGGTATCTGGAAGGCAGCGCCGTGTTCATGGAGACGTGGATGGCGGGCGGCCTCGGCCGCGCCCAGGGCGGCTACGACGAGATGGTGTTTCGCGCCATGGTGCGCGACGACGCGCACTTCTACGATCCGCTCGGGCTGGTGTCGCGCGGCACCCGCGTCGATTTCCAGGTCGGCGCCAACGCGTATCTGTATGGCGGTCGCTTCTTCACTTGGCTCGCCTACGTTCACTCGCCGGAGAAGGTCGTTGCGTGGCTGCGGCGCGACGAGGGCAGCCGACGCCACTACGCCGACCAGTTCGAGCTGGTGTTCGGCATGCCGCTCGATCGAGCGTGGCAGGACTGGATCGAATTCGAGCACGCGTTCCAGCGGCGCAATCTCGCCGAGGTGCGCAAGCATCCGATCACCCCGCAACGCAACCTCGCGACGACAGCGATGGGCTCGGTCTCGCGCGCGTATCTCGACGAGGCAAGCGGCGTCCTCTATGCCGGCGTCCGCTATCCCGGCATCGTCGACCACCTCGCGGCGCTCGACTTGCGCGACGGCAGCGCGCGGACCCTGACCGAGATCAAGGGCGCGATGCTCTATTCGGTCACCTCGCTGGCGTTCGATCCCGTCCACCGGACCGCCTTCTTCACGACCGACAACCTGGGTCTGCGCAACCTGATCGCGATCGACGTCGACAGCGGCAAGCAGACCCTCCTGCTCAAAGAGGCGCGCATCGGCAGCCTCGCGTTCAATCCCGTCGACCGCTCGCTGATGGGAGTGCGCCACGACTCCGGGCTGGCGACGCTGGTGCGCATCCCCTATCCGTACGACCGCTGGGAGACGGTGCACGAGTTCGGATACGGCGTCGTGCCGAGCGAGCTCGACGTCTCGGCCGACGGGCGGCTGCTGTCGGCGTCGATCACCGACGTCGGCGGCGACCAGTTCCTGCGCGTGTGGACGCTCGCGTCGCTGCTCGCCGGCGACAGCGCCCCGCTGAGCGAGTTCCGCTTCGGCCAGTCGGCGCCCGAGAGCTTCGTCTTCACGAAGGACGGCCGCTATCTGTACGGAAGCAGCTACTACACCGGCGTCTCGAACATCTTCCGCTACGAGGTCGCGACCGGCGACGTCAAGGCGGTGTCGAATGCCGAGACGGGCTTTTTCCGGCCGATCCCGATGGCCGACGGCCGCCTGGTCGTGTTCAGCTACACCGGCCAGGGATTCACGCCGGCGATCATCGAGCCGCGGCCGCTCGAGGACCTGAGCGCGATCAAGTTCCTCGGCGCCGAAGTGGCTGCGCGCCATCCGGTCGTCACGACCTGGCAGGTGCCGCCGGCCAGGTCCGTCGACTACGAAGCGCAGGTGAAGGCGACCGGTGTCTACCGCCCGCTCGACGAGATGAAGGTGCAGAACGGCTTTCCGGTTCTCGAGGGCTACAAGAACACCGCGGCGGTCGGCTACCACCTCAACGTCGGCGATCCGCTCGGCTTCGCCCATCTCGGCATCACCGCCGCCTATACACCGGACCAGAACCTGCCCGGCCAGGAGCGCGGCCACGTCTACCTCGATGGCCACTACCTCGGCTGGCGCGGCGGCCTGGCCTGGAACCGCTCGAACTTCTATGACCTCTTCGGGCCGACGCGACGCGGGCGCAAGGGCTTTGCGGCCAAGCTCGGCTACGACCAGTTCCTCATCTTCGAGCCGCCGCGCAGGCTCGAGGTCGACTACGACATCGCGTACTACGACAAGATCGACACGCTGCCCGGGGCGCAGAACGTCGCGACGACGTTCGACCGTCTCTTCACCGGCGAGGTCGCTCTGCGCTACAGCGACGTGCGCCGCTCGCTCGGAGCGGTGGACGACGAGAAGGGCGTCACCTGGACGGCAGTCGCCACCGGGCATCGCATGGAGAACTCGACGGTGACGCAGCTGCGCGGCGGCTTCGACGCCGGCCTGCCGCTGCCGCTCGGCCACTCATCGGTCTGGTCGCGCAGCGCCGCCGGCGTCGCCAACGGCGACCGCAACAATCCGATCCTCAACTACTACTTCGGCGGCTTCGGCAACAACTACGTCGACGACGGCGTGGTCAAGCGCTACCGGGAGTACGGCTCCATGCCGGGCTTCCAAATCGACGAGATCAGCGGCCGCACCTTCGTCAAGCAGACGCTCGAATGGAACCTGCCGCCGATGGTGTTCGAGTCGCTCGGCAAGCCGAGCCTGCATCTGCAATCGGCCAGGCCGGCGCTGTTCGCTTCGGCGTTGTGGATCGAACCGCAGGACGCGGCGCTGCGCAAGACCTACGGCAGTGTGGGCGGGCAGGTCGACATGCGCCTGTCGGTGCTGTACTGGTACGACATGACCCTGTCGACCGGCTTCGCCGTCGGCTACAAGGGTTCGAAGCGCAGCAGCGAGTGGATGATCTCGCTGAAGATCCTGTGAGCGCGCCGACATGCTGATGCACCAGCTGCCCGCGGTGCTGGTCGCGCTGCTGCCGGCGCTCGTCTTCCTGGCGGCGCTCCTCTGGCTCGACAGCTACAAGCTGATCGCGCTTTCTTCCGTCGTTGCGGTGATCGGCGCCGGCGCCGTGATGGCGGCGCTGAGCTATCCGCTCAACGTCGCCCTGCTCGGCCGCCTCGACATCGGCCTCGTCGCCTTCTCGCGGTACGTCGCTCCGCTGACCGAGGAGCTGCTCAAGGCCGTGATCGTTCTCGCGCTCGTCCGCATGCACCGGATCGGCTTCCTGGTCGACGCGGCCATCTACGGCTTTGCCGTCGGCACCGGCTTCGCGCTGGCCGAAAACCTCTACTACCTGCATCGCGCAGCCGAGGCGGGCATGGGCACCTGGATCGTGCGCGGCTTCGGCACCGCGCTCATGCACGGCGGAACGACCTCGCTGTTCGCGGTGATGGCGCTGACCCGCATCGAGCGGGCGGCGCACGCGAAGGCGGCGCACTTCGTGCCTGGCTTCGTCGTCGCAGTGCTCCTCCATTCCGGCTTCAACCACCTGAGCCACCTGCCGCTCGCCGCGACGCTCGCGACCATGCTGATCCTGCCGCCGCTGCAGTGGCTCGTCTTCGAACGCAGCGAACGGAGCTTGCGTAACTGGCTCGGCCACGGATTCGATGCCGACGCGCGGCTCCTCGAGCTGATCGGCTCCGGAAGCTTCGCGGAGTCGCCGCCCGGCCGCTATCTCGACTCGCTCCGGCGCAGCCTCCCCGGTGCGCTCCTCGCCGACGCGCTGTGCTATCTGCGGCTTTACACGGAGTTGTCGCTGCGCGCAAAGGGCATCCTCATGTTGCGCGAGAACGGCTTCGAGTCGCCACCCGCCGACGCCGAGACGCGAGCGAAGTTCACCGAGCTGCGCTACCTCGAGAAGAGCATCGGCGCCACGGGATTGCGCGCGCTGCGGCCGGTGCTCAAGCTGCGACAGCGGGAGCTGTGGCAGCTCTACATGCTCGAGGGCGGCCTCGGCTGATCAACGCAGCGCGGCGTCGGCGTGGCCTTCGCTCCATCTACTTGCAGCTGAAGCTGCCGGCGAGTTCGATGCTACCGCTGCCGTTGTAGGTCGCGACCTTCGGATACGAGCATAGGGGACGCGTGCGCGTCGGCGACCAGCTCGCCGGGATGTCGGCGCTGGCACCGCCCGGGTTGCTCGCGCCGCGCGCGCTCGCGAGGACGCTGTCGGGCGCCTGACCCTTCTCGACCCAGTTGACGATCGGCGTCAGCATGTCGAACTGGTCGGTCGCCGGCCCCGCCGAGCAGTGCGTCATCCCGGGGACGAGAAAGAGCCGCGCGAAGGTGCCGACGTCGATGTTGGCGGCGGCGACCGAGTTGTACCAGGCGGTCGCGTCGTCGCTCGAGAAGATCGGGTCGCTGGTGCCGTGGTAGACCATGATCTTGGCGCCGCGGTTGCGCAGCACCGAGAGGTCGCTCGGGTTGGGCGGCGTCATGAACTGCAGCGAGTTCTCGGTGTAGGTCGCGTTCGTCGCCTGGATCTTGCCGAGCATCGTGTCGACCGGCGTCGTCAGCGCGAACGCCATGCCGTTGAAGGTCGCCGGATCTTCCGGCGGCACCTGCCAGATGAATCCGACCGCGCCCGAGTCGAGCAGCCCGGGAACGGTGAAGTTCCAGAACCGCGTGTTGCCGCTGCCGATGCCGGCGTCCCATGGCCAGCTCGAATAGAACTTGGTCCCCGTGCTGTTGGTGACGCCGGCGAAGCGCTGCCCGATGACGGTCTTTTGCGCCGTCGTCAGGCAAGTGCCGTCGCGCGCGCCGGTGCAGGTCGGCACGTCGCGGTTGAGATCGAAGGCGGCCTGGCACGCCTTGGTGTCCTGGACGAGGCCGTCGACTGCGCCGTCGAGCGCGTCGCACTTGGCGAGCACCGCCGCGGCCACGGTCGCCTGCTCGGCCGCGGTGTAGCCGGTCGATGGATCGTTCGGCGTCGTCGCGACCGTGTTGTAGGCCTGGAACGCGGTGATGTCCGCGACCGCGGCGAGCGGCAGGCGAAAGCCGGGGTCGCCGGCGACGAAGCCGTCGTACTGGTCGGCGTAGCGAACCGCGGCGACCATCGTGTGGCGGCCGCCGTTCGAGCAGCCGCCGAAGTACGAGCGGTCGGCGGCCTTGCCGTACGCGGTCTGGATCACCGACTTGGCCATCGGCGTGAGCTTGCCGACCGCCTGGTAGCCGTAGTCGAGCCGCGCCTGCGGGTCGATGCCGAAGGTCGGGTTCTGCGCGGCGTTGTGGCCGGCGTCGGAGCTGAGGACGGCGAAGCCCTGCGCGAGCGCGCTCGTCACCGGGCCGCCACCGAAGGTGCCGTTCGCGGTCGAGACGCTGCCGTCGGTGCCGCCGTTGGCCTGGTAGAAAAAGCGCCCGTTCCACGTGTCCGGCAGCCGCATCTCGAAGCCGATCGCGTAGCTCTTGCCGTCGACCGTGCTGACGCGGTCGAACATCTTGCCGGTGACGACGCAGTGCGACGGGATCGCGTTGCCGCCGACCTTGAGGCCGCCCGCCGCGACCGCGCTCGCGGCGGTGAAGGTCGTGTTGGCGAAGGTCAGCTTCGTCGTCAGGTCGCTGCACGAGACCAGGCTCGCGCCGGTCGCAGCGCCGAGCTGCGGAAGCGTGCCTGGAGCATCGTCGCCGCCGCACGCGGCGAGCGTCCAGGCGGCTGCGACGGCGAACGCGATCGTTCTCGAAGAGCAGAGATGGGACATGGCGTGGCTCCGAAGAGTGGCTGTGCCGGCGAAGCTTCGGTCGGCAATCGAGCCTCCCGAGCTTGTTCGGTTGACTTCATTTTTGATTATGATCAATAATCATTCAACTGGACCGTGATACAGGTTTTCCCTAGGTACGCTTTCCAATGCAGCCCCACAGAGTCACAACTTCCCTTGTTTACTGTTCTTAATCAATGAGCCAGTCCGACGCTGCCCGCGCGACGGGCGTTCAGCTGCCCGCGACACTCGCCACGCTCGAGTTGCTGAAGATCGAGCTGCGCGGCGCGGTCGTCCACGTCCGGCTCGATCGCCCGGCCAAGCGCAACGCCGTCAGCGACGCGCTCGTCGCGCAACTGCACACCTGCTTCGTCAACCTGCCCGAAGCGGCGCGTGCCGTCGTGCTGAGCGGCGAGGGCGATCACTTCTGCGCCGGCCTCGACCTCGCCGAGGTCAGCGAGCGCAGCGTCGCCGAGGGCATCGTCCACTCGCGCTCGTGGCACGCCGCGTTCGAGCGCGTCCAGTTCGGCAAGGTGCCGGTCGTCGCGGTGCTGCACGGCGCTGTCGTCGGCGGCGGCCTCGAGCTTGCGGCGTCGTGTCACGTTCGCGTCGCCGAGTCGAGCGCGTTCTACGGCCTTCCCGAAGGGCAGCGCGGCCTCTTCGTCGGCGGCGGCGGCTCGGCGCGCATTCCGCGCCTGATCGGCACCGCACGAATGACCGACATGATGCTCACCGGCCGCGTCTACGACGCCAGAGAGGGCCACGCGATCGGCATCTCGCACTATCTCGTCGAGCCGGGCGAAGGGCTGACGAAGGCGCTCGCGCTCGCCGAGCGGATCGCCGCCAACGCACCGCTCTCGAACTTCGCCGTCATGCACGCGCTGCCGCGAATCGCCGACATGGCGCAGGACGAAGGCCTCTTCGTCGAATCGCTGATGGCGGCGATCGCGTCGGGCGACGAGGCGGCCAAGATGCGCGTTCGTGCGTTTCTCGAAGGCCGTGCCGCGAAGGTGAAGAAGACGTGAGCGCGGCGGTGGCCGGCAGCGACGCGAGCGCGGGCGCGCCGCGCTACCGGTCGCTTTCGCTCGGCGGCTCGCTCGAGGCGACGTTCGATCGTCGCGCCGACGGCTCGACGCTCGTCGTCTCGCGCGAGCGGCTCGAAGACTATCCGGCGCGCATCACCGATCGCCTGCTCGAGTGGGCCGAGCGTGCGCCCGAGCGCACGCTCGTCGCCAAGCGCGTTCGCGGCGGCGACTGGCGGCGGGTGAGCTGGCGCGATGCGGTGCAGAGCGCGCGCGCGATCGCGCAGGCGCTGCTCGACCGCGACGTCTCGGTCGACCGCCCGGTCGTGATCCTCTCCGACAACGACATCGAGCACCTCCTGCTCGCGCTCGGCGCGATGCTCGCCGGCGTGCCGTTCGCGCCGGTGTCGCCGGCCTATTCGCTCGTCTCGCAGGACTTCGGCAAGCTTCGCCACATCCTCGGCATGCTGACTCCGGGGCTCGTCTTCGCCAGCGATGCGCGCTACGCGAAGGCGATCGCCGCCGTCGTGCCGCGCGACACCGAGGTCGTTCTCAGCGAAGGAACGCTCGAAGGCCGCGCGTCGACGCCGTTCGCCGCGCTGCTCGCGACCGCGCCGACCGCGGCGGTCGACGCGGCGCACGCCAGGGTCGGCGCCGACACGATCGCCAAGTTCCTCTTCACCTCGGGCTCGACCAAGCTGCCCAAGGGCGTGATCAACACGCAGCGGATGCTGTGCGCCAACCAGCAGATGATCCGCCAATGCTTTCGCGCGCTCGCCGAGGAGCCGCCGGTGCTCGTCGACTGGCTGCCGTGGAACCACACGTTCGGCGGCAACCACGACATCGGCATCGTTCTCTACAACGGCGGCACCCTCTACATCGACGAAGGCAAGCCGACGCCGGCGCTGATCGGCGAGACGCTCAGGAACCTGCGCGAGATCGCGCCGACGATCTACTTCAACGTGCCCAAGGGCTTCGAGGAGATCGCCAACGCGCTCGAGGTCGACCCGCTCCTGCGCAAGACCTTCTTCAGCCGCGTCCGCATGTTCTTCTTCGCCGGCGCCGGCCTCGCGCAGCCGGTCTGGGACAAGCTCGACCGCCTCGCGGAGCAGGAGTGCGGCGAGCGGATCCGCATGCTCACGGGGCTCGGCATGACCGAGACCGCGCCGTTCGCGATCTGCGCCAACGCGCACGAGGTCAAGTCGGGCCACATCGGCCTGCCCGCGCCCGGCGTCGAGCTGAAGCTCGTGCCGATCGGCGACAAGCACGAGGTGCGCTACCGCGGTCCGAACGTGACGCCCGGCTACTGGCGCGCGCCCGAGCAGACGGCAGAGCACTTCGACGACGAAGGCTTCTACTGCAGCGGCGACGCCGCCAAGCCGATGGATCCGGCGCGTCCCGGGATCGGCTTCGCGTTCGACGGCCGCATCGCCGAGGACTTCAAGCTCTCGACGGGAACGTTCGTCTCGGTCGGGCCGCTGCGCGCGAAGATCGTCGCCGCCGGCGACCCGCTCGTGCAGGACGTCGTCATCGCCGGCATCAACCGCGACGACATCGGCATCCTGCTCTTCCCGCGCCCCGACGCCTGCCGCGCGTTCGCCGACGCCCCCGCCGACGCGCGGCTCACGTCGGTGCTCGCCGACGAGCGCGTGCGCACGTTCTTCCAGCGCCTCGTCGACGGCCTCTGGTCGACCGGCACCGGCAGCGCGACGCGCGTCGCGCGCGCGCTCGTCCTCGTCGAGCCGCCGTCGATCGACCGCGGCGAAATCACCGACAAGGGCTCGATCAACCAGCGCGCAGTGCTGACGCATCGCGCCGCCGACGTCGAGCGGTTGTACGCCGGCGGCAGCGGCGACGTCCTCGTGCCGCGCGCCGCCTGAGGTCCGCAATGCCGCGCACGACGCACTACCGCGTGAGGATCGAGTTCGGCGACTGCGACCCGGCGGGGATCGTCTTCTATCCCAACTTCCAGCGCTGGATCGACGCCGCTTCGCTTTCGTTCTTCATCCAGTGCGGCGTGCCGCCGTGGCGCGAGCTGGTGAAGACGCGCGGCATCGTCGGCACGCCGTTGCTCGAGATCTCGACCCGGTTCGTCACCGCCGCGACGTACGCCGAGGAGCTCACGATCGCGACGCACGTTGCCGAGTGGCGCGCCAAGGTCTTCATCCAGCACCATCGCGTGACCCGCGGCGACACCCTGATCTGCGAGGGCCGCGAGACGCGCGCCTTCGTCCGTCGCGACCCCGACGACCCCGATCGCTTGCGCGCGATCCCGATTCCCGACGACATTCGCGCTCTCTGCGAATGACGCTGCTCTCGATCCACCAGAGGAGACACCGCATGAGAAAGACGATCCGACTGCTGACGCTCGCCGTCGCCGCGACGGCAACTGCCGGCTTCGCGCCGAGCGCGCTCGCCGACCTGACGATCGGCGTCAGCATTTCGCTCACCGGCCCGACCTCGGCGCTCGGCATCCCGACCAAGAACGGCATTGCCCTCTGGCCGAAGGAGATCGCCGGCGAGAAGCTCAACGTCATCGTCCTCGACGACGCCACCGATCCGACCAAGGGCGTGCAGAACACGCGCAAGTTCATCAGCGAGGACCACGTCGACGTCGTCGTCGGCTCGGTGACGACGCCGGTGGCGATCGCGATGGCCGACGTCTGCGCCGAGGGCAAGACGCCGCAGCTGATGCTCTCGCCGGCGAACCTGCCGCCGGGCAAGGGCGAGTGGTCGTTCCGCATGCCGCAGTCGACGGCGGTGATGGCGATCCCGATCGTCGAGCATTGGAAGAAGACCGGCGTCAAGACGGTCGGCTTCCTCGGCTACTCCGACGGCTACGGCGAAGCATGGCTGACCGACATCAAGCCGCTCGCCGAGAAGGCCGGCATCAAGCTCGTCGACGTCGAGCGCTTCGCGCGCAGCGACACGTCGGTGACCGGTCAGGCGCTGAAGCTCGTCCAGGCCAACCCCGACGCGATCCTCGTCGTCGCGTCCGGCAGCGGCTCGGCGATGCCGCACAAGGGGCTCGTCGAGCGCGGCTACCCGAAGACGAAGATCTACCAGACGCACGGCGCGGCGACGATGGACCTCATCCGCGTCGGCGGCGCCGATGTCGAGGGCTCCTTCGTCTCTTCAGGGCCGGCGGTCGTCGCCGACAAGCTGCCCGACTCGAACGCGAGCAAGGCGCTCGGCATGAAGTACATCTCCGAGTTCGAGAAGGCCAACGGCAAGGGCTCGGCGAACCAGTTCGGCGCGCACGCGTTCGATGTCGTCGTCGTGCTGCAGAAAGCGGTGCCGCTCGCGCTCAAGAAGGGCAAGCCCGGCACACCCGAGTTCCGCCAGGCGCTGAAGGACACGTTCGAGACGATGGGCAGGACACCGCTGTCGCAGGGCGTCCTGAACTGGACGGCGACCGACCACTTCGGCTACACGCCCGAGACCGGCGTGCTGCTGCAGGTCAAGGGAGGCGACTGGGCGGTCGTTCCCTGAATAGACGCCGGCGCGACAGGCCCTAGCATCGCGTGCGATGGACCTGTCGATCGCCGGCATCCTCGCCCTCGACGGCGTCACCAACGGCGCCGTCTACGCGCTGCTCGCGCTCGCGCTCGTCCTCGTCTTCGCGGTCACGCGGGTCATCTTCATCCCGCAGGGCGAGTTCGTCGCCTACGGCGCGCTGACGCTGGCGATGCTGCAGCTCGGCAAGGTGCCGGGCACGGTCTGGCTGCTGCTCGCGCTCGCCGCCGTCGCTGCGCTGCTCGACGTCGTCGATGCGCTCAAGCGCGGTCTGCCCGGCGCGCACGTCGTGCGCCGCCTGCTGCGAACGCTCGTCGCGCCGGTCGTCGTCGCTGCTCTGACGTGGTGGGCGGCGCCGCTCAAGCTCCACCTGCTCGTGCAGAGCGCGCTGACGCTCGCGATCGTCACGCTGCTCGGCCCACTCGTATACCGCCTCGCCTACCAGCGCCTCGCCGATGCGACGGTGCTCGTGCTGCTCATCGTCTCGGTCGGTGTCCACTTCGCGATGACCGGGCTCGGCCTCGTCTTCTTCGGCGCCGAGGGTTTTCGCAATCCGGGCTTCTGGGACGCACGGTTTTCCGCCGGCGCGCTCGCGATCACCGGGCAGACGATCTTCATCTTCGTCGCCTCGATCGCGCTGATCGTCGCGCTCTGGCTCTTCTTCGGCCGCACGCTGCGCGGCAAGGCCCTGCGCGCGACGGCGGTGAACCGGCTCGGCGCGCGGCTGATGGGCATCTCGACCTCGGGCGCGGGACGGCTCAGCTTCGGCCTCGCCGCGTTCATCGGCGCGCTCTCGGGCCTCCTGATCGGGCCGACGACGACGATCTTCTACGACTCTGGCTTTCTCGTCGGCTTGAAAGGCTTCGTCGCCGCGATCTTCGGCGGCCTCGCGAGCTATCCGGCTGCGGCGCTCGGCGCGATCCTGGTCGGCATCCTCGAGAGCTTCAGCTCGTTCTACGCGAGCGCGTTCAAGGAGGTGATCGTTTTCACCTTCATCCTTCCGGTGCTGCTCTGGCGCTCGTTCCAGCACGGCCACGAGGACGAGGAGGAATAGCGATGGCCGCGCCGGGGTCGCTGCCGAGCGCTACCGCGGACGCGCGCGTTGTGCCGCGCCGGGATGGCGCGACCGTGCGCCGCGCCGCGCTCGCCGCATTCGCGGTCTTCCTCGCCGTGCTGCCGCTGCTGCCGGTGCCCGAGTTCTGGATCACGCAGGCCAACTACATCGGCCTCTACACCCTCGTCGTCTTCGGCCTCGTGCTGCTGACCGGCGTCGCCGGCCTGACGTCGTTCGGCCAGGCGGCATTCGTCGGTCTCGGCGCGTACACCGCGGCGTACCTGACGCTGACCTACGGTGTCTCGCCGTGGCTGACGCTCTGGATCGGGCTCGCGTTCACCGCGCTCGCCGCGCTCGTCCTCGCCTGGGTGACGCTGCGCATGTCGGGCCACTACCTGCCGCTCGCGACGATCGCCTGGGGGCTCTCGCTCTTCTACCTGCTCGGCAACCTCGAGTTCCTCGGCAAGTACGATGGCCTGCTCGGCATCCCGGCGCTGTCGTTCTTCGGCACGACGCTCAACACCGGGCGCACGTTCTTCTACCTGCTCTGGGCGATCGTCGTCCTCGCCGCGATCGCGATGACGCACTTGCTCGACTCGCGCGCCGGCCGGGCGCTGCGCGCCGTCAAGGGCGGGACGACGATGGCCGAGGCGATGGGCGTCGACACCTTCCGCGTCAAGGTGACGGCGTTCGTCCTCGCGGCGCTGCTCGCGAGCGTCTCCGGGTGGCTGTTCGCGCACTTCCAGCGCACCGTCAACCCGTCGCCGTTCGGCCTCAACATGGGCATCGAGTACCTCTTCATGGCGGTGCTCGGCGGCGTCGGCTACGTCTGGGGCGCGCTCGTCGGCGCCGGTGTCGTCCAGATCCTCAAGGACCAGCTGCAGGTCTGGCTGCCGCGGCTGATGGGAACGAGCGGCAACTACGAGATCATCGTCTTCGGCGTCGTCCTCGTGCTGATGCTGCAGTACGCGCGCGACGGCATCTGGGCGTTCGTCGATTCCGCGCTGCCGCGCGCGCGACGCAAGGTCGACTGGGCCGACGCGCCGCCGCTCGCCGAGCGCGCGCGGCCGCCGCACGGCGAGACGGTGCTCGACGTGCGTGCCGCGAGGAAGGAGTTCGGCGGCCTCGTCGCCGTCAACGACGTGAGCTTCTCGGTCAAGGCGGGCGAAATTCTCGGCCTGATCGGGCCGAACGGCGCCGGCAAGTCGACGACGTTCAACCTCGTCACGGGCGTGCTGCCGGCGACGCGCGGCGAGATCGCGCTGCTCGGCCGCCGCATCGAGCGCTCGAGCTCGCGCGAGATCGCGCGCCTCGGCGTCGCGCGCACGTTCCAGCACGTGAAGATGATCGCGACGATGACCGTGCTCGAGAACGTCGCGCTCGGCGCCCACCTGCGCGGTCGCCACGGCATCCCGACGGCGATGCTGCGCCTCGACCGCGGCGAGGAGCGACGCCTGATGCGCGAGGCCGAGCGGCAACTGCGCCGGATCGGCATGGCCGATCTGATGCACGAGCAGGCCGGCAACCTCGCGCTCGGCCAGCAGCGGCTGATGGAGATCGCGCGCGCGCTCGCCGCCGATCCGATCCTGCTCCTGCTCGACGAGCCCGCCGCCGGCCTGCGCCTGAAAGAGAAGGAGGGCCTCGCCGACGTGCTGCGCCAGCTGCGCGGCGAAGGCCTCTCGATCCTCCTCGTCGAGCACGACATGGACCTCGTCATGGGTCTCGTCGATCGCGTCGTCGTGATGGAGTTCGGCACCAAGCTGATCGAAGGCACGCCCGAGGAAGTGCAGGCGTCGCCGGCGGTGCGCGCGGCGTATCTCGGGACCGAGCACTGAAATGATCGAGCCCCCACGTTTGCGGCTGCGCCGCTGCACTGCCCCCCGCGGGGGCGCGCGCCTCCTTGGGGCGGCCCGGCGGAGGCGCTGATGGCCGAGCTGCTGCTCGACGTCCGCGACCTGCACGCCGGCTACGGCCGCGCCGAGGTGCTGCACGGCCTCAACATCCGCGCACGGCCGGGCGAGGTGATCACGGTGATCGGGCCGAACGGCGCCGGCAAGTCGACGCTGCTCAACGCGCTGATGGCGGCGCTGCCGGCGCGCGGCACGGTCGCCTACGACGGCGCGACGGTCGACCTGCTGTCGCTCGAGGAGCGCGTCATGCTCGGCATGGCGCTGGTGCCGGAGACGCGTGCGCTCTTCGCGACGATGTCGGTCGAGGACAACCTGCTGCTCGGCGCGTATCGGCAGTTTCGCCTCGGCAGCAAGGACAGCGCGCCATCGCTCGCCGACGTCTTCAAGCTCTTCCCGCGCCTCGAAGAGCGCCGTGCGCAGCTCGCCGGGACGCTCTCCGGAGGCGAGCGGCAGATGCTCGCGGTCGGCCGCGCGCTGATGGGCAAGCCCCGGCTCCTGATGCTCGACGAGCCGAGCCTCGGCCTCGCGCCGCTCGTCGTCCGCGACATCTTCGCGACGATCGCCGCTCTGCGCGCGACCGGCGTCACCATCCTGCTCGTCGAGCAGAACGCGCGCGCCGCGCTCGAGGTCGCCGACTACGGCTACGTCCTCGAGATGGGCGAGATCGCGCTCGAGGGGCCCGCGACCGAGCTGGCACGCGACCCGCGCGTCGTCGAGACGTATCTCGGCGCGAGCCGCAAGAAGGGCGCTGCGTGAGTGCGGCGCGCGCGCCGCGCGCGTCGGCTCGAAGCGCGGCCGCGTCGGCCGAATCGGCGGCGGCGGCCGAGCGCAAGGCGCGGCGCCGCGAGCTCGACGACGCGGCCCTCGCGCATCTCGTCGGTTACGCGGCGTCGCGCGCGGCGCTCGAGCTGCGCAAGGTGTTCGCTCGCCACATGGAGCCGTTCGACCTCAGGATCGCCGAGTTCACGATCCTGATGCTCGTCGCGACCAACGGCGACGTGAACCAGAAGCAGCTCGGCGACGCGCTCGACATCTCGCCGCCGAACATGGCGGTGACGCTCGACCGGATGGTCGATCGCGGCTGGGTCGAGCGCGTCCGCAGCACGCACGATCGTCGCGCCCAACACGTCGTGCTCACCGCCAGGGGTCGCGCGCTCGCCGAGCGGACGCGGCGCGTCTCGATGACGATGGAAGAGCCCGCGTTGGCGATGCTGTCGGCCGCCGAGCGCGCGCTCCTGATCGAGCTGCTGCGCAAGATCGCGCGCCGCGGCGGCGCGACCGTGGGCTGAGAGCAACGCAGGCGCCGCCGCGGCGGCGTCTCAGCGGCTGCCCCAGACCGCCTCGGCGACCTCGACGACGAGATTCAGCTTCGCGCGCTGCGCCTCGACCGCGATCGCATTGCCGTGCACCGTGCTCGAGAAGCCGCATTGCGGCGAGATGCAGAGCTGCTCGATCGGCGCGTACTTCGCCGCCTCGTCGATCCTGCGCTTGAGCATGTCCTTCGACTCGAGCTCGCCGAGCTTGGTCGTGACGAGCCCGAGCACGACGGTCTTGCCCTTGGGCAGGAAGCGCAGCGGCTTGAAGTCGCCCGAGCGCTGGTCGTCGTACTCGAGGAAGTAGCCGTCGACGTTCATCTCGGTGAGCAGCGCCTCGGCGACCGGCTCGTAGCCGCCCTGTGCCGCCCACGTGCTCTTGAAGTTGCCGCGGCACAGGTGCACGCAGAGCGTCATTCCCGCCGGCTTCTGGGCGACGACCCGGTTGATGAACGACGCGTAGCGGTGCGGCAGCTCGTTCGGATCGTCGCCGCGCGAGCGCGCTGCCTCGCGCATCTTGTCGTCGCACAGGTACGCGAGGTTGGTGTCGTCCATCTGTACGTAGCTGCAACCGGCATCGGCGAGCGAGCGCAGCTCGGCACCGTAGGCGTCGGCGACGTCTTGCCAGAACGCCTCGAGGTCGGGGTAGTGCTCGCGGCTGATGCCGGCGCGGCCGCCGCGAAAGTGCAGCATCGTCGGCGACGGGATCGACACCTTCGGCGTGTGCCCGGCGCTGACCCGCGACTTCAGGTATTCGAAGTCGGCGCGCTGGATGTCCTTGACGTGGCGCACCTTGTCGATCACGCGCATCACCGGCGGCGCGAGCTCCTCGCTGCCGTCGGGCTTCTTGATCGTCACCGGGATGTCGGTCTTGACGCCGCCGAGCTGCTCGAGGAAGTCGATGTGGAAGTAGGTGCGGCGGAACTCGCCGTCGGTGACGCTCTTCAGGCCCACGTCCTCCTGGAAGCGGACGATCTCGGTGATGGCGTCGTCCTCGACCGCGCGCAGCTGTTCGGCCGTGATCTCGCCCTTGGCGCGGCGCTCGCGCGCGTCGAGCAGGCGCTTGGGCCTGAGGAAGCTGCCGACGTGGTCGGCGCGAAACGGCGGCTGCGTGCGGGTCGTCATCGTGGCCTCTCTCGGTCGCGGCAGGACGGGGCCATGATAGGGAGCCGCTCGCCCGCCGTTGGCGAATGTCCGCATTGCCGCCGCCGGAGCCGTCGCGAGAATCGCGCGATCGACTCGAAGGACCCCGCATGCAACGCCGCCTCGCCCTTGGTTTCTCGCTCTCGCTGCTCGCCGCCGCCGCGCTTCCCGGCGCCGCCCACGCCCAGGCGGGCGCGCCGTTCAAGATCGGCCTGATCCTGCCCATGACCGGGCAGCAGGCCTCGACCGGCAAGCAGGAGGAGGCGGCCGTCAAGTTGTGGGTGGCGCAGAACGGTTCGACCGTCGCCGGTCGCAAGGTCGAGGTGATCCTCAAGGACGACGGCGGCGTTCCCGATGCGACCAAGCGCATCGCGCAGGAGCTCATCGTCAACGACAAGGTCGACGTTCTGCTCGGCTTCGGCATCACGCCGTCGGCGTTCGCGACCGCGCCGATCGCCACGCAGAGCAAGACGCCGATGGTGGTGAGCGCTGCGGCGACGTCGGCGATCACCGAACGCTCGCCCTACATCGTGCGCACCAGCTTCACGCTGCCGCAGGTGACGGTGCCGATCGCCGACTGGGCGGCCAAGCACGGCATCAAGAAGGCCGTCACCTTCGTGTCCGACTACGGTCCGGGGCTCGATGCCGAGAAGTTCTTCAAGAGCCAGTTCACGCTCAACGGGGGCCAGGTCATCGAGGAGATCCGCACGCCGCTGCGGGCGCCCGACTTCGCGCCGTTCCTGCAAAAGGTCGCCGACGCGAAGCCGGATGCGGTGTTCTGCTTTCTGCCGTCGGGGCAGGGCGCGGCGTTCATGAAGCAGTTCGGCGAGCGCGGCCTCGACAAGTCGGGGATCAAGCTGATCGCGACCGGCGACGTCACCGACGACGATCAGCTCAACGACATGGGCGACGTCGCGCTCGGCGTCGTCAACTCGCACCACTACTCGGCGGCGCATCCTTCGGCGGTGAACAAGAAGTTCGTGCAAGCGTTCGAGGCGGCCAACAAGTTCCGCCCCAACTTCATGGCCGTCGCCGGCTACGACGGCATGCATGTCATCTACAACGCGCTCGCCGCGACCAAGGGCCAGGGCGGCGGCGATGCGCTGCTCGCGGCGATGAAGGGTCAGATCTTCGAGAGCCCGCGCGGCCAGATCCTGATCGACGCGCAGACCCGCGACGTCGTCCAGGACGTCTACATCCGCAAGGTCGAGCGCCAGAACGGTCAGCTCTACAACGTCGAGTTCGACGTCCAGAAGGCCGTCAAGGATCCGGGCAAGGCGAAGTGAACGGCGCGCGTCAGCGCGCGACCGCGACGACGTGCGCCTGGATCTTGCCGTCGACGGGGCCTGGCCCGAAGCGACGCGCGATCGCGGCGGCGCACGCCTGCACCGCATCCTCGAGCTCGCCGGGCGCGCGCGCTTCGATTTCGCTCCTGAGCGGCGAGCCGGCGCAGATCGCGAGCGCCGCGTCGCGCGCGGTCCGCGCGCGGCTGTGCTCGGTGACCGTCTCGATCTTCGCCGCTTCGCCGAAGCCGCCGTCGCGGAGGTCGCGCGCGATCGCCTCGACGACGTGGTAGCCGTGTGGCGTGCGCGCCATGAAGCGCGGCGGGTCGTCCGGGAACATCGCGGCGAGGGCGTCGGTGACGACGTCGGTGAACTCGTTGTCGGCGATCCGGTCCCAGACGTTGAAATGGAACGTGCCGCCGGGCCGAAGGACGCGACGCGTCTCGGCGAATGCCTTCGCCTTGTCGGGAAAGAACATCGCGCCGAACTGACACACGACGGCGTCGAACGACGCGTCCGCGAACGGCAGCGCCATTGCGTCGGCCTGGCGCCATTCGACCGTGCCGCCGGTGACGGTCCTGGCGGCGACGTCGAGCATCGCCTGGTTGAGGTCGGTCGCGACGATCTCGACCGACGGCGGCAGCAGCGCGCGCAATGCGCGCGTGACGACACCGGTTCCGGCGGCGATTTCGAGGACGCGCTGCGGCGATGCGGCAGCGACCCGCGGCGCGAGGTCGCGCGCGTACGGCGCGAAGATCAGCGGAACGAAGTAGGTCTCGTAGACCTCGGCGATCGAGCCGGTGAAGGTCTTGTCGACTTCGGACATGGTGCCGCGTGCGACAACGCCGCAGCGGCCGTGCCGCCGCTCAGGTCGCCGACTGGAAGTATCTCGCTTCGAGCGTCTTGGCGCCGATCAGGCGCAGCCTGACGAGGACGCGCTCCCAGAACGTCAGCGGCTGGATCGTGCCGCTCGGCAGGACGAGAACGGGACCGAGGATCGGCTCGTCCTCGATGCGCGACTCCTGGTACTCGCGGGTCGATTCGCTCATGTCGTCTCCTGGTGGGTCGTCCGCCCGGTCCGAGTCAATGTATCAGTCTGTGTCAAGTGTGTCGCGACCGGACGTCCAGGTGTCGGCACGGTGCGACGCGTGCGGAGATCAGGCGGGCGGCCGTGGGGGGCCGGTGCCGCCGACACTCAGACAACCCCCGGACCCCCGAGTTCGCGGGATGTCCGCATCGTCGGTCCATGCCGAACATTTCGTTACTCCGTTAGAAGAGAAGACGGCCGCGCGCATGACAAGCCGCGCGCGCCAGGGAGGTGGCATGGATCGACTTGCTCGTGCCGGCCGGCATGCGGCCTTGTGCTGCGTCGCAGCGCTATTGATGTCGTGCGGCGGGGGAGACGGCAACAGCGATAGCCGATCCGACGCGTCGACTGCCCAGGGCGCCACCGCGCCCTCTGCAGCGAGCGGCGATGCCAAGCGCATGAAGGCTGCCGAGTTCGTGCCGCCGAACCCGATTCCTGCCGACGCGAACATCAACGGCATGTGGTCGCCGGTCTACCCGTGGCCGCTGATCTCGGTGCATTCGGCGCTGCTGCCTGACGGCCGCGTGATGACCTACGGTTCGGACCTCGCCGGTCTGCAGACCGGCCATGCGAACTACGACATCTGGGACAGCACCGGCGCGCCGGACGCCGGCCACCTGACGCTGGCCAACACAACCGGCACCGACATCTTCTGCAGCTCGCAGGTACTGCTGCCGCAAAGCGGCAACCTCTTCATCGCCGGCGGCGACGTCTGGACGGGCACGCAAACCACGAACGGCCCGAACAACAACAGCAACCTGTACGACAGCGCGAGCGCGTCGCTGACCCGCGGCATCAACATGAACCGCCAGCGCTGGTACTCGAGCTCGATCACGCTGATCAACGGCGAGACCTACATCCAGGGCGGCTCCGGCGGCGGCGACCGACCTGAAATCCGCGGCCTCGACGGCTCGTTCCGTCTGATGACCGGGATCAACACCAGCGCGATCGGAACCCCGTTCCCGCGCAACTTCGTCGCGCCCGACGGCCGGGTCTTCGGCTACGACCCCGGCAACGGTCAGATGTACCGCGTCGACACGACCGGCAGCGGCACGATCACGATGCTCGGCACATTCAACACCGCATACAGCGGCGGCTGGACCTCGAGCACTGCGATGTACCGGCCCGGCCGAATCCTGCAGATCGGCGGCAACTCGAACGGCGCCTACACGATCGACATCACCGGCGGCAGCCCGGTCGTCGCTCAGACGCAGACGATGTCGAGCACGCGCGCCTGGGTCAACGCCACCGTGCTGCCCGACGGCAAGGTCGTCGCCACCAGCGGCAGCGCCGTGGCCGGCGAGTCGACAGGCTACAACAATATCGCCGAGATTTGGAATCCGGCCACCGGCCAATGGCACCAGGGCGCGGTGGCGCAGAAGATGCGCCTGTACCACTCGAACGCACTGCTGCTGCCCGACGGCAGCGTGCTCGTCAGCGGCGGCGGCGCGACGGCGCCGACCATGGTCAGCGATCCGAACAAGAACAACCTCAACGCCGAGATCTACTACCCGCCGTACCTGTTCACCGCCAATGGCGCGCGCGCGCCGCGACCGGCGATCGCCAACGCGCCGACGTGGATCGACATCGGCAAGACCTTCAGTCTGGACGTCACCGCGAACGCGGCAAGCGTCGGCCGCGTCACCTTGGTCAAGACCGGGTCGATGTCGCACAGCTTCAACATGGACCAGCGCTTCCTGGACCTGACGTTCAACGCCAGCGGCTCGCACGTCACGGTGCAGGCGCCGACGCATGCCGGCGAGGCGCCGCCCGGCTTCTACCTGCTGTTCGTCTTCAACGAAGCGGGCGTGCCATCGGTCGCCAACATCATCCGCATGGGCATCGCGAGCGACCCGAATCCGGCGATCACGCCGGTGCTGACGAACCCGGGTGCGCAGACCACCACGGTCGGAACCGCGGTTGACCTCGCGCTGAGTGCGAGCGACCCGAACGGCGACGTGCTGAGCTTCGCCGCGAGCGGCCTGCCACCGGGGCTGGCGATCGACGCGGGCAGCGGCCGCATCACCGGCACGGTGACGACCGCGGGCAGCTACAACGTCGTCGCCGCCGCGACCGACGGCATCAACACCGCGACGGTCTCGTTCGCGTGGACGACGCAGGGCTCCTCACCGCTGACGCTGAGCACCCTGCCGGCACCGACCTTCGTCGTCACCGGCGGCGTCGCGACCTACAGTGCCAGCGCGAGCGGCGGCAGCAACCTGCGCTACAAGTGGAACTTCGGCGACGGCACGCCGGACACCGCGTGGTCGACGTCCTCCACCGCCACGCACGCGTACGCGACCCCGGGCACCTACGTCGTCACCGTCAGCGTCACCGACGACAGCGGGCAGGTGCGCAGCACCAGCGTCATCCAGGCCACCTACCTGCCCGCCACGGCGAAACCGCCGGCGGCGTCGAGCAACCTGCTGGTCGAGAACCCGTCCGGCGCGAACGCGCGGATCTGGGTCGTCAACCAGGACAACGACAGCGTCGCCGTGTTCGACGCGGTGACGCTGGCCAAGCTCGCCGAGGTCGCCGTCGGCGCCGCGCCGCGTTCGATCGCGCGCGCGCCCAACGGCATGATCTGGGTCACCGCCAAGCAGTCCGGCACCCTCAGCGTGATCGATCCGGCGACGCGCGCGGTCACACGCACGGTCACGCTCGCACGAGGCTCGCAGCCGTTCGGCATCGTGATGTCGCCGGTCGCGAACACCGCGTACGTCGCGCTCGAGGCGGGCGGCCAGCTCGTGCGATTCGACACGACGACCTACGCGCAGACCGGCAGCGTTGCGATCGGCCCGAACGCGCGGCACCTGTCGATCACCGGCGACGGCACCCGGCTGTACGTCTCGCGCTTCGTGACGCCGCCGCTGCCGGGCGAGAGCACGGCGACGGTGGCGCCGACGGCAAGCACCGGCGGCGAGGTCCTGCAGGTCGACGCGGCGTCGCTGGCCGTGAGCCGCACGATCGTGCTGCAGCACAGCGACAAGCCCGACGGCGAGACCCAGGGCCGCGGCGTCCCGAACTATCTCGGCGCCGCGGTGATCTCGCCCGACGGCACCCAGGCGTACGTGCCCTCGAAGCAGGACAACATCAAGCGCGGCACGCTGCGCGACGGTTTCGCGCTGAACTTCCAGAACACGGTACGGGCGATCAGCTCGCGCATCGACATCGTCGCGAACGGCGAGGACCTCGCCTCGCGCATCGACCACGACAACGCGAGCGTCGCCAGCGCGGCGGTGTACGAGCCGCACGGCGTCTACCTTCTCGTCGCGCTCGAGACGAGCCGCGAGGTCGCTGTCGTCAACGCGTTCTCGCACGCGCAGGTGCTGCGCTTCGACGTCGGCCGTGCACCGCAGGGCCTCGCAATCTCGGCCGACGGGCTGAAGCTGTACGTCAACAACTTCATGGACCGGACGGTGGGCGTTTACGACCTCGCGCCGCTGCTACAGGGCGGCCAGTACAGCGTGCCGCTGCTGGCGACGCTGAACGCCGTCGCGACCGAGAAGCTCGCCGCCAACGTGCTCACCGGCAAGCGTCTGTTCTACGACGCACGCGACCCGCGCCTCGCGCGCGACCGCTACCTGAGCTGCGCGAGCTGCCACAACGACGGCGGTCACGACGGCCGCATCTGGGACCTGACCGGCCAGGGCGAAGGCCTGCGCAACACGATCGCGCTGCGCGGGCGCGGCGGCATGGGTGAAGGTTTCCTGCACTGGAGCAACAACTTCGACGAAGTGCAGGACTTCGAAGGACAGATCCGCGGGCTCGCCGGCGGCAGCGGGCTGATGAGCGACGCCGCGTTCGCCGCCGGCACGCGCAGTGCGCCGCTCGGCGACGCGAAGACCGGGCTGTCGAGCGACCTCGACGCGCTGGCCGCGTTCGTCGCGTCGCTGAACACGTTCGCACCGGCGCCGGCGCGTCCGAGCGCATCCGCGCTGTCGGCCAACGCGACCGCCGGCAAGACCGTGTTCACGTCGATGAACTGCGCGGCGTGCCACAGCGGCGTCGCGTTCACCGGCAGCGGGCTGAACACGTCGGCCAACGTCGGCACGATCAAGCCGTCGAGCGGCGCGCGACTGTTCGGGCCGTTGACCGGCATCGACATTCCGACGCTGCGCGACGTCTGGGCGACGGCGCCGTATCTGCACGATGGCTCGGCGCCGACGCTCGAGGCGGCGATCCGCGCGCACAACAACGTCGCGATCGGCGATTCCGATCTGACGATGCTGGTCGCCTACCTGAAGGAGATCGGCGTCGACGAGGCCGCTGCACCGGCACCCGCCGGCAGTGGCACCGGCCTCACCGGCCGCTACTACAACAACACGTCGCTGTCCGGCACACCGGTGCTGACACGCGTCGAGGCGGTCGACTTCAGCTGGGCCGGCGGCGGGCCGGGTGGTGGCGTCGCGAAGAAGAACTTCTCGACCCGCTGGACCGGTCGTCTGGTGGCTCCGGCCAACGGCACCTATCGTCTGCAGACCGTCGCCGACGAGGGCGTGCGTGTCTGGGTCAACGGCGCCCTGTTGATCGACCACTGGCAGGCGCATTCGGCCGGAACGCCCGACACGAGCGCGCCGTTCAATCTCGGCTCGGGCGAGCAGGCGACGATCGTCGTCGAGTACTGGGAAGGCAACGGCACCGCGACGATCCGGGTACTTTGGGTCACGCCGGGCAGCAACAGCGCGGTCGCTGTACCCGCTGGCAACCTGCTGCCGAATTGAAGTGACTCGCCTGTAGCGGCTTCCACGCGCCGCCTGGGGCGGCGCCGCCGGCGACCGGGCGATCTGGTTTCTTCGCCCGTGACCGGCCGCTAAGGGAGAAACGGTCCGGCCGTGCGCGTCGCGGCCGGCTCGGCGACACTGCCCGGGTCCACGATGAAGCTCGTCACCTGGAACGTTCAGTGGTGCCGCGGCTGCGACGGCCGCGTCGACCCGCAACGCATCGTCGACGACGCGCGCGCGTTCGCCGACTTCGACGTCCTCTGCCTCCAGGAGGTCGCCGCCAACTTCGCGACGCTCGAGGGCAGCAGGGGCGAAGACCAGTTCGCGCTGATCGCGGCGGCGCTGCCGGGCTTCACCGCGGTCGAAGGCGTCGCCGTCGACACCGCGGCGCCGGACGGTGGTCGCCGCCGCTTCGGCAACCTCGTCCTCAGCCGGCTGCCGGTGCGCTGGGCGCAGCGGAGGCTGCTGCCGTGGCCGGCAGATCCGACCGTGCGCAACATGCCGCGCGTCGCGGTCGAGGTCCTCGTCGAGGCGCCGTTCGGCGCGCTGCGCGTCACCACGACGCACCTCGAGTACTACTCGGCCCCGCAGCGCGCCGCGCAGCTCGAGGCGCTGCGCGACCGTCACGCCGAGGCGTGTGCGCATGCGCTCGCCGGCGGCGTCGGCAGCACCGCCGACGGCGCCTTCGACCGCCAACCGCAGACCGTCTCGGCGATCATCACCGGAGATTTCAACTTCCGCCCCGACGATCCGCTGCACGACCGCTTCGGCGCGACGTTCGGCGACGCTCGCGTGCCGCGCCTCGAGGACGCGTGGCAGCGCGTCCATCCGGGCGAGCCGCAACCGCCGACGCTCGGCGTCCACGACTGCGACGAGTTCCCCGAGCCGTTCGCGTGCGACTTCATCTTCGCGACCAGCGACCTGCGCGGTCGCCTGCGCAAGGTCGCGGTCGACGCGTCGACCGAAGCGAGCGATCATCAGCCGATGCTCGTCGAGCTCGGCTAGGGCCTGTCAACGCTATGGGAGGGCCGACGCGCGCGCAGCTCGTCCGCGGCGCGGCGGCCGCAGCGCTCACGACCCTCGCCGCGCGCGCGTTCGCGGCGTCGCCGCCGCCAGCGAAGATGCAGACACGACCGATCCCCTCGACCCGCGAGCCGCTGCCGGTGATCGGCTGCGGCACCTACGTCGGCTTCGACCAGGCGCCCGGAACGCCCGCGTACGCCGAGCTGCCGGGCGTCGTCGACGCGCTGCTCGATGCCGGCGGCACGGTGATCGACAGCTCGCCGATGTACGGCCGCGCCGAAGAGACGACCGGAGCATTGCTCGCCGCGAACGGCCGCCGCGCCGAGGCGTTCGTCGCGACCAAGGTCTGGACGCGCGGCCGCGACGAGGGCATCCGCCAGATGGAGAACTCGATGCGGCTGCTGAGGACCGATCGCATCGACCTGATGCAGGTCCACAACCTCGTCGACTGGCAAACGCAGTTGCGCACGCTCAGGCGCTGGAAGGAAGAGGGCCGGATCCGCTATCTCGGCATCACCCACTACTCGCCGTCGGCGTATCCCGAGGTCGAGTCAGTGCTGCGCTCGGAGCGACTCGACTTCCTGCAGATCGACTACGCGCTCGACGACCGCGCCGCCGAGCGACGGGTCCTGCCGCTCGCCGCCGAGCGCGGCGTCGCGGTCATCGTCAACATGCCGTTCGGCGGCGGCGGCCTGCTGCGCAGGCTACTCGCAAAGCCGCTGCCGCCGTGGGCCGCCGAGATCGGCTGCGCGAGCTGGGCGCAGCTGCTGCTCAAGTTCGTCCTCTCGCAGCCCGCGGTGACGTGCGCGATTCCGGGAACGCGGCGGCGCGAGCACATGGAAGACAATGCTCGCGCCGGCTTCGGCGACCCGCCGCCGCCGGCGTTCTGGCGCGACAAGGTCGACGCGATCCTGCGTTAGCCGCGCTGGGCCGCTACGTCGCCGCGGCGGCGAGCGGCAGGCGGACGATGAACTCGCTGCCGAGGTCCTTGCCGGCACTGCTGGCCGCAACCGTCCCGCCGTGCGCCTTGACGAGCTCGTGGACGACCGCGAGGCCGATGCCGAGCCCCGACTCGTCGACCGGAACGCTGGTGTCGATCGCGAACAGGTCGAAGATGTGCGGCAGCTCCTCGGGAGCGATGCCGACGCCGTGGTCGGCGACGGTGACGATGACCTGGTCCGCGCCGCACGTGGTCGCGAGCAGGATGTCGCCGCCTGGATGCGAGCGCCGCGACGCGTTGTTGAGCAGGTTGGTGAAGACCTGCGTCAGCCGCTGCGGATCGGCGTGGACGACGGCGAGCGCCGGGTCGAGCTCGACGAGGAGGCGCTGCTGCTTCTTGTCGATCGCGTGCCGGCACGCGGCGATCGCGTCCCGCAGGATGCCGGCGAGCTCGAGATGGCTGCACTTGAGGCGGAACTCGCGCGCGCCGACGCGCGAGCCGTCGAGCAGGTCGTCGATCAGGCGCGCCATGTGCGCGCTCTGGCGCTGGATGATCTCGTGCTGGCCGGCGCGCATCGCGTCGTCGGCGCGCGGGTGCTGCATCGTCATCGCGGCGACGCGCATCGCCGACAAGGGGTTGCGCAGCGCGTGCGCGGCCATCGCGACGAAGTTGATCTGGCGGTGATGTGCTTCCTCGGCGTTGGACTGCAGCCGCTGCGCCGTCTGCGCCGCGCTGACGAGCTGCTTGTTGGCCTCGAGCAGCTCGCGCAGGCGCGCCTCGTGCTCGGCGAGCGCGCTCTCCGGGCGGCGATGCGGCAACGCGTCGGCCGCGCGCCCTTCGCGGTGCGTGCCCTCGGCGATGTCGCTGCAGAACGCGTAGCCGCCGGGACCGGCGCGCTTGGCGCGGTACATCGCGGCGTCGGCGCACTCGATCAGCGTGATCGGGTCGTCGCCGTCCTCGGGATAGACGCTGATGCCGAGGCTCGCCGACACCGCGACGCGGTGCGGCCCGATCAGCGCCGGCGCCTGCAGCGTCTCGATCATCTTCTGCGCGACCGCGGCGGCGTCGCTCGGCTTGGCGAGCTCGGCGAGCAGCACGACGAACTCGTCGCCGCCATGGCGGCTGACCGAGTCCGACTCGCGCACCGACGACTCGAGCCGCCGCGTCGCGAGCTGCAGCACCTGATCGCCGACGGCGTGTCCGAGCGTGTCGTTGATCTGCTTGAAGCCGTCGAGGTCGACGAAGATCACGCCGACCCGGGTCGAGCGGCGGCCGGCCATCGCGATCGCGTTCTCGAGCCGGTCGAGCAGCAGCGCGCGCGTCGGCGCTCCGGTCAGCTCGTCGTGCTGCGTCGAGCGGGCGAGCTCGTCGAGGCTGCTGACCGCGGTCTGCGCCACGCTGTCGGCGTGCACCGCCGCCTGCACGAGCTCGGCGTTGACCTCGAGCACCTGCGTGGTCCTGAGGTTGCTCAGCTCCTCCTTCACCTGCGCCAGCTCGCGGCGCAGCTGCGCGAGCTCGGCGCGGACGACGTCGGCCTGGGCGGTCAGCAGCTCGAGCGAGCGCCGTGCCGCGTTCACCCGAGCGTCCTCGGAGACGTCGCTCATGGCCGTCGGTGCGCGGGCGCGCCGCGCGCGGCGTAAGGGTCGACGGAGGGCGGCACCATGGCAATGATCATGCCCGAGACCGTGCGCACGGCGCTTCACCGTTCGGGAGGAGGCGGCCACGGCGCGAGAAACGCCACATACAGTTGGCGCTTGTTTCGATTTCTGCCTTGCCGATGACCGTCGCTTCCACCGCCACCTCGCCACTCGCCGCTGCCGATCTGCTCGACGTCCTGATCGTCGGCGCCGGCCTGTCGGGAATCGGCGCCGCGCACCATCTCCAGCAGCGCTGTCCCGGCAAGCGCTGGTGCATCGTGGAGGCGCGCAACGCGATCGGCGGCACCTGGGATCTGTTTCGCTATCCCGGCGTGCGTTCCGACTCCGACATGTTCACGCTCGGCTATCGCCTGCGGCCCTGGACCGCACCGCGGGCGATCGCCGACGGCGCTTCGATCCTGCGCTACATCCGCGACACCGCCGAAGAGGCAGGGATCGTGCCGGGCATCCGGTTCGGCCATGCCGTCCGTCGCGCCGACTGGTCGACCGCCGACGCCGCCTGGACGGTGCACGGCGAGCGCCTCGCCGACGGCGCGGCAGTCGTCTGGCGGGCGCGCTTCCTCTACGTCTGCGCCGGCTACTACAGCTATGCCGAGGGCCACCGCCCCGATTTCGCCGGCGAGGCCGACTTCCGCGGCACGCTCGTCCACCCGCAGTTCTGGCCCGAAGGGCTC
>Ga0207689_10000728_pt1 | contig 31608 bp, 29 predicted proteins | sample KBSMisM52_FD_184312 | JGI IMG/M metagenome (GOLD analysis project Ga0207689, IMG submission 184312) | Miscanthus rhizosphere microbial communities from Kellogg Biological Station, Michigan, USA - KBS Miscanthus M5-2 (SPAdes) (version 2) | ecosystem: Host-associated > Plants > Roots >...
GAATAGGCGTTTAACGCCGGCATAAGTAGCAGAGATAGCAAGGTCGCTACTAATATCAACAATGGCATGTTCGCGAAATCAGAGAGCGTCTCGAACATATGCCAGCGATCAACCGCAACATGTAGGACGAGATTCGCCCCCCAGAATCCAACCAGGGTCACAATAGCCTGTACGCCGATACTTTTCAGAATATGACGGTGGACGTGATGTCCCAACTCATGGGCGAGGACCGCTTCAATCTCTTCCGGCGAATAGTTGTCGAGCAACGTGTCGGCGAGGATGATTCGCCGCGTACTCCCCAGGCCTGTCAGAGCCGCGTTCGCTTTATTGCTCTTCTCCGATAGATTCCACTTGTAGACGCCGCGCACGCGCGTCCCAGCACGCTCACTCAGGCGAACCAGACGAGCTTTCAAATCTTCATTCTGAAGAGGCTCAAACTTGTAGAAGATTGGAAACAGCACCACTGGAGCGATCTGCGCCATCAGCACGAACAACCCTAGAAACACCGCCCATGAGAGCAACCACCAGTGCAACGCGTACTCGCGCAGAATGGAATACAAAACCACGGCAACAATTGCTGCCAAAATTACGCTGACTAGAAATCCTTTGACCTGGTCCCAAAGCCAGCTGCCTAATTTTTGATTGGAAAGATGGTAGTTGTGCTCGAGACGGAACCCGTAATATTCCAGCCCGATGCCGATCACTTTGGTGAGGAGCATCAGCATCACCACATACAGAATCAGTGACACGGTGTAGTACTGTCTGCCCCATTGGTATGCGAGGTCGCGCAGGTCCCCGGTCCATCCAGTGACCAGCAAAACAATCAGCAGGCCAAATCCAACCGCAAAGTCAGCGATCCCCAGCCACCGCTTGATGCGGTTATAGCGCTGCGCTTCGGGCGAATCGGGCTGGTCAGTAATTGGGCTGGTAGCCGCCATGACTCAGTAATCCTAGTCTTCCGAGGGCAGGAGTGCCAGTCACAACAGTGCTGCTGGGCGATGTCCGGTCGTGAGGGCAAACCCTCTATCTACTCGCTTTTACAAAGGCTTCGGCGCTGGCCAGGATCTCGCTTACCAGCGCGGGAGAGGCTGCTTCTGTATAGATTCGCAAAAGCGGCTCGGTGCCGGAGGCCCGGAAAAGAACCCAGGCGTCGGCCCCATTGCCGTTGGTGGGGGTGTCGAGGAAAAACTTGATCCCGTCCAAGTCAGCTTTTTTGGAGACGGCAAAGTTGCCAAGTTTCTTGGTGTCTTCGGAAGCAGCGCGTCGAATGGCCCCTAGCTTCACACTGTCAGGAATATGCAAGTCGAGCCGGCCGTAGTGATGGTCGCCGTACTCCTTTTGCAGATCTGCGACCAACTGCCCCAAAGGTTTCCGCTCTTCTGCCATCACATTGGCTAAAAGCAATGAATTGAGAATGCCGTCGCGTTCCGGCAGGAATCGCGAATAGCCGATGCCGCCGGACTCTTCTCCGCCGATGACAATCTCGCGTTCCATCATCAGATCGGCAATGTATTTAAAACCGATGGGACATTCGTTCAGCTTGCGGCCATTCTTGGCTGCAATGCGGTCCAACATGCGCGTGGTGTTGAACGCGCGGACAACTTCCCCGGGCCATTGTTTACGTTCGACCAGCCAGCGAAGCAGCACAGAAAAGATTTTGTGGGAATCGACAAAGTTGCCGTTCTCATCCACAGCGCCAAGGCGGTCCGCGTCCCCGTCGGTGGCGAAACCCGCGGCACAGTTTTCTTTGACCACGGTTTCCTGAAGCAAGGCAATGTGCGGAAGAATTGGTTCCGGATTGATTCCGGGAAACAGCGGATCCACATTCTGGCGAATCGCAATGTGCGGAATGTTGCGGCTGGAAAAAATCTGCGCCAGCACGCCGCGCCCTGAACCGTACATGGAATCCACGGCAAATTTGAATCCCGCTTTCGCGATCAAATCCAGATCGGCAAACTGACAAATTGCTTTGATGTAATTTGTTTTCAGATCAACTTCTTCAATCTTCGCCGCCTGTCCCTTCGGCATGGCATTGGCCTTGAGTTCCTGCTCAATGATCTTCATGATCGCAGGAGTCGCCGAACCGCCAAACTTGCCTTTGAACTTCACTCCGTTCCAATTCCAGGGATTGTGACTTGAAGTGATAACGACTCCGCCAGCGGTCCCCAGATTCTTCACGGCAAATGAAATCGCCGGCGTGGAAGTGTGATCGTGGGCTAGAAAAACAGGAATGCCGGCGACCGCCAATATCTCAGCGGCGATTCGAGCGGCAGTTTTCGATGCAAACCGAGTGTCGTAGCCGACGACGACTCCACGCTTCGCATCTTCTTGTTTCAGCACGTAAGAAGCGATCGCACCGACGACGCGGCGGACGTTTTCAAAAGTGAAATCGTCAGCAATAACTGCGCGCCAACCATCAGTGCCGAATTTAATCTCTTGAGGCATAAAAGTTGCCAAGCGGTTTTTGCTCTCCACCAGCCTACTCATCACTAGCCGCTGGTTCACACGAGTTTGTGCAGCTTCTTCTCATCCAAATACTTTACGATCTTGCCCACATCTTGCGATCGTTCGCGTGTGGTGATTAGAAGCGCGTCAGGGGTTTCGACAATGACGAGATCTTTCACCCCAACTACGGCCACAAACTTTTTTGGTGAGTAGACGTAATTTCCTTCCGCGTGAAGCGTAAAGATGCCATCGCTGGCGATCAGGTTGCTGTCGGCGCGGGGAGCTTTGGTAGTGTGGTGTTCGTGCAGCGCCGTCCATGAACCAAGGTCATTCCAGCCGAAATCTGCGGGAAGGCAATAAATGCCCGAGGCCTGTTCCCCCTTGGCTGACCGGGCTTCTAACACCGCGTAGTCCACGCTGATGTTTTCGCACCGGGGATAAAGTTCGCGCATGGTTACGGAAAATTTACTGCTGCCGTAAGTAGCGGCGATCTTCTCAAGAATTACGGCGGTTTGGGGCAGATGTTCGCGAAGCGCATTGGTCAGTGTGCGGGCACTCCAAATAAACATGCCACTGTTCCAGGAATAGTTTCCAGCTTGGAGGAACTCGGCTGCCTTTTCCGCGTTCGGTTTTTCCGTGAAGCGGCGGACGCGTGCCGCACCATTGTCCGAAAGGGCGCCGGACTCGATATAGCCATATCCCGTTTCCGGACGATTCGGCTTAATCCCCAACACGACGATATTTTCTCCCGATGCGGCAATTTCGATTCCATGCTTCAGAGTTTGTCGGAAGGCATTGCGATCACTAATCACTTGATCGGACGGGAACAGGCCGAGCACTGCGTTCGGATCCTTGCGCAGCAAGATGAATGCAGCGAGTCCAATGGCCGGTGCCGTGTTTCTACCGATTGGTTCTGCGATCACTTGCTTTCTCGAAAGCCGCGGAAGCTGGCGGAAAATTTCTCCACAGCAATCACCGTTGGTAATGATCCAGAACTGACTGGGTTGAGCAAGAGTCTGCACACGATGAACCGTCTGCTGAATCATCGTCTGAGCTCCGTCGAGGGCCAGCAGCTGCTTCGCGCGCCGCTTGCGGCTGAGCGGCCAAAAGCGCGTGCCGCGCCCACCGGCGAGAATGACGGGATAAAAATTGGTCTTAACCCTTTTCACCTTGAACTAGACCCCTTTATCATCCTGCGCGTAGTAGATGCTTCGCGAATGCGAAGCGTCTACGAAGTCGAAGGACCCATATAATCCCACGAACAGTGTGTACTATAGGGATGGTTCGACTCCACAAGAAGCTGCTTCGCAGCTTCCTGTTCCGCTCAGAATGACGAATCTACTACATGCGCGTTTCCGGCTCGGGGAGCCGTATTCCGGGTACCGATGACTTCAAAAACTTAATATCCCACTGCGGGCACACGCGGAATTTGCTGAGTATCGCCGGTACAACAACCGCGTCACCTTTTGCCAGCATCACCGGATCTTTGCCGTCCACTTCCACCATGCCGCAGCCTTCGGTGGCCACCAGAATCTGTACAGAGGTTTTCCCCGAAGCGTCTCGCGTCTCAAATTTTTGCGGCTCTTTTAGCTCAAACATCTCTACGACAAATTTCGGAGCGGCGATCAGCGGCGATTTTTGGTTCCTCGAACCGTTCAATGTCGAGGGAGCAGGGCGCAGCGTTTTCCCCGAGGGAACTTTTTCCTTGATCACCGCAAGGCCATCTTTCAGATGCAATTCACGCGGACGGCCGTAGTCGTAAAGCCGATAGGTAGTGTCAGATTGCTGCTGCGTTTCCACAATGATCGAGCCGCCGCCCAAAGTGTGCACCGTGCCGCCGGCGACGTAAATCATTTCTCCGGCAAAGACATTGATCCAATTGAGCAGTTCTTCTGCACGGTTTTCTTTGATGGACTGTTCAAACTGAGCGCGAGTGACGCCAGCCTTTAGGCCCAGCCCAATCTGCGCTCCGGGCTTGGCGTGAGCCACGTACCAGCACTCGGTCTTCCCATTGGGCAGGCCAGCTTTTCGCGCAGCGTCGTCGTCTGGGTGAACCTGTACCGAAAGTTTTTCTTCTGGAAAAAGAAATTTAAGAAGCAATGGAAACTGCCGGGGATCCGCTGCCGATTCTCCGGTGATCGCGGCGCCAAATCGGGTGCATAACTCCGCCAAGGGCTTGCCTGCCAGCGGCCCGTTGGCCACCTTGCATTTGTCTCCGGTGAGCCAAGACTCGCCGATCTTTTCCTGAAAGCGATAGTTGGAGTAAATCTGGGTTAAATCGAGCGTGCCCCAAGGGCGGGGATCAAACGCCGGGACCATTAATAAGGGATAAAAATCACTCATGTATCAGATTTTCTTCGCCCTTACCGGGCTTGCCTTTAGATGCTAAACCCAGGGCTCGCGCCCTGGGCTGGATTCTTTCGCCGCATTTGCGGCTTATTGTGATGCGTTTACTGGCGCGTGCTTACAAGCTTGCCAGGAACTTTTGAATCCGCTCCAGGCCGCGATCCAGTTCCTTCAGCGAAGTCGCATAGGAAACCCGGACATGCTCGGTGGTTCCGAAGCCCTCAGCGGGAACCACGGCAACATGCGCCTCACGCAGGAGCTTGCTTGCGAGATCGGCCGGGGAGTTCACCTCGCTGCGTCCGAAATAAGACGAAATATTCGGATATACATAGAACGCACCCTCTGGCATATTGCACTTCACTCCCGGCAGCGCGCGCAGACCGGCGACCATGTGGTCGCGCAGCTTGATGTAATCGGCGCGCATCTCTTTCACACAATCTTGGGAGTCCTTGAGCGCAGCAACCGCCGCTTTTTGCGCAATCGACGTGGGGTTTGAGGTTGATTGGCTCTGCAACTTTCCGATGGCGCTCGAAATCGTTGCCGGCGCAAGGGAGTAGCCCATACGCCATCCAGTCATCGCATACGTCTTCGAGAGAGAACCCGCGATCACAATGTTGTCGCGATACTGCCGCAGCGAGCCGATGGAGAACTCGCGTCCGGTGTAGTTGAGATAAACGTAGCACTCATCCGAGAGCACCCAAATCCCGCGCTCGGCCGCCAGTTTCACGACTTCTGCCTGGTCCTCAGGTGACATCACTGCACCCGCCGGATTCGACGGCGAGTTGAGCAGAATCATTTTGGTGCGCGGCGTTACCAGGCGCGCCACGGCTTCAGCGGTGATGCGGAAGCCCTGCGCTTCGTCGGTTTCCAGAAACACACACTTGCCGCCAGCGTACTGGATGATGTCTTTGAACGAAACCCAGTACGGCACCGGCAGAATGACTTCATCGCCGTGCTCGATCAAGACCTGAATTGCATTGAACAGCACATGTTTTCCGCCGACGGAAACGACTGCTTCCTCACGTTTGTAGTCCGAGCCAAAGTCCGCAGCGTGCCGCTGAATAATCGCGTCGCGCAGCTCAGCCGTCCCCGCAGCCGCTGTGTACTTGGTAAAGTTCGCGTTGATCGCAGCAATGGCAGCATCCTTAATATGCTGCGGCGTTGCGAAGTGCGGCTCACCCACGCTGAGGTCGACGACGTCCACACCCTGCTGGCGCAGTTTGTCGGCCTCGGCTACGACCGCCATGGTGGCGGAGGGTTTGATGCGTCCGATACGTTCGGTAAGTTTTGCGACCGATACTGCTTCACTCACTGGGGTCATACTCGTTTTCCTGATTTAATTTTTCTTGCGTTTTGTAGCTTTACTGCCGGATCCAATTTTTCCCGGAGCTTTCGCTCGACCATGTCAGGCACTAATCCTTCAACCGCGCCGCCGAGTCGGGCAATCTCACGTACCAGCCGCGAACTCAGGTAGCTGTATTTCTGGTGCGGCATCATGAAGACCGTTTCTAGCTCCGGATGCAGCTTGCGGTTCATCAAAGCCATCTGCAACTCGTACTCATAGTCGCTGATGGCGCGTATGCCGCGCAGAATCGCCTTGGCCTTAACCTTGACGGCGAAGTCCACCGTCAGGCCCTCGAATGTGTCTACGCTCACGTTCTTGAACGGAGCCGTCAACTCCTCCAGCATGTTCTTGCGCTCGGCCAGGCTGAACAACGGCTGCTTCTCCGAGTTGCGGAGGATGGCGACGCGCAGTTCATCGAAGATCAAGCTGCCCCGCTCGATGAGATCCAAGTGGCCGTTCGTGGGCGGATCGAACGAGCCGGGATAGATGGCAGTGACCTTCTTCAATGGGCCTCTTCACACTACTGGCTGGTGTGGACGGAGGTAATAGATGATTTTATGCGGTGGGGAGGGGGATGGCAATTCCCCAAGCTCTCGACTGTACAGCCCAATCTTTTCTCAAACCAACGATTTCCGGCAACAACACAATAAATTACGGCCAACAATAACGCAGGTACGATTATTTCGATTCATACGACAAGTCCAGTGTAGGGAGTGACGATGCAGCCGTAAGGCATGTTCAAAGTTTCAATTATGTTCGCGGGGCGAAACCAAGCCAGCCTTGGTGCCGGGAGTTCAAGAAAAACAAAGCCCAATAGAGAACACTCAAAACAAGGCCTACCAAGACCTTTGGAGCCAATTGCTTTTGCAGCATTTTGAGCATCCACATCCTGCGCTACTTTAACCCGAGTGCTCTTAGAGTAGTTTCGTCTGGGACAGCTTTGCCGTCCTTTTTCGTAGCCACCCCAAACCCGCCGGAATAGTCCCACATTGCCCACCCAATTCCATGGCTCTCTAGGGTCTTGCGGAAATCCGAAATCCACGCTGCGCGATCTTTGGCATCAGAGTACTGGCGATAGACTCCAAACTCATTGCAGACCACCGGCACGCCGCGCTGCTTGGCCCATTCTGCCACCTGATTGACTTCCGCTTCCATGCGCTCGGCGCTCCAGCGGTCCTGACCGTAGCGGGTAATTTGCAGGCGATAAAGCGGGTCGGGCACGGTTGCGGCAACCGCCGCTGCTGACTCTGGTGTCGAGGGATAGTGCAGCCCCCGTGTCCAATGCACGTGGTAGGAAGTGCAGCCGGCGCCTTGATGAGTGAACAGAAACGGCTCGTAGAAATGGAAGTTGTAGATGACGTTGGGATCGCGCAGTGTCTCCATGACAACCAGTTCGTCGTCAGAAGACCAATTGGCGCCAGCGGCGATGATGGTGTGCTTCGGCGCGCCATCGCGAATCGCAGCGACTAATTTTGCCTGGACACCAGCCCAGAGGTTGCGATCGCGAAACTCAGGCTCATTCAGCACTTCAAAAAACAGGCGGTCTGCGTCCCAACTCGAGTAGTGTTTCGCTAGCGCCCGCCAGAAATCTGCGAACTGCTGAACGTAATCATCGTCGTTGTGATTGAGCTTGGCTTTGAAGTCGCTCTCGGGATGCATGTCGATCACAACCGCGAGGTCGTGGTCGAGAATCATCTTCACCGCATTGTCCAGATAGCCCAGATACTCCGCAGGAAGTTCGTCAGGTCTTTTATTGCGAAACATCGGCTCCGGATTCACGCTGAGGCGCACATGGTCGAAGCCCATGGACTTAATCAGGGCAATGTCGTCAGCGGTGACCCAGGCCTCAAGATGTTCCTTGGTGTAGCCCTTAGCGTCATAGACCTGCGCGAACCATGCGCTGGTATTAATGCCGTGCCGCAGATGTGCCAGACGCGCGGCAGGTACGGTTGATTGGGCTGAGGCTGTTAAAGAAACGAACAGAAGAAATACGCCAAGCTGGATTTTCACACCCCGAATTAAATCACAGGACAGCCAGCCGTGTTTCAGTATGCAGCAGAAATTAGCGTCCGCAAAATCTCTTCTCCAATCTGTTGCTGAAATGCACTAAACCCCGGCATCTCCTGCAAGCGCAGACCGAGTTCATCCTGGTACCAGTTGTCAGCTTGACTAGAACTGGACTTCTCCAGCCATGCACTGCGCAGTTGTGTCAGAGCCAGGTCGCGTTAAAGAACTTTGCGGTTCTTACTTCAAGTTTTGCAACGCCTGCCCGGCGATTTGCGCAGCAGGTGTGGCGGGGTTTTCTTTCTGTACGCGCTCATAGACGCCCTTGGCTTCAAGCGGTTGCTTATCAGCCATCAGAGCTTCTGCCAGCTGGAGTTGTGCAGCGGGCTTGCTGACCATTGTCGTGGGTTTGTCAGCCAGCGCTTTGTAGATTTCGATAGCCTGCTTGTTCTGCCCCTGCCGGCGATACACCGAAGCCAGCGCTTGTTTGGCCAACGAGGCCAGTTCCGCATTGTGGTAGGAAGCGACTTCGTTGAGATTTTTTTGCGCAGCCGCGTAGTCGCCCATGTCGGCAGAGGTCAGTCCAAGGAAATACCGGGCAACGTCAGCATTGTGGGTATGCGGATAATTATCCACCACGGTCTGAAACAGCTTGTGCGCCTCGGTCGAGCGTTCTTTTGTGGACGTATAACTCTGAACATCGGGCTGCGCCGGCTGATCCGCAGGGCGAATCGGAGTTTCCATGGCGCGCACAGCTTTTGCCAGATCCGCGCTGGCTTTTTCATCCTGGCGGTTCAGGTAGTACCAGCCGCCGAGGACTGCGGCGGCGAGAACCGCAACTATAATGGCAGCCGTAACAATCTTGGACTTATGTTCGACCGTCCAGTCGACGGTCTGTCCCGCTACTTCAAGGGTGGCCTTGCTGAATTTATCTTCCTTCAGGTGATGACGAGCTTCTGCGCGCACAAACTTCCCTTCTACTTGCGAATGAGTTGTTGATTTCTGACGCCGGACAGTCTCGGGCTACCGGGACGCTTCCTCTAGCATACCCTTTTCCAGCTTTTCCTGACACTCGATACAGTGGCGAGTCCATGGCACGGCTTCCAGCCGTTTGGCATTAATTTCGTTACCGCATGAGACACATTCACCAAAACTGCCCTCGCGTATGCGCGACAAAGCGTTCTCCACCATTTGTAAAGTCTGGCGTTCGGTGTTGCTCTGGTGAAAGAGGAACTCTTTATTGTAGGAACTGGCTGCGCGATCGGCGATGTCCTGCGCGGAATCATCATCCGCGGTGCGGCCATCATGCTCGGTGCGCGAAACAGTTTTACGAAGCTCCTGCTGCCGCGTTTCCAGCTTTTTTTTGAATTGTTCTAACTTCTTCTTGTCCATAAAGAATAACTCGCGGCCCATGGGGGCCGCGTCCTCGCCAATCCTTGGCTAAACGGTGATGATATGCGCGTACTTTAAGATGCGTCAACTGGCCGGTGGGCTGCTGCCTAATGAGGCAATGGCTGGGACAGGTTTGCGATGGCGTAGGCCATGACAGCTAAGACCGCCGCATCCTCCTGGAGGTCCCGCGGAGGCACCTTGTCCAGCGTGTCCGCAGGAGTGTGATGGTAGTGGAAGTAGGGGCGGCTATCCACCATCAGAGCAAAAGCCGGCACTCCGAATTTGGCCATGGGCTCGATATCGGTTTCCGGGCTGTCGTCGACCAGATCGATCAAATTCGCGCCGATGGGCGCCAGAACGTCCTGTGCCGGGAGAAGCCACTTGCTTCCGGCAGGACTGATCTTGGCTTCAATCCCCGAAGGATGGAACGGGCCGGAATCGCTTTCGAACACGGCAATGTGGTTGGGAAACTCCGCCTGATGTGCTGCGGCATAGGCATCGCGGCCGGTGGCGCCATCCTCTTCGTTCATCCAAGCAACAACACGGAGAGTGCGCTTGGGTTTCAAATGCAGCTTCTGCACGAGCTGCACCACCTGCATGGCCGCCACAACGCCGGAGCCGTCATCAATGGCGCCTGTTCCCAAGTCCCACGAATCAAGATGGCCGGACACAAGAACAACCTGCTCAGGATGCTCCGATCCTTTGAGGTCGGCAACCACATTGTGACTGATCACGTCCGGACCGCGTTGGGAAGTCAGCATCAGATGGATACGAACTTTACCCTGCGCTGCGAGATGAGCAATGAGGGTCGCATCTTCAGCCGTCACCGCTCCTTGCGGGATGCCCGCTACTTTGCTTGTGCCGGTGTGAGGGATGCGGAACTCAGCATCGCCAACCGAGCGAACTAAAGACGCCACCGCACCCAAAGAAGCAGCCTGTTGTGCTCCCTGATATCGATAAAGCACAGCTTCTTCGTAGGCGTTAAAAGCATGGTTTGCTTCCGATTTCCGTTTATCGAAATAGAAGTTGTACAGCACGACTTTGCCCGCGACTTTTTCTTTGCCCAGGGCTTTCAATTCATCAAAATTGTTCACCACTACAACTTCAGCCGTAAGTCCACCCGCCGGTGTTGGCGTATTTCCGCCCAGCGCGGTAAGCACGATCTTTTGCGTTGTATTGGGAACCTGTCCGGGGTAGTCGACTAGCTGTGCCGTCTCCTCACCACGAATCCAGTGTGGGCACTTTACGTCCTCGAGCTTTACCTCGAGCCCGAGCTTGCGCAATTCATCGGCGACATAATTGACTGCTGCCTCAGCTTGCAGAGACCCCGAAGGCCGAGTCCCGATGTTCTCCGTCAGATGGGCAAGCTGTCGGTAGGCATAGTCGTCATTGAGGGCGGCATTGCGCAATGCCACCAGTTCGCCTCTGAGCTGTGGCGAATAGGCTGCGGCTTCGGGAGAATCAGCGCCGGGTGCTCTGCGGGTTGTGTACTGGCCAAAAGCGAAAAATTCAAAGGAGAGGAAAATGCCTACTAAAAATATCTGGCGCATGTGGGCTCTGGAAATTCTAACTGATCTTAATGGTTGAGGTTTGACGTCAGCCGCCAAGGCAAAAATAAGGCCCCATTTCTGGGGCCTTATTTTAAAGAGGCGATTGGATGGATCTCAGAAGAGACGAAGCAAGGGGCCTTTCGGCCTTGGAGTTGATGTCGAGAATGATTGGAAGCGAGAGAAGGTCACGCGAGCGGCCTCTTTAGTATGGCTTGGTATAAAGCACTTCCGCAGCCAAAGAACCAGGCCCAATATGGCCCGGACTGGCGGGCACTAACCCGCCAATAATTAAGTACTTAACACGACTGGCAGAAGTTTGATCTCCCGCCAGTCGGCAATTCTTGTTGGGCGATTAAGTGCACCCGGCTGCACATTAACTGCGCCCTGTTGTCCTAGGAAACGGTGCGCAGTTTCCCCGGCATAAAGTGATACGGAGGCCAGGGGCCGCTGATGGCAATCTCACAATTCTTGAGCTGTTTGGCGGCTGTGCTGTAGCGGTTTTGATATTTTTCGATGGATTTGGAATCGATGAGGTGGCAGATGTCTAGCAGCATTCCGTCGGCGTCCACTTTTTTACAGCTGATTTCTTCTTCGAGGGGATTGAACATCTTGTGGACTTGAACGGAAAGGGCGCGGGCCTTGGTCTGTCGCTCGCGGTCTTTGGAGGCTTTCTCTCGCAGCTTTGCCAGATACTCTCCGCCGACCGTATCCGGTAGATCGACGCTTGCCAGAGCGTCTCGCAGCGAACCGTCCCGGACCACTAGTTTTAGGTGCATCTCAGCCTTGCCGCGAAGCTTGGCTACGCTTTGGCCGAAAGCACGGCGGTTGCTGCGTACGGCCTGGCGAAGAGCTTCATCACTGTCAAAAATCGTACCGAACCGGAACGGCAACACCGTTCCGCTGCGGAAACATACACTCACCACTCTGGCATGTTCGAGAACATGCTTTTCTTCTAGTTTTGCGTCGGTGCGATCATATTCACTGACGATAACTGCAAATTCTCCACTGGGATAGCTAAGTACAGATGCGTCATTTACGCCCTGAATGCCTTCCATCAGGAAAGGACGACGGGCACGAGTTCCATTTGCGAGGGTTTGTTGCTCGGTAATGCAGTACGCATACCACGCCATAGACGGTCTCTCCGAACCTGGGCGCGAGGCTGGGACCTCGAACCTCAAAGTGGCTTACGACTTTTTTGAACCGGAAGAAAGGGCTTAAAACGAGATTGGGTAGATTTACTGTCCTCTATCCTTTCGCATATTACTGCGAAGCATAAGAAAATTGCAACCATTTCGTTACACGCTGCATCCTGGCGAATGCGTGGCGAAGGATGGTTTCCTGAGGGTAACCACAATGCTTTCCGACTGACTGATTATGGATAATTACGTCTAAACAAAGGATGTTCTGCGCGTTTTGTGAATCGGAGATCGACTAATGAAGAAAACAATTATGCTCGGTATCTTTCTGATGTCCGTCAGTATTGTTTTGTTCGCACAAAGTACAGGCAGCGAAAACCAAGCGAGGTTATTGATCAATCCTGAGAATACTAAGTGGGATCCGGCGCCAAAAGGATCGGAAAGCGTTACGCTTCGCGAAGATAGTAAAACAGGCGCCACCGAATTGCTCGCGCGGTATCCCGCCGGCCATGTATTTCCACCTCACTGGCATGATGCGAATGAACGCATTGTTTTGATCGAAGGCCGTCTGGCAATCGAAGGAGACGGAGAAAACAAAATGCTCGAGCCCGGCGGCTATGCATATTTGCCTGCTCATCAGATACAGCGTATGAGGTGCGTAGCCGACACTCGCTGCTCGTTTTATGTGTCCTGGGACGGTTCGCCTAAAGTATACCCAGCTGGCAAATAAGCAAAAATGCTGTGGGTTTAGCAGGAAACTGATTTATTCGCGCCAGCTTCGCGGGTAACTCACATACGAAGTATCGAGCGCACTGACCGAGGGGCATCCTAGCAACTTGAGGGTGCGCTCGGTTCCACTTTTCAAAATCTCAATCGCCCGCGTGACGCCAGCTTCTCCCGCAGCCGATAGACCGTAGGCGTAAGCCCGTCCGCAGAGCACGGCGCGTGCGCCCATGCAAACCGCTTTTACGATGTCGCTGCCGCGGCGGACGCCGCCATCCATCAACACCTCGATCTGCCCGTTTACCGCAGCCACAACTTCCGGCAACGCACGGATCGTCGGCGAAACCGAATCGAGCTGACGCCCTCCGTGGTTTGAAACCACCACCGCAGCCGCACCAGCGTCCACTGCCCGCCGCGCATCGTCGCCGGTCAGCACGCCCTTTACGACCATCGGCCCCGGCCAGCATTCGCGGATCCAGCGCATATCTTCCCAGGTTACGTTGGCCTGTCCAAGGGCCGCAGCGACATCGATCAATTTCATAGGCCCTTGGCCGGGGAGCACCACATTCGGCAGATCAGGAACTCCGCCATCCAACAGAAAATCCATGAGCCACCTGGGCCGCGCCAACACTTGCGGAATGTATGGAATCTTGGCGAACAGATTGGTTCCAAGCAGCTCTTTGATTCCATTGCGAAGGTCGCGTTCGCGCTGGCCGGCCATCGAGGTGTCGATGGTGCAAAATAGCGCATTGAATCCTGCAGCCCGCGCGCGTTCGATAGAACCTTCCGCCGCTTTCCGTCCGCCCATCAAATAGAGCTGATAAAAAACCGGTCCTTGGGAGGCGGCCCGCACATCTTCCATGCGGTGTCCGGAAATCGTCGAAAGAATGTAACCCGTGCCAGCAGCCCCGGCCGCGCGAGAGGCCACCACTTCTCCGCCAGGATGCATGATCCGGCTGTAACCCACGGGAGCCAGCATTGCCGGAAACGAAATATCAAACCCAAGCACGCGCGTGCGCATATCACAGGAAGGAACGGTGACAGCCTGCCGCGGCCGAAAAATTACTTCCTTAAACGCGTTGCAGTTTTCGGCGAGCGTAACCTCGCCGTCCGCGCCGCCGTCCAAATAGTCAAACACCGCGCGCGGCAAGCGACGCTCCGCCAAGGGACGAAAGTCTTCGATATTTACCACGCGAGGAGCAGCAACTGAACGTGAAGTAGCCATGATTTTGAGCACCGCGATTATACTGCCAGAGCTGAGGAGTAGGCTGCCCCGATGATCAACGGCGCGCATTTTCTGATCTACAGCAAAAACCCTGAGGCCGATCGTGCATTCTTCCGCGATGTGCTCGAACTGCGCTCAGTCGATCTCGGCCACAACTGGCTGATCTTCGCCATGCCGCCGACAGAAATAGCAGTGCATCCTGCTGAGAGCAACTTCGTGCAAAAACATGCTGATCACGAACTGCTGGGCTGCGTGCTCTATCTGATGTGTGACGACCTGGATAAAACCATTCAGTCGCTTAAAGCGAAAAACATCGCATGTGCGGCGGTAGAAAAGGCAGCGTGGGGAGCATTCACCATCCTTGGTCTGCCAAGTGGTGGAGAAATCGGCCTGTACCAGCCATCGCATCCGACTGCGCTTGATTTGAAGTAGGCACGCTTTCTTCTTAGGCAGTAGCCGCAAAACAATCCCATCAGACGGACAACCCCTATCCGTCCTACCACCTCCAAGCTGCCGCCAGTTTAGGAGTTCTTTATGTCGTGGCGTGTGTCTGTAGTGAATTTGTTCCTTGTACTTTCCTCAGTTCTCGCTTTCCCACAAAGTGCACCAGTCAAATTTACCGAACATGATGGCGAAACCGCGTCCGGGCGTTTGGCAATGGTGCGGGCTGACTTCAACAATGACTCCATTCCCGACCTGGCAACCGCCAATCGAGATGAGGGCACAGTATCGGTTCTGCTGATGAACTCCGATGGCACTGTGCGCAGCCGCCATGATTACACAGTTGGAGATAATCCGATGGCGCTCGTGGCCGCGGATTTCAATCACGATCATAAGATCGACCTCGCGACCACCAATTCCGATTCCAACGACGCACACAGCCTCTCGCTGCTTTTGGGAAACGGGGACGGAACATTGCAACCAGCGAAGTTTTTCTCCGGGGGGCATTTGCCCTTCACCATGGCCAGTGCGGACTTCAACGGTGACGGAAATCTTGATGTGGCCACAGGATGGCTGCAGGTTACGAGCCCGGACCCAAATGCCAAACAGCCAAATGAAATTCAGATTTCATACGGAGATGGAAAGGGCGGATTCTCCAGCCAACAAACTCTCAATGATCTGGGCGAAGTAGAGCCAGCGGGTGCATTCGACTGCCGTATGACCAAGCTGGCGGCAGGTGACTTCAATCATGATGGACGCCCTGACTTGGTGTTCATAGAGGGCAACCGTACCACTCGAACATTGAGTGGCGATGTCGTCCTGCTCCTCAATGACGGGAGCAAACATTTCATCCAGCAGCCGCCGACCGACATCGACGAACCGAACGACATTACGACTGCAGACGTGGATCAGGACGGGCTCGATGACATAGTGGTTGTTACATTTGGATGTAATTTAGACGACGGTTGCCCCAATGCTGACCAACCTGCAGTAACCGTTTTTTTTAACAAGGGCAACGGCCCATTTTCACCCAAAACCATTATGGCATTCGGTGGGGACGAGTTCGATGATTCGTTCAACAACCCTGCGGCGGCTGACCTTGATGGTAACGGTCTTAAGGATGTTGCGATTTTCACCCTTGTCGGCGGAAACAGCACTGTCGGCGGCGAGATTGGACAGCTTGAAATGGTTGTCGCATTTCAACAGACAGATGGAACATTTGTTAATCAGCGATTCTTGAGCAATCTCCCGACCGGTTCTCCCACCGGTTCAGCGGGTGTGCTGTTGGACCAGGACCGCGATGGGAGAGTGGATGCCGCCTTAGTAAATGACAATGGCCATCTGGCGACACTGATCAATATCACGCCCGGACGGGATTGCAGAATCTTCGACAGCCTTCGCAAGCTGCGTATTTGTCTTCCAACCCCTCAAGCACCCGGTATCAATAGCCCTGTGCAGATATTGGCTAGTACTGTCGATACTATTCCGATTGAGGCAATCAAGATTTACGTTGATGGTGTTGCGAAATTCTCCACAACCGACGATGAAGTCAGTACGCGCTTAAACATTATTCCCGGTATTCATGACATCGAAGTGAAGGCTTGGGACCGGCTCGGGCCATTTTCAGATACGTTACATATGAATGTAATGAACCGGTGTTCATTTCCGGGAGTGAACCGCACGATTCGAATTTGCTCACCAACCGGCGGGACTGTAGCCAGCCCGGTTCCGATTCAGGCGAACGTTACCAATGCAGAAGATGTGAACGCGATTCAAGTTTATGTAGATGGAACCGTGAAATTCACATCGCAACGTTTCTCGCGCTCGATTGACACATCCATTCCCATGGCGAGCGGCAAACATCGCATTACTGTGAAAGCGTGGGACATCGGAGGACCATTCTTCCAGACCTATACGCTCATGGTGCCGTAGCTATCAGGGCCGGAATGACTTGTGGGTGTAGGCATCATGCCTTCCTTGGTATGATCCCTGCACCATGAAACTTCGCCAGGTTTTCCTGTTGGCAGTCTTTACCGCTTCTGCCCTTGCACAGGACCCAGCAATTTCCAAAGAAGTTGAATCCGTTTTCCCTGACGCCCGCGCTCTCTATTTGGACTTGCACCAGAGCCCGGAACTTTCCTCGCACGAAACTCAGACAGCGGCCAAGCTGGCTTCACGCCTGCGTGACCTGGGCTACGACGTAACCGGGCATGTAGGCGGAACCGGGGTCGTCGCGCTGCTGAAAAACGGCGCTGGACCCACCATCATGTTGCGGACCGAACTAGACGCGCTGCCAGTCGAGGAAAAAACCGGTCTGAATTACGCCAGCAAAGCTCACGCCAAGGACAATTCCGGGCGCGACGTCGGCGTAATGCACGCCTGTGGACATGACATCCACATGGCGTCGTTCATCGGCGCTGCTGCGATCATGGCGCACAGCAAAAACACCTGGCACGGAACGCTGATGTTGATTGCCCAACCTGCCGAGGAAACTATCTCCGGCGCTCCCAAGATGATCGAAGACGGGCTTTTTACGCGTTTCCCAAAGCCTGACGTTGCGGTCGCGCTGCACGTTGGCAATCTGCTTCCCGCAGGAAAGGTGGGTACCGGGGCCGGCTATCGCTACTCCAACGCAGATTCGCTCCGCATCACCATATACGGGAAAGGTGGACACGGCGCGATGCCCGACACCACAGTCGATCCCATTGTGATCGCTGCCCGCACGGTGGTTTCATTGCAGACCATCGTTTCGCGCGAAATTAAACCCGGAGACGTCGCCATCGTCACCGTGGGATATATTCAGGCCGGTACGAAGAACAACATTATTCCCGACCACGCTGAGCTTGGACTCACTGTGCGCAGCTTTAAACCGGATGTGCGCAAGCATCTTCTCGCCGCAGTTGAGCGCATTGCCAATGCGGAATCCGCGGGGGGAGGCGCGCCGCGTCCCCCGCAGATCGAGCGCTACGAGTTCACCAATGCCGTCTATAACGATCCGTATCTCGACCAACGGCTGGGCCAGGTTCTGGAATCGAAGTTAGGCAAAGATCGCGTGGAATCCAGTGATCCTTCAATGGCGTCGGAAGATTTTTCTTATTTCACCCAACAAGGAATTCCGTCGTACTACTTCTGGCTGGGCGGCGCCGATCCGCAAAAGTTCGTCGAAGCCAAAGCGAATGGAACGGCGTTGCCTTCCAATCACTCTCCGCTGTTTGCGCCGGATCTGGATCCGGCGTTGCACACAGGCATTGCTGCCGAGGTTGCAGTCCTGCGCGATCTGCTGAATGCTTCAGCGCAGGATCTACATAAGCTGACCAAAGCACAAGGCTCCAACTGAGATCTATTTCGCAGCTTCGATCTTGTAGAGCACAGATGCGTGCGGCCGTAGCGTGATGATCAGGGACGGCAGCGGATCGAAGTCCTTGTCTTCCCATAGATCGTGGATGCGATATCTGCCCGCGGGCACGCCAAGTTCTTTCCATTCTTTGCGGACAAACTGATCCGCATCACTGAGGTTGAAAACCGCAAGGTAATAGCCTGCACCATTTTCGGGACGGGCCAGCCAAATTGCGGAAGTGTCGGTCGTAGTGACAGCCCGATTTTCCTTTGAGTGCTGATCGACTTCGATCACATCAGGGTTAGTCAACAGTGATACGGTCCAGTCATCTTTATCAAGAGCAGGCAGATTCCCGCCCATCATCAGCGGCGAACGAGCCATCGACCACAGCGTCATCAGGCTACGCTGCTCGTCTTTGGTGAAACGTGTTTCGCGTGTATCCCCCGCGCCCGGATTAGGCCCAAGATGTCCCAGCGGCAGCATGTCAGCATCTGGCCATCCGCCAGGCGAGATATGTGGAGCCCACTTTGCGGTTGTAGCAAATTGCTGAAACAAACTCTGCGACCACTCATGTTTCTCCCACTTCCCCCAGTGGTCCCAGAAATCATCGCAGATGCGCCACATCTCGGAATATTTGGCGACCTCCGCCGCATGTTCTATCGCCGTAGGGCCGGGAGACAAACTGAGCACGATTTCGCGTCCCGACTTCTTGATCGCATCGTGGATCATGCGAATTTCTTCCGGCTTGTATGGATGGTCCGCAATGCAATCCACCTTGATGAAATCCACGCCCCAGCTGGCATACTGCTGCACAATCGAATCGTAGTAAGCCTGCCCGGCAGCGTTGTTCTTCATGCCCCAGTTGTAAATGTTCCACGGACACGCGTCTGTCTGATCAGCCGCATCTGCTGCATGAAAGCTGGAATTCGCAATCGGCAAATTTTTGGCGACGGCTTCGCGCGGAATTCCACGAATGATGTGCAGGCCAAACTTCAGCCCAAGATCGTGAACGTAGTCCGCAAGCGGCTTAAACCCCGCATCGTTTGCAGCGGACGGGAAACGCGACGACACGGGCATAAACCGTCCGTCCTTACTAAGAAGAAACTTAAAATCCTTCGCATCGGCAGCCGCCGGATTGTCGATGTACCAACCCTCATCGACTACTACATACCGCCATCCATAGCGGCGGAGATTTTTCGCTATCCAGTCCGTCGCCGATTTGAATTGCTGCTCGTCGATGGTTTGTCCGTAGGAATCCCAGCTGTTCCAGCCCATGGGAGGCGTGGGCGCGATATTCGCGTTGCCGGCGAATGCGGCGCCCAACAGAAAGATCGTGCACAACATATGCAACAGCGGTAAGCGGAAATTTCTCATCTAGGCTCCGGCAACTCGGTTTTGGGTTTCAACTTAGCATTTTGTGACAACAGGCGTGATGCAGGCAACTTGAACTTGGGCTGAGCGGTTGCAAGCCAATAGCGTAGGCACCGCATGCGTTGGTTGATTTGCTTTGTCTTGATGGCCGGAGTCGTGCATGGTGCGACCAAAAACACGCCGGTTACCGACGGTCGAAAGCAAACGACAATTCGTCTGTTAATACCGAACATATACTGATTCGCGCGAACTGCCAGAGTTCGCGTCATCGCGATTGCTTCCGGGCACTCGCCGAGTAAGGAGTTTGTAGGGAATCATGAGATTGAACCTTTGGTGGATCTACTAGGAGCGGGTTGAGCCCGCAGGCCTTCGGGAGGTAGTCCGAACTAGATCTTAATGAAGATACGCTTGCGGTAAAGAACCGCCATCGTCAGCCAACACAGGAAAACAAAACAGAGAGCGTAGAGCAACGAAGCATTCGCCGGACTGAGCCACGACGCACAGCAACGCTCATAAATAAACTGCGATAGGGGAACCCGCGCCCCGTCCATCCCTTGAGTGTGAAAACGGTTAAGCGAGACCGCCAGAAAATCCGCGAAGATGTATGCCACAATTGAATTTGCACCGAATACCAGAATCGGCTTCGTCCAACCTCGCCAGCGCTGGATATCAACCAGCCAATAGCACAGAGCCAAACAAACCAACGCCATTCCGGCAGTGAACACTACAAATGAGCTGGTCCAAAGTTTCTTGTTGATGGGGAACCATGCGTTCATGACAACGCCTGCTATCACGCCAATCCCGCCAAACCCCGCCAAGCCGAATGCCTTGACTCGCTGGCTGCGCTCCGAGCGCAGCCATTCCCCCGTCAATATCCCAAGCAAATTCGTGGCAACGGCGGGAATGGTGCTGATCAAACCCTCCGGATCGCGCGTGCCTTCATAGAGATGTCCGGCAAGCAGCTTGCGGTCGAGCCATGCCACGATGTTGCGGTCGGGGTCTAGCAACGGCATATCGTGCGTAGGAACTCCGAACCCCGGTACGGGCACATATCGCATGATGATCCAATAACCGGCGAGACAACTTAAAGCGATGGCCCACTGTCCGCGCTGGCCAACATACAAAGCAATCATCGCTGAAATTGTGTAACAGATGCCGATCCGCTGCAGCACTCCATAAATTCGTATGGTTGCAAAGTTCGGCAACGGCAATCCATGAAGCGCAACGCCAATTGCGAATAGCAGAAACCCGCGCCACAGTGCATGCTTGAGTAACTGTTGACGGGTTTCGCCTCGCCGGAGACGCGACGCCATCGAAAACGCAGTCGCGACTCCGACCATAAATAAGAAAAACGGAAAGATGAGATCGGTGGGAGTCCAGCCGTTCCACTCCGCATGCTTCAGCGGCCAATAAGAAGACGGCTCATCGCCGGGATTGTTCACCAGTATCATGGCGGCGATGGTTGCACCACGCAGCACGTCCAGAGAAAGTAGTCGCTCACCCGTGCCTGAATCGTTGGTAGGTCCCATGGCAAGACATGGACGTGCTAAGGACAACAGATTCTACGCTATTTGCCGAAATTGCGTTGTGAAACAGCGCGACAGCTTTGGCGCGCTTGCCGGGGAGCTCTCGTAAACCGGAGCCGCGAATGAAACACGACTCCCCTGTTTGATTGCTGGTCCAAGACCTGCAAGCACGTTTGTTTTTACTCTCGAGGGGGCGATGGCGCTAGCGAAAACAAGCTAGATCTATTGGGACCTCTAGCCCTTTCGTTTGTAACCGCCCTCGATGGAGGAATCAGACGCGACCTGCTCCTCGGCGCCGTTCCTCCGGTAGCAATTCGTGATTGGGCCGCCGCAACTGGCCCGTGTAAATTTCAACGGTCTTAATGCGTGCTGGCATTCACGGTCTGTCCCGCCGCCGCTTCAACCAGCTTTTGCACCGCCGGCGCGACTACAATCAGTAGCTGCGCCTTGGGCTTTTTGGCTTCTTCAATCGCCGCCAGTTGCTGAGTTTTCCAATCTTGTGGCGCGCCGTTGCCGCGATCGAGAAAGTCCAAAGCTTCCAGTCCCGCTGTTCCAAGAACTGAGAGGGATTGTGATAGAGGAACAACTTCCTTCATGAGAAAGGATTGTTCTGCGGATGCCTGAATATCAGTCTGATTGTTCCGCCACAGCGTGAGTTGTGATCTGATCTCAGCTTCGGTTCCGGGAGCCACGTTCCCACCAACAAAAGCATTTACGAGATTGTCGAAGTCGCGGGCGGTAATACTTTCAGGACGAACAGCATCAACCAGCCGATTGAGCGGCATCAGGCCAGTGGGCGGTACGGGCGCGAGGTCGCCTCGAGCATAATCTTTGACCGGTTCGGAAACATCGGCCAACGTCCGCAGCGCAAAAATGTCATCACCGCCCGCGATTCGTCGCAACATCTCGTCATAACTGGAATTATGAGTGAGCCCGAGGTTGTCCAATCTGCGACTGGTAAGTTCCATGCGTGCATACATCGAATTCAGATTAGTGGTACTCTGCGGCGACCAGAAACGTTCTGCAATTGCAGCCGCACGCGGCCAGATGCGTGAATCAATATTTTCCGGAGACACAAACTCGGCCCACATGCAGGCTTCACCGCCAAGAATGAATTTCTTCTCCTCGTCTGTCAGGTTCGCAGTTGGCCCAGTCATCGGATCAACCGCATAGTGCCGCTCTGTCGACCACGCGAGGTCGAGATAATAACCGGAGGAAAGTATGCCGCTGTAGCCCTGTTTAGCTGCCTGCGCCAGAGAAGTCTGTCCGCGCCAGGATTGGATCACAATGCTTTTCGGCACATCCGGCTGAAGAATTTCATCCCAACCCACTGTGATCTTTCCGTGCTTGCTGACCAGCTTTTGCACACGTCCGCTGAAATATGCCTGCAAGTCTGCGTTAGTCTTTATATTGTGTTCGCGCTTGAAGTCTTGAATCTTCTTGTTGGCATCCCACTCCTTGCCGTTTACCTCGTCGCCGCCGATGTGGAAGTAGTGATCGGGGAACAGGTCGGCCATTTCCTCGATGAAGGTATCGAGGAATTTGTAGGTGCTGTCGCGCGTCGGATCCATCGCTGGATCAAACACTCCCCATTCCCGCTCGATCTGATACGGCCCCGGTCCGCTGGCAAGTTCCGGATATCCGACGAACCAGGAGGTGCTGTGTCCCGGCATGTCAAACTCGGGAATTACGCGAATGCCGCGGTCGGCCGCGTAGGCGATCACCTCTCTCACTTCTGCCTGCGTGTAGTACAAACCGTCCGATCCCAGTTCATGCAGCTTGGGGAACTTCTTGCTCTCAATGCGGAACCCCTGGTTCTCGGACAAATGCCAGTGAAAAACATTCAGCTTCACTGCTTCCATGCCATCAAGATTGCGCTTGACCACGTCGAGAGGCATAAAGTGCCGGCCTACATCGATCATCAATCCACGCCAGGGAAAGCGTGGCGTGTCTTGAATCGACACCGCTGGAACCGCAAAGCCCGCGGGAGTGCTCTCAACCAGTTGAAGAAAACTTTGCAGCCCATGCAACGCGCCCAAAGTTGTCGGAGCATTCAGCTTCGCACCCGAAGGCGTAATCCCCAGCGTGTAGGACTCATCTTCTCCCAGTTCGGGAATTTCCTTGCTCGCCCGCTCGACGTGAACAACCAGAGTCGCCGGTTCAGTGCTGACGGTTTTGATATTGACTGGAAGCATGCCGGTCTCTATGCGCAACTGATCGGCGAAGCGGTCCACCGCACGCTGCAATCTGCCGTCGCCCTTCCCGCTTACAACAATTGTGAACGAGGGATCAACTACCAGCTGTCCGCTGCCAGCGGTTAAATGCGCCGGGATCGGCATCAGTGCGATTGGCTTTTGGGTCTGAGACGAACATACAAGAGATGCGCAGAGAATGAACATCAAAGCAAGAGTTCGCAACACGTTTCTCCTAGCCAATCATAAAACGATTCAATACCCCGGTCAGGATAGTGGAAGGATGGAATTGCTGCAAAGTGAAAGTGGCAGAAAACCGCAAAAGAGACTACGAATAAAACGAAAAAACTAACCGTTGCCCACGCAAGCCGCAACCATCGAAGACTGGAACTGAAGCAACTGCGGCTCTGCCGCCAGTTTGGCCAGCCCGATCTCCCCCTGCCTTCTGGTGCCGCCCTGTCCTACCCAAACCACGCGGAACTGGGCTTTCTCCTGCCCAAGTTTCACTTCCAGGATCGACCCCACGCGCACGCTGTAGTGCATCCCGCACGCGACCAGGCCGCTGCTGCTGATGTTCCTCACGTGGGCTGGCTGAGCAAAGGGCTGCGAGAACGAGTCAATCCCCCACAGCTGCACCGATAGTTGCGTATCCACTCGCGGATGCCGGCGACGATCCATATTTTTGAGAAACTGCTGCTGAAATACTAGGGTGCGAGACCGCGCCTGAAAACTTACCCTGGTTACCCGCAAAAGTTACCACAGGAGGGACTGTGGAAAGTTAATCAAGTGAGCACGATCCGGCCCCCCGAGGGTCGCCACAACTACCGCAGGGACCAGCACTTGCGCGGGGCGTGGAAGAGCCCTTGGCGGAAACCGCAAAAACCGAGAGTTGCGGCGCCAGTTGCTTGCTATGGCATTTCGGGCACGCGGCTTTCTGGCTGCCGTAAACAATCACCTCAAATTCCTGGTTGCATTCTTTACAAATGTATTCGTAAATGGGCATGAGTCACTCCGCCAATCTCATATTATTCTAAGACCAAGCGGTGCATACGACACAAAACAAAAGCAGTGAATTTGTCCCTCGCCGAGGCCTGCGCGGGGGACATGTGCAAACCCTGGCCAGTTATCTGATAGGCCGTCGTATCCACCTGCCCACTCCGGAGGAACGGCTGGTCGAAGTCGAGCGCGGAGTCCGCGTTCTATGCCAGTGCAACTGGCAGCCGGAACGAAAAGACAAACTCACCGTCATCATCATTCACGGGCTGGAAGGCTCCAGCGAATCGGGCTACGCGGTCGGTATCGCGGAAAAAGGCCTGGCGCTGGGGATGAACGTCGTCCGCATGAATCAACGGAACTGTGGTGGGACCGATGGCCTGTCGCCGACGCTGTATCACTCAGGACGATCAAACGACCTAGCCGCAATCGGGAAGCATTTCGTCGAGCAGGACGGCGTGCACCGTTTCGCATTCGTCGGATACTCGATGGGCGGCAATCTGGTTCTAAAGCTTGCTGGCGAATGGAGCACGCAAGCGCCAACCCAGTTCCGCGCAGTTGCCGCAGTTTGTCCCGCGATGGATCTCGGCGCTTCGGCCGACGCACTTCACCACAGGGCCAATCGGCTCTACGAAATTTATTTTTTGAGAAAACTCCGTGAACGCATGCGCACCAAAGCGCGATTGTTCCCCGATGTCTTTGATGTTGCCAGATTGAACGGTATCCGCAGTTTGCGAGATTTCGACGAACAGGTCACGGCTTACTACAGTGGTTTCTCTGGGGCCGACGATTACTACACGCGATCCGCAGCGGCAAACGTGGTCGATCGCATCACAGTACCAGGATTAATTATTCACGCGGCTAACGATCCCTTCGTCCGCATCCTTCCCGAAACGCGAAAAAAACTAGCCGCCAATTCGAATATTACTTTCATAGAAGCACCCGACGGTGGTCACTGCTCTTTCCTCGCCGAACCTAACGGCTACGACGGACATTGGGCCGAGCAAAAGGTCGTTGAATTCCTGCATCAGTTGTGATTCTTGTACAATTTTTGCCATGAGGCTCAGGTCACAACTGTCCGCGCAAGTGCTGCTTATCGCAATCTTCGCTGCGCTCGCGTCGGCTGAGCCCATTGCAGAACTCCACGCCAGCAATTACATCAACGATTTCGCCGGTGTTCTCAGTGAACCGACAACCAATCGGCTAAACGACGTTTGCCGCCAAATTGATGAAAAAGCCGGGGCACAAATTGCGGTCGTGACCATCAATTCGCTCGACGGTTCAGATATTGAAAGCTACGCAAACACGTTGTTCAGAAAGTGGGGCGTCGGTGAGAAGTCAAGCAAAAAGGGAGTGCTGATTTTGCTTGCGGTGAAAGACCACCGCTACCGAACCGAAGTTGGATACGGCCTCGAGCCGATTCTTCCCGACGGTAAAGTTGGGGGTTTCGGGCGAGAGGCAGTTCCTTCCTTACGTGGGGGTGATTACAACGCGGCGGTTTCGTTGATGGTAATGCGCGTGGCAATCGTGATTGCGCAAGATGCGGGAGTTCAACTTTCCAATGCGACTGTGCCAGTGGGCCCAGTCAATACCGAGACCCCCGATTCTGGGACCGATTGGGGAAGCATAATTTTCATCGTGTTGTTCGGAGGGATGGGTCTGTTATACGTGTTGTACAGAGGATCACAATCAAACAACCGGCGTGGCGGACGAGGCGGTTGGGGCGGCGGAGGTTTCTGGGGCAGTGGCTCCGGCGGATTTTTCGGCGACAGCGGTTCGAGTGGCGGGGGATTTAGCTGGGGCGGCGGCGGCTTTGGTGAAGGCGGCGGTTTCGGTGGTTTCGGCGGTGGAGATTCCGGCGGTGGCGGAGCAAGCGGAAGCTGGTAGTCGGTGAGGGTGTGCATGGTTCCAGAACAACGGATCGAAGAATTTGTCAGCAAGCTGCGGCAGGCCGCCGGAGACAATCTCGAGAGCGTGATCCTTTACGGCTCCGCGGCGTCCGGTAGTTTTCATCCTGAACTTTCCGATATCAACCTGCTGTGCGTGTTGCGGGAGATGTCCCTCGCCGCCCTGCAGGCGCTCGCACCCGCTTTGAAGTTCTGGGCTGAACAAAAACATTCCTCCCCGCTGCTGTTTTCAAGCGAAGAGCTACAACGCTCAGCCGACGTGTTTGCCATTGAATTCATGGACATGAAAGAGCACCACAAAGTACTTTTGGGGAACGATCCTCTCCCCGGATTGCATGTCCCGTTGGACCGTCATCGCGCACAGGTCGAGTACGAATTGCGCGAGAAACTGATCTTGTTGCGCCAGCGCCTGCTGCTTTCGCTCAACGATGAAGACCGCATGTGGGCACTGCTGATGCAGTCGCTTCCCACCTTCACAACGCTATTTCGTCATGCGCTGATTGCGTTAGGAGACACTCCACCGAAGTCCAAACCGGCGATACTGCAGGCATTGGCCGCGAGGGTATCGTTCGATTCCTCGGCCTTTGACAAGTTGCTAAGCCTGAGAGAAAAACCAGATGACCGAAAGACCGCGCATGTGAAAGATATCGTCAGCCATTATCTGAGTGCCATTCAGCAGGTCACGGCCGCAGTCGATAAAATGTTGGTCGAATCAAGGAGTGCGTCATGAGCAAGGGGCTAATCACGGTTTTGGTAATTGTAGTCATCGTTGTGTTGATCGGGTTTGTCTTGTTCGGGCAGTACGTCGGAGTGCGCAATACACTGGTCACGAAAAATGAGGCGGTCAAAGCTGCGTGGTCGCAGGTAGATATTGTGCTTCAGCGTCGCGCCGACCTGATCCCAAATCTCGTGGAAACGGTCAAAGGATTCGCCCAACACGAACAAGTCGTTTTCGGTGACATAGCCAAAGCTCGCTCTGCGCTGCTCTCAGCCGGGACTCCATCGGAGAAGATCGCCGCCAACCAGCAATTGGATGGAGCGCTGGGAAGGCTGCTGCTGGTTGTGGAGAACTATCCTCAGCTGCGTTCGAACGAAAACTTCCTTCGCTTGCAAGATGAGTTAGCGGGCACAGAAAACCGTATTGCTGTCGAACGCAAGAAATACAACGACACTCTCCAGGGTTACAACACCTACGTCCAGCAATTCCCCAATAACATTTTTGCGGGATGGGCCGGCTTCAAACCAAATGACGCTTATTTTGCCGCCTCAGAAGCTTCGCGTCAGGTGCCAAAGGTAAATTTCTCACCTCCAAACGCGGCCCCGCAACCGGCTCCGGCGAGATAATCAGGCTCGACGCAGTTTCCATTTCGTTCGCGTGATGGACAGTAGAACCATCGCTACAAAGATCACCAGCAGGCCGAGCGATGCTCCGCGAATTCCCGTGGAGCCGTGGCGAAGAATAGAAATCCGTCCGTAAACCAATTCGATGTGCACCCAGTAGACCAGCAGTGAAGTCTGGCCGAGCTGAATCAGTGGGCTGAATCCCCACCGCGCCAAGCCCCATCGGCACCACACATATCCTATGAACAAAACCACCAGCAGCAATCCGACGCGTAGGAGAAAGAAGTTTGGGCTGGTGTGCCAATAATCGTAGATGGGATAAATCTTAATTGGTCCGTGATCGAGCCAGATGGACAGATAGAACATCCCCACGCCGGACACTCCGGCTAAGACAAAAAGCGCCGTTCCAACTCTCTTCGCCCAGTCGCTAAAAACAACAAAGCCGACCGCCAACCCAACAAAAGCGAACCCACTCCAGGGAAATATGGGGAACAGCCATGGCTGTGGCTCGCCTAGGTTGTGCACGCCATTGATATAAGACTCAATGGGCCAAGCCAACCATCGCATCCGCCAGGTTGTCCAGAGCAGTGGGGTCAGCAATGAGATGGCCGAAGCCACAATGGCGGCACTTACTCCCAGCGCAATTCGGCGGCTGGGAGGGTTTTTGGAAACCGTCAATACTGCGCAGCACATCACTCCCATCAACATCATGGAAAGCCCGATCATATTCAGCACGTCCACACGCAGCAGATCACTCCACGGTGCCCATCCCCACGAGATCAGAAATTCCTGCACCCGAAACAATAGGCCCAGGCCAAAAACCTCCGCGCCCCTCAAAATAGTCGTGCGCGCAACCTGTCCAATCGGCATGCCTTTTTGCAGAAGCTTATCGGTCACCAGCGCGAACGAAATTCCTGCGAGGAACAAAAAAAGCGGAGCTGGCAGCGTCCCACCAATTTGCGACCACATGAAGAACGTCGTCTTACGTGCTTCATGATTAAGCCACGCATCGTAGCAATGAGTCTGGAACATTACCAGACACGCCAGCCCGCGCATCCAGTCAATGTAGGCAAGGCGGGATTGCGAGGAAGCACTGGAGGCAAGAGCCACGGCGCGAGTATACGGTACTCGGCTATAGCGGGCAGTCAGCTATGGTAGATTTTGCTTAGGGGGTCCGTAGCTCAATTGGATAGAGCACCGGATTTCTAATCCGGGGGTTGCAGGTTCAATCCCTGCCGGGCCTACCATCCTTAAATCCTTCGAATCACACCAGTTGCCGCAATTTACTCCCCACGTTTAGTAAACATTTTTGGATTTTGCATCAAAAGGTCGCAGACGGCAAGGCAGTTCTCACGCGCCTCTGCCGCGGCCGCGGGGTCATTCGCCCGCGCCAAAATACCACTGGCTCCATGAAGTAAAAGAAGCACAGCGTAGAAGAAGCGAGAGTAATCCTTTGGCCGCCCACCGAATCGCGCCGCCAACTGCGATAGCGCCCAGGCGCGCCCAGGACGAGGAAGATCAGGCCGGAAAAAATCAGTCCAACTTAATCTGAGCAGTTCATATTCATGGGGATTGCTTTGTGCGAAGTCGAGGAAACGCCGGCACGCCTGCTCCAGGCTTGATGAAGAATAAAACTGCGCATTCCACTCATCCCTTACACGTAACGCCAGCGCAATACGTAGTTCCTCTTTATTGCGAAAACGTCTGTACACCGTAGGAGTAGTAGTTCCAGCTTTACGCGCCACCTCGCGCAACGTCAACCCTTCCTCCCCGCGTGATCTCCACAGGCTCTTGGCAGCTTTCAGTATGCGTTCTTCCAGCATTTCGTCGGCTTTGGGCGGCATAGACTCGGCTCTTGGAACTCCAATAATGATATTACGTTGTATACGAAATATCTACAGTATCGCAAATAACTGGCTATTATATCGTTTTAATAACATATCTTCTGTTGACATCGTTATATTAACACTGTTAAAGTATTCGACTGATGTAGCCTGCCCGACTTTAATTTAGGAGAGTTTCCAACAAATGGTTGTACAGGATGTGAAGAGTCGAACCGCAATGGTTCGAATGCAAGCAGAGTTGTGTCACATGCAGTCGGAGGTAGTTCGCCTCACTGCTGAAGTATGTACCGCCAGAAAGATGGAGACTTTCGGACGGTGTGCGGTCGCTGCGGTACACGATGTAAATAATTTGTTGGGAGTGATCATTGCCCTAATCGAAGTTTCCCGAGAGCTGAACCCAACTAGTATCTTGTCGAAGAATCTCAACGAGATGGATCTGGCGGCGCGGAGAAGCGCAGATCTGCTGCGACATTTACTGGCTTCCAGCAAGCAACAGATGCGCCGTGACAAGGACCTCGACCTCAATGTCGTGATCGAAGGCATGACTGACATACTGCAACGTACGATTGGCGAAAAGATTCGGCTCCTATATACACCAGTAATCCCGCTTGGTCGTATTCAGGTCGATTCTGAACAGATCGAGCAGATTATGATGAATCTGGTAGTAAATGCCCGCGACGCGATGCCACATGGCGGCGAGATCAACATCAAAACATCGGTAGTTCAGCTTGACAAAGGTTGCGGCGATTTGAGCACAAATTCCTGTCCCGGAGAATATGTCATGCTGTCGGTGGCTGATACTGGCCAAGGGATGAAAGAAGAAGTTCGCTGCGAGATTTTCAAGCCATTTTTCACCACGAAAGCGCCAGGGCGAGGGACGGGTCTGGGGCTTTCGATTGTGTCTGCTCTGGTACAGCAAAACCAGGGATACATTCGTGTGTACAGCAAACCGGGTCGCGGGACCACCTTCGAGCTGTATTTCCCACGGCTGTGCGAAACAACATTATCTTAAACAATAGGAGATTAGATCACTTGTGACATCAGAGATTTTGCGGCCCGGCGACAAGGCACCGAATTCCGGGATTTATAAAACGACCCATCCGCGACATCATGTGGGCCCTCAGTACGTAACGGCGGTGTTTGGAGATACATTTCCCCGCTGCGTCTATTGTTTGAATGATGTTCACTTCGAGATGACCGTATCCGCTGTGCACATTCACGCAAGTCCGTATTTTTTCAACTATTGAAGAGGCATCTCTCGGTTTAAATTCGGGGCCAGGGTGAGCACGGCCAACCATGGCTGCCAGTGAAGCTCGGATCGGACAGGAATCCGAGTGGAGCCCATCTCTTACAATGTCGGCGGTGTCAAGCCCTTTTTGAGCACACTGTAGCGTGCACTCATGGAAGAGCGCCATTTCGCTCTCGTGGGAATAAGTTGCCATACCAACCAAGGCTCGCTCGCAATCAGTTTCAGGTCCGGAACTCAGTCCGACCCATCCATCTCTTCGGTCGCATACGCGATCATGATTCCTAGTTCAAACTCCTCTTTCTGAAGAGGAGTAGGACGCCCAATCATTTACGTCGGTGATTTACTGCACACCATGAGGATGTCCGGGCTGTCCCACGTGCGAACCGAAACTTTGTAGTTGCTCATAGTTCCATTCGCGTCGCCACATCCAGTACAAGCGAACTGCGAGTCTCCGTGCCATCGCTACTTTCGCGATCTTTCGCCCTCGGCGCTGCGCCAAGTGGAAAAATTGGTTGCGCCACTTCTGATCGCAGCGCGCCGTCGCCTGCGCCGCTTCCACCAGCAAGAAACGAAGCAGGCTGTTACCCTGTTTACTTATGTGTCCCAGTCGCCGTCGTTCTCCGCTGGAATCTTCTTCTGGAACCAGACCCAGGTAGGCCGCGATCTGTTTGCCGCAGTCGAACCGATGAGCTTCCCCGATGATCAGCACAAAAGCTACCGCCGTCAGAGCACCTACGCCTGGGTGCGTCATCAACCGCCGAGCTGGGGGACATTTCTCCGCTTCCTCCTCGATCGACCGCGTCAACTCGGCTATCGTCGGGTTGATACGGTCCAACACCTCCAGCAGATCCTTCCGCCGGCGACTCGCCCAGGGAGCCAACGGCAAGGACTCAAGTTGCTTGCGTCCCGCCTCCCGCCACAGTCGCTTCTTGTAACGTACTCCTTCATTGATCGCTACCGCTTGCAATTGATTCATGATCCGCGTTCGGGTTTGCACCATGCGGTGTCGATGCCACAGCAGTTGCCGCAAGTCACGATTCTGCCAGGTCGCAACCCAGATCTTCGGAAAACGATTCTCCAGTAACAACTCCAGAATATGACGGGCATCCTCGCGATCGGTCTTCTTCTTCCGTACACGCTTCGCTCGGATTTTAGCTGCGTCGCCCGTCCATAACTCGAAGCTCAGTTCCTCCAGCAGTCGTTCGAACCAGCGGGCATGCCCACTGGCTTCCATTCCCACA
>Ga0207689_10000730_pt1 | contig 31588 bp, 27 predicted proteins | sample KBSMisM52_FD_184312 | JGI IMG/M metagenome (GOLD analysis project Ga0207689, IMG submission 184312) | Miscanthus rhizosphere microbial communities from Kellogg Biological Station, Michigan, USA - KBS Miscanthus M5-2 (SPAdes) (version 2) | ecosystem: Host-associated > Plants > Roots >...
TGGCCGGTCTTCAGATTCCTGACGACGATGCCGGTGACCTCGCCTTTCCCTTCATCGAGCACATCGGCCACTTCCGAATCCCAGATGAACTCGATCTTCGGGTTCGCGAAGGCTTTGTCCTGCATGATCTTCGACGCACGCAAAGCATCGCGCCGGTGCACGACGGTGACCTTCGACGCAAATCGCGTGAGGTAGATCGCTTCCTCCATCGCGGAGTCACCGCCTCCCACAACGGCAATCGGCCGGCCGCGGAAGAAGTACCCGTCGCAGGTCGCACACGTCGAGACGCCGTGCCCTGACAGCTTTCGATCCGATCCGATCTCGAGCCAGCGCGCCGATGCGCCGGTCGCGATGATCAGGGCATCGGTCGTAATCGACTTGCCGTTGGCGAACGCGAGCGTGAAGGGACGATTCTGCAGGTCGACTTTGGTGACGTTCCCCTGCATCACCTCGGCGCCGAAGCGCTCGGCCTGGGCCCGCATCTCGGTCATCAAGTCGGGCCCCATGATGCCGTCGCGGAACCCCGGCCAGTTGTCCACCATCGTGGTCAGCATCAACTGACCACCGGCCTCGAGTCCCTCGACGAGGAGCGGTTTGAGGTTGGCGCGGGCGGTGTACAGAGCCGCCGTCAGACCTGCCGGACCGGAGCCGATGATGGTGACTTTGCGATCGGCCACATCAGGCTCCCAGATGGCGTTCGATCATCTGCGCGATGTCTTCTTTCGCTCGCAGGCCGACAATGGTTTCGGCCAGCTGTCCTTCCTTGAAGAGCAACAGCGTGGGAATGCCGCGCACGGCATATCGCCCGGGCACATTCGGGTTCTCGTCGACGTTCAGCTTGGCAACGGTCGCACGCCCGTCGAACTCCGACGCCAGTGCGTCAACCGTCGGCGATAGGCGCCGGCAGGGACCGCACCATTCCGCCCAGAAATCCACCAGCACGACGCCCTTGCTGGTCTCATCGTCGAAATTGTTGTCGGTGAACGTCTTCACTTTTTCGGATGCCATCGGCTCTTTTCTCCAGACCTCGTTTTACAACCCACTCTGCCCAGCCTGCTCTTCGGCGCGATTTGCCGCAGCCACTCGCTCATATACCTTGACGTACTCTCGAGCCGACGCGTCCCAGGAGAAATCTTCGCGCATCCCGGCTTTCTGAATCCGCCGCCACGCCGGTCGATTCTCGAACATCTGAAGCGCGCGTCCCAGCGCGCCAAGCAGTGCGACCGGCGAGTACTCGCTGAATGTAAACCCTGTGCCCCTGCCCGTCTCGTCGTCGACGTTGTGGACGGTATCGAAAAGCCCGCCTGTCGCGTGTACGACCGGCACCGTCCCGTATCGGAGGCTGTACATCTGATTCAGTCCGCACGGCTCGAACCGCGATGGCATCAGGAACACATCAGCCCCGCCTTCCATCACATGCGCCAACGCATCATCGAACCCGATTCGCACGCCGACTCGATTCGGGTGTCGAAGCGCCAACTCCCGCCACTGCGTCTCGAACCGTTGCTCACCCGAGCCCAACAAGACAAACGAGGCTCCCAAGGCTGGCAACGCTTCCGAGAGCTGGCCCAGCAGGTCGAATCCCTTCTGGTCCACCAACCTCGAAATCATCGCTACCAGCGGACGCCGACGCGTCTCCAGTGTCCTGGGTAACCCAAACGCTTCGAGAACTCTTCGCTTGGCGGCCGCCTTCCCTGCCATCTTTGACGCACTGAAGGGCACGGGAAGGTTCAAATCCCGCTCAGGATCCCACTGATCGTAATCGATTCCGTTCAGAATGCCGACCAGATCGGAGGCCTTGGAACGCAAAATGCCGTCGAACCCAAAGCCGAGCTCTGGTGTCTGGATTTCTTCGGCGTATCGGGGGCTGACCGTCGTGATTACTCCGGCGAACATGATCCCGCCTTTGAGGAAACTGATCCGGGTCCAGTACTCCAGCGCGTCAACGCGCATCAAATCCCAGCCGAGGCCGAGTCGAGGCAACCAACTCGCGTCGAATACCCCTTGATACGCAAGGTTGTGGATCGTAAACACCGTGGCCGGTCGATCGGGCCCGCGCCACGCGGGAGCCGTCCGTTGGACCATGAGCGGTACCAGGCCCGCCTGCCAGTCGTGACCGTGAACAATGTCGTACCGGAGACCCGTTGAAGACGCCCACGAGACTGCGGCCTGACTGAGGAATGCAAAGCGCTCAGGGTTATCGGGGTAATCGCGCGACGCGGCGCCGTACAAATACTCCCGATCGAAGTAGGGCGGGTGCGACACAAAGATAGTACGCACGTTTCCGTCCACCACGGCTGAGAGGTCGGCGACATCGACCTGCCCGCCGAGCGTCACGGTGATTTGTCCAATGGAGATATTGGCCGTGATACCGCGGTATTTCGGCATCACCACATCGACGTCGTGCCCGAGCTTGGCCAGCGCGCGCGGCAGCGCCCCGACGACGTCCGCAAGCCCCCCTGTCTTGGCAAAAGGGTGCATTTCGGACGCAACCATTAGAATCCGCACTCTTGATATGATCTCACGGTGACAGATTCACCGGCGCGCGCAGCGCGGGGTACCCGGCCCGAATCCAGGGAAGCCGCGGAACTTCGCGCGATCCGGTCGCAGCAGCCGCAACTCCAATCTGCCGTCGACCTCCATCTCGAGCTCCTTGAGTTTCACCGGCGCGTTCAGGTCCGGGTTCCGCTGCCGCTGCTCGAGATCACCGGCGATTCAATCCAGCGTCACCAGGCGACTGCCACGCCGATCCTTCGCTTCGAGGACATCCCGCTCGATCTCAGCGATCTGCGTTTGATGGTGCGACAGACGGCGGACGTGCTCCGTCGTTATGGCGCGCTCGAAGAGCACGATTATCAGAAGGTCCAGGCGCTCGGACGAGACATGCAGTTGCTGGCGGTCGCGAGACAGTGGTTTCGCAGCGCATTCGAGCAGCAGGTCGCAGCTGTTGGAATATCACCATCCAATTCGTTTGCTGAGTTGGACAGCAGCGACGTGATCGACCAGGTGCTCACACTGTCGATGCGGCCGTTTCTCTCGCGCTGCGCCGAGGTACTGCAGCAGCGGCCTGAACTGTCATCGTGGACGCACGCCCACTGTGCGCTGTGTGGAAGTCAGCCAGACCTGTCGGTGATTACTCCGTCGGCTGAACGCCACTTGATTTGCGGACGCTGCGAGTTGCGCTGGAAATGGGAATCTCTGACCTGCCCGTTTTGCCGCAACAGCGAACGCGCGAAGATCACGTCATTCGCCACACCCGATGGGAAGTATCGCGTCTATGCCTGCGACGTTTGCCGTCGCTATCTGAAGGCGTACGATGGACGCCGCGCGACCCGACCCGTCATGCCGATGGTCGACGCCGTAGCAACGCTGCCGCTCGACGCTGCGGCAATCCAGCGCGGATATTCTTCATAACACGAAGGTCACGAAGAAAACGAGGATCACGAAGAGCCCGAAGTCTGGAACCTTCGTGGTCTTCGAGATCTTTAGTGTTCTTCGTGCGTGTCAGTTGGCTGTCGAAGTCGCGGTCGCGGCTTGAAGCGGGGTTCCGAGCAGATCTTCGGCCTTGCTCGCGAACCAGTTGAACAGGTGCCGCGTTTCCCAGAAGCGCCCGGCGTTCGACTTCGCGCCCAGCACCACGACGGCAACCGGGGGACCACCCTGGGGCAGCCGAAGAAGAGTGGCGAGGCAATACCCGGACTTGCTGATGAAGCCGGTCTTCCCGGCCTGCACGTCGACATCGCCGTTCATGACGAGCTGGTTCGTCGAGTGAATATTGATGACGCGTCGTCCTGCCGTCACGGTGTAGGTCTGCTTGCGCATGACGCTTGAGATGCGCTCGTCACCCGACACGAATGAAATGAGCCTGGCCATGTCGTACGCGGACGACACGTTGGCAGCGAGCAGCCCTGATGGGTCCGAATAGCTGGTGCTCTCGAGGCCGAGCTCGGCCGCTTTCGAATTCATCCGCGCGATGAACGCTTCCGAGCCCAGACTCGACACGCGTGCCAGCGCGCGCGCCGCCGCGTTGTCCGACGCCATGAGGGTCAGATGCAGAAGGTCACCCTTGGTCACGCGGTAGGCCGACCGGAGATAGGTCGTCGATGCCGCACGAACGTCGGTCGGCTGGATGATGACCTCTTCCGACAGATCCGGGGAATCCTCCATGAACACCACCGCGGTCATGACCTTGGTGATGCTGGCGATCGACCGCTGGTTGGTTGAATTCGATTCCCAGAGCACATGACCCGTAGCCGAGTCATAGATAATTGCGGCCTCGGCACGAACATCAGGAACCAGCGCTCCCGATTCGTCGAGCCTGAAGCGCGGCTCCTGGGCCTCCCGGAGCAATCGGGCCTGCGTCGCAGCCCTGCTGCGGTACCGGCTGGCCGCTGCCGATTTCGGCGTCGACGTCGCTTTCACCGTCGCCGTCGACGTTCGTGAAACCGTCGTTTTCCGGGTAATTGTCTTCTTGGGACTAGACTTTTTCGCGGTCGACTGGGTCACCGTGCTCGACTGGGCGGACGCTGTGTCGGCAGACAGGCCAAGGCAAATGAATGCCGCCAGGACGCACCAAGCGCGAGAGGTCTTCGGGAATCGGGGGAAAATCACAGGCAACCCTTTAGATAACAGCCGGTTACAAAGTGTATCGGCATTCTAACAAACATCCTGCAGTGTGCAAGAGGGTTGTGCATGGCGGATGACGAAACCAAGAAAGGTGCCACCCTAGATGAGCCTGACCGAATCGGAGTACACGGCCCTCCGTCACACCATCGCCAGCCGCGGGACCGCGCGAATGACCCTCCTGCCGGTGACCGTTATCGGTTGGGCGATCGTCGCAGGAACACTGACCGTGATCGCTGGCACTCCTGCAGCGTCGCTGTTTTCGCTGATGGTCCTGGCCGGCGGCTTCGAAGCGATTCACGCGATGCACGTCGGTGTCGAACGGATCGGGCGTTATCTCCAGGTTTTCTACGAAGGCGATTCGAACGGCCCAATGTGGGAGACAACGGCGATGTCACTTGGCCCCGCGTTGCCGGGAGGCGGCATCGATCCTCTCTTCACGATGATTTTCGCGTTCGCCACCTTGTTGAATCTCCTTCCGGCGATGGTGCCCTCACCGACTTGGGTCGAACTGTTCGTGATTGGCGTGACGCACGCGGCGTTTCTGGTGAGGCTGGTACGGGCCCGCGGAGCGGCGACACGTCAGCGCGCCGTGGATCTCGAGAGTTATCGAGCAGTGAAATTACGGATGTCCAACGGGAAGGAGTGACTATCGCGCCAACGCCACGGCCAGCAGCGTCACAAGTTGCGTGCCCCTCCATGATTCGGTTGTATCGAACGATTCTCGCGGAGAGTGCGCGTCCAGTCCAACACCACCGCCGCCAATCGCAATCGACGAAATGCCAACGCTCATGGGGAGATTCGCGTCGGTGGATCGCTCGTCGAGCCTGACCGGCAAACCGAGGGCTCGCAATGTGGCCATCGCCGTTTCGACCGCCGGTGATGCCGGATCTGTGCGTCCGGCCGGTCGATTGCCTACGAGATCGATTGCGACGGTGAGCGCGTCGTGACTTTTGCGACGACGGTTTTCCTCGTCGAGAGCTGCGCGCACTGACGCCTGGAATCCGGCATCGAGTTGCTTCAGCGCGGCCTCGTCAGCCGAACGCAAGTCCACCTCCATCCACGCTTCGCTCGCGATCGAATTGACAGACGTGCCCCCGCCGATTCTCCCGACGGAATATGTCGTGCGAGGGTTGACGGGGACTTCCAGACGGGAAAGGCGTGCGATGGCCAGCCCCACGGCGTTCACCGGGTCCGCACGACCAAAATTGTCGTAACTGTGTCCGCCGGGGCCGCGAAAGGTCACGCGGTACCGGCGGCTGCCGATGCCCACGTTGGTGATGCCGTAGCCGCCGCCGTCGACGGACACGAAGCGCTCGCTTTGCTCGCGCGGTCTGTTCGCGTAGAGCGCCTTTACGCCACGGAGGTCGCCAAGGCCTTCTTCACCAACCGTGCCGACAAAGGTGATCGGCCCTTCCGTTTGAACTTTGGCCGCTTCCAGTGCTCGGGCCACTGCGAGCACGACCGCAAGACCGCGACAATCGTCCGCGATGCCTGGCCCTCGCAGCCAATTCTTGTCACGTGTGACAGTAACTGGTACGTCGGCGGGGAACACTGTATCCAGATGTGCACTGAGAACGAGGCGGGGTCCCCGCGTTCGTCCCGCCCGCTCGCCAAGCACGTTGCCGGCATTGTCCACGCGGACATGTGTCAAGCCCGCTGCGCGCATCGAATCTGCGTAGGCCGCGGCACGCTTCGCCTCGCCGAAAGGAGGCGCTGGAATCTCGCAGAGTCGAATCTGATCGCGAACAGTGTCCGCTTCCGCACCGCGGGCGAAATCGAGCGCCCGCCGGACGGAAGGTTCGGCGGCCAACGCCGCAACTCCCATCTGCGCCGTCGCGGTGGTCGCGCCATGCACGACAACCAAGGCGCCGACGAGGCCCAAAAGAGAACGAACCGCCGAGGTCATGCGTGAGGAGAAGCCTACCACCGCCGGTCCAATGCTTTGGAACCGGATCCAACTTGCGTGCGTTTGGAACACTCCTGCCCTCAAATAGCACACGTTGCTCGCGATGTGTCGTGGCGCTCACAGTTCGATCTCCGCGGATATCTCGTTGAATCACGACGTGCCGGCATGTGTGAGTCGGACTCGCAGCGCGGCACATGAATTGCTAAAGACTTGAGCGGGGGACAGAACAATGAGTCTGGTAAGGCTCCTTGGGTTTCGGACACTGACCTGCGGATGCGTCGTGGGTCGGTATCGTGAGCTGGCGACGAGTCGCGAAGTGTCGTACGTCGAAGAGAAGGGTGGAAGCTGCGACGTCCACGTGCACCGCCGAAATCACACGATTCCCGAGCGCATCGCACCATCGCTGTCGTCTGTCGCTTCGCTCCGCGCCTCCTGACGCGCGACCCCGCTTCGCTGCTGACGCACCACGGATACAATCTCCGTGGTGTCGCAAATCCCAAAACCTCACACGCGCCTGACATCGAACAGCGCGACTTTTGACTTCTATCACGGCGACTGCATTGAGATTCTGGATCGTCTCCCTCCAGGGTCGATCGACGCGATCGTCACGTCGCCGCCGTACAACCTGGGCATCCGCTATCGCAGCTACGACGACACGATACCGCGCGGCCAGTACCTGAAGTGGACTGGCGAATGGGTCAGCCGCGCCGCTCGCGTCATGGCCGCTGACGGATCGCTCTTTCTGAACGTGGGGGCCAAGCCGACCGACCCATGGACAGCAATCGATATCGCGCAGGCCACTCGTCCGTACCTGCAACTGCAAAACACCATTCATTGGATCAAATCGATCGCCATCGAGAAATCGTTGGCGGGAACCAACAGCAAGCTTGCCGATGACCTCGCCGTGGGTCACTACAAACCCATCAACAGCCGCAGATTCCTGCACGACTGCCACGAGTTCGTATTTCACTTCACCGCTGGTGGTCAGACACCCATCGACCGACTGTCAATTGGTGTGCGATATCAGGACCGGTCGAACATCGGACGATGGCAGGCGGCGGCATCGGGCGTGAGGTGTCGCGGCAACACGTGGTTCATCCCATACAAAACGATTCAGAGTCGCGATAAGGATCGGCCGCATCCGGCCACCTTCCCGCCAAAACTCCCGGAGATGTGCCTGCGGATGAACGGCCTCGGACGGACTCGACTGGTCGCTGACCCTTTTCTGGGTCTCGGTTCCACCGCCGTCGCGTGCGCCCAGCTCGGCCTCAGCTTCGTCGGCATCGAGATGGATGAAGGGTATCTGGACGAGGCGATTGAACGTACGCGAGCCGCGCTGAATCCTTCCCTCCCCTTCGCGCAGAGCGATCGCCGCAAGTAGATTTACGGACTCATGGACCTGCGGCAGCTGGAAATCATCCGCGCCATCGCTGAAACGGGCTCGTTCACGGCGGCCGGCGAAAAACTCCACGTCTCGCAATCCGCGATCAGCCGCCAGATCCTCATCCTCGAAGACGAGCTCGGAGAGCCGGTCTTTCATCGCATCGGCCGCCGCATCCGTATCACGGCGGCAGGCGAATCACTCCTGCAGTTGAGCCATCGCGTCTTTCGCGACTTGCAGGACACGGTGTCGGCCATCAGCGATACTCGCGAAGCGTTGCGCGGATCGATCGGCCTGGTCGGTGGGATGACGGTCTGCCTCTACGTCTTCCCCCGCCTCCTGGCGGAAGTGCGACGAATCCATCCCAGCCTCGACATGCGCGTCACGGTTGGCAGCACCCAGCGATCGATCGAGATGCTTCGGACGGGCGGCGGCGATCTCGGATTGCTCACGCTGCCCATTGAAGCGTCCGACCTCGTGTCTGTCCCACTGCTTCAAGAAGAACTGCTGCTCGTGACCTACCCCAGCCACCCGCTGGCGGCGCAGAAGCAGATTGTCCCGGCCGATCTCGAGAAGCAACCTTTCGTGCTGTTCGAAACAGGATCCATCACTCGCCGCATCGTCGAGGAGTTTTTCGGACGCGAGCGGATTTCACCGCCCGTCATCATGGAAACCGAAAACGTGGAAATCATCAAAGCGATGGTCCGCAGCGGCCTCGGCATCAGCATCATCCCGTGGCAGGCGGCGGCGGCCGATGTCAGCACCCGTCAACTGTTCTGCAGCCGGATCGCCGGAGTGTCGCTCGAGCGGCAAACGGGATGGCTGTATCCGAAGATGGGCCGGCTGCCCCGTGCGGTGACTGAAGTGATGCGTGTGTTCGACACCATGCGACCACAGCTCGATTCGCTGGTGCGGCCGCCGAAGATGGCGTGAGTAGCGGCGAGTCTTCAGACTCGCCGTCAAACTCGCGAACGGATCAAGGCGGGTCGAAGACCCGCCTCTACAGGATTGTAACGACGGCGCTAGCGCTGATCGGCGGGCGGCAATGGCCGCAGCGTGTATTCGCCGCGCGACCACACGCTCAGGTTGGCTCTGGTCGTCTTGATCTCGACCTTCCGCCGCCGCTTGAGCGGATCGGGGTTCGACGAGTAGTACCCGAGCACGTAGTAGTCGCTGGTCTCGTTGTCGATCCGCTTCAGCGCCTTGTCGAAGTCGTTCTGGTTGACGACGGCGATGCCGCCTGTTTCCTCGGCGAGCACTCGCAGGCTGTCCTGCGTATCGCGAACGTACGCGTTCCATTCCTGCGTCGGCACCTCATCGTCCAGGTCCTGACCGGCAACCAGTCCGCGCGGGTCGATTGTGTACATCGTCGCGTTGGCGCGATTGGCCGCGCGTGTCAACTCGGCCAGCTCTCGAACGAGATCTGCTTCCGCGAGCATCTGCGAGCTCTGTTGATTGCGAACGAAGGGATCCGTCATGAGCTGATCGACAGCGGACTGGCCCGACCCCGTCCCGTCGCCGCTGCTGTCGGTGAGCCCCATGCGTCGCGCCTGCTCTTCAAGGCGTGACTGCTCGAATGGGTTGAAGTCGTATCCGCTGCTAATGTAGATGACGGCCTTGCGCCGATTCTGCAGCTTCTCCAGGTTCTTCATCAGATCGTACGCCGTCGAAAACGCGACGTGCGCGCGATGTCGCAACTCTGTCGGCCCCTGCGAGCTCTGCATGCCTTCGATGATTTCCTTGGCCTTCAGTCCACCGCCGGTGACTTTGGAAATCAGTGAATCGAGGACCTGACGGTCGTAGGTCAATTGTTCGGAGATCGACGAGTAACCGGTGGTCACGACGCCGAACATGTCGCCCTCGTGAATCAACAGCTTGAGCATCTTCTTGATCAGCTCGCGTGTGCGGGGCGTGCTCCGGAAGTCGAGGTGCAGATCGTCGATGAAGATGAGAAACACACGGCCGGCCGCGTCGTTGGTCGGCCGGTTCGTCGGCAGGATGATGCCTTCCTGTACCGGAGCGGGCGGTGGTGTCAGTTGGTTATAGACACGGCCACCGTGCGTCAGGACCAACGACACGAGCTCCTGCTTGACGCCGTCTTCGTAAATCTCGAATTCCTCGGGCTTGAGATCGGCCACGAACTGGTCATTTCGCTGGTCGCGAACGATCACATCGCTCGTGACGAGATCGACGCTCAGACGGAAGGTGGGTTGCCCACCCGGTGTCTGGGGCGCCTGTGCGGGTGGCGGGGCGGCTGGCGCGGGTGCAGGAGCCTGAGCCCTGACCACGGACGCTCGATTCCCCGTCGTCGCAATCACTGCGAACACGCCGACGATCAAGAACTTAGCGAGATTTCGCATACGCCAAAGTATACTCCGCCGCGCTTTATTTGACGACGCGGCTGAGTATTCGGCCGGTGTACCCTGTCACCAATGCGAATTGCACTGAGCGCGGACCACGCAGGCTTTGATCTGAAACAGCAGGTAGGCGCGCATCTGACGCGCAACGGCCACGAGGTCATCGATCTCGGAACACATTCGACCGCGCCTGTCGATTATCCCGACTCGGCTGAGGCGGTGGCTCAGGCGATGTTCGAGGGGCAGGCCGAACGCGGCATCATCGTCTGCGGCAGCGGGGCGGGCGTGTCGATTGCGGCCAACAAGTTTCCGAGCATACGAGCCGCCGTCTGTCACGACACCTACACCGCGCATCAGGCGGTCGAGCACGACGATATGAACGTGCTGTGTATCGGCGCGCGCGTCATCGGATCGGCGCTGGCGTGCGAAATCGTCGATGCCTTCCTCAACGCCCGCTTTTCGCGCGAAGAGCGTCACCAGCGTCGCCTCAATAAGATTCTCGCGATCGAAAACCGATTCGTCGTTCGCTCGTAGAGTCGACGCGAACCATGTCTGATGTGCGGAATCATCGAATCGACGACGACCTGGATCGGCTCGTCTCCGAGCTGCACCAGATTGCGCCTATTCGATCCGCGCCAATCACCAGCGACACACCAGAGCTCGCAGAGTGGCTTCGTCAGGTTCGCGACCAGGATGGGAGCGATCTGCTGCTGGTCGCCGGTCTGCCGCCACTCGCCCGCATCAAGGGGCAGGTCTCGCGACTTCGCGGAGAGCCGTTGAGCGGAGACGATATCGAAGCTGCGGTGTCACCGATTGTGCCGACGCGCCTGAAAGAGCGATATCGCGACGGTGAAGCCGTCGATCTCGCGTTCACCCTCAAAGGACTCGGCCGCTTTCGCATGAACCTGCATCGCGAGCGCGGGCATCAGGCGGCAGCGATTCGGGCGTTGCCGACGCGCGTGCCACGCCTGTCCGAATTGCACTTCTCACACGATGTCTCGCTGCTCGCGGAGCTGCCGCGCGGCCTGGTACTCGTCTGCGGGCCCACTGGCTCCGGTAAAACCACGACGCTCGCAGCGCTCATCGCGGAGATCAACACCAAGCATTCGCGGCACATCGTTACGGTGGAAGATCCGATCGAGTACGAGCACGGTCATGGCCGAAGCGTGATCGAACAGGTCGAGATCGGCATGGACTCGCCTGACTTTCCGACCGCCCTCCGGGCCGCCATGCGACAGGCTCCCGATGTCATCGTGGTCGGGGAGATGCGCGATCCAGAGACGATGCGGATTGCGCTCGCGGCGGCGGAAACGGGCCATCTCGTGCTGGCGACTGTCCATGCGACCGATGCGGCCGCCGCCGTCTCCCGTATCGCCGACGCATTCCCGGTGGAGCGACAGAACGCCGTGCGCCAGGAAATGGCCATGGCGCTCGCCGCCGTGCTCACGCAGTCGCTACTCCAGACGAAAACGCGAAGCCTGGTTCCCGTCGCGGAGCTGCTGCTGGTCAGCTATGGCGCCAGGCAGCACATTCGCAAGAATGCGCTCCAGCATTTGAACCAGGAGATCACGATTACGCGAAAAGCGGGCTCCTTCACCCTGGAGGAGTCGCTCGCCAAACTGGTGCTCGGTGGCGTGCTCGATCGAGCGGACGCGATGTTGCGGGCTGCTCACCCCGAGGAGCTCGAATCACTCCTCCGAGGCGTGATGGGGTCCGGCTAAAGCCGGACACTACGTTCGTCTACGATCCGTTCTAGGTCTTCATCGATCGTCTTGCCGCTCGCGTCACGAGCGTCGTGGCAATGATTGTCGCCACGAGTCCAATCACGAGCAGCGAGTAGTACGCCGGACCGTGCGGTGGCGCCACGCCGGCCGCCAACTTGGCCACGTCACCGGCGACCTTTCCGTAATACACGTACATGACAATCGCCGGCAGCATGCCGACCGACGCTGCCAGGAACTGGCGATAGCGCACGCCGCTCAGCGCGAGCGCGTAGTTCAACAGCACGAACGGCACGACTGGCGAGAGCCGGAGCAGGAACATCACCCAGGTACCCTGACCAACAACGGCCGCACGCACTGCCGCCACCCGCGGATCGCGGTCCATCCAGCGCAAGAGCCTCGAGTGAGCCAGCGGCGAGGCAATCGCGAACACCGCCGATGACCCCAGCACAGCGCCCACGAAGACGAGCAGCGTTCCACGCAAAAGGCCAAAGACGGCACCGGCCGCGACCGTCAGGAGAAATGCCGGAGCGAGTGTCACCGAAGCCAGGACGTAGGCCAGGATGAACAACACGGGTGCCCATGGCCCCAGTTCGGCCAGAGCGAGCACGACTCTTTCGATTACGTGGCTCAAGTCTCGGGTTGTGTCGGGCCAGCGGGTGAAGGGCGCGCGTCACCGGAACGACGACGTCCGCGGCGACGGCGTCGGGAGAACACGCGTGACAGCCGCTCGAGCGCTTCGGAAGCCTGCTGTAATCCCGCGGCAATCTGGTCCGCGTCCGTCCACGTCGCGGGGTTGAGGCGTTCGGTCAGCGCGTACAACGCTTCCTGTCGTGCAGGATCGGATGTCCGCTTCGGAATGCGTTCGCGAATGGTTGCGTACCAGCGGCCGAGAAACGCAATCTGATCGTCGGGGGTGGCGCCTTCGATGGCTGAAGGCAGCGCTTGTGGTGCTGAAGCGGGGGCCGGTGCCACCGCAACTGAAGCGGTCGGTGACGCCGGCGCTTCGGGAGCGGCGGGAACAATGCTCTCCTCCTGTTTCGGCGGCTTTCGCCGCCGCGGCTCCGCCGACATCTCGATGTGCTGCTGGTGCTCGCAAACGTCTTTCCAGTCGAAGGCGATGTCCGGGTGGCGCGCTTCGATCTCGCGCCGGATTTCAGGTTCGAGCGCCTCGCGCCCTACTCGCACGCTGCCAGGGGATCGAAAGACGTACAGGATCCGCGATCGTTGCCGATGTCCCTCGCGATAGAGGTGCATCAAGTACGTGGTCTCGTATCCACGCTTGTCACGGATGACGCGCAAGAACGGCACAGCGCTCTACTTGCGCTTCTGAGGCCTGGACGAAGCGGACTGTCTCGCAGCCGGCCTCTTCGTCGCCCTGCGGCCTTCGGCCGTCTTCTTCTTCGCGGCGACGACGCGAGGTTTTGCCGCGCTGGTACCTGTCGCTCGCCGCGGCGGGCGGGCGGCAGCGGCCCGCGCGACCTTCGGCCGCGCGGGGGCGGCAACCGGAGCAGCGGCCGGCCTGGGCGGAACAGGCTCGCGAGGCCGCTCGGGACCCTGCGTGCGGGAAACCAGCGTGAAGCGGATCTGCTCGCCGATCGAGTGGTAGGCCCACATTTCGGCAGCCTGGATCTGGAGGTCCGAGCACAGACGGCGCGCGCTATCGACTCCAGCGGCCGGCACGTACAAGTGAAACGGCACTCGCAGCTTGGCAAACGTGGCCCACTGCGACATGGCCTCGAGATTGTTCAGCGATTCCGCAGTCTCAACCTCAACCACACCCAACAGCTTCTTGGTCCGTTCGCCAGACTGAAGCACAAGATCCGGGTACCAGGGAGACGTGGGAGGTCCCACCGGCGCCGTCTGCTCATTGCCGGGGTTGATCGCGACGTCGAATTTTCTCTTGTACTTTGCCTGAAGCAGGCGGATCACCCGATCGTGCTCGAGCTGCTCGCGCACAGGGCGCACGAGGATGGGGCTCAACAAAACCTCCGACGCGGGGTGTACACGCAACGGCCTTCGCCGCCGGAACGTGCAGGTACGGGAAGACCCAGGGGCCGGCTCATGCCGACAGAAGCGCCAGAATATAGCACGAAAGCCACACCTGCCCAAACCATTAGGTCTCTCGCCCTGCTCGCGCAACTTGACGCATCTCACTTCGAGCACGACAATGAGCCAGTGTCGGCGAGCTCCCCCAACGCACGTGTCCTGATCGTGGACGACGACGTTAGCGTTACAGAACTATTTGCGCGGATGTTGCGTCTCGAGGGTTTCGAAGTGTGGGCCGCCCATTCCGCAGACGAGGGTCTCAGCCTCGCGCAGACGCATCGCCCGCATGCAATCATTCTCGATTTGCGGATGCCGCTGACGAGCGGCGTGCAGGTGCTCCGGTCGTTGCGAGCGATCCCGGGGATGCAGCACACGCCCGTAACCATCGTCACGGGGGACTACTATCTCGCCGAGTCGCAGACCAACGAGATTCAGTCCCTTGGCGCCGACGTCCGATTCAAGCCGCTCTGGCTCGATGAGCTCGTGACGCTGGCGCGTGACATGCTCCATACTCCGGTTCGAGACTGACACGCCTCAACACCAGGCACCCCGGAATCGATTCGTGACCCCTTCCCGCTTTTTGAAGGCTTGCCGCCGCGAGCACGTCGATGTCACGCCGGTCTGGTTCATGCGACAGGCGGGGCGGTACATGCAGGAGTACCGGACGCTGCGTTCGCAGTATTCGCTGCTCGAGATCTGTCGCACGCCCGACCTGGCTACTGAAGTCACCCTGCAACCGATTCGACGTCTCGAAGTCGACGCCGCCATCCTCTTTTCGGACCTTCTCCTGCCGCTGGCGCCGATGGGACTTCCCTTCGACTTCGTGAAAGGCGAAGGACCGCAGATCGAGCGTCCCATTGATGGTCCAGCTGATATCGAACGGCTCCGGGTGTTCGAGCCGCGACAGGCTCTCGGCTACGTCCTCGACGCGATACGGCAGATCCAGAAGGAACTGAATCAGCGTGTGCCGCTGATTGGGTTTGCAGGGGCGCCCTTCACGCTCGCCTCGTACGCGATCGAGGGTGGGCACTCCAACAACTTCGCGAAAACCAAATCACTCATGTACGGCCACCCTGAGGACTGGCACCGTCTCTGCGAGAAGCTGTCTCGCGTGGTGGCAGACTTCCTCGTCGCCCAGATCGACGCCGGCGTCGACGTCGTCCAGGTGTTCGATTCATGGGTGGGCGCGCTGGACGCAACCGACTACCGCGAATTCGCTCTGCCACACACGCGTGCGATCTTCGACGCGATCGGCACGCGCGTGCCGACGATCCACTTCGGCACCGGGACATCGACGATCCTTGAAGAGCTGCGCGATGCCGGGGGAGATGTGATCGGAGTGGATTGGCGCATTCCGATCGATGAGGCCTGGGAAAGGATCGGCACCACGCACGCGGTTCAAGGGAACCTCGACCCGACCCTCCTCCTGGGACCACCCGCACGGATGCTCCAGCAAACCGATGCCGTGCTGCGCCGCATCGGCGGACGCCCTGGCCACATTTTCAATCTCGGACATGGCATCCTTCCGTCGACACCGGTGGAACACGTGCAGATGCTTGCCCATTACGTCCACACCGCTTCGCGGCGGTTGCGCTGACCGCGGCGCCCGACATGACCGGCGGAGTCGCCAGCGACACGGTCTTCGACGTTGTAATCATTGGCGGAGGGATCGCCGGACTGGCCGCCGCCTTCGAACTGCGGGGACGCGGGCTCTCCGTCCGCGTGCTCGAGCGCGCCGCGCGTCCGGGTGGCGTGATCGTGACGGAACAATTCGACGGCTGGACAATCGACAGTGGTCCAGACTCGCTGCTGGTCCAGAAACCGGCCGCCGTCACGTTGTGCCGTGAGCTTGGGATCGCCGATCGCCTCGTTCCAACCCTCATGCCTCGAACAGCGTTCGTGCTGCGCGAGGGGCAGCTGCACGCGATCGCAGAAGGCTCGTTCCTGGGGTTTCCCATTACGTTCGGCGCGCTCGCACGCTCGCGCCTCTTCTCGCTCGCCGGCAAGGCCCGGATGGCTGGTGAGGTTCTGACACCGCGTCGAACCTCCGACGAGGACGAGTCGATCGCGGCTTTCGTCGGCCGGAGGTTCGGCCGCGAGGCGGTCGACTATCTTGCCGATCCGCTGCTGGCAGGCATTCATGCCGGCGATGTCGATCGGTTGTCCATTGGCGCGCTCTTTCCGCGTCTCGTCGATGCGGAACGTCGCTCGGGCAGCGTCATCCGGGCGCTTCGTGCGTTGCACGTCCGCCCTTCGCCACAAGGGGCGTTCGTGTCGCTGCCGGGCGGAACGGGTGAACTGGCCGACACACTCGCGCGCGCGCTTGCGCCTGGAACCGTAATCACGGACGCACGGGTTACGGGGCTGTCTCGGTCAGCGACATACGCGATCGATTCCACCGCAGGTCGCGTTCGCGCGAGAAGCATCGTGCTGGCTGTACCGGCCTACGTTACCGGGTCGTTGCTGCGCCCGATTGATTCGGCGCTGGCGGATTTGTGCGAGGCTGTTCCCTATGCCTCGACGGCGACCGTCGCCTTTGGATACCGCCGCGACCAGGTCTCGCATCCGTTGCGAGGAACAGGCTTCGTCGTTCCCCGCACCGAAGGTCTGGCGCTGCTGGCCGGCACGTGGGTCTCATCCAAGTGGCCGGGCCGCGCGCCGAACGGGCATGTGCTGTTGCGCGGATATCTCGGTGGCGGCCGCGACCCGCATCGGCTCGAAGCCGCGGATCAGGAGTTGCTGGACGCGGCGCAGAAGGAGCTGGCCGAGCTTCTCGGCATTTCCGGCGCTCCGCTATTCACGCGGCTGTATCGCTGGACACGCCAGAGTCCGCAGTACGAAGTCGGGCACCTACAGCGCGTCGCCGACATCGAACGTCTTCTGACAGCGCTGCCTGGGCTTTTTGTGACCGGTAGCGGCTTCAGGGCCATCGGGATCCCTGACTGCATTAGTGATGGACGCGCCACGGCGATACGAGCCGCTGATTACGTGGCTTCGCATCGGACCGATCCGTTAACTCCCAACTCCCAACTTCCAACTCTCAACAGGCATGTACCGTAGAATTCGCAACCGCGTGACACCGGCCGGTCGTTGAAAGATGTCAATGCAGCCTGGGAATTGACTATTGGGAGTTGGAGATCGGGAGTTGGGAGTTTGAAACCTGTCCATATCATCGGCGTTCCTCTCGACCTTGGCGCCGGACGCCGCGGCGTCGACATGGGCCCGTCCGCATTCCGGATTGCGGGTCTGAGCAGCCGCCTCGGAGAACTCGGACGGGTCGTCGTCGACCAGGGCGACGTGCCGGCACCGATTCAGGAGACACAGCACAAGGCCGACGAACGCAAGAAGTACATTCACGAGATCGCGCGCGTGTGCCGGACGCTGTACAAGGCAGTAACCGATTCGCTCGAGGCAGGCGCGTTACCTGTCGTGCTCGGCGGCGATCACAGCCTCGCGGCCGGCTCGGTCGCTGCGACTGCCAACTGGGTAACCGGCATCTCGTCCTATCCGATGGGGCTCATCTGGGTCGACGCGCACGGTGATATGAACACGCCAGAGACGACGACCAGCGGGAACGTGCATGGCATGCCGCTGGCGGCGCTGCTCGGTCAGGAGCCGGCCGAGCTCGCCGCGATCGGGTCGACGCCGTCAGTGCTTCCCGAGCACACCGTGCTCGTCGGGATTCGGAACCTCGACGAACGTGAGAAGGAGCGGATTCGCGCGGCGGGCGTACATGTGTTCACGATGAAAGACATCGATCGTCACGGCATCGCCGTCGTCGCCGAGCGCGCCATCGCGCTCGCATCGAAGGGCACCGGCGGAATCCATGTGTCGTTCGATATGGATGCCTGTGACCCGACGTTCGCCCCGGGCGTCGGCACGCCTGTGCGTGGTGGGCTCGATTACCGCGAGGCGCACATGGTGATGGAGCTCGTTGCCGATTCGCAGCAGCTCGTCGCGTTGGACCTGGTCGAGGTCAACCCGACGCTCGATCTGCGCAACGCCACGGCGGAATTCGGCGTGGAGCTTGCGCTGTCCGCGCTGGGGAAGCGAATTCTGTAGAGGAACCAGGCGGGTCTAAGGACGCGCCTCTACCTGCAGCGTAGCGGCGGGTCTTCAGACCCGCCGTGTCTATTTCGCAAGTAGCTTCTCCATCTCGTCCATCACCTCATTCATCCGCTTGATCGTCAGGTCGAGCGGTTCGTCGGTTGTCATGTCGACGCCGGCGTTCTTCAGCAGATCGATCGGGTACTTCGATCCACCTGCCGCGAGAAAGGTGAGGTAACGCTGCGTCGCGTCCTGGTCGCCTGCCAGCACCTTGGCAGACAGCGCTTCCGCAGCGGTGAACGAAGTGGCGTACTGAAAGACGTAAAAGTCGCGATAGAAGTGTGGAATGAAGCTCCACTCGTGGGCGATGTAGTCGTCGACGATCGCGACCTTCTGCTCATGGCCGTAATACTTGCGCGTGATATCCAGATACAACCTGGCGAGGGCGTCGCCGGTGATCGGCTCGCCGCGCTCCCCCATTTCGTGCATGCGCAACTCGAACTCGGCGAATTGAGTCTGGCGGAAGACGGTCGCCTTGATGCCTTCGAGGTAGTTGCCCAGCAACGACAGCCGCGTCGGCGTGTCCTTGATGCGCTTCAACATGTAGTCGATGAGGAGCGCTTCGTTGAAGGTCGACGCGACCTCCGCGACGAAGGTCGGGTACCCCGCCGTCGCATACGGCTGCGTCTTATTCGAGTAGTAGCTCTGCATCGTGTGACCGAGCTCGTGGGCCAACGTGCTGACATCGTTGTACTGTCCGAGATAGTTGAGGAGCATGTACGGATGCACGTCATAGGCGCCGCCGTTCGAATACGCGCCCGCGACCTTGCCTTCGGTCGGATACCAGTCGATCCAGCGCTCCTTGAAACCCTTGCGCAGCACGTCGGTGTAGTCCTTGCCGAGCGGCGCCATGGCGCCGATCACATTCTCCTGCGCTTCCTCGGGCGTGTAGCGCAAATCCACCGACGCGACCAGCGGTGCGTAGAGATCGTAGTAATGCAGGTCGTCGGTCAGCCCCATCATCCGCTTGCGCAGTTTCAGGTAGCGATGAAACGTGGGTAGATGACGATTCACGCCGTCCACCAACCGCGTGTAGACGGTGACCGGAATGTTGGGGCCGTTCAGCGCCGCTTCCAGATTCGACGCATACTTTCGCGACCGCGAATAGAACAGCGCCTTCTGCACGTTGGAGTTCATCGTCATCCCCAGCGTGCGACCGAATGAACCCAGCGCGCTGAAGAACGCCGACATCGCTGCCTGTCTGTCGGTTCGGTTCGGCGAGGTGCGCAGCTCGCTGTATCCGGCCTGATCGACTTTGACGCTCTTTCCGTCGGCCAGCGTGATGGTGGGATAGGGGAAGTCGGCATTCGCCAGGATCGTGTAGATGTTGTTCGGGGACGCCGCCAGCGGCGCGGCATCGGCCAGGATCTTCTCTTCCGAATCCGATAGCGTGTGCGCCGCGCGGCGGATGACATCCCTGACGTAGAAGACGTGCGATGAGAGCCGCGGCTCCGTTGCCAGAGCCTTCTCGGTCGCGCCACTCCCCATCTTCACAATCTCGGGTTCGACGAACGACGCTTCGGCGCCGAACCTGGCGTACAGCTGCTGCATCTCCTGCTGCTTGCCCTGGGCGGTGGAGTCCCGTGTGTCTTCGTCCGAAAGCATGCTGGCGTAGACATAGAGCCGGGAGAGCTCCTTATCCAGCCGCGACACCATCTCCAGCGCGTCGGCCAGTGTGGCCGGCGAGGATGCGAGCTTGCCTCGGAACTCGCTGAGACGCGGGATTTCCGCCGTAATCTTCTCCTTCTGCTCCCGCCAGACCGCCTGGCTGGCATATATGTCCGTCAAGTTCCACTTGTAGGCGTCCGCGACCTTCGCGCGGTCTCTATCTTGCGTCGTCACCAATACCGTCATGCTGACCATCGCTCCTGCAACGATCCCGATCGTGCGCGTAGGGCCCATCTGCCTCAGGTTACCGGCAGCGCTACACGCTAGTCTATAGGCCAGCCCAACATGCCCAAACGTCCCGTGCACGAGACATGGCCCGAGCTCGACGATGATGCTTTGCTCGATGTGCGAATGGCGGATCTGCCCCTGGTCATCGAGGGCACGCTGGCGCACCGGATTGAGCTCCTCCGGGAAGAGCTTCGGGCGCGAGGGTTGAACTTCCCCCTTCATTTCTATCTGTCTGACGAGTGGTTCACGCCCGATGGCGCCACGACGATCGCCATCCCCTTCTATCTGGCCCACCCGCGGCTCGAAAAGCTCGAGGAGGCGCAGATGCTCGAAGTCGAAGGCGGCGAACACGAGTGGTGCATGAGGATTCTTCGGCACGAAGCCGGCCACGTCATCGACAACGCCTACCGCCTCCGTCGACGAAGCAAGCGACGCGAGGTCTTCGGCTCGCCTTCGAAACCGTATCCAGAGTTCTACACGCCGAAGCCGTACAGCAAGAGCTTCGTGCTGCATCTGGACTCGTGGTACGCGCAGAGCCACCCTGACGAAGACTTCGCCGAGACGTTCGCCGTCTGGCTGACGCCGAACAGCGAGTGGCGGCATCGCTACGCCGGATGGAAGGCGCTTCCTAAGCTCGAATACATCGATGCGTTGATGGGGGCGCTCCGGGACCGTCCGGCGCCAGTCGACAACTCTCATGAGGTCGATGCACTGCCCAATCTCCGCATTACGTTGCGCCAGCATTACCGCAACAAACGACGCTACTACGGCGTCGACTACCCCAATTTTTACGATCGCGATCTGCGGCGCCTTTTCTCCGATGCGCCGGAGTTCATGGGGCAGATGACGGCAGCGCGGTTCATCTCGCGCATCAGGCGACAAGTCCGTCGCGTGGTGGCAGGATGGACGGGGATCTACCAGTACACGATCGATCAGGTCCTGGAGGAGATGATCGGACGCTCCCGGGAGCTGAAACTGCGCCTGGCCGTTCCGGAGGAACAGGCGCGCCAGGAGTTTACGGTGCTGCTTACGGTGCAGGCCATGAACTACCTGCACAGCGGCGGACATCGCTTGTTTCTTTGAACCGTGAAGAAACTTCGCATCCTCGCGCTCGTGCACGACCATCTGGTTCCACCCGAGGACACGACCGGTATCGACATCCTCGAGGCGGAATGGAAGATGGAGTACGACGTGATCGAGACACTTCGTGAGATCGGCTACGACGTGCGCGTGCTCGGTATCAATGACAACCTCGGCGGGATCCGGCCAACGGTGGGACTGTTCAAGCCGCACATCGTCTTCAATCTCATGGAGGCGTTTGCCGGCGTCACGACCTTCGATCAGAACGTGGTCAGCTATCTCGAGCTGCTCGGGCTGCCATACACCGGATGCAATCCGCGCGGCCTGATCCTGGCTCGCGACAAGGCGCTCTCGAAGAAGCTGCTCGCCTATCACCGCATTCGCGTCCCGGACTTCACTGTCGTTCGTCCAGGACGGAAGGTCGCGCTTCCCAAGCGCCTGACGTTCCCGCTCATCGTCAAATCGCTCTTCTTCGAGGCCTCGACGGGGATCTCGCAAGCCTCGGTGGTCGAGAATCACGAGCAACTCGCGCGACGGGCGACGTTCATTCACGAGAAACTAGGCACGGCGGCGATCGTCGAGCAGTTCATCGACGGTCGCGAGATCTACGTTGGCGTGATCGGCAATGAACGGCTCGACGTGCTGGCGCCGTGGGAGATGTCATTCGCGCAGATGCCCGACAACCGCTGGAAGATTGCCACGGAGCGGGTCAAGTGGAGCACGCAGTATCAGAAGAAGCACGGCATCATGACCGACCGGGCGCGACTCGATGCCGGCACGGTCGAGCGGATGCAGCGAATGGCGAAGCGCGCGTACCGGGCGCTCGACCTGAGCGGGTATGCCCGCATCGATATTCGGATGGATGAAGAACAACGGATTTACGTGCTCGAAGCCAATCCCAACCCGAACATGGCCTATGGCGAGGACTTCTCCGAATCGGCGGAGGCCCAGGGCATCTCGTACGAACGCCTGCTCGACAGGCTCATCGCCCTCGGCTTGCGGTGGAAGCCCGCCCGCACGGGGTGAAGCCGGGCACCATGTAGTCCAGCACGTCCAGCGGGGACTTTTTCGCAATTACCCGGAATATTTCCCACCCCTGTGACATCGTGGCGTTCTTGAGGCATCATTTGTTTGGGGCACAAACGGAGAGCCCTTTGCAGCACACCACCTCAACATGAACATGTCGCGTATCGGAATCGTCGCCCTTGCGTGGGCGGCGAGTGTAGTCCTGCTCTCAGCCCAGAAAATCCATCCCGCACTCATTCGGAACCATCCGGCCATCGGCTACGCGACCAGGCCGCTGTCGGACCCGATTACGCAGTTGAACGCCCGGCTGCAACGAGGCGAGGTCTCACTCGAGAAGCAGGGACCTTCCGGATATCTGACGTCGGTGCTGGCGGCGCTGAAGGTGCCAATCGATACGCAGGTCCTCGTCTTCTCCAAGACGAGTTTCCAGGCGCCTCGAATCAACCCGAACAATCCTCGCGCCATCTTCTTCAACGACACGGTCTCGGTCGGATGGGTACGCGGCGGGCCGGTGCTCGAAGTCGTTGCGCAAGATCCCCAGCAAGGCTCGATCTTCTACACACTCAGCCAATCGGAATCCGGGATACCACAGTTCGAACGTAATGACACCTGCGTGATGTGCCACGTCTCCGAGGCCACACAGAATGTCCCAGGCCTCTTCGTCGGCAGTATCTTCCCCAGTGTCGATGGCACGACGATGTACGGGCCGGCGTACACGACGGATCATCGGAGCCCATTCGAACTGCGATGGGGCGGATGGTACGTGACCGGCACGCACCAGGCAGATCGCCACATGGGGAACGCAGTCGCGACCGATCCGTCGGACCTCGGTGCCATGGTGAAACCCGAGACCGTTCACGTCACCAACCTGGATGGCCGGTTCGACATGAACGGATACTTGTCGCCGTACAGCGACGTCGTCGCGCTTCTGGTTCTCGAGCACCAGGCCCAGATGTTGAATTTGATTACGCGCGTGGGATGGGAATCGCGCGTGGGCGCCGAAGCGGAGCGCACGTTCAACGGGAGAGTTGAAGACCTCGTCGACTATCTCCTGTTCGTCGACGAGTCGCCGCTGCCTGGCCCGATCAGCGGACCCACCACATTCGCGCGCAGGTTCAGCGCGAGTGGGCCGCGAGACAGCAAAGGCCGGTCGTTGCGCGAACTGGATCTCGGCAAACGCCTGCTCAAGTATCCGTGCAGCTATCTGATCTATTCGGAGCCGTTCGACGCCCTTCCTGCGGCAGCAAAATCTGCTGTCTATCAACGCCTGTGGGACGTGCTCAATGGTCGCGTCACTGACGATCGTTATCGCTCGCTGAGCGCCTCCGACCGTACGGCCGTACTCGAGATTCTCAGGGACACCAAGAAGGACCTGCCTGATTACTGGGCGGCGACTTCTGGGTAGCTAGGTTGCTGGGTAGCTAGGTTGCTGGGTTGCTGGGTAGCTAGGTTGCTAGGTTTGCTGGGACTCAGGTGACCTCGCGACCTAGCTACCTAGTGACCCAGCTACCTAGTGACCCAGCTACCCAGCTACCTATAATCTTCCGCATGTCGTTGGAGCGGGGGGACCGTCTCGGGAAATACGAAATCGTCGCCAGTCTGGGTTCGGGCGGAATGGGCGAGGTGTACCGGGCCGTCGATCCACGGCTCGAGCGCCAGGTCGCTATCAAGGTCCTTCGTCCGCTGGCGTCGAATACCGAAGCACAGGCCCGCCTCTGGCGCGAAGCGCGCGCCGCCGCCAGCGTCAGCCATCCTGGCGTTTGTCAGATCTACGACGTCGGCGAATCGGACGAACGGCTCTTCATCGTGATGGAGCTGCTGACCGGTGAATCATTGGCTACGCGCTTGAAGGACGGCGCCATCAAGCCAGACGAAGCGGTCGCCACGACGCTCGGAATCCTCGGTGCTCTGTCGGTCCTGCACAGTCGCCAGATCGTGCACCGCGATTTGAAGCCATCGAATGTCTTCATGACCGACGGTGGTATCAAGCTGCTCGACTTCGGCCTTGCGCGGTCGAGCGAATCGTCCTCGGAACAGACACTGACCCAAACAGGGATGGTCTCCGGCACGCCGCGCTACATGGCGCCGGAGCAATGGGCCGAGGGAGCGCTTGATTCCCGCTCCGATCTGTTCGCCGCCGGCGCCATCCTCTTCGAGATGTTGTCTGGCCAGCCGGCGTTTCCTGGCAACGATCTCATGCAGGTGTATCACGCGATCATGTCGGGCCAACCGGCCGCACTGGCCGGATCAGCCTCGGTATCGGCGATCGACGGAGTGATCCATCGCGCACTCGAGAAGCGTCCCGAGGATCGCTATCAGACCGCCGATGCGATGGCGCAGGCACTGCGATCGGCGATGACGCTCTCGACTGACACCTCGACGGTCACGGTCAGGCCGACCACGCGTTTGATCGCCGTCCCATTTCGGATGCTCCGCCCGGATCCGGATGTGGACTTTCTCTCCTTTAGCTTGCCAGACGCGATCCTCAGTTCACTCGCGGGCATTCAATCGCTCGTCGTGCGCTCCACACTGGCCGGCGCCGGGTACACCAGCGACGAAGGCATCGATCTCAGGAAGATAGCCGCCGACGCCGGCGTGGATGCAGTCTTGTGCGGCACGCTGCTGCGCGCAGGCGGACAGGTTCGAGTGAACGCCCAGCTGCTCGAAGCTCCCTCCGGTACGATTCTCTGGTCCAAGACGATTCAGCTCGAGATGAAAGACATCTTCGACGTGCAGGACCAACTGGCACGAGCGATCGTCGAATCGCTGTCGATCCCACTGTCATCGGGCGATCAGCGGCGCCTGCGTCGCGACCTGCCTGCCAGTGCCCGCGCGTACGAGTTCTATTTGCGCGGCAATCAGCTCGCCTACGACATCTCGATGCTGCAGGTCGCCGGCGAGATGTATCAGTCGGCACTCGACGAAGATCCCGGCTTCGCACCGGCCTGGGCGAAGCTGGGACGCGTCCATCGCGTCCTTGCGAAGTACGGCGTTGAAGGGCGCGACGAGCATTTCCGCAAAGCCGACGAGGCGTTTCGGCGGGCGCTCGAGATCAACCCCGATCTCAGCATCGCTCACAACCTCTACACGAACTTCGAGATCGAATCGCTTGGACGCGCCAAGGAGGCGGTCGCCCGACTGCTTGGCCGCATGCGAGCGCAGGCGGCCGACCCCGAGCTCTTCGCAGGGCTCGTCGTCGCATGCCGTTTCTGTGGCCTGCTCGATGCCTCGCTGGCCGCCGATCGCCATGCCCGCCGACTCGATCCGGCGATACGAACGAGCGTGACGTACACCCACTTCATGCGCGGGGACTGGGAACGCGCCGTGACTGCTGACGCCGACGACTTGCGCTGGATCACGAACTGGACGCTGCCCATACTCGGGCGCACCGCCGAGGCGATCGCGTCATACCGCGCGAACGAGCAACGGTCGCTGCCTCCTACGATTCACCTGTGGTTGAGGGCCTCGCGTCAGATTCTCGAAGGCGATGGTGATGCGGCACTCGCCTCCATCCATCAGTTCAGTACCATGCACGCCTTCGACCCCGAAGGGGTTTACTTCATCGCGCGCGCGCTGGTGAAGCTCGGTCAGCCTACGCCAGCCCTCGACTTGCTGCAGCAGCACGTCGTGGAGGCCGGCTTCTTCTGCCACCAGGCCTTCGTGGTCGATCCGTGGCTGGATTCCGTGCGAGGTGAGCGGCGGTTCAACGCGATCGTCAGGCGGGCACAGGAACGATCGCAGGATGCCGAAGCGGAGTTCCGTCGCCTCGGCGGCGATCGGTTATTGGCGAGCGCGTAAGCCGGTCCTGTTTTTCGGACCCGGCTACCCCGGCGGGTCTAAAAATCAAGACCCGCCCTACTTGCTTTCGCCCTTGCCCTTCACTGGCAGTGGCGGATCCGTCTTGCAGGCCGACGGCGCGAACTTCGATCCATCCGGCTCGAGTCGGAAATTCGTGCTCGTGTAGAACGTCCCGTTCAGATACTTCGCATCGTCGATCATCGTGATCACCTGAAGCCATACATCTCCGTTCGGGTGCGTGGGCAACCGATGAATGTACTCGGTGATCTGAGCCTGCTCGCTGTAGGGCACGCCATTCTTGCGGAGGTATCCCTCACGGAAATTGGTCGTCACCACCTTGAGATCGCCGCCGCTATTGATCTCCGCCTGCTGGCGCGGCGGCGGACCACCGCGAAGACCCTGACCGCCACCGCCAGGCACACCGCGTGACAGGATGCCTCCGCCGGTCACACGGACATCGACCGGCGGCCCACCGCGTCCGACGCCAGGACCCTCCCATTGCGCGAGCGAAAATCCCTGCCATGTCTTCTCGCCTGCGGCCTGTTTGGCGCGATCGAAGTTCAGGAGCCGCGTCTGGGTGCCGGCGTCGAACTCCAGCTTCAGCGTCTCATCGTCCTGCCATGAGATGCGAAGGCGGCCGGGCTGGCGCATGATCCCGCCGACGCCGAACGCCTTGCACTGGTTGCCGCTGGCAGTGTCAGCCGCCTGGTCCCAGGCTTGCGCGGTCTTCCGCCCTTCCGGGCTGACGGGGACGCTGGCAACGTCGCCTTTCGGTGGAGTCACCATGCGCCATCGCCAGTCCTCCGTGACAACAGACACCCATGTGCCGACGAGATCGATCGGCGCGGCCTGACGCGCCGTTTGCGGCGGGGCCGGTGCCTGGCCGCGGCCACGCCCCTGACCGGCGGCATCGATACCGGCCAGCGCAACGGCGAGGCTGAGCGAAAGCGCACCAACAACAGGAACCCGCATACTCATCGCGCGCTCCTCTGCGAGGCAGAATTCGCCGGGCTGCTCATTTCACGATAGACCGCTTCGATGAACATCGCTGTCGTCCAAGGCCCTGTGTCCGCTCCATAACGGCCGTCGTAGTCGAGCGTCGGGTGCGCCGCCTTGACCTGTTCGAGGGTCATCTTCTTCTGAACCATGTTCTTGATCCGATCGCGGATGATCACGAGCATGTCGCGATACATCGCAACGTCATGCTCGTCACTGATGCGCCCGTGACCCGGGATGACGTAGGTCCCGCCTTCCTCCAGCATCTTGCTCGGAACCGTCAGGTCCAGCAGCCGATTCAGCCCCGCGATTGTTCCATCGATGCTGCCGCCATTTGCAAGGTCGATGACCGGGTAGCCTTCGGTTCTGAAGAGATCGCCGGTGGCAATCACATCGGAGCGGCGGAACATGACGACCGTGCCGGTGTCATCGGCTGTGGCGTCGTCGTGGAACAGCATGATTGGCTCGCCGTTGAACGGGAAGTCTCGTGACGGCTCGAAATAAGTGTTGAAGGGGCGCGCCGAGTCCGCAACGCCGGCCTTGACCATCCGCGCGGCGGTATTTTCGTGCGACACGATCGCGGCGATGTTGCCATTCACCGTGCGTCCTGATTTCGACACCGATTCGTTCCCACCAGTGTGATCGGGACTCATGCCAGTGTTGACAACCCACCGGATCTCCTTCCCTGGCGCGATCTGCTTGATCGCGGCGAGCACTTTGTCGCTCGATCCCGCATTGCCCGTATCCACGACAAGTACACCATCCTCACCTGCCTGCACGGCGATGTTGGCGCCGGCGCCGACGATCATGTGGACGTTCCCCTGCACGTGAACGGCCTTGACCTCGCCGGCAGCGAGATGTTCCGGTTGATCCTCGGGTTTGAACCCGCCATTGGCTCCCGGACGCGCCGGCAACGGTTTCGCGCCCGGCTTCCACTCAGGCAACAGCGTCTCCGCGCCACCGCGGACACCCGCCTCGGGCATCGCATGCTTTGCCGAGAACTCGCCGATCCACGGGTTCGCTCCAGGCAGATAGTGCGGCACCTCGTTCTTGTCCTTCGGCACTTCCATCACGTACTCGCAGTTGTAGAGCCAGTTCTGGTTTCCACGATCCATCAGCACGAATTCCTGGCTCCTGATGTACGGCTCGCTCAGGTAGACGGGATCGGTCGCGATGGTGACCTGCGAGAGGACGTTGCCGTGCCGTATCCAGTGCTCGACCACCGTGAGTCGATCGCTTGCGGGTATTCCTGTCCGCCGGAAGTAGCCGGCTTTGATGTGAGTCGTGGTGATTGTCAGGGTGTCGCCGTTCCACACGCCGGTCGAGAAACCCATGAACGTGTGCGGCGCGTAATCCGGCGGATGCTGACGACCGTCCATCCAGATGGTCCGCTCCTGCTGATACGTTCCCAGGTGCATCCGGATCGCAAGTAACTCCTGCGTGTCCTGGTTGTGTTCCTGCCAGATGCGGAACTGATTGGGACCGAAAAACATGTACGGCAGCGTGTACGGCGCGCACTGATGCTCGAGGATCGAGTGCCGCGCCACATCCCAGCTATCGGCAAAGAGGCGTGCGGCATCGTTGATCGGCACGCCGCTGAAGTCGCCAGGCTCCTCGCCCGGGACGCGGTCGGGCTGGTCCTCGTGATAACGCCCGCTCCACTCGCCGACGAAATTGATTTGCGCAAACGCCGGCACCGCCGCGAGCACGACGAGTACGCATGTCCCTAGCGCAACGCGATTGATGCTGTTCACAACTCGACCCATGTTCCTACCTGACTTGTGCTTTCGAGGTGGTGCTCTGCAGATGTTCGTTCAGATCCGGCAGACACGACACTTCCTGAATGTCTTCGTCATCGACACGGTTGAAGCGCTTCATGCTCTTCCACTCGCCTTCCCAGTGCTCCGGATCGGTCATCGTGTATTCGATCTCCAGTTGCTTGCCGCCATTGATCAGGCGGATGCGTTCGACGATATGCAACTGCTCGCCCGCAGGGATGGACGCTCCACCCTGATCCATCCAGTGATGGTCGCCGCGGAAGCCGATCGTGTCGACCACGAGCGCATCGCCTTCCCAGTGCCCGATCGACTCACCGTTGAACGTCCGGACGATGATGTCCAATTCCGTGTGGGGGCGTCCATCGAGATAGACGATTCGAAGGCTGTTCATGAAACCGCTGACCATGTAAATCGCGGTGGGGATCTGCACCATGGCCATGGGCCAGTAGCGCGTCATGATTAGCGGCAGGCCGGCGGGCCAGCACTGACCGATATCGTCCCGGTACACCTTGCCTTCCCTGGCTGCTTTCTGTGACGCGTCAAAATGCACCTGGGCAGCGGGCGTCAACTTCGGATATGGCGGACCGAAGCGCCACGCGTCCGCGCTCTCGGTGGTATCGATGAACCAGTTACCCGTCAGATCGAACGGAGCCGCCGGACGTGACTTCGCGACGTTGGCGGGAGCCAGAGCGCTCAACTGCACGGCAGGCTGGGTGGCAGGCGCCGCGCTTTCCGTGGCGGGCGCACTCCCTGGCGCCGCCGGCGCCGTTGCATCGCAAGCCGATACGGATACACCAGCCGCCGTGACGATCGCGAGGGCGATTCGACTCAAGCTCGATCTCATGATCGGTGTCTGCCTCCCGGGCTCTTCTACTTCGCGTTCGCGTTGCCGAGACGCGCGGGGCGTTCGGTCAACTCGCGACCGTCGGCCAGGATCAGCTTTTGGAAGATGCCAGCTGGCTCGCCGGTGCGGACGGGGTTGACGATCACCGTCACCTTGTCACCGGGTTTGATGATGTTTGACTTCCAACCGGCTCGAATCAGGTAGGTCGGACTCGTGAGCTCGACCCCCCAGAGCACCACGTTGCCCTTGTCATCGGGCACATTGACCTCGATCCAGGTATGCGGATTCTGCCACCGGAATTCCTTGACCGTGCCCTTGAGCGTGACCTCCTTCGTGCGGTCGAATGCCGCGGGCGAATGATGCGCGAGAAGCGGAACCATTCCCGCCAGCATCAGCGCCACACATCCGAGCAGAACCTTCCCCATCGATCTCTCCCAAAAGACACCGGGTGTGATTTCTCCTGTTGACCGGACTGGAAATCACACCCGGTCTCATGCGTCCTGGCCGTACAGTCGAGGTCGAGCGTGCGCCCATTCTATCGTCTCGAGCTGCTGCATGTCGCTCGGCAATCGCGCCCGTGGAAATTCCTCGCTCCGCCCGTGTGAAACCGGTGGGCTCTCGTCGCGACTCGCGGTAAGATCCCCGGTCTCCAACCCAACGAACGCAACATGGCCGCGGCTTCAGAAACAGCCTTTGTTCACCATCACGATGACGCGTTGACGTCGACCCCACGGCTGGTGTTGACCGACACGCAACGCGCGGAGCGGGACGTTGTCGCGGCAGCGGCCGGATTGCGTCACGCGTTCTGCACACAACTCCGAGAGGCGCGTGAGCGCAGGGGCATCGCTCTGCACACCATTTCGGAGCACACGAAGATCAGCCAGGGACTCCTCGCCGATTTGGAGCGATGCGAGCTATCGCGATGGCCGTCGGGGATCTACCGGCGGGCCTTCTTCCGGGAGTACGCAGCAATGGTCGGCGTACCTGGCGAGTCGACTGTCAGCGAGTTCGTCCGGCTGTTTCCCGACGATCGCGAGCAACCAACCTCGGAACTCCTGGTCCCCGGACCGCTGCGCCTGACATTGGCGCGTTCATTCTGGCGGCAGCTGTTACCAATTCACGCGCTGGCTGCAGTCGTTGATCTCGCGGCGATCACCATCGGCGCGCTGGTCATTGCTCAAGTGGCGCACATCAACCTGTGGTTTTCATTCGGAGTCATGGCTGTGGTGTATCAAACCGTGGGCACGTTTCTTCGCGGATGCAGTCTTGGAACCTGGTGGCTTCGCACGCACAGGCGGCGACTCCGCGTGAAGATGCCATTGCTTCTGTTGTTACTGCTGGCGACCGCCGCTTCGGCCAGTGCGCAACAGAGCACGTTCAAACCTGAGGTCGGGCAAGCCGGCAAGGACGTTGTGTGGGTCCCGACACCGGCAGTGACGGTGGAGCGGATGCTCGACATCGCAAAAGTGACCCCGCAGGATTTCGTCATGGACCTGGGCTCGGGCGACGGCCGCAACGTCATCGGCGCGGCCAAGCGCGGCGCCAACGCGCTCGGGGTTGAGTACAACCCTGACATGGTCGAACTCTCGAAAAGGCTGGCGAAGGAAGCTGGCGTCGCGGACAAGGCGCAGTTCGTTCAGGGAGACATGTTCATCGCCGACATTTCGAAAGCCAACGTCATGGCGTTGTTTCTGCTGCCGAGCAACTTGCTTCGCTTGCGGGAGAAGTTTCTCGACCTCCGCCCCGGCTCGCGCATCGTGTCGAACACCTTCAGCATTCAGGACTGGACCGCTGACGAGACGGTGACGGTCGACAACTGCGAGCAATGGTGCACGGTGATGCTGTACATCGTGCCGGCGAAGGTTGGTGGCACGTGGCGGGTGGGATCAGACGTGCTGGAGTTGAAGCAGGAGTATCAGATGGTGTCGGGCACGTTGACGTCGGGTGGTCAGTCGACAGCCGTCTCCGGATCCCTGAAGGGCGCTGAGTTGACACTCAAGGCTGGCACTCGCGCGATCACCGC
>Ga0207689_10000732_pt1 | contig 31576 bp, 19 predicted proteins | sample KBSMisM52_FD_184312 | JGI IMG/M metagenome (GOLD analysis project Ga0207689, IMG submission 184312) | Miscanthus rhizosphere microbial communities from Kellogg Biological Station, Michigan, USA - KBS Miscanthus M5-2 (SPAdes) (version 2) | ecosystem: Host-associated > Plants > Roots >...
AGCTGTCCATGGGTATAGGCGACAAAACGCTGCCGCGCAGCACCATCGTCTTTTGCACGGAGCCAATCCGGATGATGCCAATCCATCAAAGAATAGTACAAACCTACTCGTAAACCTTCCGCGCGAGCAGCCTCTACATATTCACGGACCAGGTCGCGGCCAGGCCCTCGCCGGGTTGCGCAATAGTCGGTCAGCTTCGAATCGAACAGACAATAGCCTTCATGGTGTTTAGCGGTCATCACCATATAACGCATGCCTGCTTCGCGAGCTAAACCCGCCCAGTCTCGTGCGGCGTTCGGTTTCGGTTGAAATTGCTGGGTTAATTTTTCATATTCCGCAAGTGGGATATCTTCATCCCCCATCGCCCAGGCTTCGCGGCCAAGAATGCTGTAGAGCCCCCAATGAATGAACATGCCAAACTTCGCTTGGCGCCACCATTGGATTCGGCGTTCATGATCGGGAGGGGGAGAAGTGAGTGGCCGAGCAGAGGAAGACCGTGCCACCGGAGCAGCCAGAGTTGCCCCGGCCGCTCCGGCAAAAAGCATTTTCATCCAATTTCGTCGTGATGTCATCATCGAATGCAAGTTCCGATCGTTGCAGTAGCGTGCTACTGATTCTCTTGAAATATGCTGCGCTCTTCGTTCAATTGTTCGCTCTTCAATGATTTACAAATTTCAAACTGCTGCTTTGCTTCTGCCTCCCGGCCCAGGTTTTGGTAGGCTTTTGCGAGGAAGTAGTGCACATAGTAATTTTGTGGGTCGAGTTTGAGAGCACGTTCAAGAAAGCCCGCTGCCAAACCAGCATCGCCTTTTTTTAGCTGGATTTGTCCCAACAATATATAGGCACCGGAAGAAGATTCGTTGAGCCAGATAGCTTCTTTCAAAACTTTTTCCGCCTGGTCGTAATTTTGCAGCCTCACATAGGCATCACCCAACCGCCAATAAACCAGCCAAACCGTGGGATTGATCGCCAGTTCCCTTTGAAATTCACTCGCACCAGCTTCCGCATTCCCTTTGTAAAGTTCGATCTCACCTAGGAGGAAGTGCGCCATAGCAAGCCTTGGGTCAAGCTGAAGCGCCTTTGCGATTTCTGGTACGGCACGGTCTTCCATTTTTTGGCGGACCAGAACTTTTCCTAGCATGAGATAGGCCATTGCGCTGTCAGGCGAAACCGAAAACATGTGGGCAAATGTCTTGCGTGCGTCGTCCCAGCGCTGCGTCATTATGTAGCAGATGCCGAGCAGATATGGGCCATCTGCATTGTCTTTCGGGAGCTGGTCCCCCAATTTCTCAAAAAGCGGCAAAGCCTGTGCGAAACGGCCTGATCCGTAATAACTGAGGGCCAAAAGTTGTGTGGCTTCCAGATCATTGGAGTCCGCTTCAATTGCCGCATTGAGATGCTGGACAGCCTGAGAAAATTGCCGGTTTTGGAAATAAGCTTTACCAAATTTAGCTTCAAGGCCCGGCGTTTTCGGATCTCTGGAGGCGATGGTCTGAAGCAGAGATAACGCCTCACCGGGCTTGCCCTGACTGAGAAGTGCTTCCGCAGGGGCCAGCGGAGATTCCACAGTTTTCGTCGCGGAACCTTGTTGACTAAGAGCAGCGCTCGCTGAAAACAAGAAGACTGCTACGATCGAGTGCAAAAAAAATCGGCGTGGAGAGAAGCGGATTTCTCTCCACGCACGAACAAACAGATCATCATTAGCGTTGATCACCAAGATCCTCACTGGCCTGCTGTGCGGGCCAGTCATCAAGGATACTCTGACTAGAACTGCAGCTTTAAGGCAAATTGCATACGCCTCATCGTCGCGTTATTCGCCAGGCCGGTGATCACACCGCCGCTGCCGCAATCTACGCAACCATTAGGGTTCCCTAGATTGGGATGGTTGAAAACGTTGTAGGCCTCCGCCCGGAACTGCACCTTGGTTTGTTCCTTGATCGGGAAGTCCTTGCTGATTGAAAGATCGCTGTCAAACCAGCGAGGGCCGACCAGCATATTACGGGGGCTGTTGCCAAACGTGCCCACATCGGGGCGCTCCCATGGGCCGCTTGTCTGGCCATTGGCAGCAAGCGGTTCAGTGGCGATGGCAAACCACTGATTGCGGTTCGGATGTGGAACAGACGTGCTGCCCACTACGCTGGGACGGCAACTTCCCACGTCATTATCGAGACCGCACTCCGCGTAAGAGACGTTGAATCCCGCACCGCTCATCCATGTGTTGTTGTTGGCAAGCGTCCAGCCGCCCACAACCATATCAAGCGCCTTGGGTGCATCGCGCAGGAACATTCTGCCTCTGCCGAATGGCAGGTCCCAAATCGTACTGGCGACGATAACGTGGTTGCGCTGCCAGTCCGGCCTGCCGTACCAGAGGGACTGATCGTGTATGTAGTACGGAGAATCGTGGTTCTTAGCGTGAGAGTACGTGTAGTGACCGAGAAAAGAGAATCCGTGCGAGAAGCGTTTTTCTGCCTTGACCTGAAGTGAGTTGTAGTGATTGTCCCCCGTGTTGCAGAAACATGGGATCGGCACATTCCAACCAAACTGCGAGAAGAATGGACGCCGTTCATCGGTCGAAAGAGTTCCGAAACCGACGACAGTGGGCGCGTTCAGGTCGATGTTAGGACCTTCCCCAACAAAGATGTGAGTGCCCTTGTTGCCGACATATCCGGCTTCCAATGAAAACGTCGAGGTAATTTGGCGTTGCACGGTGGCGTTCCATGCATCCACGGTTGGGAGTCGCATCCTGTCCGGATACACATATGCGCGCACTCCGTTGGGATAGATGGGATTGCCATCCGGACCCAACGGCTGTTGCGACAACAGGGTGGTCGGATCGAGGGCGGGTGGTCCGGTTGCAAGGTTGAACACCGTGTCCCAGCTATTTGAAGGTTGCAGGCTTTGGGTTCCCAGTACGGGCAGGTTCTGCGTAACGCTATGTCCGAAGATTGAACCGAACATGCCTACGTCGAAGGAACGTCCGTATCCCATGCGAACCACTGTCTTGTTGTTGATCTGATAGGCCACACCAAAGCGAGGAGCAAGGTTCTTGAATGAATTTTTGACCCCCCCATTCAGTGGAACGCCGTTCTCACCGGCCACCATCATTTCACCGGTGTGAATATTCAACCAGCCACCCTGGTCTTTCCCTGTGACTGTCTGCGGGAAATAGATCTCCCAACGCAGTCCATAGTTCAAGGTAAGTTTTGGAGTCACTCGCCAGGTATCTTGACCGTAGTAGAAGGTGCGCCATTGCCTTTCCCCGGCGTCCAGCGAACTGGAGACATACCGCTGGAATGAAGTGACATCACCCAGTAAGTAGCTGGCGAGGCCCAGCCCAGCGCTGTTGGGACCACTGGTCAAATCCGGCAAGAAACTAAGCTCACCAGAACGATGCTGATCGCTCGGAACGCGCAAGTTTTGCAAGCGCCGAATATCCGGCCCGAACTTGAAACTGTGATTGCCTTTCACGAATGTCCAGTTGTTCGCAAACTGGAATTGCTGCATTTTTTCGATGAGTGGGCAGTTACAATTGTTGTAGAGTCCATTGCCGAAATCGAACCCGCCCTGTCCCTGGATCGAGAAGTGCGGCATGTTGTTTGTAAAATCGTCTCCGGGAATGTTCAATCCAACAGCGCCGGCATCCTGTGCGAAGGAGCCGTTCGCCAATGGATCGACAAGAATGCGTTGGCGGTACCACCCAAATCGAAAATCCGTCAGAAGCGAAGAGTTAAAGGTGTAGTCAAAGCCGAACGAGTTGCTCTGTGGGCGCGTATCACCGATGCCGGTGTAGCCGAGCTGGCTCAACTGCGGCCCACCCGCAATCCCGCCAAACAATCCCGGGGCCTTCTTTAGAAATTGCGTGAAGGTGTATCGGTTGAAAAAGCGCAGCTTGTCACTAAAGAAATAGTCGATTCGTGCATTTACTGCGTCTCCATGAAACGTATCGGAGGCGCCTCCCGCGTAGTTAGGCAAGGTCGGATCACCTGGATCGAGATTCGGTAACGGAATCAACTGAAGCAGGTTTTGGGCTGCCGTCGAAATCATATTCGCGGGAATTTGGTTGTTGGGGAATTGCGTACGAGAACTTGGATCGACTACAGCGCCGCTTGAATTAAACGGATTGTAAATGTTCTGGCCGGAAGCGGCGGCAAGTACACTGAAATCTCCATCGCGCTCGGCTTGGGTTGGAACTCGTGCCGTGGCGGATCCACCATTCGCCGCACGCGTACGCTGGTAATCCACGAAAAAGTAAGCTTTATTCTTCAAAATCGGGCCGCCGATCGAACCGCCGTACTGGTTCCAATTTGTTTTCGGAATAGGCACGGTGAGGTCGGTTTGGGTAAAGGGATCACGCGCAAACGTAGCGTCGTTGCGGTTGAACCAAAATGCGGTCCCGTGAAAATTGTTGGTCCCTGATTTCGTCGAAGTTGTCACCACAGCCGCGCTGACCTGCCCGAACTCAGCATCGTAATTTGCGCTCGTGACCTTCACTTGTACGACCGAGTCAAGGTTGGGAACAATCAGCATGTTGCCGTACATCATGTCGCGATTATCGGTGCCGTCAAGAATCGCACCCACGCCGACGAACTGCTGGCCGTTCACGTTGACTGCAATGCCGCCTTGCGGGTTTTCCGTGGAGGTGTCGTTCCAATTAAATTGGATTGCCCCCGGGGTGAGCAGGAGCAAGTTGGAGAAGTTACGTCCGAACGTCGGTAGTTCCGAGACCTGTCTTTCGCTCAACAGGGTTGCCACATCGGTTCGTTCGGTCTTTAACAATGGCGCTTCGTCGGTAACGGTAACGACTTGCTTAACATCGCCAGGCTTTAGTGTGATGTCCACTGTGCGTACAGTGTCGACGGAGACTTCCACCCCGTCTTCTTGGGAGGTATTAAACCCCACCATTTCCACCTGAATCCGGTATTTCCCGATGATCAGGTGCGATTGCGAATAGTGACCGCCGTCGCCCGAGGTAGTAAGAAACTGAATATTTCTTTCCTGGTCTGTGATGGAAACTTTGGCGCCGACCACGCCGGCACCGGATGAATCGACGATTGTCCCGCTGATGCTACCGTAGACTGCCTGTCCATATGCGGTGGCAGTAAAAAGAACACAGGCTAGCAACAAGCGAATCACCCAATTTTGCGAGGAGGACAATTCGCTAAACGTTGCCATAAATGGATGTTGTGATTCTTTATGGAGTTTGCGATTTACTTCCGCCGTGGTTGCACAGAACTGATTCCTCATATTTTCCCCCAAAGGAAACCGTGATCGACAACTCCGCACTTGGCTTCTCATTAAACGACGCGAATTTTTCTAAACGTATAGAAATTTGAAGACCCCGCGAATTAATCCATTAGCAGGGTTCATAAATGTCTAGGTCGTGGGCTTTGGTTTGTCAAGCAGAATCTTATGACTACGTCTATTTTGCTTGCCAACAGCGATTAGAGATTAGTGGTATGTTTTCGATTAAAACTGTTTATAATCATTAAGTTACATTGAATCCCCTGTACTTTCGAGCGTTGCTTCCGATTAATTTTAACCAGGGCTTCATGGAATTCTAAGGGGCATGTACGATGAATCCGGAGTGTGCGGTTTTTCGGGCCCGAAACGATAAGCGGTGGCAGCGTTGATTTTGGGATATTTGTCGCATTTTATAATCGCTCTGATTGCACCAAACTTTCCCGCATGCCCGAAAGCAGTTCAAGAAAGTGACGTGCGAACGTAACCTGAAGTTTGACGTCGGGGGGGATGGAAATGTAATTTTCGTCTGCTCGTCGTCACCATAAATAGACCAATTACGATTTTGGGAGACCTATGCACACGCTGGCAAGACTGAAAGCCTTGATGATTCCTCTGGCGCTGCTGATGACATGTGTGATTCACGCTCATGGGCAGGCCATCAACGACTCCGTAGCTCCGCTTCTGGAAAAGCCCGTGCAGCCAACCGCTGTCACTGCCTACCAGCTACAGAAGTACATGATGAGGCGCATCACCAAGCCGCTGCTCTCTGCAACCTCCGAGCAATGGACTGCGGAAGCAGAAAAAGTGCGCCAGCGCATTTTGCAAGATATTATTTTTCACGGCTGGCCACAGGAATGGATTACTGCTCCTCCCCATTTTGAGCAAACTCAAGTGATCGAAACCGGCCATGGATACCGTTTGCGTAAATTCAACTATGAGATTGTCCCGGGACTGCAATCGACAGCTGTCCTCTATGAGCCGGACACCATCAGAGGGCGTGTGCCAGCCATTCTCAACGTAGTCGGCCACGATCCTCAAGGCAATCTGGTTGAGTACGAACAGAAGCGGTGCATCAACTTTGCTAAGCAGGGCATGCTTGCGCTCAGTCTTGGCTGGTTGGGTTACGGTGAACATGGACAACAGGAAAACAATCACGACTTTGGTGCGCATTTCGATCTCGTAGGATCAAACTCCCTGGGATATTTCTATCTCGCCATGCGCCGCGGCCTGGATTACCTTGCCTCACTTCCGCAAGCAGACACGAAACGCCTTGGAGTCACTGGATTGTCTGGCGGCGGTTGGCAAACGACCATCCTCAGTTCCTTTGATGAGCGCGTCGCCGCCTCTGCTGAAGTTGCCGGTATTGGCTCAATGGAATCGAACCTGACGCGCCCTTCAGATACTGCCGAGGTCGAAGAAGATGGCACAGACCTTGTTCAAGGACGAGACTATTCCTTGTTCGTAGCTCTTCGCGCCCCACGTCCCACTTTACTCATGCACAATGCGCAGGATGATTGCTGTTTTCTTGCGTCTCTGGTGAAGCCCTACATCTACGATCAGGTGCTTCCTTTCTTCAAACTTTATGGCGCGGAAAACGCATTTCATTGGCACGAAAATGTGGACCCGGGAACTCACAACTATCAACTCGACAATCGCCAGACCGCTTATGCCTTCTTTGCCGAACAATTCCATTTGCCGGCAGTCACTAAGGAAATCCCCAGCGATAGCGAGATTCATTCTTTGCAGGAATTGTCGGGGAAATTACCGAAAGACAATCTCACTCTGGCAGGCCTCGCACGCAAGTTGGGCAATCAAATCACACACACGCCCATTCCTCCAACTGGCAACCAACGCGATTCATGGGCACAAGCCCAACGAGAGCAATTGAAGTCCATACTCCGTCTGCCTTCTATTTCACTGGACGGTTCTTGGCGACTGGCGAGCACGCGACGCCCCGGCCTTCAGTCCCTCACTTATCGCTTTGATTTCTCCAATGGCCTTAGTGCTACAGGCATTTGGGTGGCGAGCAGCGCGGCCGCGTCAGATGCGCCTGTCACCATTGTGATCCACGACAAAGGTTATAAAGCATCTGCGCAGAATGTCGTCGACCACGTGAATCGTGGCGAACAAGTGTTGGCCCTGGAACCGCTGTTCTTCGGTTCGACGACACCTGATGATACGGATCCCGCCTATTGGGAAATGTTGGTTGCGAGTGGTGGAGATCGACCGCTCGGCATTGAGGTCGCACAATTGTTGTCGATCGCTAAATCTTTCCGCGCTGCTTCGGGGCAGAACAAGGTCCGCCTAGAAACTGAAGGGATTCGCAGTCAGATGGTGGCATTGATGGCCGCGGCCCTCGATCCGGACATCTTTTCCGAAATACACAGCAACGCGATAATGGAAAGTTTGCGGTTTCTGCTGGATGCACCCGTGCCATACCGCAGCGCTCCAGATCTTTTTTGTCTGGATCTGTACAAATATTTTGACATTGACAGGCTGACTGCCGTGGCAGCGCCGGTACAGATCACACTTGGGAGTAAGGCAGTCGCCCCTCCGCTTCCCGCAAGGAACTGGTAGCGGAGGGAACGACTCATATCTCCTGGTGTTTTGTCTCTGCGATTTGCGTATCAGGCACAGGCTTGCTTCGCAGAATATTGAATTCGCGGACATCGTTGAGCACGAATTCCGGCACGTTTTGAACTTTGGGTGACTTGATGTTTGAAAAGTCTGCCTGCTCCACATCCTGCAGAATGAAACTTGGGCGGGCATCTTGTTCCTTCAAACGCATTTTGAAATCGCTGATCTCGATCCCCTTGGCGTGCCGGATGAGAAATCCATGCGCAGGAGTAGTACCAAACATATTAGGCTCGGGATATTCCTTCTCTTTCTCCTGCAATTGAAGTGCGGCCTCCTGTTTTGTTCCCCCTCCAGGATGCTCGATCAGAATGTTGCTGATTTTTACATCTTCGATGTAGTGGCCCGGCACTCCTGTAATCATCGAGCAAAATTTCGAAGTTCCATTGGATGAAACAATATTGGAAATATTCACTCGCTTGATGCTGCCAACGGCTACTCCCGCCGGTCCTCGCATGCGAGAACCCAACCGCAGAAAGATCGGCGATCCTACAACGTCGCGCATGGTGATATTGGAGATGGAAACATCCTCAATGGTTGCGCCATCGACGCTCAGAATCGTGAGCCCGAAGCATCCGTCGAAAATGCAATTCGAGACAGTAATGTTTTTGAATCCACCGTTCGATTCCGTTCCAAATTTAATGCGGCCATTACGGTCCACATCCGTGCTCGCAGGAAAGCGTTTAAAGGTCGCGTCGAGCATGGTGCCTTCTTCATAGCTTCCGGTAACCAGGCAATCACTGATTGTCACCATTTCAGTAGCGCGAGCTTCTCCGAGCGCATATGAACTTTTCAGACAGATGGCATCATCCCAGGGAGAATTGACCGTGCAATTTGAGATGCGAACATTGCGGCAGCAATCTATATCCATGCCGTCGCGGTTCGTGTCGATCTTCAGATTGTCGATGGTCACGTTGTCGACGCCCGTCGCAAGAATGCCAAAATGTCCGCCATGCAAGATGGAAAAATCCCGCAAAATAACATTGCGGCAGTTTTTTAAGGCAATGGCTTTGTTCGCAACTCCTGGCAATTCTGCTATTGGACCTACGCCTTCGCCGCGGCTTAAACCCTTTCCCCAAATTAATCCAGACCCTTGGATGGCCACCCCCTCCAGCTTTTCTCCCCAGATCAGGCTGTTGTGCCAGTGATTGTGGCCGAAATCCTGATATTCTTCCCACGGTTTATTGGGCTCAGGAAGATCGAATCCAGGCGCACCCTTCTGGGAAGGCGGATCCGCTGCCACTATGACTGAACCAGCATCGAGATAAAGTTCAACTTTGCTCTTCAAGTGAATGGAGAAACACAAATAATTTCCCGCCGCGAAATAAACCGTGCCACCCCCTGCCTCTGCGGCAGCCTCGATGGCTGTATTGATCGCTGGTGTATCCATTGCTTTTCCATCACCCTTAGCCCCAAATTCGCGCACATCAAATAATTGGGAATTTCTTTTGGGCGGAACGGTCGCAGAAGAACTTGAGATTGCTCCTGAACCGATCAGACCTGCCGCCGCCACGCCTGCCCGTCCTAAAAAACCGCGTCTGGTATTTTCCTTGTTGATCATTGCTCGATTCCCGTCCCCTTTATTTTTAGCGATTGAATGGAATTTAATCGCACCCACAAAACTATTTGGTTGACTCTGAACAAAACCCATGCCAATTCTGTTACAACCTGAAACGAATTGAACTGGCGCACAACAGTTTTACGAAATCGCAAAGATCGCTGGTCGCAAACCAGCAGGTGAAGATCGGGAAATGCTAACACAGGAGAAAAAACTGACTGGTTGCGGTGAGACGCGCCGGGGAAGAGGTCTTGGCGTGAAATCCAGTACACTGCCGATCATTCTCGTTCTCCCCCTGATCGTGTTGAACATTGCGGGAGTAGCACAAATAAACGCTCCTAGCGAAAATGGCAGCGCTAGACAAGCCCCACTCCCAGCATGGCTCAAACCCGGAACCGTTCGCTTTGCACGCTTTGATGGCGGCCCCCTGGAAACGCAAAAGGCATCACGCGCGGCATGGGCAGCAAAATTTTCTCCGCAAGATTTCGACGTGTTGACGAATTTGTATGGAAAACATGGAGATCGCATGGTTGATCTCCTCCAGCAGGCGCGAATTAATTTTGTTTGGGTCACCTACAGCGTGGGATTCTCCCAACAGGATGAAGAAAGCCAACGCGCTGCGGTAAGAGAAATCGTAAAAAAGCTGCATGCACATGGAATTAAGGCAGCTGCCTACATGTGCGCTATCAGCGTTTTTTGGGAGAGCATGTTTAAAGACGTGCCGCAGTCGGTGAAGTGGCTCATGTTTGACGGGAAGGGTGCTCCATACCGTTACTCTGACGGGCAGGATGCTCTGCGTTTTATCGCCGATATCGATAGCCCGGATTGGGTGGAATATCAGAAGCGCCGGGTTGGAGAGATTATCGATGACGGCCTGGATGCAATCTTTTTCGACAACACCAATATCGACTACCACACCAACAGTGAGGCCAGCGTCTCAAGTTTCCTTGAGCAAATCGCGAGCTATGCCCGTCAGGAAAAAAAATCTAACATTCTGCTTTTTACGAATCTTGGGCTAGGCGCACAATTCATCCATCTCAATCGATACATGGATTTCGTCTATGCCGAATCCTGGGTAGAGCCTGGAGTCTGGGACAATCAATGGGATGTTTCCAATGTGCGGCGTAACCGGCTCTTGCGAGGGTTAAATCCCGGCAACAAACCGTTCGTTACGGAGTACTCCCTCTTTCACAAAGGTGACCGCAACGACTCTTTTCTCGGAGTACGTTCGCAAAAGTTGGGAATTGCTGAAGCGGCAGCATTCGGGATGTCCTATACCTGGGACATGGAAGGCCCTTTTGACACGGCACTGATTGCGCAAAATTCCCAAGCAATGGAATCCTGGGCAGCAATCAGTCAATACAACGGGTTTCTAGCAGATCACGCATCGCTTTATTCCGATGCTTTGAATGTCACTCCATGGATGGCTCTGCTGCCCGGCAATTTTGATCCCGATTTTGGATGGGCAGGGAACGTACCACGATTGGATTTCCTTGCCAAAAACAGCGTTCTGTGTGATTACAAGTTGGCAGGCAGAATCACAAAGAAAGATTTGCTTGAACATCAAGGAGTCATCGTTCCCTCATATACATCCCTGTCGTCAGAGCATAAGGAGATGCTACGAGGCTACCAGCAAGGTGGAGGCAAGGTCTTTATTTTCCCTGAAACCTCACGTGTAAGTGGACTAAACGGTGAGATCGCGCCTGCGTCTGAGAGCAATTCCACAAGAGGCAAAACAGCGGAAGCACAAACTTTGGCAGAAATCATTTCTCTTGCTCCTAACGTTACACATGTCGAACTGGAGGGTGCAGCAAATTACGTGCTGGCCAATGTAACTTCTGTCCAGGATGGCAAAGGGATGGTGGTGCATTTGCTCAATTATGACCAGCATCCGGTGACCGCATTAAAGCTAAAGCTAGTCGTGGGAAAAGATTTCGAAAAACTTGTGGGCCGCAAGCCTGCATTGTTTTCACCAGACGCAACAAGTTCAGTATTACAGAAGATTCAATGGAAGGGTCCGGTTCTGGAAGCTACCCTCCCTGCTATCGACAACTACTCTGTAGTGGTCCTGCAATAGCGAATTGTCTCGAACGGGCGTGATGTATCAGCCTCATGCTGGACGTGTGTTTAAAGGATTGAGCGATATCACCATGGGGCTGAATGAGAGCCGCGGTTTCGTAGTCACTTATTTTGACAGCGAGGGAGTGATCATTCATGGCCTTTGCTGATCAGATCTTTTGGGTTTACCCATGGGATATCACCGACACCACGGCAGAAGATCGATTGCAAGCCATTCAAGAATTGGGCGCAAATGCCATCAGCATCCCTTTTGCCTGTCACTCGCTGCGCGCTCTCGCTCCGCATCGCCTAGGGCACAAATCCTTTTCTGTTTCTGCAGGTCTCGGCTTTCGTCCACGTCTTGGCGAATTCCCTCTACCCGGTATTCAGCCATTCTGCCAACCGTGGGCAACCGACGAAGGACCAGTGCCAGCGCTCTTACCGCAAGCTGAAAAAATTGGTTTGCGAGTGAAAGCGTGGACGGTTGTGTTTCACAGTACGCCGCTCGCAACTGCCAACCCCGATTCGGTTCCCACCAATTGCTTCGGAGACACTTTTCGCCACGCATTGTGCCCTTCAGCTCCTAAGGCGCGTGAATATGCTATCCGCCTGGTTCGCGCAGTTTCCGCACGCCCCATTCATGAGTTGGAACTCGAAGCCATCGGATTCTATGGTTATGAACACTTGTCGATGCATGACAAGTGCGGCATCGCGTTTGATTTGTTTCATCAGTTTCTTTTTTCCTGCTGCTTTTGCACTCATTGTGCGAAGAATTTTGCGGTCGCTGGTCTCGACACGAGCTTTCTGATGGCGAGATTCCGGGAGCGATTGCAGGAGTTTTTCGAAGGAAAAGTGCCGCCTGTTCAAGATGCCAAGCAGGCACGACAAGAATTGGGACAAGTGCTGGGTGAGCATGTTGCCGGGCTTCTGTTACACGCGCGCAATGATTGTGTACTAAGCCTGCTCCAACAAGCACGTGAGACATTACCAAGAACTATCGATCTGACGTTAAGTTCTGGGCTTTCTCCTTTTGAATTCGGCGCACTGTTTGGTGCCGATCCCCAGGAAACAATTCGATCAGCCGATCGGCTGTTACTGGTCGTCTTTGAACCTAATAAAACAGCTTTCCGTAAGCGGTTTGAAGCCGCACTCAACTGTGTGAGTGATCCCTCGCGCTGGATTGCGGGAATTCGTATCTTCCCGCCAGATACTGGGACAGAACAAGCCGTCGAATCCCGGCTCACCTTCTTGCATGAGAAGGGTTTTCAAGCGGTCCAGCTTTACCACTACGGACTTGCTCCTCTGCATCTGCTTAAGGCCGCCGCACATACTCTAGAAAAATTCAAAGGAGTATCTCGTGACTGAAAAACGCAATAACTTGAATTCCAAAAACTGCGTCATTATCACCAAGGTTAGCCTGTACCCGATCCGCACACCGCGAATCTCCGGTGACGCTTCACAACACGTTCTGATTCGCTTGGATACGGATTCCGGAATCGTCGGCGTCGGCGAATATGCGGACATCACCGATCTCCCGCTCACCATGGCCGATCTGGAAGATCTTCAGAAAAGTTTTTCCAACGTATTGTGTGGTCAAAATGCGATGGAGATATCAAGGCTTGACTATCTGCTCAGCCTGCTGTTGACCGGGCGCGGCGATACCGGCATTTACACCGGCAGCCTTCGCGCTGGATTTGAGATGGCGTTGCATGACATTGCCGGTAAAGCGTTGGATGTTCCCGTGCATGTGCTTTTTGGTGGACCAGTACGAACCAAAATCAAAGTCTGCATTCCTATTTTTAGAAACCTGAATGAAAAACACGTAGAGCAAAATCTGGCGTTAGTCGATCGTTTGCTCGGAGAAGGCTTCGACAATTTCCGTGTTTACATCGGGGGCTCTCCGGATTTCGATGAGGCATTTCTTTCTGCGCTTCGTAACAAAATTGGGGACCGCATTACGATGCAGGCTTTCGATCTGAGCAGCCACGTTCACCCAACTGACGCCGTGCGCCTGATCAATCGATTGAGAAAACATTACGAACCTCACTACGTCGAGAGTATTGCGCCACTTCACGATGTTCAAGGAATGGCAGAAGCACGGGCCAAGCTGGATATTCCTGTCAGCGAACACGTAGGCGATTCGCGACATGCAATTGCCCTATGGAAGGCGCGCGCAGTGGACATTATTAATGTAGCCAACAGCGCTCATGGCGGCATGCGAGAGTCGTTGAAGGTCTTTGCCGTTGCCGAAACGCTGGGTCTGCGAACCATCTTGAGCACGACGCAGGAAACTTCCCTGGGAACCGCAGCAGAAGCCCACGTTGGCGCGGCGGTAATCAATATTCACTATCCAACCGTCGCCATCGGCCCCAAGCTCTACATCGAAGACCCGGCGCGCAATCCGATTCGCTACTGCTCGGGCTACATGTTGGTTCCCGACGGCCCCGGCCTGGGTATTGAGATCGATTGGGACAAAGTACAGGCGCTGCACTACAAGATCGGCTGGCGCGAATATGACATCGATCATTCTGTGCCGGATATTCACGACATGGTTTGGAAAGTAAATCTGAGCACGGGATTGCAAGGAGTACGAAAGAAATAACATGTGGAAACCGACCAAGGTAAATCTTTTTGAACTCCTCAGACCTCATCCGCCGCGCACGAATTTTCATGTGATCAGAGTCGATGAGGATTACACGGTACGAGTCGCAAAAACAATCGGCCGCTTCCCGTGGCATTTCCATCCGCATGGTGACGAGGGCTGGTTTGTCTTCGAAGGACGGCTTCGCATCGACACAAAAGACGGTGCGGTGGAACTCGGCAAGGGCGATTTCACCATGATTCCACGCGGCGTTCGACATTCCCCTGAAGCCTTAGTGCCGAACACCATTGTCATTATTTTCAACCGCCGCGATTTGGGGATGACACTCGATGACCCCACCATTGACCTGGGCGGCTTTCAGGAAACGGATCTAAGCAAAAACTCCATTGAATAAAACAACCATGATGCTGGCGGGAAAAGTCGCGCTCACGACCGGCGGCGGATCGGGTATCGGCAGGGCCATCGCGCTTGCTTTCGCCCGCCATGGCGCCTTTTCGATTGTTTTAGATCAAAACATTGCTGCTGCCGAAGGCGTGGCTCAGGAAATTCTGAGAATGGGCGGCCAGTCGTTCGCTATTCAAGCGGACGTAGCTTCATTGACCCAGGTTTCGCGCGCTTTCGAAGAAGTTCTCAAGCACACCAAGAAACTGGATATTCTCGTCAATTCCGCGGGAATGTACGTTTACAAAAACGCAATCACATTGGAGGAGTGTGAATGGGAAAAATGCCTCAACGTTGATCTCAAGGGTGCGTGGCTTTGCTGCAAATATGGGTTGCCACTTCTGATCGAGGCAGGCGGAGGCTCGATTATCAATATCGCTTCCACGCACGCAGACCGCGCTCAGGCACAGGCATTTCCCTATGGTGTCGCGAAAGGTGGCTTGCTCTCACTGACGCGAAGTCTCGCGGTTGATTTCGGTGGCAATGGAATTCGAGTGAACGCGATTTCTCCAGGACTGGTAATGACTCCGCTGATTCTGGATTACTTCGCACAACGTCCTCATGTCTCAATTGAGGAACTGGTCGCACTTCAACCCTTGCCGACTCGAATCCTCCCCGAAGATATCGCAGACGCCACAGTCTTTCTTGTCTCCGATATGGCGCGCTGCGTGACGGGCACAACTTTGTACGTTGACGGCGGCCGAACGATCTCGTCCGGCATCTCCCATAACGACTAAGACTATGCGCGCAGCAGAATCGGAATATTCAGTTCGTGGTTATGAGCGTATCGTACTCGCTCTCTTATTTTCGGCAACGGCGGTCAACTATCTCGACCGCCAAGCGTTGTCTGTCGTGGCTCCTGTCCTAGCAAAACAGATTTCGCTAACAAGCATTGAGTATTCGCGAGTCATTTTTTTGTTTTTGCTCGGATACACCATCAGCCAGGCTCTAGCGGGAGGCCTGATCGATCGAACCGGTGCTCGGCTCGGCATGTGGTTGTGTGTTGCCGCCTGGTCTGTGGTGAGCATGCTGCACGGTCTCTCCACCGGCGTAGTAAGTTTTGGAATTTTGCGATTTTTGTTGGGGATGGCTGAGGCAGGCAATTGGCCTGGAGCAGTAAAAACCGTGAGCGAGAACTTTCCCATTGCTCGTCGCGCGTTCGCAGTCGGCGTATTTAACAGTGGCTCTACTGCAGGCGCAATTCTGGCCCCGCCCATTGTTTCTGCTGTTACTGCATTCTGGGGATGGCGACTGATGTTTGTAGTGGTTGGATTGTCGGGTTGTTTATGGGTGTGGTTGTGGCATGCTCTTTATAAACGCCAGCCTGTACCCTCCGAACTCTCAGTCCGCTCCGCTGTTAATCGTTCTTTCCGTTTGCACATGCAAGACAAATCCGTGTGGGGGCTGATGATCGCTCGTTCCTTGGCCGATCCCGTGTGGTGGTTTTATGCCTTCTGGTTGCCTAGCTATCTGGCTCATAGTCGCGGATTCAACCTTGTACAAATTGGACGCACAGCATGGATTCCATTTGTCTTCGCCGGCGTTGGAGGATGGCTGGGCGGATATACGTCCGATGTGTTTGTGCGCCGAGGTCTGCCCGCCGTACGAGCTCGAAAAATCATAATGGCTGGCAGCGCTTTGCTCATGTTGTGCGGTATTTGCGCCGCGCGAGCTTCCAGTGCATCGATCGCACTGCTGTGGGTAAGTGTGGTTCTGCTTGGATACACCAGTTGGGCCAGCAACATCCTGAGTTTGCCCATCGATCTTTTTAGCAGTCATGAAGTAGGGCAGGTAACCGGCCTCACTGGAACCGCCGGCGCGATCGGAGGAATGATTTTCACTTTGGTTACCGGATGGCTTACAGAAAAGGTCTCCTATGAGTCCGTGTTTGGTGTGGGCTCGGGAATGATCGTCTGTGCCGTGATCGTCGTTGCTGTCTTGGTACGGACAACCAATTTGAGAGTTGCCAACAGCTGATTTTGGATGAAGACATGTCATTTCATCTACGGGGGAGTTATATGGGACAAAGTCCAGCTGAACTGAAGTCGTCGCTAGAAGGTCTCATCGGATTCGGCGTTACACCGTTTCATCAAGACTTGAAAGTAAATGTAGAAGCCCTCCGCGAGAATGCCGCATATCTGGCGAGATATTGCGACATAGTGGTTGCCTTGGGCAACAATGGCGAGATTTTTTCGCTTTCGATCGAGGAACAGAAGTTAGTCGGTCGCAGCGTAGTCGAGGAAGTCGCCAAACGCAAACCAGTACTGGTCGGAACCGGATTTTCCCTCCCAGACACTTGCGAACTTGCACGCGCAGCCGAAGCTTACGGCGCGGACGGCATATTAGTTCTTCCCCCCCACTGCTTGAAATCCAGTGAGGATGGGCTTTTCGCGTATTACCAGGCAGCGGCGAAAGCTACCCACCTTGGAGTCATTCTCTTCCAGACACCTGAATTTAATTTCACTCCATCTCTGCTGCGCCGCCTGGCTGTGATCCCAAACATCATCGGCCTTAAAGATGAGCACGGTGACATGAAGCAATTTGTTCGCCAACAAGCTGCGGTCGGTGACCAACTGGAGTTGCTGTGTGGCGTGGGCGAAATTCTAGCCCCAAGTTATGCGGCTTTAGGTGTTAAAGCGTTTACCAGCGGAATCGTTAACTTTATGCCGCAAGTATCTCTGGAGATTTTGAAGTGCCTGCAAAGCGGGCAACTGGAAAGAGCAACCAGAATCGTAGAAAGGGAAACACTGGCGATTTTTGACTTGCGTGCAAAGCAACCCGGCTATTCGACATCTGTGATTAAAGAAGCGATGAATTTATGCGGTATCGGCGTTGGTCCGGTAAGACCGCCTCTGCCGGCACTGCTCGAAGCGGATCGCCTACATCTACGAGTCATATTGCAGTCTCGTGGCGTGATGAACTAAGACCGGCATCGTCGGTCGAAACATCATTCATAGCGGCGATTGACGTGTCGTAAAATGGCGCTCCCATGGAATTGCGTCAACTCGAAACCTTTCGTGTCGTGATGGCCACTCTGAGCATGACAGAAGCGGCCAGGCGCGTGCATCTTTCACCTGCGGCAGTCAGCCTGCAGATAAAACACCTGAGTGAAGAGCTGGGCGCAGACCTTTTTACACGGGTTGGCAATAAGCTGGTGCCGACAGCAGCAGCAAAGAGGATGCATCAACATCTGGCATCGCTTATGGATATGCTGCACACTATTCGTGAAGATTTTCCCCCGGAAGCCGAATGCGACTCCAGGCCGTTCGTACTGGGAACAGGCCCTACCACGTTAATTTATCAATTGCGCCAATCATTGACACATCTTCGCAAACAATTTCCAAGAAACAATATCCTTGTGCATGTCGGGCCCACCCAGGACATCATCTACGAACTGGAATGGAAGCAGATAGATTTGGGAATCGTCTCTCTTCCTGTGGAGTCATCGGCGGTGCAGCTGACACCCTTATTTAAAGAAGAGATGCTAGTCCTAATGAATGCCCGCGATTCCAGAGTACGTGGGCGGACCATAAGCCTGAAAGATCTGGTTAATATTCCCATGATCCTATATACGAGAGATAGCAGCACCCGAACCATTATTGACGAAACTATGCGGAAGCACGGGCTGTCATTAAAGATTACGATGGAAGCAGAAGATACTGAAGCCATCAAGAAGCTGGTCGAAGCCGGCTTTGGGGCTTCGATTCTTCCCGAAAAAGCGTTGCACACTTCTCCTCTACTAAAGACTTTCAGGATCCAAGGTATACAACTCTTTCGGGAAATTGCATTTGCTACGCCTGCAAATGTTCACCCCCGCCGACTCACCACGGTCATTTCTGAGTATTTAAGAAAGCGTCTGTGCGCAGAACATACGAAGTCTGCTGCTTGACCCTCCCCAATCGGGTGATTGCGAAACGGCGCACATGAGATGAAAGAGGAACTTGGAATAAATGTGCGATTGTTGAATTTACCCTTCAATATTTACTCTTCAATTTCTGCGAACCGATATGACTGACGCGGTGTAGCGATCACCCCGAAGCAGCGAAATGCTGTATTCAATCGCGATACTCTGTGTGTCGTAAGTCGTTTCCTTGATGAGCAGAAGAGGGCTGCCGGTCTGTGCCTCAAGAATTTCGGCCTCTTGTTCTCCCGCGATAACTGCTCCAATGATTTCCTCGGCGCTTTGCAGTATTCGCCTGTAGTTCTTCTCGAAAATGTCGTAGAGAGACTGCTTTTCGAGGTCCTGCTTATCAATTCCGGCAAAGATTCGGGCGGGAAGATAACTTGTCACCACGGCGACAGGCTCGCGGTTCACAAAACGCAGGCGTTTGATGCGATAAACACGCTCTCCCGGTGTGAGCTTCAGTGCCTGCGCGACCTCTAGTTCAGGCTCCTCGATGTTCATATTTAGTACGCGGGCCGAAGGCACTAACCCACGCCGGCGCATTTCTTCGCTGAAACCTCGGAGTTGTTGAAAATTCCAAGGAACACGGCCTGTGCCGATCATGGGCCGCTTGCCTTTGGCGATGACAAGCAAGCCTTCGGACCGGAGTTTTTGAAAGGCTTGTCGCACTGGCATTTTGCTAATGCTGAGCGCACGCGCGATGTCCCCTTCCGAGCAGAATGTTTGTCCTTCCCTTAGCTTGCCCTTCGTGATCAGCGTCCGCACTTGATCGACGATTTGTTCGTAATAAGGTACAAAACTGCGACTGTCGAGCACTAGATTAAGATCCTGCACGTTGATTGCAGATCGTACTGCGGGATTGCTCATTGATTCCTCTCCAATCTATGGCATCACTCATTCATATACACATAATATACAATGTATATATGAAAATCAAAACACGCATCGTCGCTAACGAAACCAGACCAAAATTGCGCAAATAATCTGTTTAAAACCAATGATTTCACCAATTACCGATCTCCTAAGATAAGATCTGTAGGAAAATAGTTCTTGACTTCATATATGCATACGTTGTTTATGTCGTCGTATGCAACGCGGCAGCAATACTTCGGGGGAAAACATGAGAACCAGGAACTGGCGCGGGATTCACAAAGTGGTTGTGGCGATCGATCAGGGGCGGCATGCTTTGAAACCCTTCGCATTCATTCTGCTCGGGTTGGCACTTTTGTGTTCTCTGAACAGTTTGTCGCGCGCCAAGGTGGCTGCGGGTGTTTCGGGAATCGTCACCGACGCCAGCGGTGCGGCCGTTGCCGGCGCAACCATCCAGATGAAGGATCCATCGACTGGAGTCGTCGAGACGCGCCAAACCAATTCCGACGGGTTTTATGCGTTCGTGAATTTGCAACCCGGGCACTACGACCTGGTAGTGATCCAATCCGGGTTCAGCACCTATCGCCGGACCGGTATCTTGTTGGATGTAGATTCCGCCAAAGTCCTGAACGTTACGTTGGTGGTCGGGCAGGTGAGCGAAAAAGTGGAAGTTACCGGCGAAGCTGTCCAAATTGATACCGCCAGCACGCAAAACGGGCAAGTCATCACTGAGCGAACGATCGTATCGGTGCCGCTTGTGACACGCAGCTATACCGATCTGTTGGCCCTCCAGCCGGGAGTTGCGCCAACTACGTCCGGCCTTGCTGGCGCCCAGGGAGGTCAGTTCAGTGCCACCGGATTCACCTATACCCCAGTCTCGGGCGACCTGAACGCAGGAAACTTGTCGGTTAACGGCCAGAGGGAATCGGCGAATGGTTTTCTCCTGAATGGAACCACCGTGCAAGAGTTCGCATTTTCCGGCACTGCAATTATTCCCAACTTAGATTCGATTGCAGAGTTCCGCATCGTGACCAACAATTTCGACGCGGAATACGGCAACTATGCCGGCGGGCAGATCAATGTCATCACAAAGTCGGGATCGAATCGCTTCCATGGAAGCGGGTTTGAATTTCTGCGGAACAAGGCATTTGATGCCACCAGATATTTCTCCACAGTCAAGGACGATCATAAACAGAATCAGTTCGGCGGCACCATCGGCGGGCCGATCAAGAAGGACAAGTTGTTTTTTTTCGGAGACTACCAGGGCAACCACGTGATCATTGGGCAGAGCGGCAATTTCGGGCTGGTCCCAGTACCCACCAGCGCCGAGCGCACCGGTGATTTCTCTGCGCTCGGCAGTTCCATGACAGGCGTAGTGCAGGGACCTGCCTGGGCGCAACAGCTCTCCGATACCCTCGGGTATACAGTGACCCAAGGCGAGCCGTACTATTTCGCAGGTTGCGATTTGGGGGAATGTGTCTTTCCTGGGGCTCAGATTCCCTCCACTGCATTTACAGTGCCTTCCCAGAATCTGTTGGAATTCATTCCCCCAAGCAACGCGGGAGATGGTGTGTTCTCTCCAGTAGCTGGTCCGTCGCGTCTAAGGGACGACAAGGCCAGCGGCCGCGTGGATTACAACTCACGCCTGGGGTTGCTGTCCGGCTATTACTTTTTTGACCAGTATCGCCAACATGTTCCTAGTGCATTGCTGCCGGGCTTTGGCAGTGACTTCATCGGCCGGTCGCAGGTTGTAAACCTTGGCGACTCGAAGACGTTGAGCACTTCCTCGGTCAATGAATTTCGTTTCGGCTTTACACGGATCAGGTACCTCATTCATAGCCCCAGTGGCGGTGCTGGCGTTACCCCAGCATCTTTAGGGTTTCCCGAAGGCCCTGACACCCTAGGGATCTCACCCGTCAACGCCTATGCTCACATTCCGGGCATCCATTTCAGTACGTTTTCGTTTGGCGCGTCAGGAGGGCCGCTGGGCGTTACCGAAAATACATTTCAAGTGATGGACAATTTCAGCAAAGTAGTCGGAACTCACACCCTGACATTCGGCGGGCAGTTCCGCTACAACCAACTGGTCGAATACAACGTAGGATCGAATGGCGACTTCAATTTTGATGGCGCCGAAACGGGAATTGACTTTGCCGACTTTCTGATTGGCGCTCCAACCGCATTTTCTCAGGGACAGAGTTATCCATCGTACGGCCGCGCACGGTATTTCGGACTGTTTGCGCAGGATAGTTGGCGCGCACGGCCTAACTTAACCCTTAATTATGGATTGCGGTGGGACGTGAGCAGGCCGTGGTCAGAGTTGCACGGCGAACTCGAAACCATGGTGCCCGGTTTGCAATCCACGCGGTTTCCTGGATCTCCTACGGGATGGGTTTTTCCCGGCGATCCCGGAATTCCCAGTACGCTGGCTCCAACTCGCTATAACAATTTTGCTCCTCGTTTTGGACTGGCCTATTCGCCATCGACCGACGGTGGCTTGTTAGGAGCGTTGACCGGAGGTCCAGGTAAGACCAGCATTCGGGCAGGCTGGGGAAAATTCTATAGCACTTTCGAAGGCGCAACGAACTTCAACGAAATTGGCGATGCTCCATTCGGGAACTACTACGGAAGCCCGGTACCGCCAGAGTTCGCCACGCCGTTCGTAGATCGCGGCACTGGCTTCGTCGAGGGCCAGAGGTTTCCGGCTCCGCTTCCGACGACGAATACCGTCATCAATTGGCCAAACTACTTGCCTATCGGCACCTCTCCTGCGTTCTGGCACAAGAATGTGTTGCCTTATACCGAAGAATATCAACTGTCGGTCGAGCGGCAGTTGGGAAAGGCGACATTGCTCACTGCGAGCTATGTGGGAACACAGGGCCATCACTTGTTAACCTCGCTGGAGGCGAACCCCGGCGACCCGGCACTTTGCCTGAGTGTCAGCCAACCCAGTCAAATCGCGGACGGAACTGTCTGCGGGCCTAACCAAGAGAACGGTGTGTTTTACCCGGTCGCAGGTGGCACGATTAACGGCACGCGCGCTCCCTACGGCCCGAACTTCACAAGTGACGGCTACTTCATCACCATCGGACAATCCAGTTACAATTCACTGCAGCTAAGTCTACGGCAGCGCATTTCCCGGCTGGAGTTTCTGGCAGGCTACACCTACGGTAAGTCGCTGGACAATGGTTCTGGATACGGCGAGCAGATCAACCCGTTGGATCTGGGGCAGAAATCATTGTCGTCTTTCGACGTAAGACATAACTTCGTGGTCAGTTACGACTACCAGTTGCCGTTCGACCGTCTCCAGGCCCCAAGCAGACTAGTCAAGGGATGGCGGTTGAGTGGAATCACAAGATTTTCAACCGGTCAGCCGGTCACACTTTTTGAAACTGATGACAGATCTTTGCTCGGCACCGCCAGCGCTGGAGCTATCTCACTTCCAGTGGACACCCCAAACTTTACCCCCGGTTCGCTGAAAATCTCCGATCCGCGTTCCGGTCAGCCATATTTCAATGTTCAATTGTTTTCGACCGAAGACTTGGGCACGCTGGGAACCGCGCGCCGCCGATTCTTCTCTGGGCCAGGCTTGAACAATTGGGATATGGCACTTCTGAAAGACACGCTCATTAAGGAAGGAGTCAATCTGGAGTTCCGCGCCGAACTTTTCAATGCCTTCAATCACGCGCAATTTGGCCAACCGGATGGTAATGTCAACAACAAGCAATTTGATAATGAAGGACATTACGTCGGATCATTTGGTACCATCCACACGGCGAATCCACCCCGCATTATGCAGCTCTCACTCAAGCTGATCTTTTAGCTTTGCAAGTAATCAGACAAGTTCAAAGGGTTCGTGGATGCCGCGGACCCTTTGAATGATTTGGGCGGTGAGTGACCTTTCTTAGGTCCTACATGAAACGTCGCGAATTCGTAAGCTCCCTCCTGGGTGGTGCTCTGTTGTGGAAGACGCCACTATTACGCGCGCTACAGGCTTCGTCCACCGCCGCGCTTGCCCCCGATGCCAAAGTAAACCGGGTCCTAGTCGTGTTTAAGTGTCACTTTGACGCTGGTTTTGGCGACACGCAGGCGGCTATCGTTCACCGCTATTTCGCAGAATATTTTCCACGGGCCATGGATCTGGCCAGCCAACTGCGCGAGTCCGGAAGCCAGCGCTATGTTTGGACCACAGGGTCGTGGCTGCTTTATGAGTACCTGGAGCAGGCCACCCCCGAAGAACGCAAGCGGATGGAGAAGGCCATCTCCGCGGGCGACATCGCATGGCATGCCCTTCCGTTTAGCTGGCAAACCGAGTTGCTGGATGCGTCGCTGATCTCTGGGAGTATTGGCTTATCGCGGGTGCTGGACCAGCGTTTTGGCCGTATCACGACCGGCGCCAAAATGACCGACGTTCCCGGCCACACTCGCGGCCTGATCGCCCCACTGGCCGCGCAGGGCGTGAAGTTTATCGATATCGGCGTGAACGAAGCAAGCCAAGTGCCGGAGGTCCCTCCGCTGTTTCTTTGGAAGGCTCCCAGCGGAGCAACGCTTGTGGTGATGTATCACTACGGTTATGGGGGCGTGGTGCGCGTGCCGGACTCCGATCTGGCCCTTGCGACGGTGGTCCGCGATGACGACAGCGGCCCACACACGCTGGAAGAAATTCACCAGACCTACTCCAGTCTCCTGGCGCAGTTCCCAAATGCCCAGATCATCCCCACAAACCTGACGGAGATTGCAAATGCAGTCGAGATCTACCGTGGTTCGTTGCCGGTGGTCACTCACGAAATTGGAGACACCTGGATCCACGGTGTGGCTAGCGATCCTCTGAAGCTTGCCAGGTATCGAGAGGTTGCCCGGCTTCGTCAGGACTGGCTGGCCCAGGGAAAGTTTGCCGTGGGTGATGCGACAGATGTTGCTTTGCTCCGTCATCTGCTTTTGGAGGTTGAACACACCTGGGGCACCGACACCAAAACTTGGCTTGATTTCGATCACTACACTCCTCACGATCTGGCGCCGATGCTCAATACCAAAAACTATAAGGTCGTTCAGTTCAGCTGGCAGGAAAAGCGCCAGGACCTTTTCACCGCGGTCGCCTCGCTTCCGGTGCCATTGCGCGAGCAAGCGCTCACAGCGGTGCGAAACCTTGCAGCGGTCGAGCCGCAGTTGGCGCACACCAGCCTTCACCTCCATGAAACTGCGATTGAGACAGAGCATTTCGTAGTAGGAATCGAGCCAAAGACGGGAGCCATCAGCCGGCTACTCAATAAAAAGTCGAAGCGGGAGTGGGCGTCCAGCGAACATCTTCTAGCCCTGTTTTCATATCAGACGCTCTCGCAACAAGACTATACAGGCTTTTTCAAGAGTTACGTGATCAGCGAGGAAGATTGGGCCAAGAAGGACTTCGGGAAACCCAACATTGAGCGATTTGGCGCGGAGAGCCGGGACTGGTTGCCATCGGTCGCGGACCTACAGCTAAAAGAAGATCAGCAAGGCCATCGGTTGTTAGTGCGCCTTCAGGTCAACGATGCGGAAGCCCTGCGCAGCGGGCGAGCATCGTTCCCGCAAAACATGTATCTGGAAATGCTGTTGCCCAAAGCCGAGCCAGTGATCCATTTGAATTTTTCCTGGTTCAAAAAGCCAGCGACGCGCATGCCTGAGGCCCTGTGGCTGAGTTTCAATCCCATTGCATCGAATCCCAGCGGCTGGATGCTGGAAAAATCAGGTGAGCCAGTATCGCCATGGGACGTGGTTCCATCCGGAAATCGTCACATGCACGCGCTCTCGAAAGGATTTGGCTACGAGGACCAGAGTGGGGCATTTTTTGTAGAGACTCTGGACGCACCCCTGGTCGCTATGGGTGTGAAATCGCCCCTGTATTTTTCCACAAGCCAGCCCGATCTTTCCGCCGGCATTCATTGCAACCTCTTCAACAATGCCTGGGGAACCAACTACATCATGTGGTTCGGCGAGGACATGCGCTTCCGTTTTTTGCTTCGTGCCTGATTAGAGCAGCTAAGAACTGTGACTGCTCGGGTCGTGTTAAGGCACCGTCTCGTACTGCATTCGAACTTGGACAACCGGGGCTGGTGGTAGCGAATCACGACCCCGAACAGATTGCCAAATGACTCGATTCAATTCGGCTTCCGGCGCTCGGTCCGGGTGCTTAAAGTCCCAACGTAAGGCTTCCTTTGCCCCTGGCGCATCTGGAGTATTCATCTCAGTCAGAGAAACTTCGGGTTTGAGCGCCTTGTACGGATCAAGCACTGGCTGCGAGTCAAAATCCACCAGAAGGCTTAGCGCTCGATCATCAAAATACGTAAGGCTTGCCATGCCCAGAATTTGCTCCATAGCCTTGAGCGCCGACCCGGTTTGAAAGTGGGTGTGCTCGACCATGTGGCGGTGAGTAAAAGGAGAAATTGCGAGCAGAACCGAGCGGTGCGCGTCCACGTGGTCCGGGCCGCTCTGGGCATCGTCCTCGAGAACAAAGATGACGCTGTGTGGCCAGAAACGGCTGTGTGAAATGGTTTCTACAATGCGACCCAAGGCGAGGTCATTGTCGGCGACCATGGCTCGCGGAGTCGGATAACCCGGTCGTGTCCCGCAGGTGTGATCGTTCGGCAGGTGAATAATATTCAACTGAGCAAGATTTCCATCTGCTTCAAAAGCGCGAAATTCTTTTTGCCATTCGTCAACACGCTCCTGGTCGGTGACGTCGCCAATTTCGTCGCGGTAGTAAGGGTCAAAATGGTGTTTGAGGCCGGCCAAATATACGACGTTTTTCCTTTTATCTTTCTTGTCAGGGACGGCCCACTCTCCATAATCGCGATAGGTGACCCCCATTTTCTCGGCGCGGTCCCAGAGAAAACCCGATCCCGGAGCTGCAATGGGATGGTCGTGATCTTCATCTCCATCATAAGGAGCATCAAACGCCCCCTCGGAATGGCCGGAATAAGTCGTGGTCCAAAGTCTCGCCACATAATCGGTGGCCGCCGCAGCCATGGACCAGAAGTGGCCGTCGGCACTCACATCGCCGTCAACGAAGAAATTGTCGAACAGAATAAAGTCTTGCGCTAAAGCATGATGGTTCGGAGTAACCGCCTTCCCAAAAAGAACCAGACGCGCGTCTCCATTTCCCTCAGGCATGTCGCCGAGTACCTGGTCATAGGTACGGTTCTCTTTCAAGATGTAGAAGACATACTGAATGGGCCCTAATTTTGGGTGTGTTGTAGAGAAATAAGCAATTCTCTGCTTGCCGATTGCAGACTCGGCAGGGATGGCTTCGTAAACTTGACGCCGCAGGGTAGTTGATTTCGTTTGGCGAAGCTCGGTGGCAGAATATCCCTCGATTCCTCCCCCAATGAGAGTCCCGATGTTGGGGAATTTGGTTGCGGTGGCGCCCGGTGGCGCATTCGGACCGGTCACCGGATTTCGTCCGTTTGCAATCATCAACGTACTGGACCGGAGGGAAAACAACAAAGCTGTGGGATAAGTTCCTACACTGAACATCCGGGTGAATGAATATTCGATCTGTTTACCAAAGCTGACGTGGAGGACGGCAACCGCATTGACCGCAGCTAGAGCAGCATAGATATCTCCACTCCTGGGATCCGTTGCCAATGCCACCGGTTGTGCTCCCCCGACCGAGACATCCGGGATGTCCAAGTGAAAACGACGAACCTCGATTTGTTTGGGGACATCGATCACAGAAACATCGTCAGAATCTGAACATGCCACCAGTAAATGTTGAGCCTTCGGCAGGTAGAGCATTTCATTTGGATGACTGCCGACCGAAACCAGGGAGACACGTTCAAGAGTGTTAGCATCCACGATCGCAACAGCGCTCTGGCCCCACAAGCTGACGGCTAGTCTTCCGGATGGAAGCTCAACGATGGCATAGGGAAATGGCCCAAGGTTGGCGGAACGCAAAATCTTTCCGGTCACATAATTGATTCGCAACAAAGTTTCGTTCTGATTGCAAGCAACCCACGCAATTCCATCCGGGCCCAAAGTCACACCCGCCGGCAGGGAACACTGCTCTAACTCAAGGTCCCGCTTACTCCCAAAGGCCCCTTTGTCGAAGGCGATCACGTATATCGAGGATTCTGCGGAAGAAGCAAGTAATAGTTTCCGCTTAGCATCGTAGGCGAGTCCGTACCAGGCGCTGGGCAGATCAATACGGGAGGAAACCTTGTGCTGTTGCTCGTCATAGATTTGGAGGTACGCGTTATGCCAGCCAGAATTTGTGCTGACAATCCACCGCCCATCGATTTCGAGCAGATTGAGCGGCATGTCGCCCCCGGCGATCCGATGGGCAACCGAAGGCGGCTGCGTATATTGGTCGCCGCCTCCTGCAAACGCGAGCGTGCTTTGCAACATCCAGACCGCAAAGACAAGCAGACTGATCGTTTTCATAATGCGAGCGTACCAGTCGGCTGCTTCGCCCTACAGGTCATGTCGTCACCTCGGCAACCGGACTCTTCTTTAACTTTACCGTGGCATTCGTAATAATCGGTTTAGCCCAGAAGCCCACCGTCAACACACAGCCAAATGTCAGATATAGAACCCCGATGCCGGTGCGAAGCCCAAAGTGATCGCCAATTCGGCCAATCACTAAGGGCACCACCGCCCCGCCCATGATTCCGGTGCTTAGGATGCCGGTAAATGCACCGTGATATTCGGCAACCGAATTGAGCGAAAGGGACACGAGGATCGGCCACATGACCGAGGCACACAGGCCAATCGCAGGGAAAGCGAGCAGCGATGTTCGTGCGCTTCCAAAAAGTGCGAATGTCAAACAGAAAAGTGCCGCAATGCAGAATCCGATCAGCACCTTTCGGCTATCAAAGACTTTCAAGAGCAGCATGCCAATGAAGCAGCCCGCCGTAAGTAAGCCCCAGAACCACCCGACTGCTGCCGCTCCTGTCGTGTGCGGGTCGAAACCGTGATATTCAGCCAGGAACTTAGAGATCCAATCCGCCGTACCTTGCTCTGATCCCACGTAAGCAAAGACGCTCAGAAAAAACAGCCACACCATAGGCTTCCGAAAAAGCTCCGCATACATACCCATGGAGCCCGCGGCCTCGGCCGACGTGCGCTCTACTTTGGGAAAACGCGAGACGCCTAAAACCCAGATCATCAGAATGGTGACTGCTGTAAAGATCCAATAGACCGAGGCCCAGGGCAGAGCTGGAGGAGTGACCCGTGCTAGCGATGAAAGCAACAGATTGGTGTTTGAGGCAGGCCTGTTCAGATTCAACACGAGATAGGAATAAAGCCATGGACTGAAAAACGACGCGAGTCCAAAGATAAGTTGTGCAAAGGCTGAGTTGAAAGCGAAATGCTCTTCCCCACCCGCAACTCGAAGCAAGGGATTGATCGCCACTTGCAGCGTCGCCATACCGGCGCCGATCACGAATAAAGAAACTACCGCCACCAAGTAAGTAGGACGAAAAGCAAAAAGCAGTGACCCGACTGTACTAGCAACAAAAGCCGCAATCATCACTCGTTTTTCGCCGAATCGCTCGACTACGAAGCCGGCCGGAATTGATATAAGGCCGTAGGCGACAAAGAATGAAAACGGGAGGAACGCGGCCGCAGCCAGGCTCAAGCGAAAACTGGTGATGATGTCTGGCACGATCGGGCCCAGAATGTTGGTCACGAGAGACATGACAAAGAATGTCAGGAATACAAGTCCCACCATGTAGCGATTTCGTTTCATGACGGAAGCGCCTCCAGCCAGTGTGCGTGTCTACTCAGTCGTTGTCACCTTCGAGGCCAGCGCAAAGCGTCCGGGCTCCCGTTCGGCGAGGACAGCCAATGCGAGCGTGATCATCTGTATGGGAAGAATTTCCAATATCGGCCTTATCGAGTGTGGAGCGGCAGGTAAGCAGAATGCAGCACTGGACACATTTTCACTTGCCAGTTCTGCTACACCTTGATGTTCACGGATCTCCTGCACCAAACGCTGATTCAAATCAGTGGTCGCCGAATCGCCAGAAAAGACCACGACTACCGTTTCGCTATTCAGCATTTCAAACGGACCGTGCCGAAAAGCGGCACTGCTCATGCCTTCGGCGGGGAAGCGGCCCGATTCCTTGACGATCAGCGCCCCAGTTCCGACAGCGGCCAAGGACGGCCCTCTTCCCACAAAGAACAACTGCCGCATACCAAGTAGAACCTGCGACAGTTCCCAAACATGCTCTTGCCAAGAATCCAAATATGACCTTGCTGCAGACCAAGCGCCTTCCATTTCTTTTCTGCTAATCTCCCGATCGCGATTGGTCAGCAGGTCTCCACACCAATTGAGCGCCAGTAAGGCCGATACGTAGGTTTTGCAGGAAACTGAAAACTCCTCGCCTGCAGAAGTCAGAATGACAGCATCGGCTTGCCGTGCGAGCAAGCTATCTGCGTGATTGGTGACGGCAAGCACTGCGGCGCGGCGCTCATTGGTTTCCAACAGCCGCACCATCTCAGCACTGCGGCCCGACTGTGACACGGCGATGATGAGGTTTTGCGAATCAAACAATGAGTTCTGGTAATGCACCAGCTCAGAAGTCTCCACCATCATCGCGGTGTAGCCGTGCTGAATCAGATCAATGTTCAAGGGGTGAAGGGCGTAAAACGAAGCTCCCATCCCAGTCAGAACAATCCGCGAGAACTCCTTTCTGCGGACCCGGCCAATAAGCTTATCCAGGGCAGCAGAAACGACTAGTGCCTCCATCGTTCTTTCTAAAGCCCCGGGTTGATCCAGGACATCCTGGAGGTAATGACCTTGAAGAACAGACAGATCAGGTCGCAAGTCCGCCTCCATTTTCCTCGAAGCGGTGATACCAGACCCGGGCGGCACCAATCAGATTCGCATCCGCGCCCAACGACGCCAGGGTTAAATCCGTGCTTTCAAAGGGAACAAATCCGCAACTTTCAGCGACGATCTTCTTAATACCTGTAAAAAAAAGTGCGGCGCTTTGCATTACTCCGCCGCTCAATACGATCGAATCCGGCACAAACAACGAGATGACGTTGGCAATCCCAAGCCCGAGATAGTAGGTTTCTCTTTCCACTGTCCGTATGGCTAATGGATCGCCTGCAACCGCGAGATCGCAAATTTTCTTGCCGGTGATGTCGGTGGAATTGGGATGATCTGGCCCCTCTGCTTGAAACCAGCCAACCATGGCCGGTCCAGCGGCAAGCGACTCCCAGCAGCCTCGGAAGCCGCACAGGCACTTCGGGCCCGAGGGATCAATGACGTGATGCCCTATTTCAGGGTGTGATTGCCCTACTCCGCGATAGAGCCTTCCATCGAAGATGAATCCCGCTCCAATCCCTGTTCCAACGGTGATGTAAATCAGCCTCTTTTTTTCACGTCCTGCGCCCCACGCTGCTTCACCAAGGGCCGCTGCATCCGCATCATTCTCAATCGCAACCGGCACGCCAAATGTTCGCGACAAATCGGCCACCGGGTTCTCGCCTTTCCAATTTGGAAAGAAATTGACATATCCAATTTCTCCGCTGAAAGGATCGATTGGCCCGGTACATCCGATTCCGATCCCGTCAATCTGCGTGCCAGCATCGCCAGAGACCTTGCGCAGCATCTGCTCGATTCGTCCCTTGGCTGCCGGGTATCCTCGTTCGGCCTGGGTCGGCGATTCTGCGCGTGCCATGACGCTGCCTCCCCGATCCACCATCGCCACAGCGATTTTTGATCCGCCGATATCAACTGCTGCGATCACTTTTCTCTCCTTAATATCGCCCTGTCATGCCGGAAAATAGAACCTCATATGTATATATGAAATCAAGTAATATTTTATGGATGATGATATCTAGAATAAAAAATGTATATAAATCATTTAAAATGAGTAAATTATTAAAATTTGTCTTGGTCGCTAGCGCGAGAATAGAACAACCTATTATAGTGATAGATGCTATATATAATATGTATATATGTTTTAATAATTTAAATACGGAGATTTGAACCCCTGTTAACTGCGAAACGATTATGACGCAAGAACCAGTGACCGATCTGTGTTTCGCAGGATTCGGTCAATCGCTGCTAACAAATGCCCCTTGGGTCGATCCGACCCGCTCGGCCGATCGACGGCGAGGGTTATCGCATTATTCTGACTGTTTTCCAGCCGCCATGGGAGGCGAGTGCAGCAGCGCAGCAGATTCATTGTCCAGGTAAACCGTTGTATTTCGATGGTTGCGCAGGATGGAGGCTGGCGCCATCGGGGTAACCTCTGCGTTAAAGCACGCCGCTACGGCTGCT